>Ga0179591_1369449_pt1 | contig 20745 bp, 17 predicted proteins | sample CZOMad2_1_08_16f_FD_182891 | JGI IMG/M metagenome (GOLD analysis project Ga0179591, IMG submission 182891) | Vadose zone soil fungal communities from Angelo Coast Range Reserve, California, USA - CZOMad2_1_08_16fungal (PacBio error correction) | ecosystem: Environmental > Terrestrial > Soil >... | reverse complement strand
ACGGCCTAGGATGATCTTTCATAACGCCATCCTACCATGTCACCTCTTGATTTCTATTATATTCTCAAATCTTCCTGGACAATTAACCGCGTCGTCGTCGGCCTGTTCTGACCCTCTGACATCGGTGCTTTGCCTAGTCGAGCTTCGTCCTTGCCTATCTTTCCCACTGTGGGTGGTCTTTTTTCTTTGGACTGTTTTCTTTCCTCCGTCGGCTTCGACGTTCTCCCCGACTGCGAACACTGGCGCTGTCCTCGACTTCCCCTTCTTTTCGTTTCCCCCCTCATTTGGTTTTTTTTTCCGATTAGGCTTTTTTTGCCACGTAAGAGATAACCCCCCCGCAATTTTTTTGGAGGCCGTCTTTTTTCAAAGTAGCGCCTTCTGCAATCCAGCCTAAGACTTTCCGACGTACGTTCATTGCAATTTTCCTCCCTCAGTTGACTAGCGGACTACAAGTTTCGAAATCTTTGGAGTTTTGGAGGTGACTGGGTAGACAACGCACTTCGTCGTCCCCGAAGGCTTTCTCGATCTTTGATCAGGAGTTGTAGACTCCTTCCCTCCGTTCCATATGAAGGTTTTAGCCAACACTTTCTGATCTCCAGACCCAGAACCCCCGACCCAAAAGTGCTGAACATCCCTTTCACAGCCACCTCCCTCTCTCGGAAGCTGCTATAGATTTTCCTCCTCACCGTTGCAACTTTATGCATATGATTCACAGGTGTTATGGCCCTGCCTCCTAAGTACCAACTGCCCATTTTTACTGACAAACTATTTCATGAGAAACAGCTTTTTGCTTGTGAACAGAGAACCCTGCGTGAAAAACTCTTCCTTTCTGTCGGCCCCGTGTTAAGATGTTAGTTATTTTTGATGGAGATTCGCGGTACCCCCCCCCAACCCGGAGGGGCTTCTCACTTTTTAGATTAGGGGCAGGTCTACAGCATTCGGCCTCATTTCCTGAACGGTTATTACAGCTATAGACTCTGATCCGCGGCATTCTTTCCCCATTAGGTTACGAATTCTGAGTTCGTCTTTCCCATCGTTAATCATTAACAACTCAGGGCGCGTTCAAACCCAGTCGTCACCCCCTTAATCGTGCAATAAGTTGCAATTTCAACCGTTTTCCTGTCTCACGCCTTTTCCCTTCCAAATCACACGAATTTTTCATTTCACAATCCGCGACTGGATCAAGGCGGCCCGAGAATCCCATTGCGGCTTCTAAGACGACACTTTAGAAGGCAGATCATTCAGCTTAGGTCCGCTGGGCAGGTTTTGATCTCCTTTTCCTGAAGGGCGCCGGTTTTCAATAAAACTAGAGTCCGTTTATTTTGTGTTACCGAGGACTTTTTTCCTCTCTTCATTTTTCATTGAGCCGATTGAGTGTGAATATCGTCTTCCTTTTACGCATCCGTAATTTTCCTTAGTTAAACATTCTCGCTTCTCCCTCAGGTTGCTCATATTTCGGGGACTTTTTTTTCGGATAATTAGACTTAGATCGTTCTATTCTAAGTCGTTCACGGTCCACCTGAAGAACTCCCAAATAATTTTTTCTTTCTAGTATCCGAAGTAAATGAGCAACGTAGTATTCCCTTTGTGCGCCCCAATTCTCCCCTTCTTGCCGTACATCCTCGATAGGTATTCCTGATGGACTTTCATCAATTGCTTGCATTTTTGACATATTCCCCGAAGGGGCATTTCTAGCCCGGGGCACCCAATGCTTCTTGACAGTGGGAGTCTTCCCATATACCGATTCCCTTTCTTAGATCGTTGTGTAAATTACCAGTGACCGCCGGTTGATCAGATTTTCTTCCCCGTTTCTCAATCTATTTTTCTTAAAATCTAACTCTCCGCACAATCTCCGTTTTTTCTTTTTCGTGAGCCTTCACCCCTTTTTGGCACCATTCTTTTCAAATTCTTCTATTCTAATTTTCTTTTAAACTTGCCCCGGTGACTTACTTGGCCCCACACCCAATGATCGTTTCCTTACCGTCAAACCTCTTCTGATTTTCCGCTGACGATAGCGACACATTGTTGATGTTTGAATGCCTTTCCCTGATGCTATGGCAGTCTTTTGAGGGATTTTGTTGCAGGCTTACATTTACATCTTGTCGGCTCCGCGACAATTTTAGTTTTTGCGTCTGCCCACAAATTTGGTTTTTTTTGGAGACTCCAGTTTCTTATTAGCGTTATCTTTCAAAGTCGCTTGCCTCGATCGGCAGTTCATCCGGTTTCTTTCCTCGAATGCTTCCCTTAACTGGTAAGGAGATCAGCCGAGAATGTTAGGCTTTTTTTTACGTTTTGTATTGGTCGAGGGCATTAGTAGCGTCTCACGCCCAACCTCTATCATCCCCTTCAATTCTCGTTACCCCCACAGATTGTAAATTGCAAAAGCAAGGGGTGAACTCGTTTACCTCGTCCCGGGACTTTTTTTCCCCTCTCCCCCTCCTGGGTTTTGACTCATATGGAAAGGTCTTCTTTTCTTGTAGGTTGTTCTCGGGGATCCCTCGTCACACGCCTCATTTTTCCAGTAACTATTCGCTTTCCTTTGATTTTGAATAACTCCCTCTTCCTGAGTTTTGCCTAGTTCCTTTCGTATGCTGTTTGTAAGATCCTTTCCATTAGGCCGCAGTCCAGTGCGGACTGTGGTTGTCCTTATGTCTTTTAGAAAGATATCGTGTCGTTTGGCCCATAGGAACTATTCTTCCCGCCAACAATCCAAGTTCGACCCCCCTCCCTGCCGAATTTCCGGTACCCAGTTCGCCGTGTTGATTCTTACAATTTTTGGTTTTGTAGCTGGAAACTCCCCTTTTCGGATTCCAGGTGGGTAAACGCGTGTCGCTGCCCTGCGTTCGCCTGCCAATTCCCCTTCCGTAATTTGACACTTCGCGTGTCACTAGGAGAAATCTTTTCTTTACGTTTTCACCATTACACCCACCTTTCGACCCCTTCGATTTGACAGACTCCCACCCGCGTGAAGCGCGCCCTTGGTGCTCTCACCCATCAGATTTCCCAGAGAAGCAGTTTTAAACCTTTAAAGAGGTTAGTGACATTGTGCCTTCTTTTTTGACAGTTATTTCTTTCGTACGAGCAGTTGTAGTGATAGTGCCCCCGAGCGCTTTGATTTTTTTCTTGAGTTTGCGTTTCCGGCTACTGCACGTAGGGTTCTCGCCTCCTTTTTTTTTGACGTCGGAGGCGTTTCTCACCCACGAGCACCAAAGATAAGGTTTTTTGCTTTGTGACGAACGGCGTCGTAGTCGAAAGCATTTTAGGCCCTTACAGTCCCTAAGTTCCCCTCTCCATCTTGAAGGGTTTTATTCTCGGTAACCTTTCGTTTTTTAGCGTATTCTCTTTGGAAGCGGCGCCTACTCCTTGACTTTTTCCGCTGGCATCCTTCTTTTTCTGCTCGAGTTCTCCCTCATTCCAACCAAAGCGACGTAAGGTCCGAAATCTCAGCAGAATCACGCAGGTTACCGCAGGGTTGGAATCCCTGGAGCTGGAGTGGCTTTCCTACAGCCCATCCTCCTTCTTTTTTTAACTACTCCTTTTCTCCCCTAGGATAGAGCGTTTAGGCAAACCTTCGTACGCATTGAAGGAATTGGACGCCAGCTCTTTTTCTAGATTCCCAAATCGCTATTCTCCGCGTGCTTTATGGTTCAAGGTCTTTCCCCCCCAAAAAAGTCTCAAAGATAGAGATTTTTTAACAGTTCTCTTTGGAAATTCCGAAACTTTCGTGCCCCGTTGAGTTGCCTTCAACTTTCCCTTCTTCCTTTTTCCTAGATCTTTTTTTAATATGCCGTGAGAGCCCGAATCGCTTTCGTAAGCCTTACTACCACTCCAAAATTACTTGGGAGGACTTTTGCGGCCTTTTAGCAACGACTTGTTGTGTTTGCCCCTGTACCGCGCGCAATTGGGAGGACTTTTCTTTTCCCTTGAAGATGTATATTAGCTCTCCTAAAGAGTAAGAGAAGTGCTGGTTTGAGGAGTTATTAGTCTAGTGGCTGATTCGTTGCAGGCTGGATGCTGATCAAACCTTCCGCCGCTTTTCGGTTTCTGCTCTCCTGCCCTTCTGGCTTTCCCCTGCCGGTTTCTTTCTGATTTTTGAATGGTTTTGGCGTCAATTCCCCCCTATGCAAAGACATTCATTTTTTTTTTTAATGAGGATATAGCGCTCCTTGGCAATGACCCAGAAGGAGATTTTTGAAGCGTCTACCTTCTTTTTGTTTCTTGTTGGCGTCCTGACCTGGCTCTGCACGGTTTTGCTTTGGTTTCTCCTGATTGCCTGGATCAACTTTCTCTTTCGGAGGATCATTCTCTTTTCTTCTTAATTGACGCGTGTATCCGGTTTTACTTGCGAAAGGCGCGCCGACTCCTTTCTTTTCCCCCCTACTAATACTCCCCCAGTGAAAAAGTACAGGTGTAAGTTACGCTTCTAAGTTCCCGCACACGTCCCTTGTCACCGCTGGTATGGCCCCAATTTCTGGTCAACCTATTTTCTCCCGTCGTTTCCCCCAAGATTTCTTTGAGACCACGTCTGTCGCTTCCCATTTTCTCTCGCGTCTTTTTTCCCCCTTTCTTCTGCAACGGTGTTGTTCTGTGTATATTTTCATGGGCGTTGGATCGAGGGGGAGAGTTTCATTTCTCTGCTTGTTCGTTGAGCTTCGCGTGGCCTCCCCGTAGTAGATGGATCTACCGAACCTGTTTAGTTTTGGGTTTTTCTGCCGCAATGGAGTGGAACGGGCGCCGATTCGGCTATTGGGTTCGAATTGGTCTTGATCGTGGGGCGTTTAAAGTCCGATGTACTTCCCCCTAGGTTGGCGTGCCAATTCACAACCCCCAAAATAGTTTTCAATCAGCTGAGAACAACTTGCACGTCTCGTTTTCAAGCCGCTCAAGCAGAGGGCCCCCCTCGTTCCTCGATTCTTAGAATAATTTACGGGAAATTCTAGTTGTCGATTAGTATACCAGTCTTTCTTTTGATATAATTCAGCTTTGCAGTCATTGGCTTTTCTTTTTGAGATTCTTTTTTCAGGTGTTCTGGGAGCGCTTTTTGATTGGACATTAGAGCCAGTTTGGTGTCGTATAATCTGCTATTTTTCGAATCGATTGCTCTTTTGCGTGCTAACAACGGATATCCTTTGAATAGCCTATGATGTTCATCATTGGACTAACATCTCCTTTTTTAGAAGGTTCCATATTCGTTTTTTCCCGCATTCATTATCCCCTTTTTCCTTGCGTACTGAGAGTTTCGAGTTTAAGCATTCAGCAAGAATTCGTATCGGCAGTCCCAGCGCTTCCCTTCCCATATCTCCTGTTTTTCGACCGCCAACCCCTTCGCGTAACGACCAGGATCGCGGGAATTGCGTATCCCACGGAATCCAGACCTCGCCGGTACGCATTCCGCTCTGTTGACCTTCAGACCTTCCCCTTGTTGACCTTGTTTCCTTCAAACAAATTATCTGGTGCTTTTCTTTACTTCGAAGTGACCGCTCGCGGTTCTTTTCTTCCAGATGATTCAGTTTTTTTTCGCCCCGCGAAGTTAACACTATTTTGTTCCTTGTTACTATCTTCCGTGGTTCTTGAGAAGTAGTTTACTTGCACCCATTCCGCTTCTTTTTTTCCACCCCAAATTACTCGACCATTCGCCTCGCAATTTCGCGTTTTTCTACGTCACACAGTAGAACAATAGATCCTTCTTGAAGTTTACGACGCCCTCCCTAGCAGAAAAATTTTGTCCTGTTCCCGGGGCTTCCCTGCTAGGCCGTCTAAACTGTGAAGCTTCTTAATTGAGCCTTAGTCTTCCTCCTCTCTTTTCGAAAAAGGTGGTTGTCTGCTCACCTTGGACTCGGAGTAGCGCTTGAATAAGAAGAGTTATTGGCGGTCTTCAGTTTTTTCTTCTTCTAGAACTTAGTCTTCGTGAAGTTCATGCGCTAAGGCAAGTCAACGAATATGCCCCGTGAGACAGTTAGAGAATGTATTTTTCTTGTTTTTCTTCAGTTGCTCCTAGGGCCCTCCTAAATTTTTATTTATTAAATGAAACCTTCCCAGCTCTCCTCGACAACGCGTCCGCCCCCCGCAACCAAGTTTTCCCCCTTGTCACCTTCCAGAAAATAGGGCAGATGGCTCTTTTTATCCGTAGGGTTTCGGTTCTTTAGTTCCTTCACACGCCTCCTCTTTTTTTTGTTCCATCGCTTCGCATTGCTTTTTTTCAAGACAGTAGTCTCGGCGGGCCGGTTTTCGAAGCAGCCTAGTTTTATCACGCAGGAACCGGGAAGGTTTTGGTCATTTCCTTGGCAGTACGCTGACGGGTCCCAGTGGTCCTTTCCCCTATCGTTTAAGCACTCAATACAACTTCGTACCCCCCATGTAGCGTTGAATTCGCGTCTTCCCTTGCTTTCGTGATTTTGATGATCCTATTCCCAGAACTATAGACTGCCTCTGTGTCCCGCGCCCTTGTTAGCGTTTCTGCGGCGATGAAACGACACACGCTATCTCGGGCCCCACCACCGTTGGCCTTACCTGCTGCTGCATCACATCCCACTGCTCTTATGGTTCTCCTTTCGATGTTGTAAGGACGCCTTTTTTAATGTTTTGACCCTTTCCTCTTTACCAGCGCCATCGTTTAACTCTTCTACCAGCTTGAGCTTTGCAGTCACTTTCCACCGTTCGAGGGTCTTAGAGAAGAATTGAATTCTCTTTGCTTTAGTTAAGTTTTTATTTGTGGCTTTGGAGGTCGGTTTTTTTTCAGGACGTCGACGTATTAGGTCTGTTTACCCCCTTTTTGATGATCAATAGAAGCACTCCGCTCTAAGTGGCATGCCGAATCACGCCCAAGCCAAAACCGTTTTTTCCCGACTCTTTTTACTAGCTCCTCTTAACTGTAGAAACGCTGGTTGTATTCAATTTTTTGCAAGCGGCTCGTCTACGAGTAATGTGCAGGGCTCTGTGACTGCATGCCTTATATATCAGTCACTTTGAACGTGCCTCCCCAAAAACAGCGACTTTTTTTTACAGTCTTCCCAAGCCTCATTTCCTACCTCACTACCCAGCAGGTTGCTCAGCCCTCCTGGGTCTTTTCAAGCGGATTTTTTTTTGCCCTGAAAGTTAAGACACGAAGCGCTTGACCGCGCCGCGGTGTTTCAACGTCTTTTTTGATCTGTCTTTTTCCTTCTACCGACGCGGAAAGAAGGTCCAATGCAGTTTGCGGCTGCGTTGCACCGGACGGTGTAAATTGTTCCCGGGTCGCCCCAGCCGCCCGCCGAGCGGCAAGGCTTGACCCCTTTCTCAATCCGATTCACCTCTTGATCGGGTTTTCGTGAATGACAAAGGCACGCATGCTCGTTTGGCTTTCTTCGACACGGGCCTCTCGCCTGGACTTAACGAGTCGAGCTGCGCCCTGATTTGTTCTTGACTCTTAATGTAATCTTTGACTAGCCGTACTCCTTGTAATTGTCCGAATCATTCTTCGTGACCTCGGACCTTTTTACGAGACGGCTTATTTCGTGCTTTCGGGCGTGGCCGATTTTCGTTCAGCGCCTCCCCGCCGGAATCTGCCAGTCCCTTCAGCCGCTGGCGTTTCTTTCCTTGATTTGGATAAAATTTTGTTCTTGGTTCCTTCGACTTCAGACTTTTTTGGCCAGGTTCAATTGTCCAAAGGAATTAGTGCCGGCCTGACGCGTTAAGGATTTCCGCCGTGTGCGCGCTCGGCATCATCAGAAGGCCGTTTTGAAGCCCTCTTGCCACTTGCAATTCGCGGGGATTGTAAGCGATTATTAGAGATAGATGGCAGGTTTTTGATTGATTGTTCTCCATACTACATACTCGTTCGTCAACGAAGTAGGATATCCCTTTTCTGCTCCCCTTTGAGCGAGACAGCATCACCCTTTTCTAACAAGTTCCGTTAAGTTTTCTTCCCAATATTTTTCGTGTTTATTCAACCAAAGAAACGTAGGCCTCTTGTTCACTGATATCGACGAATTCGCCAGCACATTCCCTTTTTCCACTGAGATGAACTGGATTTACTACCTTCAACCGCCATTTTTTCGTGGGGTAAAGAGGCAATGCGAAAGGCACCAATCGGCTCACCATATTCCCTTTCATTTTGTGTTTTTTGAGACTTTCAACGGGTGGATCGCGCGAGTGAGGCGGCGCTTCCTTTCGCCTTGGCTTCTTGTCCGATTCTGCGTGTCTACGTTTCCCCCAGGACCAGGTACCACGGGTTCCTCCAGACTTTTTAGGAACCTCCGATTTCGCGACTGGTCCGCGACTCTCAAATGCGTAGACCCTTTGCTGTGATGATTTTTGGTCAAAAGTTAACGCGGCACTCCAGCGTGCCTCTTTACCACACAATTTCCTCGTGAGGCCATCAGCGGTTTTATTTCCCCCCGCTCAGCATAGAAAGGCGAGTCCCCTACTTTACCAACTTTGACCTCCCCTTGGCACTGTTTCATTCTTTCGTGGCGTTCCCCCATTCTTTTTTTTCATTAAAATCTCCTCCAGCCCTCCTAATCCCTGAGGCCGAGCTTTGCCCCTTGAGTTTGTATTCGAAGTTTTTCCTTGAGCATTCCCGCGACCCATGATTACTTCCTAGAGCGTCGTTTTGGTTACGTCGGCGGAGAATTGCTGGCTCTTTTTCGGCCTTGCGGACGCTTTCTTGTCTCCAATTGCCATGATTCCCCGGACCGATCTTCAGGGTCCGAGTGAACCCCTTATCTTTTGTAAAGTATACGTGTACCGAACTTCGCCAGCGCTGACCGCCTCCCGATCAGAAGATAAATGTCTTTTGAACGACCCCTTCCCGTCTGGCCTACACGCGCGCCCCCCATTTCTGTGTAGGCCGAGCCACCCCTGGTAGTGACCTTCTGACGCGTAAGGAGAATTTGAGCCGACCAGTCTTTTTCCGTAGACGGTTAGGGGAGTGTCCGCTCTCGGTTGCACTTCAGACATCTTTATGTCGGGACAGGGTGCCCCAATGTACTTTTTAAGTTACTGGTTGGACCTTAAATCTAATTTTTGTTGTCGTCGATCCGAGCCTGTCGCCGACCTCGTCATGGGTGCCCAACCTTTTTTTAATCATACTTTTTCCTCCTAGTGGGTTTTTAGATGTAGCTTCAACCAAATACATGCTTCTGTGACCCACCTTTTCGCCTTCCGGATGCTGAGCGGTCTTTGCTTCTTTTCCGATCTTCAGTCAAAACTTCTTGAAGGTTTTTGCCCTTTCCCGATAGAGCAAACAAGTCTTTTGAATTGCCCGGGCAGATCTCCATGCTCTGCGCAACTGCGTTTAGTTGACTTGTTGACTTGCTTTAGAATTATCTCTTCCTCGATGCGCTCCAGTTTGCCTAAGGGGACGCTGGAGGGAGAGTGGACACTCACATTGCTGCGGTTTCTTTGACCATGAGGCCACTTGGAATGGCTAGAAAATGTACGACATATTTTTTTTCGTCGAACAGAGCTCCTTTACGCCGTTAGCCAATTTCCCCCGCTTCCTGGATCATTATCGTCTATTGTTCTCCTAGTCAATATCTCTAAACCAATATTTATCTTCCTTCCTCCCGGTTCCCATTATAACTCGCTTCTGTCAGAGAAAAATGTGTTAACCCCCCCGATTCCCCCGTGACGACTCGACTATCAAAAGGCCCCATTCATTTAAAGAGCGAGTCGTGTGACAGTTTGTCGTCTTTTTTTCTGCTTCCGAACTTTTCCTCGAGCTTACCCGTGAGCACTTTTTGCAGCAGAAAACTCGAACCTCCCTTTGGCCCTGGGCTCCTTGCGAGGTTTTTCGAGCCGGTGAACGTACGCAGCATCTTCGAATTTTGGGTTGATTAAGACCCGTTGACGCTTTGTTTTTGGGTAATTGGACATCTTTTTTGACATTCACCCATCCCTCTAGCTGCCTTTCTTAGCACCGTTTAGATTTTTCAAATCTGATTCGCGTCGCAATGAGCCCTCGCGTTTTCTTTCTTTGAAAGTTGCCGGTCTATTCTTCCTCAGCCCTTGAGACGACAACTGGCCCTTTCGCCCTCCCTAGGCTAGGGTCCTACAAACCGGTGCTTTCAAGCTGAGCTGTTTCCAATGAGACTGAGTTCAGATGTCTGCAGCACCTTATGACACACCAAGCTCTCTTTTGACATCGTTCCCCCCACTGTTCTCCATAACCATTTGAGGGAAGTTGAACATTTACTCGTCGGCATTTTAGTTAGGCCCGACTGTCGACACTTCGTATCCTTCAGCGTGGCGGTCTGTCTTGTTGATTCCGGCTTATTTCGTCGGAGCCTCACCTGGAGGTGCTTGGTCTTCTTTCTTTGCGGTTCAGTAGTAGGCGCAATCCGACCCTGATCCCCACCTTGATCACCGCCGTGACCGAAACTGCGTAAGCGGAGTATCTTTATGATTAATTTGACCATCAATAACCCCCCGCCAACCTCTCCCCTTCGCACCATGTCTGTCGCTCGCCCTTTTCCAATTGCGCCGGTACGTCTTTTCTGGCTTGCCGCGTCGGCCTTGTCTACTACTTCATGTTATCAGGCCTGAGTCTTGGATCCAGTCCACCGACAAAAATCTGAAGTTTTTTCTCATCCGTCCCCTCTTCACCACGAAGGCAGTCGTTCGGCTCGCCGCCAATAGGAGGTTGGTCAGCCTTCCGTTGGAGTTTATGTTGCTAGGACCAGCGCATAGATCCGACGAGCGCGCCAGGCGCCCTTGTTCTCTGTTTGACTTCATGAGGCAAGCGAGGTGAATTTTGCCCTCCTCAATTCGCGATGCAAAAGAGTGGGGCTTGACCAAACCTTTTCAGAGTGTCTTATAAGGTTTTTCCACGGGCGCTTTTCCTGTCTTCTCGAGCAAGGTGCCCGCCGCGGCGCTGGGATGCTGCATCCCGAAGATTTTTTCATCCATATTTTGTCGTGTTCTCGTGACGGATTCGATCCCAGCCCTTTTAGGCCTGTCTACGCTTCCTTTTCCCTTTCTCCTCTCGCCTGGACTTTTTAGCAATCGGTCGAGTCTTTGCGGCCCTTGTTTCCTTCGCCGAGATTGCCTCTTGCAGCTGTCTCGTCTGCCTTGCCTAATTGCGTAAAGACGTTGCCTTTCCTCAGTCTCTTTTTTGCGGGCGGCGAATTCGGCTGCTTTCGAGCAAGCTGCCGCCGGCCTCAGCAATTTTTTCTGATAGCAAGGAGGTTGTTTCAATTTTTTTCGACTCTGACTAGATTTGGAAATTTTTTTATGTCATTGCCACCCCGCCCTGGGCCGTCCTGCGCCCTTCACCTTCGCCTCGCGTATAAGCAGCTCGCCGCGCCGGACTAGTCCTTTTTGTTTATGGGTATGACAGTGCCTCAGCTTATCAGATTTAATTGCCACGGTTTGTGGGTTTTGTCTGAGTGGACACTTTCCCCCGACCATACGTCCGTCTTCGTCACCGATTTTCTCGCCCTCCCTGCTTGTATCTGTGGGCCGCCTTTACTCATCCTGAGGTTCCCAGCGACCTTCCGGTGCAGGGACCCGACAACCCTTCAACCGAGCTCTCCGTTCAACCGATTAGACATAACGTTCTTTTGCCCTTTTTTCACTTTCTGCCCTAGGAAATTTCTGCGGCGTCTGGTAAGCCTTTTTTTCTGGTAACGAAACTAATTCCCATGCACATACCCCGCAGTTTGTTGATGCACAGTGCGACTAAGGGTGGTAAGTGCATTCAATAGTATGACTAGTTAAGTTTGTGGGCGCTCTCCTTTATGCTTAGTCCGTTGGGCCCTGCGCCCAAGCGTTGCAAGGTCTACGCCTTTTTTCTGGCCTCCGCCACGTATCGCTAATCCTTTTAGAATCTGTTAACTTTCTTCCTCTACATTGCGGTTTTTTCCTGTTCTTTAGGTTCGCTGGGTTTATTCCGCCGTCCCCCAGTACCCACGACGCCGGGCACGCGTTCACTTGCACGACCACCTTAAAAGGTTGATGGCACCTGAGGGTTTCCATTGCCTTTTCTTCTACCTTTTCTTTAACTTCTTCTCGTTCTTCCCCACTCCAATTAGTCGAAGGAACTGTTCAGTTGGCGTGACTTCGACTCCCGTGCAGGCCGCTTACTCCCTCACGAAAAATTAATCAGACCGATAATAGGAATTGCTTTTTCGAGAAGTTCGTCCGGCGCTTTTTCCCAGCGCGTTAACCCTCTTTTCTGACAGACAAGAGCCCCTTGAAACTTTGGGTCGATTCTCTTTTTCCCTTTTTCTCTCTATCTGACGACCAATACGATCGGCCCCGGTGGACTTACCCCGGCCGTGGGACCTTCTACGCGAACACTTCTGGGGTTCGTGTGGGGGGGTGGGTGGGGTTTTTTTTTTGGTTCTTTTTTTACGACTTCGGTCCCCTTGTGACCACCTTCGCATTTTGTTTGACTCCGATCGAATAATCGAGTTTCAACGTCCCTGACCGCCTTAACGTTTTTTCTTTTCTTTCAACGTTTCCTCCAAAAGCTTTTTGCCGAATGCACCACGGCTCGCGGCCCGTCCTAATAATTGAATTGTTTAATGCTCACTTCCGCCCTCCTCTGCAGTATAGCGCCTTGAACTTTAACTTCAGAAACATTTCTGAGCTCTTCCAGTTTATATGACCGTTCGATCTTGGGGTGCATTGCCAGTGGCACCGCTCCGAGGTCGATTACGATGCATTCAGTCCGACTTTACTTGTTCAATAGTTTGATTATAATCTTATCTTCTCCCTGTTTTTTTTTCGAGTGTTCACACTTGGCTTCTTTTTCGGCCTGTAACCAAAGTCCACTATGATTCTCCGCCACTTTTTTATCGTTTGAGCCTCCCCCACCTCTCCCACAGACCTCAGAGTTATGAATTTTTCCCTGACGCGCTCTATAGAAGACAAGTTGATTCTGATTCTAGAGATTTAATTAAATGGTTGGTTCTTGATGAATTCGACTACCCCCCATGTCCCCTCGTGGCTTCTTACGCCCATTGTCGTAGTTAGAATTTTTCGTTTTTGTGGAATGCCAGATACGATTCGGGGTTTTTCTTGCCCGCTTCTTCCCCCTTTTTTTGTGTCCCTCCTATCGTTCCGGTAATTCTTAGTAAGTAAGAATCGTCCCACTATGACTCATTTCCGTGATTTTTTTCTTCTGTAAGACTCTCCCCCCTCTCCCCTTCCATTCTGGAGTAATCTCTGCCCGGTTGATAGAGGGCCTTTCGAATTTTACAGACTAGATACCCTAGCCCCCTTCAAATTCTTCTCTAGTCCACCCCCCCCCCTTTAGTCAAACGATCTCTTGAATCAAGAACGTTGTCGCTTCATTTGCCCGAGTAACTCAGACTAAGAACTCGGTCCTGCCCTTTTCCCCCCTGTTGTTTCCTTCTTTTTATTGTCTCTAGGCAGCTCTTTCGATAGGAAAAGATCTACCTTACGTTACTTGGTTCTAGGTGGTCTGCCCTCCATTATCCTTGATTTTGGAATAGGGCACTTCTAGGATTTAAGAGAACGGTTAAATGGTTCGCGCTGATCTCCTTGCATTGTGGGTTCGCCTTGCTTTCGCCAGCTTCCCTTTTTCCCTTTGGTACTAGTTCCCTTCCATTTTCCGCCCAGCGAACCCCCTCCCAAGTTCGTACCCTAGGCACCCGTGGAAACCCCGTGAATTATACCGCTATCGATTTTTTTTGCAAGCCACTCTGCGTCCCCCTTTCAAGCTTTGCCCTGTTCTCCCTGACACCCGACTCTTCTCCTCCTCCAGTCCGTCAATTGAACTCCGCGCCTCCTCCGGCGACTACTCAGGCTATTTTTCCCCCCCCCACTTTTTCCGCCCTCACGTCGCACGCACCCAACTGCGTCTGGAGAGTTGACCTGGTTTGCCGTTTTTCAAATTACTCCTTTTCCACTCGACGTAGTTCAATGTTGAACCGTTAGGCACCCCCTCTTGTTTCAAGTTTTCCCGAATTCGCCCTCCCGATAGCAGTTGACGTCCCCCTCCCCCTCTCGATTGGCTCTCTTTTTTCTGCACTTTTCTTTCTTGTCCGGGACCTTGATTTCGGAATGGTTTCTCGCCTTTTCAAGCTTCGGCGCCCAGCTCCCCTATCAATCGAACTTCTTGATCCCCTTTTCCTAGTCCTTTCATGTTCCCCCATGTTCAGTAACTCAGGCTTCCTGCAAGCAAACGCAGACCCTTTGATCCCGATCCTAGATCTTCCCGTAGGCCCAATCCTTCTCCCTTTTTTTTCTTTTATTTCCCCCCCCTATCCTTCTTCCGGATTCGAACTATCCCGTTGGGAAGGTTGGCCTTGCATGTCTTGTTCTATACCCCTCCCTACGTGTGGCAAACAGCAGGATCCTTCTCCCAAATGGACCCCCCCTCCCCTCCCCAGAAGGCGTTTCTCTCCCCTCCTTCTCTGGCTTCCAGGTTGCTGTGATTCCGTCGCTGTGTGCAACCGCCTTTCTCTTCGATCACTCTCCTCGATCGTTGCCGTCCCCCAAAAATCTTCTTCTTTTCTTCTCCCCAGATCGATGACGCCCCTTTTTCCTGGTGAGACAAGCGCAAAGCAGCGTCCCACGAGGGATTTCCTTGGGCAAACACCAAGGCGACCCCAAACAGTCTACAACTTACATTCTCTCACTTGCAAGCTCACTTCTTCTTCTTTTCCCCGTCCTCCCTTCGTTTTTTCTTAAAACCCTCCAGCAGACGACTTAGAGATCTCCAATCTCCTACGTTGTTTGGTCCTTTTCCTCTTTTTTGTTGACTTCTGCCAGCGCGAGGATTCAGCTTTCTAACAGTGCCTTCGTCCCTTTCCTTTTTTCCTCGTTGAGCTTCCTTTCCCTATTCATCCTTTCCGCCAGTTCCCCTCCTTTGCCTTCCTCTCGCTTTTCATTCTTTGACACGTCCTCTCGCTTGTCACCTCCTGCCCGCGTCCGAGCGGTGGTTCGCCTTTTCTCCGCTCCTGAGGATCGTGTCCCCCCGACAAGTCGTTCCCTTCTTGCCTCATCCCTTTCCCCCTTCCTGTGACACCTCCCCCCTCCGCTTGGGAGTAGATGCGACGCTTTTGGATTTTCTATCAAGTTTTTGCTTACTTTTCCCCTTTCCTGCTTTTTTATTCGTTGCCCCGTTCACAATTTTTCCCGCAAACCCTTCAGGCAATCCCTGTCCCTTTCGTTTGCAAGGTAGGAATCTTGCCTCCGGAAAGTAGCGTCAGACCTGTCCGCTTGTTCCCTTCCTTCCACTTTTTGACCTCTTTAGGAGCCCTCTTTCTTTTTTTCCACTTGCGCACGTTGCTTGGTTGCATGGTTCCGGTTGGACGATCACCCTCCTATTTTGCCAGCGCATTCGCTTTCATTCTTCGTGGTCAGGTCTCGTCGTACCTTTTTTCCCTTCACCCTTTCCCCTCCCCTCCCCTCCAGGCTAGGAAAACAGCCTCCCCTTTTGCTCGACGAACTACAACACAGTTTGACAATCAACCCTCCCCCCTTTTTTTAGGTTGTTCAAGTCGTTACACTGCTTGACTGAAGACGAAGTCCGCATTGTCAAACAATTTTTCCCTCCCTCAACGTTCGTTTATGGTCCTCCCCCCCGTCCCGTTCAACTCGCCTTACGGATCGGGAAAGATTTTTTCCCTTTTCCCCCTTGCTTCGGCAAACATTAAGATCGATTTTTTTCCTACTTCTCCTTTAGCCCCCCCCGGTGTACTCTTTACTCGCTGAGCGGGAGCAGAGTGGTCTTCCGGCGAGTTTATTTTGAATGAGAAGCTTTTGACGTTTCCCCTTTTTTTATCCAAGCTTCGCACCCATTCTTTGACCCCTTCTTTCTTCTCAAAGAGGTCTCCTCCCTCCCTTCCTTTCTTCCGTCGAAGTCGACTTTGAGGTACGAAACATTTTTAGGGTAGGAAAGTATCTCCCTTTCATAAACCCTTGCCCCTCTTGCAGAGCTTCTCCGCGGTTACCAGTCCCTCCTTGACTTCCCATCCTCGTCCTCCCCCCCCTCACCGTTCGTCTCAAGTCGAAGCAGAGGCCAACCAGGGAGACTTTCTTCTCCACATCTCCCACTCGAAGCGAAGTTGAACGGGAAAATTCTTCTGATCCCTTCCTTTTTCCGCCGCTCTCCCCACTTTCCCCTCCCAATAGCAAGAGAATTCATGCTTCCGGAATCTCTGGCCCTTGAGTTTGGATTGACCTCATCATTTAATAGTTTTCTTTCTTCACCTTGACCTTCCCCCCTCTGACTCTTTTTTTTTCCCCTAGACAGGTATTTTTTGACTTGTTTTAGAGGTCCGACCTTCCGAAACATTGCCCTCGATAGTGACAGCTCTTCTTGGGACTTGTTTCTCTCCCCATCTCTCCTCTTTACCCCAGACGTGGGTCTTTTTCGTGGAAGAACTAAATGAGACAGCCGGCTTTCCCTGTCCAGTTCGACAGTACTGTTCCCCTGATCCTCCCCCCCTCCTCTGCCATTTCCTTCCCCCTCCTGTCCCTAAATCAGTAGTCCACTGTGTTACACCTTTCTGAGAAACCTCTGATAATTCCGCCGTACAGAGGACTTTTTTCCCTCCCTCCTCCGTTTCTCCCCTTTCTCTCCTTTTTCTCAGCCATGACCCCAGGGAAATTAACCCCCCTTGTTGATATCGGACAGTCTTAGACCCATTCAATCGAGTTTATGACCTGTGCTTTAGATGGTTGAAATATGAAGCTTGTGTCTTCCCCTCTGCATCTTGGCCTTTTTTTTCCTCCCGTCCTCTCCTTTTTCCCCCCCTATGTTGTAATTTTTTTCATACACTCCTCCTTTTTGGCTTTCTTCTCTTCCAACCTTTCTTTGGCACCCCCATTCCCTGCCGTATGGTAATTCTACCGACCCCTTAACCCTTCCTATTTTCTATTTTTCTTTTTCCACCCCCCCAAGCTCGAGAAACCCCCTATAACTACAGGTATAATGGGCAGCCTTCCCCTTGATATCCCCAGTGAAATGCTAATAAACATGCATCCTTCTCCCTTCTTCCTTTTCCCCCCTTTCTTCCTTTTCGTCCCCGAGCCTTCCCAATTCGTTTTTATCAAGGGTCCTTTCCGAAAGTTTGTTTGGTTGTATCCCAAACGGGAATTCTTGGTGAGCCTTTATATCCTCCCATTCTACGTTTTATTTCCCCTTTTCTTAATTTTTACTCTCTCATCTTTCCTTGCTCTAGAATACATCAGCTCCATTCCCGATTCCCGATATCGCAGCTCCTCTCCCGCGACATTTTCCCTGGCCCCCCCTTAGTCCCCTTTTTCCACCGTCCTAGGTTCTTAAGGGGCATATCGATTGCAATTTTCACGCTCCACTTAAAGAAAATACCTACCTTCCCCCCTACCCCCCCCCAATCGTTCAAACGATCTTGGCCATCCAAAAGCAATTTCAGCTGTGGACCATGCCCGAAGCTTCTTTTCCCCCCCTAACTGGCCAGAGTCTTCCTTCCTCCCCGCGTCCTATACTTCTTTTCCAGGCTTGTCGGGATTTTCTCGCTTGGATATCCTAGGAAGCAACCTTTTCCCATTCTCCTTCCAATCTCCCCTCTTTCCCCTGAGTGTTTGCATTTTCCCTTTCCTCGGTGAGAAGAGCCTAGTTGCAATGACCTTCCCGTCCGGAGCCCCCCTCCTGATCTTTGGACTACGAGACAATTAGTTCCCTTTACTTCTGCTCCATTTTACTTTCCCTCCGTCCGACCCACCCCTTTCCAATAAATAATTCCGAGCCCCGTCGAAGTGATTTCTTAAGCTTTTAGCATGCTGCATCTGACAGAACTCTCTGTTTCTCCCCTTTTCCAGTTTGGTCCCTCTGTTGAGGCCATCCCCCGGCGGCACTCCCTCCCCGCTAGCCCCATCACTCGGCTCTTAATCAGGATAGTCCAGTCACCCCCCCTTAGAACGTTCCTTCCCCTTCCCCCCCAAAGCTCCCTCTTCTCTTTCCTTATGTTTTCAGGAGGCCATTTGGGCCTTTCAATCGCTCCACCCATTCCGCGTGGCGTTTTAACAGTGCCTAACCAGCTGTGTTTTTTTTTTTTGCATCTTTCCTTTCTGCCATCCGACCGGTAGGGCACTTCGAGTGCGTCGTGGCTCTTGGTGTTTTTCATTTCCATGCCCGGGAGTCCCCCGGTGTCCCAGGCAGTCTAGGTCGACTTCTTTTCCCAGGCTTATCAACTCCTTTTTATCCCTCCGCCCCCCGTCGGAAACAGTCCCTGAAGATCTTGACCAACCCGAATGCGCCTACTTAGATTTTCCCTTTCTCTCCCTTTTATTCCAATTTCCCCTTCCCTTTCTCTTTTTCCCGTCTTCCTTCTTCTGCGAAGCGGGCTTGATATCTGCCTTCATGGCCGGGCCCGTTTGCATTTTCTTTTTTAATTCCCCCATTTCCCCCTTCCCCCCTTTCTTTCCTACCCAGAGAGAGACCGTGCCCCTCCCCCCTACTACGCCCTTCCTGAATCATAACATTTCGCCCAGCGCATGCAATTTGCTTACTTTTGCTGTCATCCCTTCCCTGCTTTAGCTGCTGCCCACGCACCGAATCCCAGCCACGACTTTCCGTCTTTGTGCGGTCTGAAAGCTTTTAAGATGCGTCCCATTCCCTTCGTTTACGTCCTCCTTCCTCTCCTTTTCAAATTAGGGCACAACTCTCGATCGCAAGAGGCGTACCAAGGAGGCCCCCCGTCGCAAAGATTCACGATTTTTTCTTAGTCTGTGACTTCCTAAGCCGATTTCTTTGCTTGATTCCGAGTTCTTTCTTTTCCCGCTAAAGCGAAGACTTTTCCCTCTATCTCTACTAATCCGTTTGAGAGAGGGGAAGTAGGAATGCGTGGTCCAGCCGTCCCCTTTAAGAGGTCCAATTGATGCGGATGCGACTCATGCATTTTTATCCCCCCCCTTTCCCTCTCCCCTTCCTTTTTTGCTTTCCTCTTTCTCCTTCCAGTTTTCGAGTGACTCTTGCACCTCCGATTATCCCCCCTGAGAATAGCGTAGAAACGATGTGTAATCGTGTTTTGACTTCTCCTGCAGGATTCTTCTTTTTTAGTAAGTATGTTTTTCTTTCTTCTCTCCCCCCCCCCCCCCCCCACATGCAATAAACTCTTTTGAACCAACTTTAGAAGATTGGGAGGAGCTGCATACGACCTTCTGTCTTTTATTCTTCTTCCCCGTTGTCTTCCTCCTCTGCCTAGCTTCTTTTTTTTCCTTCGTTGGCCCCGGACTGAGTAATTACCCCAGACTTCTTCCATTCAGCGTTATGATGTCCCTCCTTCCCTTTCCACTCCCCTCCCGCTCCGTTTCCAAGAGTACGAAGTTGAATGGACGAGAAAGGTAAACGCTTGACTTATTATCAGAATAGAGGTTTTTTTTCTTCGATTTTTTCTACTTGTCCATTCTCCCTACTTTTTTTCCCCTCTTTTTTTTAGTCACCGTTAATTCTACTTCGGTTTTCCTTAAGCTTTTTATCTATTACGCCTCCACGTCGACATCACAGCCACAGAGACCTTGGCTCGTCCTCCCCGTCCCCCGTCTTCCCCTCCCCCCTCCAGAAGTTAGGCATAGAAGTGCGCTAAGCTCTCATCCCGCCTTCCTCCCTCATGAAAGATTTTGCTCACACCAGCTTCACCGGCTTGTACCCCCCCCTTTCCCCCCGACCCCTCCCTTAGGGATATTTTTTTTCCTTGCATGTTGCCCCCCCCCTACCAAATAGCGTAACATCCCAACACGCGCATTTTTTGCTGTGACCCCAGATTAAATTTCTAGTCTTTCTTTTTCGAAGAGTTCTTCCCCTTCGCTCTTTCCCACATGTTTATTTGGACGAGCGAGTTTCTCAAGGGAGTTCCCGACTGATGGACTACCCTGGGATCCCGCTCCCCTCCCTCCGGATACTCTAACCTCCGGCTCCTAATGGCGAGGAAGTCCTTGTTTCCTTTCGTCCTACTGGTTGTGAGTGTGCTGTAACTTCCTATTCCCTTTCCATTCCCCCCCCTTCCCAGGACATAGTTAGAGTACTCCCCCACCCCTTCATTGATCTGAATTTCCCCCCTTTTTTTCTTTCCGCCCTCTCCCTTGCTCTTCCCAACAATAACGGCTGACGTCTGTAGACTCAGTCTCCTTCCCTTCCCAGTTAGGCGTGTCCGGGCCCCTCTCCCGGTCAAAGCAATACGCAGACCCCCCTCCTTTCCCCCTCTAGCTACTCCTCTTTCCTTTTTTGCGTAGAAGTCTTTTCTCGTTAAAGGTCCCCCTTATTTTTTTTTCTTCGCCCCAATCTCCTCCCTGTTGCTCCTGAAGTACGGTGTAATTTTCTTCCCTTTATTTTTCGGTCCTATTGGGATTACTTGAGACCCCTCCCTTCTCCGTGTACTATGGACCGTCCTTTGTCCCTTCCTTCCACATTCTTCTCTGTCCCCTAAGTGGTCCTACTTCGTGTCCCGATTCTTAAGGGCTCAGAAGGCCCGGCCCTCCTATTTTCTTTTTTCGATTACTACGTAAACCCTCCGAAGTTTATCTGGAGTGTCACCTCCAAAGCTCTGTTCTCTCTCCACTACCCTTGTTCGCGACTCTGAGCACCCCTCTTCCTATGATTCTCATGATAAATTTCCTTTGACCTATAAGAGCACGGTTTTCTAACCCTCACTTTCTCCCCAATTGTTATCACGGGCGTTACATCCCGATGTTCATCTGACTTTTTTCGACTTTTTTTCCCCCACTCTCCGTCATTAACGACAAGTGTCCGGCTGATTATCAGATTTTCCTTTTTTCCTCCCGATGTGCCATAGTTTTCATATCACCCTT
>Ga0179591_1356281_pt1 | contig 20746 bp, 38 predicted proteins | sample CZOMad2_1_08_16f_FD_182891 | JGI IMG/M metagenome (GOLD analysis project Ga0179591, IMG submission 182891) | Vadose zone soil fungal communities from Angelo Coast Range Reserve, California, USA - CZOMad2_1_08_16fungal (PacBio error correction) | ecosystem: Environmental > Terrestrial > Soil >... | reverse complement strand
TTAAACCAGGAAATGTGTTTTCGGGATGGCCGGACCCCTCTATCCCCCCCCTTTTTTTTTTCGACCCGGACGGACCTTTTTCTCTTTCTTTCTGTTTTTCCCTTTTTCTCCGTCCTGTTTTCCCGCCATGGAGATGGATAAAAACTTTTTTTTTTTTTTTGAGACGACGAGAAGATTGGACGCTTTTTCCCCAGAAGGGGCAACTAGATCCCCTCTCCCCCCTAATATAGGGGCTTTTCCTGTGGTGCGGAATGAAAAATTCCTTAAGATGTTTGAGCTGTTTTTCTCCTGTGATCAAACCCCCCTTTTCCCCCTACCTGGTCTGAAAGGGTCTTCCCCCCCCCCCCTTTTTCTTTTTTGTCGCCAAGACGCCTGCAAGAGTAAGGACTCCCCGGAGAAGGCCGACCTTCTCCCCCCCAACCGAAAAAGAGCTTAGTCTCCCCAGTCCCGGAATTCCCTCCCCTCCGTCCCTGTTCCCCGCACAAATCAGGCAAAAGACCCGAAGAAATACTCTCAAAGACTACCCCCCCCCCTTTCTCTCGATCCTGGTTCTTTTCTTCCCCATCATGCAGGGGGAGGAGATTTTTTTCTGACGGCTGCGCCGACTTTGTGCGGCTTTCTCCTCCCTCCCGCAATTTTTTTTTTTTCCCCTTGCCCGGCGCCCAGTCAAGCCGCCCTTGGGAAACGCGTCAGTGAGAATCCTCGAAATTTGGGATATCTTCTTCAGGGGACACTATCATCCAAACTTCCTTCATCCCCCTGCTAGAGGCCCCCCCGGTGGACGTTTTCCTGATGCGCGAGGGCCCCCTGACAAACGGTTCTTTCTGAAGAGTGCGGGTAAGAACGTCTTTCCCAAAAAGATTCGGCAATCCTTCGGTCAACGGCGTCCTTTGCACCAACAGAGATTTTCCCAATTCGCCGTCTCAAGCCCTTTTCTCCTTTTCTCATGAGTTAAGGTGCAGAGCGGTGTCTTTTTTCGCACCCCCTCTGAAATGTTACGGGGCGTGGTTTGGCTTTTTTTTTTTTGATGCCTTTTTTTTCCCGGCGAGCGTTGAATTCCCACCTGTACTCCCCTTCTCGGGAGGACGCGCTTTTTCCCCACCGAATGGTTTTGCCCAAGTGGCCCCATGTCGCCGGCCCCCTTCTCGACGAGATTTCCTTTTTTTCCCCTCACGATTTCCACATCAACAGCCCAACGCTCGCTTTTTTTTTTTCTGGTGCGGCTTCCGCATCTCCCTTTTTTCCCCCCCACAGCGACGTTCTTGCTTGATGGAAAGACGTCTCCTCTCTTTTTCGTCTCCACGTTATGAGGCCGGGGGACGTCTTCGAGGGAGAGGCCGCCCTCCGTTGAAGCCTCGACACAAAAGTCGTGTCCCCCCCCCCCCCTTTGATAGATGAGGTGCCCCCCGAGAATCTCCACCTTCAATTTTTTTTTTTTTTTTTCCAGGTAGGTTCTTTCCCTCCCCCTGCGGTTAGTCACGGTTCTTCCGGAGTTTCTTCCCCTTTCTTCGGCCGAGGAACCCCCTGGGTAGGGGAAAGCCCTTCCCCCCAGGACGAAAAACCCCTCCACCGGCACCGGGGCCGCTTATCGAGCCTTTTTTGGAGTCGCCATTTTTTTTTTTGGGCGCTGGCTCAACTTTTTTTTTTTTTTTTTTTTTTTTTCTGCAATGGTCCCGCAGCAAATCCTGAGCAGGCTTCCCCCCCCCCCTTCATCGAGGGGGGTTTTTCCCCTGGAAATTTGGCGTGCGCGTCCCTTTCCCTCCTTTTGCTTGACCCGTAAGGGACACCGATTTTCGATGGAAAAACGTGCCTTTCCCCCCCCCTGGTCTCTCTTGATTTTTCGTCGGGGAGTTTTCTCCATCTTTTTCCAATTTTCCCCCGCTCTTTTCCTTGCCGCGTTGAACAAGCCTTCAACCGGCGACGGTGCCTCCCCCCCTCCTCTACCAGGACGCCCCTCTTTGAGTGTCCTTCGGCTTTTTCCCCTTGCAGCCTTATTTTCTCTTTCATGGTGGAACTTTCTCTTCCTTACCCCACCGGAACCTCGGTTTTCAGCGGGGGCGGTCCTTCTTTCTGATGGAGAACGCCATCCGGCCTTATGGGAGCCCTTCCCCCCCCCCTCTCGTTTTTATTGAAACTGCGAGGGGTCTTTTCGGATTGGGGAACCCCGTGCGGTCGTACCCTCCAGATTGGGCGGGGTTCCCTCTCCCCTTTGAGTGCTAGCCGGGAGCTAGCCCGATGCGCGGAAACCCCCCCCCCTTCCCGGACCAAGAATTTTCTTTCCTCCAAAACGCTCCCTGATTATAGACCGTGAGTCTCCCCCTCTGCCCGCCTCGGCCGAACCCCCGCCCTTCCTCTTCCCGGCGTCTTTTCTTTAAATAGCAGGGGCTGTGGAGGCGGCCGTTCCCTTTTTGTAAGAAACGCCCTTTTTTTTCCCCCGCTTAAACAAGACGAAAGCATTCCCCTTCTTTCCCCTTTCCTCGTTCAATCCTCCCCCCCTTTTTCTTCCCGTTTTCATGCCTGTTCGGGAGAAAGGGGCTTTAGAGACGATCAGAAGCTTCCCTTCTCCAACGGTCCCGATTCTCACCAAAGCCAAAGTGTCCGACCGTCCCCTTTCCCTCCCCTCCTCACTTTTTTTTGTTGAGCTTGAACGATAAGCGTTTTTCCTTCCCCCCTGGCGGGGACAGGTTTAACATTTTCCCCCTCCTTCTCTCGGCTAGAGCGGAACTCCGCCCCCCCCTTTCCTTTTGAGAACGGAAAGATTTTTCCCCCCTTCATGGCTTGGTAATGAAGTTTGGGCTTTGAGGATTGGCATGCCGGGAAATGAATGCTTCGTCCTCTTTTCCTAGCTTTTTTTTTCTGCTGGCGTTTCCTTTTTTTCCCCTCTTGCGGTGCCCTTCCAAAGACTGATGATGTTAAGGGACGCCAGGGGACGCTCCCTCCTTCCCCTCCCCTGAGGAGGGCGCGGTTTTCTTTCTCCTCACTTTTTCTCTTTATGGGTTGTAGTGCGGGGAGTTGGGGCTTCTTCGACTTATGGTTCGGCGTTTTTTTGCGGAGCGCACCACGAGAGCTCCCCCGTCCCAAAGTCCCCTTTTTTTAGTTAGCGGGCTTGTTGGTTTAAAATTCTCTCGAGTTAAGGCACCTCTTTTTTTCTGAGAATTCTGGCTTTCCTTTTTTCTCTCCCCCCAGCATCCCAGAGAGGTGCTTTTTCGGTCCTTGACTTTGAGTGGTTCCGTGGTGAAGATGATCTTTTTTTGCCGGAACCATGGACGCTCCCCTCCGGGACCCTTTTTTTTTTTTTTTTCCCCTTTTCCCCCTTCCTCATGGCGTCCTGTAGTTTTTCTTTTTTATAGTAACGTCTCCCTTTTTTTCTCAACGTGTCGGTTCTTCTTTGGATAGAGGCGGTGGTCCCCTTCCACCCCCCCCGTTTTTTGTCCAGGGGCTTTCGAGGACCTTTTTAAGAATCCTCCTCGGTCAGAGCATCGGGTCGTACGGTTTTGGTTGATGAAGTCGCTCCCCTTTTCTTGCCAGTTAGATGTCCCCTCTTTGAGTGCTTCTTTTTTTCTTGTTTTCTTGGTCCTATGGTGCTCCCTTTAAAGAGAGCTTTTCCGAAGCCGGTTCCCGCCCCAGAGGTTTTTCTTTTTTCATGAGTCCCGCCATTGGCAGGTGGTTTTGTGAGGGACTTGTTTTTTTTCCGAAAAGCGTCGTCTTTCCCGGAGATCTTTTCCTTTTGTCCCTAGGATTGAGGGCACTTCTCTTAATACGATCCCACCCCTTTCCGGCCTTTCCTGTTTTTTTCTTTCTTTTTCCCCCTAATCGATGCCTTCCTCGTGCCTTTTTTTTTTCACGGACCGTATTTTTTTTTTCCCCACGGTTGCGGCGGCCATTTCTCTCCTTGGACGTTGAGTTAGTGCTTCTTCTCTGCTCTGCTTCCATCGCTTTTCTTTTTTCGCTCTTCGTAAGGCGCACCAAGGTTTCTTTCCTTTTTTGCATGGTTGATGATCGTGAGATTTTCTCCGCGACTCGATCGTGATCGGCCTTCTTGCGGCCCATGTTCGGGACCCAATTGTGTTCGAGGCGGCGTCTTCCGCCCCCCTTTTTTTTTGAAATTAAGATCGCAGGGCATTTTTCTTTTTTTTCATCCGTGGCGAGACACCTCCTTTTTTTCTTTTTTTTTTCGGAGACTTCTTCTCCACCTCATTTTGAGGCAGTGGACGGCGAGAATGGTCCCTTCTTTTTTTTAATGAAGCGTTGATGTTTTTTTCCCCCGGGCCCCTTGAATGGCTAATCTTTGCCGAAAAAGAGCGTCTTCCCCCCCCCCTTTTTTTTCCTGTTGTCCCGGTTGTCGGGGGGGCCTCAGTTTTCGGACCGGTCCTTTCGGAGCGACTTTGTCCTTTGCGGTGCCCCCCCTCCTTCGTTCTGCCCTCCGTGGCGATCACACAAAGGAACGTCCTTCCCTTCCCCTCTTGCGCGTTTCCAGGAAAAGTTGTCTTTTTTCCTTTCGTCCGTCACACCGCCATTTGCCCTCCCCCTTTTTTCTGCCGACTTTTAGTCTTTTTTTTTTCTTTTTTTTCAGCACCCCTTTCCTTGATACCGCGCCCCCTTTTTGGGTAGGGCATCTCTTCGGCGAGAGTTTTTTCTTCTTTTTTTTTTTTATTTGCTGTTGGGCGTAGAGGGGCTGACGTATTTTCTCCCCCCCTTCATACGGGTAGTATGCCGTCTTTTTCCGTAGCGCCGGTCTGTTTATGCGGTTTTTTTTTCCTTTTCTGGTCTTTTTCTGGTCGAGAGTCGTCCTTCGGCGCTTGGGAGAAACGCAGGCTCCTCCCTTTTGTCAGGCGTCAACCTTTTTTTTCTCCACGACGTCCCCCCCCCCCTTTTTTTTTTTCTTTTTCCCTTTCTCCGCCTTGGTCAGTCGCACGAAGCCAATTTTTTTTTCCTTGGTGTCCCGAGGTAGGCTTTCATTTCTTGTGTGCAGCCGGCCTTTCCCCCTGCATCGGGCGTTTCCCCCCCTTCTCCCCTTTCTCTCCTTGCGGAAGGCGCGGAATTTTTTTTTTTTTTTTTTCCGGTCGAAAATCCCCTTGATTAGAAGGGGTCGTGCCCTTCCCTCCTCCTCCCATTTCCTGGTGGACTCTTGTTTTTTGTGGAGCTTCCACCCAGGAAATTCTATAGCGCAGGATGGGCCGTACCCTTTTCGGTTTCTACGGACCTTTTCCTCTTGCCCCCCCTCCCTGAATTTCCTTCTTTAAGTGGTCACTTCTCACAAGGAGTGTTCGCGAACGATGCTTTTCCTCCACCCCTTTTCTTCCCAGAAACTCCTTGGGTCACCGCGATTCCACTTCCCCCCTCTTTTCCCCTACTTTTTTCTTTGCTTCTTGGATTGAGTGCCGATTTGAAAGACTGTTTGCGTCTCCTTCCCGGCGTATTTTTCTCCCCCCCCCCCACCACGGTGATTTTTCCCCCCCTTCCCTTTTGCTTTTGCGGTCGAAAGTCCCTTGCGGTACGGACAGGCTTCTCGACCCCAGTTCCCTGACAGCCGCACCCCTTTCATTTTCACAAATTAAGTCCCCCCTCCCCACGGGCTCTCCTCCCCCCCAGATAAGACCCTTTTTTCCCCTCTTTCTTCCTTTTGTGAACCCTTACTAAGCCCCTCCGCAAATACCTTTTGTGCACCCGCCTCCCTCCTATCTTTTCCCGGACCCCACTAATCAGCCAGAGGGCCAGTTTCTGCCGTCTCCCCCGACTGTTTTTCCCCCCCTGCGTCTCTTCCTAACCACTTTTTTTCCCAATGCGGGTGGACGGAAACGCCTTCCCACCCATCAGGAAACTTCCCCAAACGCGCCGCCTTTTTTCTCCCTAGCCAGCGGCCTTCTCGTCCTCCGCGGAAGAGCATTACTTTTTCCCCTCCGGGGTGGGGGTTTGTTTGCCGGCCAACGGTGTTTTTTTGATGAAATTTCCCCCCGCCAACCTCGTCACTTTTCCCCATGAGGTCACCCTTTTTTTCCTTCTTTTTTTTTTTTGGTTCCCCCTTTGTTTCGCAACAGGATCGGTAATCAGGGGCCGGTTTCCCCTTTGGCTTCACCAACTCTCTTCTCCCATGCGAGCCTCCGTCCTGCACAGTTCGCACCGCGATTTTCTTAGCCCCCCGGCGAAATTTTTTGCGTTCTTTCTCAGCACTTTGAGAATTTTTTGTTTTAATTTCACAGTGTTCCTCCCCCTTTCGGGAAATGCCCTTTCCCTTTCCCAACAACCGTTCCTTCTTTTTTTTTTTGGTTTTTGACGGTCGCAGGCAAGTTCTCGATTTCGCACCTTTCTTCCCCGATCATTCAAACCCTTCCCCCTTTCCCTTTTCTTCCTGACGCGGTTTTTTTTTTCAATTCTTTGCACAATCCGCGCCCCCCCACGAGCGGAACTTTTCAGGAGTCCATCCCTTCCTTCTTTTTCATCTTTTCCGTCCAGTGGGCCCCCTCCTCGTCGCCCGGAGATGGTGCCGCCGTCTCCTCTTCCAGCTCAGAAAGAATAAGTCTTTTTTCTTCTGATGAGGTGGCAACCCGTCTCCTCCCCTTCCGGGTTCCCCCGTAGAGGTGATCGGATTTCTGTGTCGACGGTTTTTCTTTCATAGGAGTTTTTTTCCGCTTCTCTGGCTTTTTTTTTTTTTTTTTTTTTTTTCCTGCATTCCCTTCCAGCACGAACCAGCCCCCCCCACCACGGTTCCCCCCAACCTTTTGGGGCGCGATTTCCTCTTGCAAAGATTTCTTTCCCCTTTTTTTGCCCGCGGCGCACCGGCCTGCGCTCGCGGTTCATGGCGTTCCTCACCCAGTGCGGGGCCCGCTTCCCTTTCCGCGCAGGCGACCACTCTTCGAGGGGCTCTCCTTTTCAATCGGACAAGGTTTGTTCTCTGGTCGCTTCCTCCCCGTCTTCTGGTTCTAAGGGAACCCCCCCCTCTCCCTCCTTCCTTTCTGCGCTGAAAAACTCTTTTCCCCAAAAACCTCCTCCCAATTCGAGATTCATGGTACTGGTTAGGCACTTTTCCCCCCCTTCTTTTGTGCTTCGGCCTCACGAAAAAAGCACCTTTCACGGTAAGATGAATGTACAATGCCTACCTCTTTTCCCAATGGCTTTTTTTTTTTTTTTCCTTTTCTGCTTATTCCGGGGCTTTGTTCTCAGGGGGTTGGCCTCTTTTCTCCCCCCCCCTTGTGAAAAATTCTTTTTTCTTTCCACTGCCCGATCGCGGTCTCTGGGGGGTGATGAGCCCGTTATTTTGAGGCCCTCCTTCTTCTGAAGCCCTCTCGGGTGGATGGACTTCTGGGTCCGGGTTGATGTGAACAAAAACCCCCCTTTCAGATGGGGCTGGTGGTCTTTTTTTTTCTGGGGGGCTCTTCCCGTATGGATAGCCCCACCTACCTCAACCGGAGGACACCAGGAACTTCGGATATCGCCCTCAAAAACCTCCTCTTTTTCTTCGACCGTGAATTCTTCTGTCTTTTTTGTCCCCTTCTTCCCGAAAAACATCCTGCAACGCTTCAGAGTAAAACTTCCCGTCCCCGCTGCCCCGTATTACCTTCAACATAAGGTCCTTTCCCTTTTTTTCCTTTTTCTTCCATACTTTCCCCTGGTTTGTTCCCGTCCGCACGAGCGCAAAGATTAGTTCCCCCAGACGAAGCATTAATTCCCGGTCCTCCTTCCCTCCCCTCCACCACGCAGGGAAACGACTTTGGCTATTTTTTTTCCCTTTGACAAGAATCAATGTTCCCCCCTACCTTGTCTTTTTTTGGGTCCCTCTTCTGCCGTCGAGTCCTCTTTTTTTCCCTTTCAGTCAATCGGAGGAGTACACCCTCTCGTATGGAACCAAAATGTCAGTGCTCTCCCCTTCCTTATCTCTTATTTTCCTCCCTCCCCCCTTTTTTTCTTCAGGCTTTCGTCCCCTCCCTCTGTTGGTCAGTCTTTTCCCGCGATGGGAACTGAAGCATCTTTTGTTTTCCTTCCCCTGAAAACACCTCGCCAAGCTTTCCGTCAACACGGCCGACCCCCTTTTTTTGCCGTTTAGGATGGAACGAGAGGCATGCCCTTTTGGGTTGAAAGCGTTTTTTTCCCTTGTGATTGACTTTCACCCCCCCCCCCTTCCCCATTATTTTCTTCCCTTGATGTTCTGGTTTTTTTTCTTTGCAGGAGGCGGTCCTCCCACCGAGGCAGAGTTGCGGCTGTTTTTCCCCCTTTCCCCTTTTTTTGCAACAGCGACTTCCTTCCGAGATCTGAGGTTTTTTTTTCTTTTGGCGATACTTTCCCTTCTTCTGTGTAGGGAGGTTTTATTCTCTTCTTTTTTAGTCCCTCATGAGGACTCGACCATTTCTTCAGCGTTCTTGTTGGTTCACAATTCCCTCTTGATAGGCGTCCATTGGTCTGCGCCTTCCTTCCCCCCCTTCTTTCTCCCAGGCAGAAGCGGTTTCGTTCTCTGATTTCCGGGTGAGCTGATAGAACCCCCTCGACGCTCACGCCCCGGCGCCCTTTTCCCCTGCCACGCCCTCCATTTGTTCTCTTCTTTTCATTCTCGTCCGTCTCCTCATTCTCGTTAGTCGGTCTGAATTAGAAGATCTTCGGTCCCGCATTGCCCCTCCCCTCCCTCGATCATGGTTTCTCGCCCTTTTTCCGCTTCCCCCCTTTTCTGTTTTCTTCTATGGTCGGGTCGTACGGTCCGGCCTTCCTTTTGGAACGAGGCGCGCCCTTTTCTTCCCCCCCCCCTTCGAGCCCCGCGATGATTTCTTTTCTCCTGTCGCGGATTTGCTCCTTCCTCTGACTTCCACTCCCTGCGAGCTGTGAGCTTCCCATGAGGGCGGGCTGGTGTTTATAATCGCCGCCCCTCCTTTCCTTTTAGGTGGGTGCGGATTTTTTTTTCTTTTCTCTCTCTTTTTCTCATCCATCGGCTATAGAGTGGCCCCTTCTTCGGGGCCCCAAGGTCTCAATTCTTCTTTCCCCCCCCGAGCACTTTCCCCTTCCCTTTGGAGATTTTCTTTTTGTTTTTCCCTTGCTTTTCACCCCGGACTATTGTTCTGAGCTGCCGGCTTTTTTTCATCTTTCCTGGCGCCGCCTCCTAGCTTTCCGGCGATGATCTTTTCGCGTCCCCCCTTCGCGCAAGGGGTCTTCTTTTTGTTTTCCGCGCGGCAACCAAAAGGTGGCCTCAGCATCAGAGCGTTGCCTTTTTTCTCTTTGTTGGCCTCCGGTGCCCCTCCTATCTTCTTTATCGCCTGATGCGGCCTCCCCCCATGTTGCTTGAAGCGCGTCTCCAGGACTCTTGATAACCATCTACGCTCTCGTTTTCCTTTTATAGACCAGGCAAATTTCCTTTTTGCGTTTTTTTTTTTTTTTTTGAAACATTTAGCGTTGGTGCGCTTTCCCTGAAGCATTTCTTTTGTTTCTCCCCCTCCGTTTGACTTTCCTTTTTTCTGCGCGGAATTCTCTTTTTCCCCCTCCCCCCCCTCCGCAGGCACCCCGATTTGCGACCCCTTCTTTTCTGAAAAACGTCTCTTCCAACGAGATTCTCTCCCATTGACTTTTTTTTCTTCCCTCCCTCGTTTCGCCTAGAGAATTCTTCAGTGGGAGCCCCCTTTTTTCACACAAGGTTGACCTGAGAAAATCCTTCCCAGGGACCTCCCTACTCCACACCGTCCGCGTTTTTTCTCCTTCAAGTCAGTTCTATGGGTGGAGGGATTTTCCCTTTTCACCGCCCTTTGTCCCCCCAAATTTGCGGGCGGGAATTTTTCCCTTCGTGACCTCGCGCAGGGCCGTTTCTTTTCCTCAGGCTACCCGCGCCTTCCGGGTCGGGCATACGGCTCTTCTTGTTTTCGCGTTTCTCGGCTGCGTTTGTAGGGATGGTCCCTCCGATGTGCATAAACGTTTTTTTTTCGGCGGCCGTATTCTTTGTTCTTTTTTTGCCGCCTGCGCAGTTTTCGTCCGGACGCGGCAGGTGTCCCCCTTTTTTTTGGCCCTGTCCTTTTTCCCTTCCCCCGTGGAGGTCTGCCCGGTCAGAGTCACCTTCCCCACGCCCGTAATGCTCTTTCCTTTCCCCCCAACAGGCTTCTCGGCGTTTTTGCCCCCCCCTTTTCCTGCACGCAAGCCAGGCGAGTTCCTTTTTCCTTTCTGTTCTTTTTTGATCGCGTTGGCCCGTATGGGTGACTCTCCCGGCATCGCGGGGCGTCTTTTTAAGGATCCTTCTCCCTTTTCCACTTCTCCGGACTTTGCCGTTCGGTTTCCCTTTTTTTTCTTTTCACACCGGACCAGTGATAGCTTTTTTTTTTTGGACGACCATTTCCCTTTTTTTTTTTCTCCTCTCCGTTTTTTTTTTGTTTTCTCCTCTTCCCCCCAGAAAACAATGGTCGTTCGTCGCCTGATGGCCGACCCCCTCTTTTCTTTTTTCTACGGGGACGCCTTTTTCTGACACGCGAACCTTCCCCCCACCCCCCCCTCGATAAGGCTCACTTATCCCCCAAGGAGTGGGTCTGATTGGCGTTTTTCCCCTCAGGGGGCACGCTCTCCCCTCACCTCGACACCACAGAATATTCGTTTTTTTTTTTTTTTTCCTTCCCCCTTTTTTGCGTACGGTCCCAAGGCCCCAACGCCCTCCTGGTCGAGGCAGGAACGGGGGTAAAGTGATCAACCCCTTTTGAAGCTTCCTTGCATCCCACGGGGGTTGAGAATCCTTCCCCCCTGCGCCGGCCTCAGGGCTTTTTATTCTAGGACCTTACGGCGCAGTTTTCGGCCGTAGCAGTCGCGGCATTACGTCTCCACAGCCGGCATACAGGTGTTCCCCTCGTTCCTCGTCCCTTTTAGCTCGACGAAGAGATCATGGCTCATGCGGGCTTTCAAATTTCTCCCTTCCTTTCTCTTATCTTCCACCGTAGCGAGCCGAGACTCCGATAACCCCTCTTCTTTCCTCTTGTCGACGGCAAGCAACTTCACCATTCCTACTGCTATTTTACTTTTCCATCCTTTTCCTGTCTTTTTTCCTTTTTGTGGGGTTTTTGTGTAGTGTTGTCCCGACACATGTCCAAGACACGATTCTTCTTTTCTGGGCTTATCGTAAGTGACGCTTCTGCGGCGTCTATTTCCCTCCTTTCTTCTGCTGGCGTCAGGAGTTGGCGCGTTTCCCAGTGCTTTCTATGTTTTGCTCGTCATGGTGCCATATCTTTGTCTTCAACCTGTCCTGTCCTCCTATTCTCCCCGTTTTTTTTAAGCACTGCTGTCTAGTCTGAGCGATATATACACCATCCCTCCCTTCTTTGTCGTATAGTTGATATCCTTGCCAGAATTGAGGCATTAGTAGTAGGTGTCTGTTCGACGAAGAGTTGGTGTCAAATCTGTGTTGACTCATTCTTCTCTGCTACTCCAGACGCCAATAGACTATTTACATCCCCGCCCTTCCCGTTCTTTGTTCTTTTCCCGCTCTGAGATCCCCGACATTATCTTTGTACCTTAGTTCCTGGCTGTAAAGTTGATCCGTTACTCTTTTTCTCTCTTCCGCCGAGCGGACTAGCCCAACCAAGATCCTCGGACCTCGTCACGGTTCTGATGCCGGCGATCTAGTTTCCCCTTTCCTTTTGTTTCTTCTTTCGAAAGATTTTTTTTCGTAGCCCCTCAATTAGAAAAACGGCGTGAGGTGGTTACATCTTCTTCGCCCCCTTGACGCGGATAAGGTCTTTAGATTCCCCCGGCAACAACACGCCTTCCCCCCACCTCGGTCAATAGAGTAAGAAGGGTCCCCCGCTTCGTGCCCCTTTTTTTTTCCTTTCACCTTTCCCTTTTCCCCAACCTATCGCGGGGCGCGCAGTCACCTGTCCCGCGACGCCGCACTCTTCCCTTTAGGTGCCCTCTTTTCGAACCCGAAATGTTAGCGGTTTCCCCCACGTCTGCCTTTCTTTCCCCCTGCCCGGTGCTTTTACTCTCTTCTATCTTGCTCGTCAACGTGTTTTGCTTACACCAGGATTGCGGCTGATTCCTCAGACATTCCTGTCCCTTTGTTATCTGTCTCCCTTTTCTCACCGAGTACCCTCCCCCCCCTCAGAACCGTACCAAAGGTGGTCTTGTTGTCTTTTTTTTTCTTTTGCCAGTGGGGTTTCCCTTTCTGCTTGGATATCGACAGAGTCTAGGCCCACCCTTCCAAAAGGCAAACGCTCTCTCTTGTGCTTTTTTTTTTTCTTTGGTGGAGCTCCTCTCCTATAGAGGCCCCCTTTTTTTGGGCGCCCCTCATTCCCGTCTTTCTGCCGAGCAGACTGCCTTCTACTCTTTCCTCCATTTAAATTTCTAGCTATTTGGAGGCGGAGTGGCCCAAGGCTCCTTTTTCCCACCTTCAGTTCGGACTAGAAGATTGTCAGACTTCCGCTCCCTCCTGTGGGTTAGGCCATCAGTCCAACAATCATTCGGTGCCACTTTCATCTTCGCCTCCCCGTGCCCCTTTGGCTCGCAACGCTTGTGGTCTCGTATGGCATTCTACTTGAAGCAAGTGTGTTCCGTTCGCACGTTCTTTTGAGATATTTCACTTCTTTTTTTTCGCCAGATTCCGTTGTTTTTTCCGTCCTTCCCGTAGCTTTCTTCTCTGTCTAGACCTTTTTCTCCCCGGGAGTTTCGGCCCTCCTCTTCCCTCTGTCGGCAAAGGGCACGACCTTTTTTGGCCATGGCTTGGGGGTCCTTCTTTGTCTCTCGGCCGACTTCATGGGAGTTTTTTTGCCATGAGTGAAGGGGCCGACGGCTTTATGCCCCTTCTCTTTCTCCCAAACCATCCTCTATTTCTTACGATTCTATCTTTCTGTTTTTCCTTTCCCTCGTTAAAATTTGTGTCGCCCCCTTTGAGTCGCCCTACGCAATCGCTGCATGTTCGGCGGTTTTTCCATTTCCTCGGCGTGGTTGTACGCTACATCGGTCGCGTAGTTGCACTTTAAGGGTTCGCATTCTTTCGCTTTTCAAACGCTTCGCTCTTCCTCCTTTCCTTTTTTCGTCCTGCTCGCTACTCATCAACATGATCTGCTATTGTCAGGCTTCCCCTCTTTTTGCTTGGATGGTGGCGGATTTGTCCGACCTTGACCCTGGTCCACGGGCCTGCACGAATCGGAAAACTCTCATTCCTCCATCCATATCTGGATCTCCTGCTACCCTTTTGTTCTCCTCCTTTTTCTTTCTCCTTTTTTGTCTGATTTTGTGTCGGTTTGACAGTGTTTCGCTTAATTCTTTTCCTTGCTCCGCTCTTTTGTTCCGAAATAGACAACGCTCATATTACGGCCCTCTCTTCGTCATCTTTACGCTCCGGTCAGAGTCTTTTTCCGTCCTTGTGCGACTGCGCTGAGTGTGATAGCGACGCGATTTTCTTTGTAGTGTAGCATTCGGCTGTGTTCATCCGTTTTCTTCTCTCGTGGGTATTGCGGCGCCGGTTTTTTTCTCTCTTTTTCTGGAGATACTACTGACCTACCGGAGTGCCGACTTTTCTTTTTTTATTACCCCTGACAACAACCAGAGACTCCTCCTCCTCCTTCCCCTCTGTTTCTTCCGTGGCGACTAGATCACGCCTTTTCGTTCGGCTGAGATGCTCCGCTTCTTTGGTTAACCGCCGTCTAATATATGAGTGGCCGGTATTTTTTTTTCTTTTTCGTCCCTGGAGTGTTGTAATCGCCTGCTCGCCTTCGCGCTTGTCTCGCCTTCTCCCACAAAAGCCATGCCCTATTTTTTTCTTCCCCCTCCGGCGCTGGTTTACCTCCTGGTTAGACTTACAGAGTCTTGTCCTATCCAGCTAGTGCTTTGCCGTCCCCTGCGGAAGAGCCGGGCACGGCACGCAGCACCAGTCAACCTTTCTCCCTCTTGCCAGCATATATGTCCACTTATCCGCCACCTTCTTTTCCCCTACTCACCTCTTCCCCCCAGGATTCTGTGTCGAGCCACGTGTCTTATCCTTGCCTCCCCTTCGCGCGAGAAGCATCGGGGCGACTTTTCCCCTCGTCACGGCGTCTTTCCTCATCCGCCCTCAAAACGTCCCTCCCTTTTTTTTTTTTTTTTTCTTTGGATTCGGGTTCGTCATAATGGCCCTCTTGTGTTCTCCTTTTTTCAGTCAACCCTTTGTCCCCCCCCCCAGGGGGACCACGCTTCAAACAAGACGACTTTCCTCTTCGTTTCCATTCGTGTTTAAGGACAAAGCATCCGTTTTTTTTTCCTCCTTGGTCCGTTTCGGAGCACTTTTTTTTTTTTTTGGTGTTCCAGTAGAGCCGATTCTTTCTGGTTCATCGAGGAGTACACGGCCCCCTTTTTTTTTTCCAAACAAGCAGTGCGGTGGGTTTCCTCCCCCCGCATGTTTTTTAGTTTTGTTTCTGTGACTCGAGATTCAGGAGTTTTTCTCTCCAGAGGGGACGGTGGACTCCGCGATTCCCTTTCTTTCGACGGCGAAAACCCTCCCTTCCGTGGGCCGCGGAACGGCCGATCGTTCTGGCTTTTTGTGCGTGGGCTTTGCGGATGTAAACGATGGGGACCATGGCCGGGATGAATTGCTGTGTCTCCCCCCCGTGCTTTGCCGCGGGCGTTTTTTTTTCTTTCAAACAAACCGTCTCCCGTTCCCTTCAACCCTCTGATGTTAATGGCGCGGCTTTTGGCCAGCGTTGCGGGCTGTCGCCGTCTTTTTTCCCCCCCCGTCGACCTCACGGGTCATCTTTTTCCTTTTCTTTGGCCTTGGGCCTTTTTTTTCTCTTTTGGGGTCGTTGCGGGTGCCGGCGAATCCTTTTTTTGAGCGCCCCTCCCTTCCCCAAGCCCATTCTTTCTTTTTTCTCGCTTGTTGGTTCCCCCCTTTCCCCGTCAAGCACCTCTAGAATGTCCTCCTCCCCCTTTGAGGCGCTCAAACCTTTCCCTTCTCACGACAGCTGACGTTCTCTGTGTACCTGCCGAGTTCCCTTTATAGCACCCCGCCGGGGCGACGTCCTCTCAAAGAAAGGAGAAGATTTCCTTTCCGACAGCATTGGCTCTTTTTCTCTTTTTTCATTCTCGTACTTTTTTTCTTACGTTCCCCCTCCTTGATGCCTATAGAGCTTCTCTGATTGACGACCTTCCTGATTCGCGCCTTTTTCCGATGTGCCCCTTTTTCCTCTTTTTTCGAGGCGGGGCTCTTTTTTTTTTTTTTTTCTGGCTGAGCCGCGGCCATTGGAAGAGTGTCTTTTTTTTTTTGATTGATGTGGATGCGTTTGTCCCTTTTCTTCGCGGCCCGGCTTTGGTTCTTTCCTTACCGCCGAGGGCCTTTTTTTTGTTGGTGATCGCCCCTTTGGAGGCGGCTCTTCTTTCGAGCGACCGCCATTCCCTTTTTGGTTGTGCGTTCTTTTTCTGTCCCCTTTCACCGGGAGTTCCCCCCCTCCTGTGGTCGTGAACTCCGGGGGATTTCTTTTTCCCCCTCGGACCCCCCGCGACGTTTTTTTTTCCCCTCCCTTTCCGGGTGGACGCCTTTTCCCTCCTTCTTCACGAGATTTTGTTCTGAAGGCTGCCGGGAGTTCGACCCTTTTTGCGACCGCTCACTCTTTCCTCTCCCCTCTGCGAGTCATCCCCCCCACCTCCCTTCTCCCTCTACGTGCCAAAAGCGAATATCTCTCTTCCCTGAAAAATTTTCAGTACTTTTCTTTCGAGCGGCCCCGTTTTCCCTCCTGCGTGGCTTCCCTTCGGGCACCCACTTGTGCCGCAGTTCAGCATCGAGCTTTTTTTGAGATTGTGCCGGCGTCGCTGTCCTTTTTTCTTTCCCGACATGTCGGGACCCCACTGGCCCCCCTCCCCGTTTTTTTTTTGACTGAGCGAGTTCTTTTCCCCCCTTCCCTTTTTGAACATTACCTGCTCGCCGGGAACGGGGATAGTTCCGCGAGAACCTTTCCAAAAACATTTTCCCCCTTGTTTTTCTTAGAAGAAGCTTTCTTCCCATTTTGTTTGCGTTGAGGAGGAGCCCTTTTTCTTTTTGTTTGAAAACTCCTGAACCGGTCCCTTTTCTTTCCCGCTTTTTGGCCCGACCCTCCCCCCCTTTTTTGCCCGATTTACGTATTGAAGGCGATGTTCCCTGGAGGGGGTCCCCTTTTTCTCCCTGGGGACCGGCACCGTTCTCCCCTTCGCTGGACAAACCCCCCCTTCCCTCACCTTTCGGTCGCTGGTACGGCCGCGGCGATCACCTTTTTTTTTTTCCGAATTGATGCGCGAGTTCTCCCCTTTATGGGTGGCGGTCGTGCATTTTCCTTTCCTTCCACCGCCATTGCCTTTTTTTTCCCCGTCAATTTTTTAAAGAGTCAGCCCCCCCCTTCGCAGGTAAGTACGGGACCCTTCCTTCCACGTTTTTTTTTTTTTTTTCTTCCGGGTCTACCGCAGATAGTAGGTGTTTATTTTTTTTTGGAGTTATTGCGGGCTGGTGTTTTTTGCGTATTGCGGCCCTCCCCCCCTTTGGTTTGTATGCCGGGATTTTGTTTTTTTCTTTCTGATTTTTGACGGTTTTCTGCGGAGTAGTTATGGTCCCCTTCCCCTTTCGGGAGATTTGGCGGGCCCTTTTCCCCCACAAACCGTGGCGTATGCCCTTTTCCCTTCCCCCGTGGTGGTTCCTCCCCCTCTTTTCCAGGTGAAACAGATTCTTCGCTTTTTTTTTTTCGCAGCCATGCGAGGCCGTTTCTTCCTTCTTGGTGTCGGATTGCCGTGGTTCCCTTTTTTAAGAAGAACCGGCGCGGAGTCCACTCCTTGTTTTTATGCGGAAGGCGGCGGTCATTTTTTTTTCCCTTTCTCTGTGCCGTTCTTTTCCCCTTCTTTACTTTTTTTTTTTTTTTTTTTTTTTTTTCTTGGCCCCTCGCGACGTCCCATTTCACTGGTTTCGTTGTTGTTTGGTGAGAGTCCTTCAAAAATGGTCTCCCTCTCCGGATGGCTTTTTCCCCTCTCGTTTTTTCTGGACCTGCCCGTGGCTATGACACGGAGCGGAACTTTGGAATGGAAGAAGGATCACTTCTGTGGGACTACGGTTTCTTTTGTCCTTCTCTTTCCCCAGAAGGGGGGGACCCCCTCCTCTAACTCGACACCAAAGAATCTTTCCTCGCATGGCTGCGTTCTCCCCCTCCCACGGCCAAGTCTCCTCCTTTTTCTTTTAGAGGCAAAGGATTTCTTCCCCACCACAGGTGACGTGCTTCCTTTTTTCTCCGCCACGGGGGGTGATGCTTCTTTCCCCCCAAATGCGCAGCCTTTTTTTTTTGATTTCCAAGGTCACTGACGCGCCTCCAAGAAAGCCCTCCCTCCTCCCCCCCCCGAGCTTACCTCTCGAACCCTTGCCGGAATACCCTTTTTTTTCCCCTTTCACCCCGGGCGGAAGCCCCTCTTTTTTTGCATCTACGCCCCTCCCCTTCGCACAGCATGCCTGTCACCTCCACTACTTAATATGATTCCCCCCAGAAGGTCGGAAGCTGTACCGTCTTTTTTTGGCGGGGAAACGGGACTTTCCCGCTCTAAAAAGTTTCTCGGCAAATTTTCTTTTTTTCTTTTTTTTTGGTGACGGGAAAGCCTTCCTCCCTCAGAAATTTATGCCTCTTGCCGCAAGGCCTTTCTGCTCGGCTTTTTCTTTCGCAGAGGTTTAGCCTTCGGTGAGAAGCTTCTTCTTCCCCGCTCAGCCTTCATCGAGGAGGCCCCCCCTTTTTTTGCCTCCGGACCCTCCCTTGTTTTCCCCCCCCCGCGTTGACAAAGCTCCAATTTCGGGAGGGCTCCTTCTTTTGGTTCTTCCCCCCTCTTAGGCAATAAGTTCCGTGTTTTTCCTTTTTCGGCTTCCCCAAACCGCGATCCCTCTTATTTTTTCCGTCAAAAACCGGGATCGTGGGACGCCCTTTTTTTTTTTTTTTTTCCGGTCTCTCAACCAAAAAGCGGTCTTCCCTCTGGTTTTGCAACGGATTGGGCCGGTCTCCCCCCCTTCCCCTGCGCGTAATTTCACCGGTCTTTCCCTTTTGGTTCCTCGCTCGTCAACACCGAACCCTTTTTAGTGGGTTGTTCTCTCCCGCCAAGGCAGTCTCTTCTCGATTTCTTTTCTCAAGATCATCAACCAGGTTTTTTCTTTGACCGGCGGCGCACCCCCCCCCTTGTGTGCGCTTTCCCTCAACTGCCACCGGCGCCGACCCCTTTTGCGGCGCTCCCCTTCCGAGCAGACTCATTTCTCCTAAACTCCGTCTCTTCTTTTTTTCGTGCCGCCGGCAAACAGTTTTCCCCAGATAAGACAACAATAACGTTCTTGAAAACAAAGCTGCTTTTTTCCTCCTCATTGTGCACAATCCTCTTTTTTGGATCCCTCAGTAGAGGTGACTCCTTGGTCTTTTTTTTTACGTGTAGCCCTCCTTTTTTCTTTCCCCTACCAACGCGATCTCCCTTCTGCAAAGCCCAAGGGCCCTCCCCCTTCACACAAAATTTTTTTTTCTCTCCCCCCCCCCTGCGAGCAGATCCTTTCTCTTCGAAGGAAGAGCCCCTTTCTGGGCTTTGCCTGCCCCCGGATCCCCCCTGTCTCCGCGGGTTCATGGAGTTCAGGCCCCCCCCCCTTTTTTTTTTTCAAAGGAAATCTTCCCACGAAAGTTTCTTTTTCCCTCATAAGAGTGGGGGTGCTCTTTCTTTTGACGCATGGTGCTTTTTTTTTGTCGCAAAACATGATCCCCCCCCGTAAACGAAACAGATGCTCGCTTTCTCTTTTCCCCCTTGCCTCCTCTTTTCCGAGATCGTATCGCGGCGGTCTCCCCCCCTGAACCGAAATTCGGACAACCTTTTTCTGACCGCCATTTTTTAATCGGCTTTTCCCCCTCTTTCCCTCTGCTTCACAATCTCCCCCTGTACGCCAAATGCTTTTTTCCGGTAGGCGGCGTCCTTTTTTTCATCTTCCCTTTTTTTTCCTGCGCAGGAGTTTCCTCTCTCCAGCTGAACCTCCGTTTCGCTCACTCAGGCGGCGTCTTTTGAGCGCCCATACGGAGGTTTCTTCTTTTTCCAGACCATTTCTCCTCTTTACGAGGGTCTCCCTCGGTGCTTTGAAAAAAAACAAGAGAGACCCCCCCTTTCTTTTGGAATGGTTCGATCTCCTCTTTTCCTTTTTTTTTTTCTTTCCGCCAGCGCTCTCTCCCCCTTGACAAGAAAATTCTCCCCCCCCTCGCAACCCTCCTCCTTTTTTTTTCCCAAAGGACACTCCTTCTTATCGACAAGTTTGTCTTTTTTCTTTCCAACCCGAGCCCTCCCCGTCTCCCCCCTGGACCGGCTTTGCCCGAGTCCCCCTTTTCCCCGGCCCGCGGACTTTGAGGCGGCCGTCATAATATGGGCCCGCCCTTTGTGTCCCCTTTTTTCCCTCCCCTCTGCGCGCAAGGATAGGGAACGTCTCACAAAGAATCAATCCCGGCTTTCCCCTTTCCGTTTTCCCTTTCCCGCCCCACCTCCCCCCCCAAGCCCCATCGTTCCCTCCTCTCCGTTCGGGGCGTCTTTTCTTTTTTCGGACCGTTTTCCCTTCCAAGAAGGCGGAAGTTCCATTCGCTTTCTCTTCTTTCTCCCAAAAAGCAGTTTCCCCTCTCCCCCCCCCCTTTTCATTCTCCCTTTCCTTTTTTTTTTGAGAAGAGCTTTTCCTTCTTTTTGTTTGGTATCAGCGGCCGGTGTACTGCCGCCCTCTTTCGGATCGGACGGCGAAACAATCCCTCCCCCCCTCGCGAAAAGGCCGCTTCTTCCCGTTTTGCCTTTTGTTCTTTCACCCTCAGGGAGGGCCCCCTTTTTCCTTCCCCTTTCTTGTGAAGAGTTACTAGCTTGCTCTTTTCCACACCACCGGCTTTTTCCCTCCCTTCCAAGCTGTTCTGTTTTTCTTTTCTCTACCGTGTACGCGGTTCCCAGAGTGCGCTTTCCTTGCCTTTTTTTTGCAAACCGTCGATTAGCGGTGGCAGGGAGTGGGTCTTTTTTCTGTCGACCTTTCTTTTCTTGTTCTCTCCCTTCTGCGTTCGTCTCGTTCTCCGAGGATCGAAAAAGTTCGCCGATGGTTGGTTACAAACTTTTCCGCGGTCCTTCCCTCCTCTTTTTGGATCTTGATTTCCTGCTCCAGCCCCCCTCATCGCCCCTTTCCCTTCCGCCGCTGAGTGATGAACGTCTTTGGTGAAACGGCCTGAACAAGTCCCCCCCCCGCAAGTCTCCTTTCCCCCTTTGACGCTCACGGCAAGGGAGACTTTTCTTGGGAAATTGCTAAGCCCCCGGTCCGTTAGTTCTGCTTGTAATTATCTTTCCTGCCTCTTACGCCGAATTAAAGGTGACTTTTTTTTTTCGCGTGGAGATTTCGTTTCTTTTTCTCCCCTCCCGCGTTCTTCTCGACTTGTCCTTATTTGCACGTTTTCTTTTTTTTTTTTTTTTTGCTCTCTCTTCCTTACGGGTTCGGGAGAAGCATTTTCCCTTCCCTTGAAGAGTGAACACTCTTTTCTCTGTGACTGAGTGCGTTCGCCTTTGCGTTATTTCTTTTGGTCCCGCTGGTGCGGTGAACCTCTTCGCGAAAAGCGTTTTTCAAGGTGAGGACCGCTTTTGGCGATACTTCCGCGCCCCTCCCTTTTTTTGGATTTCCCCGGTTTTTTCCCTCACCCGCGTCGACTTCCTTCTTTTTTTCGCGTGGCCGGGAACTCCGGCTTTCGGATTAATCTCCACCGCGACCTCCGGTGGAGATCTTGTGTCTATGTGCGCAGCTTGTTTTTTCATTTTCCTTTTTTTTCTGCCGTCTGTCCGGTTTTTTTTTTTTTTTCTTTTCGGC
>Ga0179591_1310844_pt1 | contig 20747 bp, 29 predicted proteins | sample CZOMad2_1_08_16f_FD_182891 | JGI IMG/M metagenome (GOLD analysis project Ga0179591, IMG submission 182891) | Vadose zone soil fungal communities from Angelo Coast Range Reserve, California, USA - CZOMad2_1_08_16fungal (PacBio error correction) | ecosystem: Environmental > Terrestrial > Soil >... | reverse complement strand
GTCCCCCTTCTTGTTTTTGGCGATGGGGGAGAATGTTTCCCTTCTTTTATTTTAATTTCGGCCTCTCATGCCGGTTTTTCCCCAATTTTGGGATGGAAGAGAGTGCTTACGTTCTATCCCTCTCCTCCTTGATTGCGCTGATCCTGCCCCAATTCAGTTTCCCTTTTTTTTTCACACTTCATGCGGTGGGTTCCCCAGTTCGATTTGGCGGAAACAGTGAGTTACGCTTTTTTTTCCTTCCCCCTGAGGTTGTTGAACCCCTCCTTTCTTGTGCAGAACTCTGACAGATTTCGAGAGTTTCGGGTGGCGTATTGTTAACACACACATTTTTGCGGTCGTTTGGACTTTTGTAATTTTTTTGCCCCCCCCAAGTATCTTTCCCACACCCCGGGGAATCAACTTTCTCTTGTTTGTTCTGCTGCCCCCGTCCCGCCTAGATGGTTGATCCCTCCCTTCGATGACGACTCCTTTCCCCTGCTTGCTATAACAAAGCCCCAACAGATACGCCAACTTTTCCCGACCGCCTGGTTAAGTCCTTCCTTTCGGTTAGGTGGTTCGAAATCCCAGACACCATGTTGTTTCTACACTTCCCCACTGTGATATAACAATTCCCCCCCCCTTTGGTGTAAGGTCTCCACGATTTTTTTCCTCCTCCCCTGAATCATGGCCGTTGTTGAGACAAGCGCGGTCTCTTCTCACTCGATATACACGATCCCCTAACCCCCCCGCCCCACGAAATTATTCGTTGGAAATTTTAGACACCCCACAACTTGGACGTTATGCCCCCGCCTGAACATTTTGTTATAAAAAATGAGAATTTCCTTTCCTTCAAAGGCTTTATGGCCCCGTCTTCACTTTGTTTTTGAGGGTTTTCATGTTTTTTTGCCCTTTTTGGGGGCGGTTTTGCCCCCTCATTCCGCGAGGGAAAGTGGATCTGCAAAAAAAACGATGGATGGATTTCTTTTCCCTAGTTCGTTCCCCCGGATTGTGGTTTGTTTTTGGGCGCTTATTCCCCCAAAACCCCACCTTTTCTTTTGTTTTTTTCCTTGTCTTTCTCTTCCCCTTTACACGTACAAAGTCCATCTAAGATTAAGACAGCTCGTCTTTTCCGCTGGAGAATGATGCGTGCGTAAGCCCCCCAGCCTTTCCCGCATCTTCCCAGATGGAGACTGTTTCATATTGGGCTAAACCCTTTCTTCTCCCGTCCGCATAAAGACCAAAGTGTTTATCCACCTTCTTCCCTTCCAAGATCCTCCTTTATATGAATAACCATGTCCCAGATTTTTACCCCCCTTTTTGCCTCCTTGGAGTTGTAACAGCGAGCGTTCCGGTATTTAAACCCCTCTTTCCCCCTTGGTGCACAGTGCCCCGTCTCCTGAGATGGAGATAGACCTCCCCGCATGTGGTTTTTCGCCCTGGTTGACTCCCTGACTCCTTTCTCTTTGCCTTTCACTACAAGGAAATCAGGTTCCTTCGTTGGGCGGCCTACTTTTTTCCCCCCAAAACGGCCTGCCGCAACTTGTCCAGTGTTTCTTCCCATTTATTCTTTTCCCTCGAAGTTTCTTTTTTATTATTTGAGATGCTTCAATAAACTTTTGAGCAGTTTAGACCTTTGCGTGTCCCGTTAACTACTGAGACCCCCCCACTCTGGCCCCCGTTCCCTCACTTCCCAATGTGAGGAGTCCTTTAGATAAACGGAGCCTTCACTAATCCCCCCTTCTTCAACCCCCTCCTCGTGAGTTTCGCAATTAAGATTTTGTTTCTGTCTTCCTGAGCACAATAAGCCCCGAGACAGAACTACTCCCCCCCTTCTCGTTCGATTTCATACACGTTCTGTTCTTCGCCGTTGAACGGGTCGAAGAAAGCATTCAGGAGGCTTCTGATGGCTAACCCCCTAGAACCCCTTTTTGCACCGCCCCCCCCCCTATGCGGACCCTTTTCCTGCGCGTTCGTCATGACTTCAAGGCACCTAACCCCATAATTGTTGGGTGTTGGACTTCCAGCACCTGAAAACACTTTCTGTCCCCCGTTCCCCTAAAGGCCGTGTTTAGCCTGCTGGTGTTCTGTCCTCCCTAAACCACCGTCCGGGACCTGTTCGCGGATTTGCAATGGCTGCTGTCTGTCTCCAACCTTGATAGTTTCACTAGTGTCCGAGTTTAATTCCGTTCCCAATTGGAGAGCAATCCCACTCCCCACTCAAGTACGTGGAGATGGAACTATGTCTAGTATTCAGTTTCTCGGTTCCCTTCATTTGGTCCCGACCCAATGTTTACGGTCCCTTTTTTCTCCCCGATTTTACTTCTCCTTTTTCTCTCTACGCGTTGTTAGGAGAATTAAAATTACTGCTACCTAGGTTACGAGGGTCTTTTTTTCCAGGTTCCCTCCCAATTTAACACGAGGTAACCGGATATTTCCAATGTTTTCCCTCTTCTCACTATTTTTCCTTCCCCAGTTGAATTGAGCTTTTGTAGTTTCCTACTGTCCCCCCCCCCCGTGACCCCCCCAGATAAATCCATTTAGTCTAGCTACCAAGAGTCTGGGGGGCATCCCATATGGGACGCCAAGCTCTGGCCTGAGGTTGCCTTCCATTTTCCAAACACCCACATCCCGAGCACACAAACCCGATTAAGGCCCCAAATCACTTGTTCCTTATCTCGTGATTAAAACCGCAAGTTCTCTTTTTTCGGAGTGCTCTTCGTGTAAGTCCTTCGACGCCACGATGAAGCCCGTTTCCTAGCCAAACATTCTCTTTTCTGCTCTTTCTCGAGAGGGGTCTCCCCCTCCTTCCCCAACTTCCTCTTGGCGGATAGCTCTTTTTCTTTCAGTAGATCTGAGAAGCAGCCCTATCCTTGTGCGTATAGTTTCGCTTTCTTCGGTCTGTCCCAGGTTTTTCTTTCCTAAATTTCATCGCACACCTTGTCTTTCGTGATCAACCCCCCCCCCTCTCCTAGGTGTTCTTGGGTATTATTAGGATTAGTTCATCTTTGAATGATGAACCAACCTCCCCTCAGTGGTGTTCGGACTTGCCCCGATTGAGATGTAGCTGCCCCCTACAAGTTTTTTTCCCCCAAATTTTTTAGGAGTATTTTTAACCATTCTCGTTCCTGTGTACTCCATTGAAATGGCCTTTGCGGGCGGGCGTTGCGGAAGCATCCTTTCTGCGCGTATTTTCATTTTTTTTCCCGTCTCACCAGTTTTTTCTTTTAGTGCTTCTTTCAGGTAAGTTTTTCCAATGTCTCCCCCCCCCAAGATGCTTTTGATTCCCACCCTTGGCCCCAGATGTTAGATCTCTACCAACTCGACCGGCTTTCAGCTCCTTGTTGGCCTATGCCCCGGTTTAGCGCAGTTCATGGGCGTTCACCACCACTAGAATTGGCAGTGGGTCTTCAAGCTCTCCTTTTGTTTATCTGGTTAGTAGAGCTCCCCTTAGCCACACCAGCTGAAGCCGAATCCGCCAAGTTCATAGGTTCTTTCCACTCCACCCGTTCAGTTTGCCCCCTTTCAGGGGGAAACTTCATTTTGATTTTGGTTTTTATTCAACTCCCCCCTTTTTCCCTTACCTTTTATACTCCCCTCACCACCGGGAGCCTTGGCTGAATCGATGTTGGCGAGAGCAAGTCCCACTTCTCCAGGTCCCCCATTGTCTGGTCCCCACCATTCTCTTTCCCCCACAATAGTACCTCCCTGGCAGACAAGAATCCCTCAGTGAAAAGACTTCCCCCCCCTGGTAACCCTTTTCCCCCTGTCCCCTTGAAGGCCCCCCCCCCATACCCCATTTGGTTTCAGCTTGCTTCCAAAGACAGTTGACGCATTATATCCTCCAAAACATGTTAAATGTATTTTGATGTAAATCCCCCCTTTGTTCCCTTCTTGCGACTTTGATTTGTGATCCGCCGTGTTTTTCTTCCCTTTCCTTTTGGATTAGCCCATTCTTCGTTTTTTTCGTCACAAAGGGCATGGCGCCTCTTGATTAAAAGTAAAGGTCCGTCCAATCGTCGTTCCCATCTCCGTTTTGTCTAATCTTTTAACAGCTAGGTAACCTGACCCCCACAAAGATGTGTTTTTGCTTCCCCCTTTTTTTCGGTCGGCGGTTACGTAGTGGGCCCCCTTCCCTGTTTTCCTCGGTAAGGCATACCTATCATCACTAGATGTCGGCAGCTCCGTCTGGTTTTTTGATGGCTGAGTAAATAACTGATTTTGGATTCCATAATGGTGGCTTTTTTTCCCAGGGGCCACGGCTCTATTCCCACAATGTCCCTCCCGTATCCCGCTGTTGTCAGTCTCCTCCCCCTCTCCCTGGGCTCAGTTCATGTCGCCCAATTCAAAGGGCTGTGTTCCACTACGCACTGGTTTGTTCCACCGGCAACCTGAGAACCAACTCGTCTCCTTCTCCTCACCTTCTGCCCCCCTTGAAGGAGTTTATTACCCAACCTTTTTACATTGGTCCCCACTTCTTTCCGAGTCAGTTTCATGATTCGATTCCTTAACTCTTGTAGAAATTACGGGCACTCCAACCTGATGATTTTGCCGACCCTTTTGTCCCTTGACTTCTCCTCCGAAGTGAGCACTTAACTTGTAACCCTTTTTTTTCCCCCCCCCTCCTTTTTGGTGGAGAGTTGTCCCTTTTAGATCCAATGGGATGTTTTGTATCTTAGTCAGATTATCATGACCGGCGATTCGGATTTTTTTCAGCTTTTCCCCTTTGATTTCTCTTGATTTCTTCTCAACTTTGAATCACCTTTCCTTTAACATGCCGTATGACCCGTCCACCTTGTGTGTTTAAGAACTTTCGAGTTTCAACTTCCGATTGGTAGTTTTTCTTTCAGGTTTTGCAGCATGGGGCTAGGTTCCCCTGAGTGACCCCCCCCCGAACGATTAGTGGAAGTCCCCCTCTCAGTGAATTTTTTGTTTTTGGATCGTTTCTTTTTTTTTCCCTTGGGATTTGGTGGCTCTTGGACACCCCCCCCATAGGATCGCGGGTCCCCCTTAGTTGTGAAGTACGCTTATACCCGACCTGGTGCAAAACAGTAGTGTCCATTCCCCCCTACACTTTTTAGTTTCTTACTGCCCCCCTCCCCAGACCCCTTCCTCCCCTATGGCTTTTAGTGCCGCCTGACTACGATTCACTACACCCCCACTCCCCCCCCGCTCGGAACCTCCCCAGTCCACGCAGGAGCCATCCCAGGGTGGTTCGGAACCCCCCCTTCTTGTTTAAAACATGAGACCTCCGCATGCTTCCCCCCCCCGCTTTTGTATCCAGTCACTTTGAGTTCCCTTTTTTCAGCACCGCAGGCCATGGCCCCTTGGAGAACCGCCCCCCCGCGTTCTTCTTCGCTACTGACTTTAACCCGAGTACGGTCTTCAAAGCCAACAGTCCCCCTCTGCCTTCTGCAATGATCAACCCCTTTGATTTTTTTAGCCTGCCCCCCGGTGAGCCCTGTTGAGGAGAAATTTTTTCCTTCATCCAGTCCCCCCTAAAAGGTAGTATTGACCCCGGCCCTGCCAGGCCACATGGCCATCCTTTCGGCTTTGGTTTTGTTTTGAAAGTAGTCCCGTCAAGTTGCCCATGGGGCGATTGCGTTTATTGGTATTGATGACTAGGTCTGTCTTAGACGATTTTTGAGCTTTTTTCCCGTCTAAAAACCCCCCTTGTGAGGCCTTGACCGTGTTCCCCCCACGGTGCTTCTCAGCCCCGCACTGAGATTTAAACCTCTCTTCTTGTGTTCTGAGGGGCAGACCTTGAAACTCCAAGTTCCCTTTTGAATGGTCGGCCGGTGCACTCGTCCCATGAGTATCTGTTGACGACTGGTATAGCTTTCCCCCCCCTTCCCCGGTGCGTTGAATAAGGGGCAGGCTTCGCTTCCCTCAGCCTTTACCCATGCGAATTTTTAAGAGAGTTTCCCTTCGTCTAATTGATCGTGGCCTCCTTGAGTGCACGGTCTTGATAAACTGCTTCCCCCCTATTTTTCGGAAGTATGGACTTGCAGATCTGTAATTCTGATCTTTCCCCTTTTCATTTCGATCCGCATTGTCCCCACTGGAGATGGTGCGTAACCTGAGGACCCCGCCGGGTGTGCCCATTTTTCCTACAGTTTTTCGGGATACATTCCTCCCGTTAATATGTCTTTCTTTTCTTTCATGCAAACCTGCAGACGAAACAGTTTCACATGTCAACCTGTCGCCGTTGCCTGGGCCTTTCCGATTTTCCCCTTTTCCTTTCCCCATGAAGCAGTTCTCACCTATGTATTTTTCTGCAGACCCCCAAAGCGAACTTCTTCTCCTGACTACCCAGTTCCCTTTCTAAGTTAATACTTTCGACGCTCCCGGAACCGACCAAGCTTCCCCCCCCCCACCCCCCCTTCAGTTCGAGGAAGGCTTTCCTTTTACACCCCCTAAGATTCTTTCCCCCGTCTTTGTCCCAGAAAAGATCCTACTACGAACACGCCTATCTCCACCCTCTCACCCTGACTTTTTCCCTTCTGACTCTTAACCCAGTTCACACAACCTCCGAGTCCTCCTACCTTCTGACCTGTCTCGGTCCTCCCCTATCCCACTGCTCTCCCCCCCTCCCCACCAAACTGCTATTTAGGCGTAGTAATGCAGTTTCCCAGCCTCAACCATCCCCACAAAACCTCCCTTTGTGTTTTTCCTTCCCTGACCTATGTGACAACGGGGTCCCCTGTCCTTTGAAATGGAAGTGGCTGAGGTGCTTTTTCACCTTCCTAAATGTTGAAACCCCCAGATTCTGCTTCGCATCCTCTTCCCTTCTGGTTCGCTGACCCTAGAATGCTTTCCCTTTTCCTCCGTTTTTTTTTTTCCCCAAGGGAATTTCCCAGAACTTCGGGCCTTTGAAACCCTCCCCCCCCATCAATACATCCCCTTGGACTACTACCCGATGAACTTATGTCCAACTCTCATTCAGTCATTTAGTAAATCGTTGCCATGTCCAGACCCCCCCCCCTTTTCTTTCCAACCCGACAGGGTAGCACAGAGGGTTTTCGAGAGATCTATTCCTTTTCTTTTGGTTTTTCTTTTTTGTTTTTTTTTCTCGATATACCCCCCTGTTCTAAACCCTTCGTTTTCATGCTTGTTTTTTTCTGTCCAGTCTGATTGAACCCGAGATCTTCTTTGAATGGTAAATATTTTTTTTTCCTTGTTTTCCCCCCCCCCCCCCCCCCGTTGAATTGAGTTTTTTCGGTTAATCCCAACTTAGTCCCCATTCCCTTCCTTTAACGGGGGTACTCACTCCTCTTCTTTCTTCAAGCGTGGCAGCGTGTCCATGCCTTTTTCTCACGTGGACTTTTTTGTCTTACTTCTTTCCCACCCACCTGTCGTCCCCTTGGCCCCCCCCCCCCTTTGCTTCGGTTTCTTTACTTTGTCATTCGTCGTTCTAAGTACAAAAGAAAAGGCGTGCTCTGGACCAAGGTTCCCCCTCCTTTTGCCCCCCCCAAATCCCCAGTCGGTTTGCTTGGTCATAATTTTTCTTGTTGGGAGGCCATCCTCCGCCAATACTCTTCTTTCCGATTACGTTCTCGGTCCTTTAAGATGACCCTCGCCGGTGATAGTCGAGGATTCTTGGAGTTTTTTCTTTGGACTCAATCAAGACACGCCCATGTCTTGAGTTGTTCACACCCATACCTTTCTTTTTTGTGAGGGGGCTTCTGGTTTGCGTTCTAGACTCGACACTGTCCCCCCTCCCCCATTTTTTGACGTGGGAGTTTTAACTTCAAGACCTCTCTTTGCGGCGCCCACTCAACCTGTAGGAAATGAACCTTTTGAGTCAGTTTGGTGGAATCGAATATTTTACCCTTTTTCCAGAGAACAGTGTGTGAAAAGGCCCTTTGCGTCCTTTTCCTGTCCGTTCTTGGTTGAACGGTCCCGCCTAATAGCTGGCGCTATGTCTTTCCCTTCCCGTCCCTCCCGTGTTGTGCCTCTCAGGTACCGTTTCCATTTCTGATCCCCCATCAATTTAGTTCCCTCTTCCGAAGCTTCCCCTTAAGGATATTCTTTCGATCCCGCTCCTCTGTCCCTGAAGCGAAGTTGTGCAGTGGGAATCGGCATCTTGGTTTCCTTCTGCTGCGTCCCCCCTTCAGCAAGTTCCAGGAAAGCTTTCCTTTCTTTTTTTATCAGAGCAGCGGCTAATCCTTTCTGACAAACCTTTGAGCAGAATTTAGTAATGCTCAAACTAATGGTCCCTTCCCCCACACTCTGCCTTCAGGACGAGTTCATGAGGCTTTCCCTCTTTCCCCCCCCTCCACGAATCCACGTTCCCCCCCTTTCCAGCGTCCCCTTTTTTTTTTTAAATCCCAACCACGTTTTTTTTTTCTATTAATCTTGCTTTATTTGCGGGGCTCCACGGATCCCCCCCAGGACTATGCCCCCCCTTAATCCCTTTGGACAAGCTATTGGAAACGAAAACCCTCGCGAGTATAATACTTTCCTCCTCCAAACTAATCAACCTTCGCCTTTTAAAATTTCTACTCTAAGATACTCAGGCCCCCCCTTTCCCTCTTGACGGGTTCCCTCACGACTTAAGTTTTTGGAGTTTCTTAGTATTTTCTCCATTTCTCATAACCACTTCCTCCCCCCCCGTCTTTCATTTTATACACTCCACTACCCTCCCCTGTTTTTCCCCGCCTCCTCTGGTTGGAAGCGTCGTGGACCGAAGGTCCCCCTGAGAAACTCTCCCCGTCGGCGTTTCGCCCCCCTGGTCAACTGGCGGGGTCTGTTGATCCTCCCCCCGTTCCAGTAGGTTGGCTACCCCCAAGGAGTTATCCAGTTTTTTGTATTAATGTTTCCTTTACCCGTCTGTTTAGACCCAAACCCCCCATGATGAGGCTTTTCTTCGTCTTGTCTTTCTGAGCCTTTTTTTGATGTGCTCCTTTCAAAAAGTTCTTCGGAGCCATTTTTTCTCCATTCGGTAGGTCCTTCGTTGATCGTTAGTCGAACTCTAACATGGATCTTTTCTTTTTTCTCCTTTGCCTTGTTGCCCCGTATTGGGGAATCTCAGGTGTTTCTCCAAAGGCCGTAACCTCTCTTCCCCCCTCTTGAGGGAGCCACCTAATTCAAAGCGTTTTATGAAGCTGTCTTTCCCTGCCCCCCCATTTCATTCAAAGATGTTGCTCTGCAATAAAGGCCTCGGGGTTCCCGGCCCGTACCGGACAACCCCCCTCTGTCCTTTCCTTACGAGAAATGGACCCCCACGCCTTCTTGTTTTAACACCCCGTCCCTTGGGTCATGGCTTCTTTAATGGTTGATCCTCTTACCCTACCCTTTTTACTCCCCTCCTTGCCACCTCATTTGACACCGATAATAGAATGCTTCTTTCAGATTAATCCCGAATTCTCCCCCCCCCCCTCCTTCGCCCCTCCCCCTAACACATATTTTTTAACTCTTACCCCCCCCCCCCCATCCCTTGTTTGTTGTTTCTCTCTCATTTCCCTTTCGGTCTCAAACTGTTTCTTTGGATGAAAGTAGGACAATTTAGGAAAGCCCTTATTCTGATGCAGCGGCCCCTACTTTGTCACTTTGGCTACCCTCCCCTGACTAGACCTTATGACTTTTCCTCCTGCTACCCCCTCCCCCCCCTTTCCTTTTTGTTAAAAGAAACTTTCTGGTGGGTAAAGGCGTTGGCCCGTTCGGGTGAGACGATTTTTTGCTCGGTACTTCCACCGAATGTCTTCCTCACTCTTGCAGAAATTGGGTTCGGACCTCCTGGCTACGTTTGACTTTTGGCTTTCTCTGGCACCCCAAAGCGTGATACGAGGTCGTGTCCTTTGGAATGAACCCTTTATAAAATACAGGTGGCAACATGCATTATTTTCCTCCCCCCCACTCCTCAATGTCAGGCGAAACGCCTCCCCTGATCAGTCTCCTCACCCTCCGATGATGTTTCTCCAGTGTACTCACTACCAATCCACCAAAGATAGAAAGCCCTCCTGCCCCTTCTTGACTACTGGGACTTTTTTGTGGATAAACCCACCTTTTGCACGTCCCATGAGCCCTCACTTCACTGTTTATAACGCCCTTTTTTCCCACCCCCTCTTTGCTGAAAGCAGCCCCCGCGTCCCCTTTGGGGAAGGGAGTGGGTCAGTGACACTTTCTTTTTGCTGCATTTTCTTTCCGGTAAGACGCCCAAACTCCCCATCTCGCTTTCCTCCCCATTCCCCCCCCCCTTGTTTTTAGCCGTCAATGCACGGTTTTTTAGCATTGTTGAGAGCAAATGCTATCCCCCACTGTGGACCGTCGTTAATGCTTGAGACCCCGGCTTTTTTTCCTTCCCCCCAATGCTGTGTCTTCTCCTTCCTGTAGCACTTATCGCCAAGGGGAAAGTTGCCTGGGCAAAACCCCTCGTCTTCTATGTCTGCTAGTTGGCCACTCCTCGACGTGTTCAGGGTAACGTACTTAATTCCCCAAAAGGTTGGGCATTCTCAATCCCTTTCCACTTCATTCCCCCCCCTTCGACCCCCCGGACTCTTTTTCCTCCATCTTTAGGGCTTTTCTAAATTTTTGAGCCACGGGGAATTCTATACCTTTCTATTTTTGCTTGTATCCCCTGGTACCCCCCCTAGGACACCCCCCTGTGTTCTCACGGAGAAGTGATGCTCCCCGTTGTCCAGGAAGTGCATTTGACTCAATGTCCCTGTTCCCCCACAGATCCTTTAGAATCCTCCTTTTGAGTTTTAAGTTGTGACCGTTCCTCCAGTCTTGCCTCCTCACACTTCTTCGCCCGTCTTTTCTAGGTCCTGATCTTGGTTGGCGGACTATACCCCCCTCCTTTCTGGTAGACATTTGGGTTGAACCGTTACTTGACGGGGCCCCCCGGTTGAGCTGTCCCCAACAGTAAACCATCGGATTTTTCCTCCTTCCCGAATATGGAGGGCTTTCCCCTTTAACAAACGGCCGCCGCACCGTAAATTTTTTTTTTTCCCCCCTGATTTGTTAGGCCTGGGTCCTTAGTCTTTTCACTCCCCCATCTCAATTCTTAACTCTTATGTGGACGTTTCTACATTAACATTTTATGGCCTTTTTTTTCCTCCCCTGAACTTGAGGATTTATTTCCTTTTCCGCCAACGTTCTCCCCCCGGGCACGCAACAAAGATAAAATCAACTTTGTTCTTCTTACTGACCCCTCAGTCTTTTTGTCTTTATCCTAATCTTAAAATAACCTCCCCTCTAATTCCTCAAGAAATTTTCCCCCCGGGAGTAGTCATACAGTGCATATCCCCTTCCCTCCTATCTTCCATTCAGTGAGTCAGCGGGAGGATCCAACCCCTGACCTCCCCCAACATTGGTCAACTTTGCATCTTGAGGGGCATTTGAGTTCTCCCCCCATCGTTTTTTTCCTTTTTTCACGCCTACTTCCCCAACGTTCCCTAACCAATGGGGCCGTGGGTCCAGGCGGTTTTTTTTTTCACTCCCAGACGATGTCCCCTTTTATTGTGAAGAGGACCTGCTTGGTCTCCAATACGTAGCTATCGTGTCCGTACAATGAATGCCTCCTTGTAGGCCCCTACATCAATTTTAACAACTTGGGACTATCCTGAGCAATATGAAATTCGATCCTGCTAATAGAGCCATAAATCGTGTCGTAAGTTCTCCATATTGTGACATATATATGCTCATTTCCTTAAAGTTTTTGTTTTAACTCTTTTCCATCTTTTGGCTCACCCTTTTTTTTCTCTCTTCGGTTTTTTTTCTTCTTTTACCCCTTTTTTTTTGTCTTTTTCACGGTTGTTTTTCTTTCTTCTGTTCCCAATGATGTCTTTCTCTGAGCTCTTCGTTTTATTCGCCTGAATAAGTTTTACCCCCTTTTTTTTTTCCTTCCCCCGTTGATTGCTTGATTTACTCTTTCTCCAATTCGGACCGAACCTACGTCGATTTAATCGACCCCCGTCAGTGGAAGCGGGATGTCCTCCATTTTCCGTTTTCCGGTACGTGGTATTTTCGGCCTTTTTCAACACCAATTCATTCTGGGCCCACTGTTAATTGATAGGGGACTCCGTCAATTGTTTTTCGTTGTATTTTCTCTTCATAAAAACCCTCACCCCGTCAGTGTGTGTATCTTTTCTTTAGAAGCCTCCCCAGACGTTCGAACTTCTGTCCTTGATGTTGTCTTTCTGTCAGAGGTTATTCCCATTATCTCACTTAATTCTCGAATCGTTTCTTCTTTCTATCGGTTTTACTTCATCCCCTTTCCCGAGTCCTGGGTCATCCTATAGTTCACTGGTAGTAGTCTCTTGTCACTTCTTATGTGAGCAATTTTTCAATTTTTACCTCCAACAAAGTCTGAGTTTTAGGAAAAATACCCTTTTCTTCTTTTTTTTCTGGCTTGATTGTCTTTCCCTTAGAGGTTAAAGATGACCACTTCCTAAAGTGCCAGACCTTTCCAGACCTTCTTGCAATTGTCGGAGACCCTGCTTCCCCACATGTTCTCTTTCCCCTGCTCCATGAAGCATATCATGAAAATTTTCTTCGTAAAAGCAGAACACTGTCCTTTCTTAGGGCTGTCCTTCTTTTAAATTGGCAAACTGCAGAAATATGTGGCTTCCTCTGTCTTAACTTGTCCTTGTTTTCTTCACATTACCGGGCGCTTTCTTAGTTTTCTAACCCACCTTCTTCCAGGACTGGGATTCGATCCTCCTGCGTCATCTCGTATGGCCCCGCGACCTACTACGGGGTCCCCCCCATGAACGCAAAGTTTTGTATCGCCGGTTATGGTCGCGCGGCGTCTTCCCTCTTTCACTAGACTTTAGTACAGCTTCTCTATGAATTTCCTTGCTTACCATCTTTTCTTCCTTTCTTTCCCGCTTCTCACCCAGGAAGCTCTTTATGGTCTTCACCTTTTAAAGATTTCACCCTCCCCTGATCCCCGCACCCTTTTCTCCGTTGTAGTTTTTTCCTTCGCTGAATTCCACCTTACTTTTCATGTTATACAGGTCGCTATTAAACCGAGCGTATGAATACTTTTCGACTTTTGTCATTCCTCCTATGTCCCTTTACATCATTCACTCTGGGCAAAAAAGTTATTTTTCAAAAGATCGTCGTACACCCCCCCATTTTCCCAGAGTACTGACTCTTGCCTCACGAAACTAATAGTTTTTTTTCAACTTATACCTTTACCTCTTAGGATTAATTGACTCACCCTATAAGACAGCAATCTCTTCATCCTTAAGGGGTACACCACATTTCTTTTCCGACCCACGTTTTTCAGTGTTTATTATATAAAAATACCGGTAATTGCTGCCCAAAACTTTCTCTCTCTCTCCATTTCGACGAATTCTAGCTGTTATTTCTTTTTTTGTGTAATGTGGAAAACTGTTCATCCTTCTCCAGGAAGCTGCTGGGTTTTTTCTCCACAGGTACCTTTTCTCTCTGATATTTAAAACGTATTTCCTACCCTTGAGCTTTATATAAAGTTTATTTTTTGAGTTTCATTTTTTTTTTGATTTCTACCCTTAGTGTTTCTCCCCCAACCATCTATAGGATTTTTCCTGTGTTCTTCTCTACCCTTGGGTGTCTGCTTTTTCTCTCTCCTTTGTTTTGTATTTGGATTTTATTGTGCAATGTTCCTTTTCTTCTGTCTACTCCCCCCTGTTCTCAGATTATGTTTTTTTCTGTTCAATGAGATTCGGTGTTGTATTCTCCACCCCTTTTTCTCTTTGGGAGGCACCTGAGTCGCTGGGTGCCCGAGGGGAACGGTGACAGCAAAGGCCGCCGACCTCCGAGAGCGGTTGTCCCAGCGATCCAACCTCAAGCCCGTAGGCCTCTATTTACACCCCTTTTCTTCTTTTTTCACGGGGGATCAAAGCATTTTTCCCCCGAAGTTATGGTAACCCTCCCCCCCCCCCTCGTACCCCCTCACAACTCGTCTGTCAACCATGACCTGTTTCTTATACCCCTCCCCAGGAAACATTTTATTCTTTCATCACTGTAAGTAATGTTGACCTTAATATCATCGGCAATCCCCATTGGATCCTTTCCCTCCGTAATAGGGCTTCTTTCTACCTTTTTCCTTTTCCCCCCCCCCTACTCTCTTCCCCCCCTCCATCCTTTCTCCCTAGTTAACCTTCTCTTTCTCTTTCATAATAAGTTGTTTTTGCTGCTGTCCTGGTCTCCCTTGGTTGAGGAGTCTTCAATTAGGATCATGAACGGGGTCCCCTTTCATTCTGCTTTTTGTCTTTTTTTTTCCTTTCTTCCTCTCGTAAGTCAATTTCCCTTACTTTTTGAGAACGTTATTCCATCTTATGGTTGTATTTCTTTTTCTTTTTTTTTAATCCCCCTTCCTCTGGGTTTGTCCCCTGAATCTTGGTTTCCTTGTAATTATGACTCTTTCTTTTCTCCTTTCATCTTTCCCCCCCTGATTCTCCCGTGATGACCCCTTTGTGACTTATGGGTCTACATTCTTCTAAAGGTCTTTGGATGTTCTTCTGGAACACCCACTCTTCCTTCCCCGGTCGGTATAACTTCAACCCTCTTTTAATAAGACATCTTCTGACTCAAAATCCCCCTATTTTTATCAACCTCCTCTCCGCCGCAATACATCGCTTACTCGGCGTTATTCACTAAGTACCTCCACATCTAACTACCATCCACCAAAGTACCTCCCTCAAGTGGCTACACTTAGTTGTTGGGGTCTTAACAATACAGTGTAACGCCCTTGTCATAACCTCACAATATTATTAACCTCTTTTTGTATCCCCCCTACTGTTCCGTTAATCGTCCCTTTCAATTCCATCTGAAGGTGTTCTGGCAGTCTTTTCTCCCTCCCCGCTCCTTTCAACCTTCTAATACTCCACCCTCATTCTCCCTTTTTTGAATAAACCCAAGAGTTATCAGATTCCCTTTTTTATGTTCTTCTCTCCCAATCCTTCTACCTCCCCACGAAAACTCCCTCAACTGACCCCGTTTGAATTCCCCCTTCTTGGAGGCTACTTTCGGTTTTGCCTCTCTCCTCATTTAAATTCTTCTTGTGACACAAAGATGATTTAACTTCTTGATGCCACCTATTCTCACCAGTCTTTTTGGTTGGAGGGGGACCTCAAATCACCATGGTTGCTGTTTTTTTCCTTTGAACTATTTTTCCAGTTGGGTTTCCTTTTTCTCGCCCCCGACTTCTACCTATTTCTTAGCTCTTTTTGCCCGTTCTCCGTCTTTGAATGCAAGGGACGGTGTTTCTTGCCTGCCAGAAGGTCCCTCTTTTCCCCCTTCTTCTTGAATGCCGACCTTTCGTTTAACAAAACAATATGAACCCTTTGTGTCTAAGTTGCAAGGCTGTCTCACGTTTCCTAGTTCTGAGCTTTAATAATAACACTTTGATATTTTTTTTTTAATTTTTATCAGGGCTAATACCACCTTGCCTGATCCCTCCTGTCTTTTTTTCCTCCCGTCACCGTCTTCTCTTTCTACTATTTCGAGGATGGCAATGAATGTTGATGCCATGGCCTTACTTTACTTCACTGGTTTTCTGTCTACTACCATGAACAGGCTCCTCTCCCTACCATTTGCGTCTTTTGCACTCAAAAAAGGCCGCGCCCACAAGGACCAGTTTGACATGCTTTACCATTAGAGTATTTCTCCTGTACTTTACTCAAATCCTTTTAGACAAGGCGGCCTACAAAAGTTTCTGCAATTTCTTGCATCTTCCCCTTAGTGGTCGTGTAAGATGATCACTGAGGGACCTAATCCATCCAACCTGAACATGTAGGATTTTGCGCCACCCCCCCCCGTTGATTTTTTGTGGTATTTGATTTCTTACACCTCCCCCCTGCTTCCATTCGAAGATCCCTACCCTTTCGTTTTCATCTTCCACAGATTTTCCTCCTACCCCCTGTATCTCCAATCAGTTCTCTAGGATGAGCTCCCTATTTCTCATTTATTACCAGAAAAAGAATGAGAACCTTCTCTGCAGCGCTCATCCTGTCTACTTCACCAACCCAGGTGGATTGTACTTCTCGACTACTATCTTACACCCCTTGAGTCCTAAGCAATTTTCCTTGTTGCTCCTAAATTTGTGTTAATCCCTCAATGGCCCCTTTTTGTAAAATGATTCTAGCGATTTCCCTTTGGTTCAGATGTAAAACTCCAGGAGTAGTTACTACGTTTGCCGTAAATGTATTCCTGAAGCTTCCCCCCCCCCTGAAATAAAACTTCCCCCAATTTAGGAATTTTTCCTATTAATATTCGTAAACACTTAGAATAATCCCTTCCTTCCTTTCTCCACATACCCCTTTACTACAAATCTTTCCCTACGGGTGGGAACATGATCATTCATTCTCCTCCCTCCTTTTTCTTTTTTTTTCGATATCCTTCAACTCTTTCTACCCAAACAGTAGTTTTATCTTGGCCGTAGATTTGTACCCCCCGTCTTCCTTTGAAAGCATCTATTTTCCCATCTCGCTTTAAGTTTCCTTCTTTTTTTCCTCCCTTTCTGGAGTGATGTAGTTTTTAAGGTTGTGCCAGTTTTTCCTTCTTCGATACCAATACAACTCTTTCTCATCTGTGTCCCATCAGTTTTCCCCCCTAGGATGTGCTAAATTGTATACTTTTTTTTTTTTCTTTTCTTCTTTCACCACTTTTCACTGTCTTCCCAATCTTCCCCTTCTTCTTGATTAGGGTGAACTCTCCGCTTATATTTAATTCCCAAAGAACAACCTTCTTTTTGTTTGTTTTGGCTTTTTCTTCTCATCATATCTGTCTCCTCACGTAGCTCTATTCTGCTTTCATTTAAGACTTTTGATCTATAACTCTATTTAACATGGATCTCTCTTCTCTAGCTTATGATCTCTACTTCTCCTCCTCCGAAGAACTGTGTTTATCCAGTAGTAGTCTCTTTATAGTACTTTCTGTTACCCTTTTTTTTTTTCCTTACAGCCAACATTCTTGTTTTATTTTTAATAACTCTTCTTTTTTATGTGGTTGTTGTTCTCCGGTTATTTCTTTGCCCTTCCTCCTTCAAGAAGATGACCCCTTTTCTTGACCAGTTTATATTTTTCCATAATGCTTTTGTACTCCCCCCCCTCCAAGTAGGTGAAATCTAATATTTATTAAATTTTTAAAAGTTCAAGTACCTCCCCCGCAGAACCTTTCCATATTTTGCCCACCTTCCCCTCTTCGTAGGCAATTTCTGCGTTGCAATTGAAAGACCTCTTCCTGAATTCTTAATAATTTTCTTCATCTTCAAGGGTCACCCTGGTATGCACTTTCCTTAAGTCCCCAGTCTCCCCTCCATAGTGTCTTATTTCTATATCCCTGGCGTCATTCCACCCCCTGTGGGAAGGGACGAATAGAGGTGTATCTCCTGGTTTATATTTTTTTAGGCTCAGTTTTGCCGACCCAATTTTTTCTCGCCCCGAACATTTTTTTTCTGGGGGAAATTTTCTCATTTGTAAACCTGCGATATTCTTCGGACCCCTGGGTGAGTTTCCCTCCTTTCATATGGTTGCCAGGTTTACCTCTATCATTCGTCACCTATAAGGGTAACGAGTGCCTGCGGTTGCCCTTTAGTCTTTTTTTTTTCATGTTTTTCCAGGGTCGAATTTTAACCCTCTGATGTTTTCTGACCAATCGCACTGCCCTTTCCGAGAGCCTCCCTTTAACCTGGAACCCCACATGAGTGTTGTTGTTCCCTCCGTGCCACCGCACACCACGCGTGCGTACCCCTTTCCTGTTCCATACAGACCTTAAATCCTCTTTTGTGGAAACCGAATTCCCCCCCTGAGGACTTGTTCCGTCCCCGGATTCCTCTGTGCCTCCCATCAATTTGGCCTTCCAGTGTCCTTTTTATACCTTTCGTTTAAGGTGGTCCAGGGATACTTTTTGATCTCAACATCTTCGGTTCACTGCTTTCCTTTCCAACAATTGGTTATACTTGGTCTTAGGCTAATGGTTCTTCCTTTTCGTCTCTCAATTTGGGCAAGGTGCGTAGCTCCCCAGCAAGAGGCGTGTTTCTCCCACCCTTTCCATTTCTTGGAGTGGATCTTACAGTTCCCCGTCGTGATAAACAAGGCGTCTATAATGTGCTGTTTCGTTTCTGTTGAGTTTACACAATCCTGGTTCCGACAACCCCTCCTCCTTCTTTGGAGTCGGGGAGGAGATTCTTGGTGATTTGAGTGACCCTTCTGTTAAGGTTCCTACCCCGCCTAACCTGAAATTCATCAGATATAGAAGAGATTTAGTTTGTTTCCTTTTTCGTTACGCGGTTTTCCCCCCAAGTGTTTTGGAGCATTGGGCTTCCCACACCGCTTTTGTTTTGAACTCTGGATCAACGGTTTTCCCTTCCCAATTGGCCGCCCCCGCTTCTCTCCTTTCCACTCCTCCACCCCCCCACGTTAGCCTCCCTCTGTTGCCAAATGATTCCAACGACCTTGCACAAGCATCGTTGGTTTTTGTTTCTGCTTTTCTCCCCTCTCCCCCAGCCGTCTCCTTGTTCCCGCGTTTGTGAACCACCTCCCCTGAAGTTTCTTTACACCACGTTCCCCTGGATGTATTTCAGCGTCCCTTTTTCCCATTGACTCCTATTTCTTTCTTGTTACTTCCTCCTCTCGGGCAGCCCCCAATTTACTCAAGTTTGACTTCCCCTTGCTTCAACCTCCTTGCCGACTCCCCCCTTCCCAGGAGGCCCGAAAGTGCAACATCTCCTCTTTCTCCCGTTTTTTTTGTCGAAGCCGTTGATGTTACATTTCGGGTCCTGGCTTTCGGGGGGAGATCCTGCCAGGATTCTCATACAGTTTTTAATTCGAGATGTCCCTTTTCCATTGCTTTAAGGAGGGCTACGTATTAAGGTCTACTAGCTTTTTTTCCTTACCTTGATACAGTCCATGCCGTTGGCTGTACCTGAACCTTGATGTGGGTCCCAGTTCTAACTGTCTGGCGGCTCGATGTTATTTGGTGGATCGGTTACATGGCTTCCCACCCCCCGATTGATTCAGTTCAGCCATCTCCCGATTTTGGATTTTTTTTTTCCATCTTCTTGATAAGGTTTTATTATGTTGTTTCTAAAAAGCGTTCCTTTTCGGTGTCCATTGACTTCCACTGTTATAAAATTCCCTGGCACCAACGATAGGGGCATTCAAAATATTTCATCCCCCCTCTTAGCTTTCCACCACTGTAGCTCTCTCACCTTTACAATTGTCCGACCTTCCCCTGCCCCCCACTCTCGACCGCCCCGACGCCCCGTTAGTCACGGATGGTGTGTCGACCCTTTTTCACTGCACCCATTGTTCCCCCCCATCTCTCAATGTTTTTGCACCTTATGGGACTCTGCCAGCAGACCAGTGAGGCCTCCCATGCCAGGTTGCAGCCGTCAGCGTTGTTTTTTTCCCGTGCTTACAAGAGTCATACGCCCCAGACCAAGGCCCATAGGCGGTCGTTTCATGTCAACCAATTTGGTCGCATGCCCCACCCTTTGTTCCGACTGTTGATGCACCATTGAGATTCCCAGTGTTCCCCCCTTTCCCCCCCTTTCTTTCATGGGCCAGGTCCACCCTTGGAAAGGCCACATGGTGTGGATGTCTGATTTGTTGGTTTCCACTTCCTCAATCCAGGGGAAACGAGTCATTTCCCCCCACACATATGGATGTCTTTCTATTCCTTTTCTGGTTTCTCTGAAGATTTTTTTACGCGGTTCCACCCTGATTTAAACTTCACATGTGTTGCACTTTTCCCTTCCTTCCCCCTGGGTCCCCTTATATTGCAGTCCCCCACTGACTCCACCGATTTTTGACAGTGAACCTTGCAGTTTGCCCCCCGCTTGCTTTTTGGGCTTTTTGCTCAAAACGGATTTTGACGTTGTGTCATTCATGCAGTGCCCTTCGGCATGGAGTTCTTGTGACCTAGAGCCAACCCCCTCTCTCCCGGTTTGGAATACGGCCCCAGTTTTTTTCCGGTGTCCGTTCCCTACTTCTCCCTCGCTTTTACTCTTGAAACTGGCAAATCGAGTTTTCGGCTGGTCCATTGAGTGGGCCCTACTTTTCTCCGGCGGTTTCACCCCCCCCCTGCTTCCGGAACCCCCTTTTAGCAGTTGCAGATTTTAATCTTGGGGTTTTTTGTCCCTGCATACAAGCATGTCTTTAGGTCCCTCTTGGTTCACCCTTCACGGTTTTCCATTTTCTGGGTAGGTTTTTCGACATCCTTTTTTTTCCCCCACTCCCGGCATTCCTTTGATGCGATTGTGCTCGGCCCAACGGCCCCTCCGCACCCCCCCCCTGGCCTTTTTCCAACATGGTTACCTGTTTTTTTTTTGAGTCTTGGGAGAAGATTGACTCTCAATTGTTGCAGCTTCCTGAAATGTTGTTTTTGGACCTTTTCCTGTCTCTTCCCCCATCTTCTTCAATTATGTCAATTTGTTCCCTACGTGCACTGATGAGTTCTATCTATTTAATGAGCCCGCCCTCTCCCCCCCCCACCTTGTAACCCCGGGAGAGGAATCTGATTTTTCGTCTCGAACCTCCGTTTTTGACCCCGGTATTTGTAGTTGCCACCCGCTCCCGTTGAGCTTTTGACCTTCCTCCCTTACCTGTTAGAGTTCTTTCCTAATTTTCTTCTTCCTGCCACGATACTGCCATCTCTTTGCAGTGACCCCGTATTTGGATCTGGTTCCGCATTATGACCACCATTAAAAAACCGACGTTTTTTCACTTCTTGGTTTTTATGGGGGCCTTGTCCCTGAAGCTCCACCCCCACAGGTGTTTTCCTTTTGAATCACTACTCTCCAGTTGCGTCCGATTTTCCTTCCCCTTGTGTTTCGG
>Ga0179591_1267290_pt1 | contig 20748 bp, 25 predicted proteins | sample CZOMad2_1_08_16f_FD_182891 | JGI IMG/M metagenome (GOLD analysis project Ga0179591, IMG submission 182891) | Vadose zone soil fungal communities from Angelo Coast Range Reserve, California, USA - CZOMad2_1_08_16fungal (PacBio error correction) | ecosystem: Environmental > Terrestrial > Soil >... | reverse complement strand
CGACCAACTTCGCCGCACGCAATCTCCTCCTCGGCCCCGGATTTCGTCACCTCCGTAGACCCCTCCTCCAATGTTGAGGACATCTCTCCTTTTCCCTTACCTCTCTTTCCTATCAAAGTTGAGTTTTAGGTACTCACTCAATTGCCCCCTTCGCGTATTTTCCAAACTTCTCTGGTATCCATATTAGACCTCCCCCCTTCGCCTTTCTCTGATTTTTCTTCTCAATATTGATCCCTTTTTTTCATTTGTTGATGCCCTTTTGGGGACAGACAAGCAATCTCGCGTTCGCCACCCACACCGTCCTTCCTGTTGATATCGAGTGGCCCCTCTTTCTTTCCTGCGAAACCCCACACTATCGTCGCTCTAAGCGTCCCTCCCCCACCCGACTTGTTCCACACCAATGAGCGGAAACCTAAGTACTTTATCGTTTCAACTCTTTCTCCACACGATGGAATTGTAAATTTTTCTTCCCCTCCCTTCCTTTTGATGTTTCTCACCCGAAGTTTCACCCTTCATCTCCCCTTTTATTCACGATTTAAAACTTTCCTCATTCTAAACATTGATGTTCCCGGCCCTCGATTTAGAATATTTTCTCTTTTCCACTCTTGGATTCTGTTACCGGTCTCTTCTCGATTGCCTCACTTTATGTTGCAGAACTTTTTGCGACCTCAAGCTTTCCACCCTTTTTTTTTTCAACCCTTTTTCCGTATGCCCGTCTAGTACTGGAGGCAGCGCAGGGTCCTTCCCTCAGATCAAAGCTTCATCTTTTTACTGTGGCGCGAGTTTTATAAACCCTGCCGTCGTCTTATGACACACATCGAGTTCTGCTTCTTTGTTACTGGATATCTTGGCTTTCCCGTCAGTATTTTACGCGAGTTTCTTCCTCTCCTTGACCACTCTTTGAATCGGACCGCTCCGTACCATGGCGCCTACTTTCCCGTCTTTTACTTAGTTCTTTTGCCTCTCTGTGGCCCCGAAAGTAGGTGAGTAAGATTTTCTTCTAGGTACAGGTATGGGGCTACTCTTTGAGTGGATGCTCTCTACGCCGTTTACGGTTGAGAACTCGTCCCTTCAGCTCCACTTTCGTCGCGCGACGTCCCCCGTTTCTGATCCTTATGTTCTAGAAGGCCCATTAGTTCAGACTATTGAATTTTTCCTCCTTCGTCCCCTTTACAACGTGTGAAGCCCAGTTGTCCCCCGATTTGACTCTTCACCCTATTCCCAGCATCCGCTGGAGACTTTGACTCCCCTCTAAGTCTTTCCCCTCCGCCTCCCCCCTGCGGATTTTTAATTAGCATTGCCGGTTTACTGTTTTCCTTTTCTTCTTGTGCCATTACTTCGTGCAGAAGGGATCCCTGCCCTCTTCTCTCCTTCTGACTTCTCGAATTCTCCCCCAGAATCAGTCATACCCTTGCCTTCTACAGCCTTTCCTTGATTTTATTTCTCCCCCCCCTTTAATGAGGCTTGAACCTTCCTTCCTGTTGGACTGCGGATTTTTTCTCTCCTCTCTCCGGTGCGCTCCATCGTTGGGGCGTCCCTCCTGTATTGACGAAAACGTCCCGCGCACGGCCGAACCCCCAGGCCTGGGACCCCCCTTCCCCTCTTGCTCATTAAGTATCTTTTTTCTTACCGTCTGACACCCCTTTTTTCCGACAGCAGTCTGTGTCCCAGTACACATGAACCTGACGAACTTACAGGGAGGTGGCGGTCTTTTCATTGCGCGACAACGCAACGGCCTTTATTGGATCAACAAACTTGTCTTTGATGAAAGGAACGTCCCTTAGTGGCATTTTTTTCCCTAGCTCCCTGACAGGGGTAACCTTATCTTCTTTTTTCGTTCAAACCGGCGATGCGATTCCTTAGGAGACCTCACCTCCCGCATGTCGGGTTCCCCTCAGGAGTCTAGGTCCTCCAGTTGACTCTTTTTGGTGGTTCCTCAATGACTTTTTCCCTCACCGCCAATTAGCATCCACTCCGACAGGACTCAGCTTCTGGACCAGATTTCTTGAAGATTTTAGCTTATTCCTTTAGTTAATCTACGGATCTGTGCACTTCGCCTTTAGTTGAATTCTGCTCATTGTCCACCCTAAGCAGCCTCCCGGAGTTGGCTTGCCCCCGTGTGTTGCTACTCCGAATATATCCACCTTTCCAACACCCCCATTCCATTTCTGGTCTCCCCTGCGAGGAATGTTTTTACCGTCACTACCCTAGAGGCTCTGAGCCTCAGGATAAAGTTTTTTCTCCAGCATTCGTAGCCCCACCCCTTCAAGATCCCTTCTTCTGGTTCCCCTCCTTCCGTCCTGCAGCACCAAGTTTAGGGTATCCTTCCTGACCACTGGGCAACATTACCTCAGTTGTTGTCTTTTCTTTTTTCTTTCCAGGTCGCGTGCACGTCCCCGTGGTCTACCAACACGGTCGTTTTTTCCAATGACGCGTATTTCCCCTGAGCTTCTTCCGACCAAGCACGATAAAAGTAGTCATTGTGAACTTACCACGGCATTTACACTCGTATTGATGTGATTTCATGGTGCCAGCTTCGCCTTTCCACCCCATGATAGAAACCAAGATGTTTCCCTTTTATCCAGAAAGTCATCATTTGAGGAGATGAACTTTGCCCGTACTGGGACTGATCGTCTACCCCCTGAAGTTTTTCCTTTTTCTGACTTGAACGTCCTGTCCTTATATGTTTCGTAGCCATAAAGAGTGCCTCACATTTTCAACATGGGCTCAGGTCGCCGAACCTTCTCCAGAAACTTGGGGGACATACCCCCCCCTCCCTCCAATCGACCACCCCATCGTCGTTCCGTCCATCTCAAGTCCTTCTAGGCATCTCATTTTTGCCCTTCTGGGGGCTTTCTAAACTGACCTCAAGCCGACAGGCACCCAGTCAATGTTAGCCAGACCCCCCCCCCTTTTTTCCCTTTTCCTCCCTCCTTTCCCAACGTTGTGCCTCCTGCTCCAATTTCCCCCTCCTCTGAGGTATAGGCTCCTACCCAAGAAAGTTCGCCCCCTCCTTCGTGCAGGCAGTTCAACCACCTCCCTTAAGTGTATTATCCCCCCCCCCATGGTTTGTAGTTTCATTTCCCATCTTTCCAAGATTTTTATCGTGTCTTTTTTCACCTCGGTTCAATATGTGTAATCTCCCCGCTTTTGACTTTTCCGGCAAGTTTCCGCGCCGTCTCCCCCTGAGATAGGTTCCAGGTCGATTCGTTCCCCCTATAAAGGGTTTTATCCAATAGAACACCCCCCCCCCCCCCCCCCCCTCTTACTGGGTGGGGCTGAAGCTCCTGCCGAACACACTAGGTACTCAAGCCCCCTCAACTCCCGAGTTCTTCACCCGTCACTTCCCCTATAAGATCAAGATTTCCTCCATATTGCCCTCCCAACCGGCCGCCCAACCATCCCTATTAGCAGACTGGGCATCCTCTTTCAATATCTTTTTCCGATTCGCAGGAAACATTTGATTTCCTTCAGATTAATTTCAATGTCCTTGGCACCCCCAATCTTAACGGCACGCTCGCATGTAAGCTTTGCCTTCCTTGTCCACACACCCAAGGATACATTATGGCTCCCAGTTTGTAGTGGATCTTCCCCGTGAACTGGTACTTCCCCCAAGTTATAGAGGCCTTTCCACTTTCTCAAATCAGTCTGCAGTGCTTCACTTTATCAATTGGTGCCCGCGATACTTGCCACTCTCTTATTTTTACCCCTAATTTTTTTTTTGCGAGCGATTTCAGTGGCCTCCCGACTAGCGAAACCCAAAATGCGCCTTTAGTAAGACGTGTCCTCGTTTTGAGCTTCCTTCCGCCCTCGACCTTGTCCTACGCCGAAGCCGACGTTCTGAAATATTCCACTCTTAAACCGTTTTTTTTTCTTGACATGATGGATTCTTTGCCCCCTGCCCAAGGTTGTCAGATGTTTTCGCTCTTGGTGCGAGAAGGCGTTTCTCGTCCGTGACCCGTTCTCAATTGCGTTCTCTGATAGCGTTCTTTTGAAGTTGTTTCTGTAGGCAACTTTGGTTGGAGCTTGCGTATTCCTACCTTATTATCCTTCAGTCTTGGTTTTCTTCTACTCTTGGTCGCCTTCTCTTTTGAATTAGTAATTTTCATTGCGTTGTTTTGCCGGCTTACGTGTTTAGTCTCTCAGGGCGTTTCCGTGGCCCCCTGTGATCGGCATGCTTTTTTGCCCTCTTTCTCGAGGGAATCAGTTACCTTCTTGTTTTTGGTCCCCCCTACAGCCCGATACCGGGTCATCCGAACGTCGCCTCCTGTCCTGAGAAATACCTCTTCCCCTCTTCTACCCTTAGTGAACCTCTGGTTTCCCCAACCCTCCGCTCTTATCCAGCGTCCTCTGGAATCTTGTTCATCGCCCCGAACCCCTCTTTTTGTTAAGTCCCCTCAGGATTTTTTTGATTGAACCGACGTTGTTTTTTTCTAACTTGTGTGGTTGATCCCCCTACCCCAAAATCTACGTCCGCTTATTGAAAGTGGCTTGTGAGCCCTACCATTGTTCCCGTGACCCCTTTCCCCCAAGAAACCAGCAGGGCTTCTTCGGAGCGAGTGGTTTCTTTCTCTCCCCGTTATTGATCGTAATACTGAAAATTTTGCAAGAATTTCTCCTACGGCGTGCATCGTTAACATTTCATGCCGAGTTCGCCCGAGGGTGTTCCCTCTATTTTTGATGGGTGTGTAGGTCGCAACAACTTGTGGTTCCCAAAAAGCAGTGTTGGCTGCGCCGAAGTTTTGATCGGTTACTCCCCCTGCACATTTCTCTTTCCTCTTTCTTATAGAGATCACTTAGCTCTTTTCCTTCCTTTCTCCTCCCGAAAACTTTCGTCCACCCCCGTCTGAGGGCAACTCGCGATAAGTTCCCAACTTCTCTATTTTCTTCCTTCCCCGCTCCTAATATGGAACTTGCCACCCGGCGTCGAAATTCCATCGGAGCATCGTCACGCGCTTTTTGCCACATTTACCCCCTCCCCCCATCGCAGATAGACCGGCTTCTTTTTTCACCAGTGTGCCCGCCTGTAACCTCTTATCTTATCGCTCCCCCTTTTTTTCTCGATCCTCCTCGTTGATGTCGCAAACCTTCTTATATACAGACTTAGGGCGTGCCCCCAGATAGTTGGCCGGCCAAAGCCACGACTTTGGTTTATGGCGCATTTTCCTCCCCCCCCCTCAATATACTACCCCTTGTCCGTATCTATCGTGACCCCCTGTGAGCTCTCTTTTTTTTGGATGCTTGTCAGAAATTATAATGGATATACGAGCCTCTCTTGTTTGTAAAAAAATACCATTCGAGACGTCTTTCTCCCCCCCCCCCCCAGTACGAGACTCCTTTGCTTGCCAGTTGTCAGGCGTCTTCCCCCCCAAAGGTAACTCGTGCTTCTGTTCTGTGCGAGCCTACACTCCCGGAAGGGTCTCCCCGATAACAAGGGTTTTTGTTCACGAAGAGCGCCAATTCTGCCACTAAAATTCTTTCCCTCTTTCCCCTCAGTTGTTCTTGCTTGTCTGATTAGTTTCGCCAACTTTAACATAACGTTATACCCCTTTCCTTTTTCTAGACATACCTAATTACCGCCCACTTTCCCGTTCTCCAGTTTTCTGTAGCTCCCCTTCTCCCTCTCGAATTGTTCACGTCAGCACGGTATCTGTCACTTTTGATGAGATGTTGTGACAGACAGAGTAGCTATCTCTTTTCCAGCAAAGTCCCTTTTTTGAATTACCGTCCCTACTGTCTTGGGTGTGTCCGCCCCCCCAGCGGCCCCACCTGTGCTCCCCTCCCGGAAACTTCTGGACGGTTTACTTTCCCTCGTCGCGCTTGACGGCACCCCCTTTCAGCGCCATTTCTATACGGTGTGTATGCGTTAAGGTCAGCCTAGTACGTCCCCCTTGTCTGTTGCTGATAAGAAAGCCGTGATGACCTCTCTCCCACAGCTGAAAGAAAGCTGACCTCCGCCCTAGCTTCCATTCCCCCACTAGCCCCATTTTATAAGACCTCGAATTCTGCAAGGCCTTTACCCTATGGCCCGAGCCCCTTTTCTGAAACCTTTTTCTTGAGGGGCATCTGACCTATTTTTCTCATCAGCTATTCCGTGCGGTCTGCGCATCTATGGTGTACCACTCATAATGCTTACTTTCATCATTGATCCTGACATTAAAAGTCCTCCCCTCTTGCTCCCGCTATATGTATCAACTTGATGCACTGCACGCCCGCTGGGGGAAGCTGGGCGGACACAAGGGTGCGTCTGACTAGGGTTTTCAACCTCTGGTCGATCCTTCCCCCTAGACGTCATCTCGTACGACCTTTTTTTCCGCATTCCTTTGTTTGATTGTGGTTCACCCCAAACCTTTCCTCCTCCCTCCAAAGACGATTTCCGCGCGTCGGCGTCCTGATTCCCCCCCGATTCAGTAAAATCCCTTTTGGTCATCTCTTCGTTGATTGCCCAGAGGACTGCAAGTTTCATGACATAGGACAATCGTACCCTTCCCCTCCCCCGTACTTTACTTGTGTCACCCGCACCCAAGCAGGCAATGTCGCCCCTCGTTGATTTTTTCCCCCCCCCTGATTACCTTCGTCATCAATAAAACGGGTCCTTCGAACGAGTCCCCCCCCGAAAATCTGACCACTACTCGAACTTTCTTTTTTTTTTTTCATTCCTAACGGGAACTTGTTTTCCCTTAACACCAGGGCCCAGTCTTATTCCCTCTTTATGATACCAGCTATGAATAGTACTATGTTTTTTTTTTTTGCAAGTGTCTTTCCCCATCTCTCTCCATGACCGTTCTCTCAACTTTTCATTTATGAATAGATTTTTCCCCCCTCCTCCGTCGTCCCGGTCCCCATCATCCAATGAGACAGGCTTCCTTGTCAACTGAGCAATTTGCCGGAGATGCTGCCGAAAAAATCCCCTCTCTAGAAGTTCCCTTTTCATGCGCCACCCCCCCCCCCCAACCTTCAGTGTTCCCTTTGACCTGTGCGTCTGATCCGTTTGGAGAATAACGACTGCGTTCGAGGTTGACGATCTTTCTGTTTTGTGCCTCTTGCTATGAGGAGTCCCCCACGAATCGGATGACCTCTGCCTTGTTTTCCCATCCCGTATGTCTGCCTTTCTCGATAAAGCCTCCTTTGGGTTTGAATTGCGGCGGGGCTTCCCGAGCTTTTTCTCACAATCATTCATCTCTGTGAATCTACGATGATTTTTCCCCTCCCCCTCCTCTCCCCAATAGCAATGGCTCCAAGTTTTTTTTCTTCTCGACCCCTGATGACCATACACCTTTCAGATCTGTTCCCCTTTTTGTCTCTATCATACTTCCTGTTGGTAATCCACTCCCCTTTTCCCCCTTCGGAGGATGGACTTTTCTCTTTTTCCTCTTTTTACACAAACCTTTGGCGCCCTATTTTTCCCCCGTAGACAGTTGGCTCCTTCGTTTGTTCAAATGATGATGTGTGCCAGACTTTTCATCTCCGAGACTTTACATAGCCCTCGAACTTTTTCCCCCCCCCCGAAAATCGCAGGTATCGCCCCTCCCCTACCTCCCCCGGTTATGCCAAGGCGTGATAACCCCTCTCTAGTTATAGCCGTAGCCTCTTTCCAGTATTATACTGTTATTTATGATACTTTCGCGGAACTCCCCCGTCTCTGGCTGTTAAGAACCCCTCCTGGAAGTAAAGTAAACTGCGTTCCCCTTTTGTAGGGGCACCTCAAGATGACATCTCCTAATCAGCTCTCGCCAGAAGATTGGGAAACTTTTCCGCCATCTCCTGGAAATTGCTTCCGGTCATTTTTAGCCTCGTTCTGGTAATCCTTGATAAGTTCCCCTATTTTCTTTGCAGAACTCTAGTGTCATATTACTGCTTCAAAGTTTACCCTGTTTACAATGGCGTTCATTTCCCACTAGGGTACTTCTCCTAGAAGAGGTTCGAAGGATCCCATCCCTTTCCTTACTCCCTGGAGTCTATTTATTTCCACATGGTCGGCGTCTGAATTCAAAAATTCTGTGTTTCGATTCCTAATCTGTTAATATCTCCCTTCTGTGTCCGAATCTGCTACGGGCCAAATACTTTTGCTTCATTCCCTCGTTGGAGCTCTGAGGCCCTAATGTATGCCTGCCTTAGTTTCCGTTAACCTTTCCAGCCTTGACGATTTCCGTATTGGTGTCAGTATCTTCTTTATCTCCTCCGACCCTCCCTCAGAGATGGATTTTTTACTTCCTCGTTAAAGCCATCTTCTGCGCCTTCTCGCGTAGTAGCTTTTCTTCCTATGAAGGGTCTCTTACGACAATACTCGACCATCCTAGGACTCCGTTGGTCTATGGTTACGTCCCCCGAATCTCCCTCCTTGCTCCCCCCATATGACCCTCCACCTATTGCGGCCGTTGGGTCTTGAAGATGCCGTCTTTGCGCGTGCATTTTATGTGGCTCGATTACGGTTCTCCCTTCGATAGTTGACATATTTGTTCTCTTCGGAGCTCCTTTATTCCGAACTGCCTCCACGAAGCTTAATTGCCCCATCATGCTTCGCCATCTTTTGGCTCCTTTACCTTCATTCCTCCCCCCCCTCATCTTCTGGTTATTGATTTTCAGGAGTTGTTGACTTGATTTTCTTTTTAGAGCTGACCTTCTCCTTCCTAGGTGGAGATTTCCCCCTCAGTTCTCCTCAAGAAAATTTGCGTTCTAGGAGTATGCTGTTTCCCGATTTTACTTTTTAGTATCTTCCCCTTGATGGCTTGTCCCCCCCTGTTTCCCTCCCCGTCCCCAGCGCGGAACATCTTTCACCCTCCTACTTCGTAACTTTCTTCCTCTTAGGTTTTACCTCTTGGTAAGGAAACCTAGGAATTATTCATTCACCCAAAACTGGGCTTGACACCTTTGCGCGACTATGCGTCTGTTAACCACACTTCTCCTTTTACAGGTTACAGGTTCTAGGGTGTATTTTCCCCCCCAAAGGTGTTGGATACCTTTGGTGTCCCAGCGGGATGTAGCATCTGTCCCGTCTCCCTCCCCTGTGTTTTGGGCCTTGTCTTTGTTTTACCATGCGTTGTCCTTTTCAATGGTTGTCGTTTTATTCGGAAGGTCCCCACTCATTGTTCTGTCTCCCCAGAGGCTTAAGCTACTTGTTTGTCCAGGTTTCCGTTGTTCACCTAATATTCCCCCCCCTAAGAGCTTCTCTACCCCCCCTCTTGGATCTTCTCTCAGTGTCCCTTATGTTCCGGATCCAGGCACGGGAGTATTCGCTGCAACCCTCCTAGCAGTCCGGGCTCCTGGCACCCCCTTCGTTTTTGTGGACTCCGACCCCAACCCCCCCAAACCCTGCTTATCGTTTTCGTTCCTTGACCCGACGCAGGTGGTTTTTTTACCTACCACATTCTTTTGCGAATCGAGTAATGTCGGCACCCTCTCCCCATCTCACCCCAAATCTCGGATTTTTTTTCCACTCCTCCCCTTCTGCCTAGACCTTCCCTTATCGTTCAATCTTGAATCTTACCCTCCTCGTCCATTTTTTCGTGCGCTTTTGTCCTTCCCCCTCCCGGCCTCCTGTTCTCGTTGGACTCGGTTCAACGGTCCGTTTCGTTGCCCCGTAAAACTGGTCCCTACTCGACCCGTAAGTCCCTACACGATTTTTTCACCCCCAACCTCCCCGCCTTAACCCCTTCCGCATGCGTTTCGGTGTACCAATGTCCTCGCTCCCGGCACTTTCGGCGCCGGTTTCACACCCCAGAGAGGGGGCTCCTTTGCCCCATATCCGAATTTCTCTTTGGACTCAGCCTCCTTTCTAATTGTCCTCTTGCGAGTCGCCTTCCTAAACGCCTTTAGATTGTGTTCACCCTTTTTTTTCACCCAGTTGTTTTCCGTGAATCTGTGCTATTTTACTTCCCCTTTATGCAAGACCCCCTATGCATTTCATTTCCCCCCTGGTTCGGAGCACCACTTCTTGGCAGCAACCCGTTTATCCATCTTTTGGGGAACACGCAAACTACCCCGTACTTTTCAATCTGACAGCTTTCTGCTTCACCTCCTGTCACTTTATGCTGGTACAGAGGATCCCTCCCTACCAGGAAGGCCCCTAAGTCTCAATCCCCCTTGCACGCCTCCTACCCCCCTTATGCTTTTTTTTGACGTCCGTAAAACTGCCCCCAACTTTTTGAAAAGTGCCTCTATTACCCCCTGTTTATTTTAGTAAACCCACCTCCAAGAGGCTCCCCCTGGAACGCCCTTATTTTGAAGGCCAACCCCTTTGTGTTCCCCCCCCCCCCTTTTTCTTGGTGGGTCTGGGTCCAAGATTATACTCCTCTCTGGAAGTGGGACCAATGTACCCAACTATTTTCTCCGAGAAGACTGCTCTTTCCTTCCCGTAGGAGAACAGTCGGATTCCCTTCCGTTACACCCCCAACATCATTCTACCGGGTTTTCTTCCCCACCTCCATATCTCTTTTCCCCAACGCCTTTCTCGATAAGGCGGCCCTTGCAGCCTGATAACCCATCGTAGGAGCCTCAATAAAACCTGACTCTTTTTTCCTCGTTTTCATTCAGGAACTGCGGACCTCTAATACAAGAACGGAACGGGCTAGGCTACCCCCTCCTAACCCCCTTTGAGCAAGCTCCCGTTTTCTCCTGTATAAAAGTCATTCAGCGCCGTCATTCTCTTACTCCCACCTATAAGAAACAGGAGTAGTATATCCTGGGTTGAGCCTTCCCCCAACTTTTTTTCAGGTCTCTCACTTTCCGAGCCCTAATAAACCACACAGCGTACCTTCTGGAAAACAGCCGGTTTTGGTTCTTTAGATTTAAGACGTCCTTAGTTCTAAGATCTCGTCTCCGTCCTTCTAAAACCCCCCACCAACTTAGACAGCTACTCCCTGGTGCTGCTTATTTCTTTGATGTATCCCACTTTTTTCTCTTTAATAATACCGTTTTTGTTTGCCTTTCTCCCATAGATCACACCCCAACTGTCGCTCTTCCCCCCAGTGTGGCTTTTCTTTGACTCATCATAGATAACAGACCGAGACATCATATGACCCAATAATTAACCCCCTGCTACATACTTGTCATCTGTCCGGAATCTACCAGTCCTGCGCTGAAGTTAATATATTTTTTCATACGGAAAGCTTTTAAATCGTCCGTTACACTTTTTATCCTGTCTGACCTGACCCTTCCTTCCCAGAGATTCAAGGGGTTCGGAGCATGAAGTTTTTTAGGCGTTTGTTGGCACTCTTTTTGTCCTCTTGCATCTCGTTACTTCTTCCGTCCTCGGAGTGATCTTCTTCCATGTTCTCGGCTTGAAACGATTAACTCTTCATAGTTTGGTCGATCCTCCTGCTTTTCTTTCCTCTCTGAGTTTCCCCTACCGTTGATCTATGACTGAGTTTGTGAAACCTTTTAACACAACCGTTTTATCCTTCTTTTGGTGAGATCCCTCTACCTTCCAAGTATCCCCACTGGTTCCTCCGTGCAGAGATATTCCCTCTCCAGCCCTTAGTGAAAGATGTCCAAATCAGAATCGATCAGTAACTTGGAATTAAACCCTCGCCCCCAACTCCAAACTCATTTTTGAGACCCCCCGAGAGGAGTCGACTCCCCCCCTACCCAACTTGTAGTGGTAGCCTTTTTTCTTTTTTCTCTAATTAACTCATACCTCCTCCGTTATAGACTTTGTCTCTGCTTCACCTTTTCTCATTGGAGTAGTTCCAAAGCCCAGACTATGTATCATTAGAGTACTGGTTTTCTTCTTTTCCAGTAATGCTGTTTCTAAACTCCTACATTGACGCACCATCTTCCCCTTTTTCTTGTATCTTCCCGCTGTCCATAGTGAAGTAGACTGACCCTGTGTTTATTTTGCTTCAGTTTTCTTTGACCCTCTATAATTCGGTCCCCCCTTGTACCAAAAGAGACCATTTTCCTTCCTCCTCCGCCCCTTTTTTAACGCCCATGTACATGAACTCTCTTTTATTTTTTATCCTAGTTCCCCATCAGTCCTTCTTCGTTAGTCAGTCCTCCCCTTAGAACCCAGTTGCTCTTTAGCAAAGTCCGCGCGACCGAAGTACCTGGAACGCATTGTGGCTAGAACAGTCGCCTAGTCATTGCTCACGCCCAGAATCTGTTCTTGTTGCGTCTAGTTTGTCAATGGATTTTTCATCTTCCCCCATTGCCCTCCCTCCACAGTGACAGCATTCCCCCTAGTGTTTTTTGTCACACAGTCTCCGATTATCTCTCTGTTCACTTATCAGGCTCACCCTTCTTTTCAACACGCATCTTGATTCTCAACCCGTTTGATCACCGCTAACCTGACTTCTTTCCGTCGAGGGGTCCTCCTCCGATCCAGCCACGACCCCCCGGATTTTAACCTGTCGTTGAATGTTTCAAGTTCCCCTTTAGTTACTTTTTCCCCCTAGGGCAATTCTTTTTCCCTTTCCGCAGAGCTTTCTATCACTAGCTGCCTCGTCATCTTTCCTTGAGTGTCCGGCATCGGTTTCGCCATCTGAATGTTCCCTTTCTTACCTGGCTTTGTGTACGGAGCTCGGTTTTTTTCTTCCACCTGGAGCCTTGCACCCTTTTTTTGCGGCTAGGTTTCGTTGTCCCCCCCCTTTGTGTTTGTCAAGCTTTTTACGTCGCCCGCACAACCCCTGCGTTTGATTTGTCCAATCTTCCCCCCCTGACTCGCAATGGCGTCCCCTGGTGCTATCATTCTCCTTTGCTCCGCCCCTGGAGATTTCACGCATAGCGATTTATCCAATATTCGAACCACTTCCTTCCAACCCGCTTTTCAGAGCAGCCCAATCTTTCCCTAATCCTCCGTCTCTGCTTGACTTGCCTTTTTCTGATGCGCAATTAGTCCCTCACTTAGGATCCCCCCAGCCTCAAGGGTCTATCCCTTATGTTCCCACAACTGCTCACCCTGGATTTCGCCTCCACCGTATACCCTGAGATCTCACCCACTTTCGATTCTGTTTTTTTCTCCATAAAGGTACGCGCTCTCCTGCCGGTACCGCGTCCGTATAAAGGTTTGGTGCCATCGAGTATTTTTTTACCCCCTTGTCTTTGATAAGAAGGTTTAATGTAATCGCCGCATCCAGCCCCAAGACCCCCTCTTTCTCTTGCCTACAACTTTAGGGCCCCCTTACGTTTCGTTTTTCTCGCACTTCACACCCCGAGAGTAACCCCGTATTAAATTTTTCCTTTCATTGTCCCTTTTCCTGTCCAGTCCCTACGTCGAGAGTCAATTGTCTTTTGGTGTCCTTGGTCCTAGCTCCTGGAAGCGTAATGCTAACCCCATCTTTCTTTATAATCGTCTTACCGATACGCCGATACCTTATCCTAGAAACTTTTTTTTAACATGGAACCCATCACACACCATTGATGTTCTCATCCGGTTAGATGCTCTGCAGTCATTTTCTCATGATTAACTTTCCAGACACCGACAGAATTTCAAATTTTTCTGGACTTTCTAACCATGTTGTAGCGACTCTCTTAGAAAGGAGTATTGACTGTAAATTCCGTTCTTTGTAGGGTCTCCCTTCTAATTAATCGTAGTAACAATCTCCCACCCCGATCTTGGACTCAATCCTTGAATCCTTTTGGCACCTGTTTTCCCTTTTAACCTTCCCTTTTCATTTCCAAGTGCTTCCGGCCCACCGAAGTATATTGTCTTCGAAGTATACACTAGGCCAGACAATTGGCATCTTTGTGCCAGAGACTGGACCCCTTTCTTTCTCTGGGACTCTTTTCACCCCTGTAATAAGCTCCCTTCCCCTTTCTTCCCCTCTCCTTCCTCCCTTCCTTGTCGTACAGAGACATGTTTACCTTGTCCTCGTAGACGCAGCTGCGTACTTCTTATCATTGTCCTCTTAGAGAGGGCACTACCGCTCCCCCCATGGTCTACGCGTTTCTCTTTGCGAGGCCCCGATCACTATGCCATAACGAATTATAGCCCCGTACAATTGGCCCCGTAGCTTCCTTTTCCTTTTACTCCAGAAACATGAAGCATCCCCCCCCGAGCTTGAGAACATCCAAAATAGCCTTTCCCCCCCCCTCTTTGAAACCGTCTGCATCTTCTCTCTCCTTGACACGTGAAGACCAGCCGATCTTTTTTCATGAAAACCATATATACCCTCCTCCTTCCTGGGTGGTTTCCTTCAACTAAACGGGTACCTACCCTCTCGCGCCGCTTCGGACTCTTTGATCTTCTTCCTGAAAAAGTAGAGCCTCCATTCCTCTCCCCCTTGATTGGGTAGGGTTTATAACCATGGAAGGGTTGAGAAGGGAAGAATATACTTTTTCCTGCCCCCATATTTTTCCCACTACCTCCTCCGAATCGATGGAGGTTTTGCCCCCCCCTATCTGAGTCCACTTCAATTTCAATTATGATTCCCCCGCGTGGCCAACAGTTTCGCGATCGCGTCTATTTTATGTTTCCCCAATTTCCACAGGCCCACAAAGAGGTTTGTCCCTCTCCAAATCGAAGCAGGTTTTTATCTTATCTTCTGTGTGCCCAGCATTTTCTTCCTTTTCTTAATGATATTTTATTTTGGTATGCTTCCACCCCGTCAATTTCTAGTCGTTTGTTATAGAGTTGCCATCCCCCGCGAGACATGCTTTCCCGATGATCAACCGACAGTGATTTTAACTGGCCGTGAGTTGGGTTCTGCCTCTTTCATAATTTCCCCCTTGAACCCCTACGATCCCACTCTTAGCCCCCTCTCCAATCGAAAATAGGCTGTGCCCCCCCTGTTTATCGTGAGACAAATACGTCCCCGTGAGGCACCCTCTTCTTCAGGTGGCATAATTTTATTTTCCTTTTTTGTTTTCTCTCTATCTTTCCCTGGAAGCCAAGACACCCTTCCCCTTTCGACGTATTTCCTCAACTTTCTTCTTTTTCTCCCTTGCTTTGCGTCTCAACAATGGCGTGACTCTTCCCTCTTTCGAATCTGTCGTTTTCATGCTGAACACTTTTTTCTTCTTGGATCGCCCCGCGTTAGAATCGCGCCCCCCTTTTCACCTTCCGACGACGGTTTCCGGGTGCTATCTGAGAATAGGACTTTTCGGTCGTCCACACATTCTCCTCTCTTTATCCTACCAGCTTTCATAATTAATCCTCGTCCCCCCCTCAGCTACGCTGTCACCCCCTGATCAGAAACGCCTTTGTTTTTTCCCGGTTCCAGCGTCCTTTTGCTTTTGAAAATGCACTCTTTCCCCTCCTCCTCTTCTACGCTTTTTACCGTTGAAAGAATTGCTTTTACTTATATATCCGCAGACTTCATCTTTCACAACCTCTCATATTTCTTTCTTTACTGGGCGGTAGCCCCTGTCTTGGAAGAAAGCTCCTGCCTTCTTTTTTTGCGCGCGGTCTTTTCCACCCTTCTTTTTTTCCCTCGTAACCCCCGCCCTTCTCGGAGGCATCTACCTCGTGTTCAGGACGGACCCCGTCTTAATAGTCCTGGAAGTCCTCTTTCTTACATTCCCTGAGTCCTTTTTTTGCGCCCCACCCCCCCTGGTAATTCGAGATCTTCAGTGTCTCTTTCGGACATTTTTTTACCTCCCTAGATGCGCGCCGGTTGCACTTTGTCCGAGCTTGGTTAGAGATTCCGAACTAATTCCTTTTTGGCCTCGCTCTTTTGCCTCTATTTATTCCTTTCTTCAGGTGTACATGTTCCTTTATTGAAGTCTTCTCTCTAGTGTTCCTTTCTCCCACTCATTGAAGAGCACCTGCTTGGAAGATATTCCCGCCTCCCAGTAGCTCCTATTTTCCCTTTCATGATTTTCTTTTACTCTGGTTTCGAAGGTCGTCGCATCTCGGACATCTCATGTAAATTGAAGGCCTGAGGCTCATTACACGCTTTTTCGAAAAGGTCTCTCCATACTTGAAGCCATTCGCCCCCTACCAAGTTCTCTTGAGAACCTGTTGTTCCTACCCAGAGAAGGATTTCCCTATCGAGAGTTTCCCTTCCCGTATTGAGTAGATTTAAAGCTGCCTGATGAAATATATTTTTGAGATCGTCTCACAGAAAGAAGAATTTCCTCCTTCTCAGCTTGCAACTCCCAAAAGGCTTGAGCTTCTCCCTACTTTCGCGTATTTGACAGCGTGCCTTGTACCAATTCCCGGCTTTTTCTGGAAAGAAGTCGAGGATACTTGACGAGCTTTCTTCCCCTCTAACCGAGAGCGTTCCTCGACTGTCTTCTGTTCTAGATTTTCCCCCCCCCCCTCCCCCCTCTATATGTCACCTCCGTTAATTTCGCGCTCGGTCCTTTAGGAGAAATCAATTCTGATCTCTTTACAGTCTTCCTTTCATTTAGTTCTGTCCCATCCTTTTTTCCTAAAAGACAAGCTCGACATTAGACTTTAGTAACCCCTTTGAACCCTTTCTTTTCCGTGTATGCGAGGTCCTTAGGGCGGGCCCGTCTCCTTATTAGGGCCTCTCCAAAAGGAACGTGATACGAAGTTCCCCCCCCCCCCTTGCTTTTGCATTAGGCTTCTGATATTTGCGGTGTGCACCCTTTAATATCTGCCGTTTCCTGTTCACGTTTATCTTTCCTGGTGTCCCCCTTCTCTCGGACCCGAGCTGCTTCCTTCTAGGTTTTGTTTACTCTCAGGCTTTATAGGGACAACCTCTGTCCCTTTTTGAGCTCTCTCCGGTCTCATTCTTGTCGACGCACTTTTTTTTCATTCCCTCAGATCCCCAATATTATTGAGGGAGTTGTCTTTTTGGAAGTTTCTTCTCTTCCCCATGCTTCAGTGACGGACAGATAATATTTTTCCTGGCTTTATTTATTCTCTCGATTAAAGGGACGTCTCCCCCGAAGTCTGCGAGCTTCGTTCCCCCCATGTTTGGTGTCTCCAGCTCCCACGCCCCGCCACAAATTCGTCTTGTGTTTGCGTCACCCGCAGCCTTGGTTTTCCCCGAAACTCCCATTTCGATCGCCGTATTCCTTCCTTTTTGCAACTTCAATCGGCGCCACCTTCCCCGCGCGACCTTCTTCGCGGTCAATACATTGACCTGCTCTCTTGCGAGCCTCCCATGGGTCCGGTGTCACATTTTCAAGGGGCCCGATACCCCGCCTTTTTGTGTTTCAGATTGACCTTTGTCCCGTGATCACTCTCGGACCGCCCCTTTTCCGTCGGTGTCTTTATTTTCGCATCACCAAGCACGTTTTTCCCCCCCGATCCCCAGTTCACCCTTTCTGCCCTGCTTTCTCCGCAGTAACGGGGTGTCCCACCCCCTTCAAATTTCTCCCCTTGTGCCTTTGCAGGTATAATCTGTGTCCCTATTCCTTTTTCCCTAATCGGTGCAAGAGTAACCTTTGTTTGCTCAGAATTCGACGCATTTTTTCCATCATCAGTTTTCTTTTCTTTTCTCTCCCTCTAGGACCACTCTTGGGTGTTTGCAATTTTTTTTAGGGCCTTCTCAACCTCCTGCTTCTATGTCTTCTTATAAGCACTCGCGCCGAATTTATAGTTCCGGTCTTTCGCCGCTCCCCCCACAAGTTGTTCCTCCCCCCCCCTGCCCGGTTTCATTTTCCTACATTCAAGTCACCAACACAACTCCCACACGTCACGGTAACTGTGACACGCCGGGCATTTCTTTCCGCCCGCCTGGACGATACCTTTCACACATTTGTGGACAACAACACACAACACTTTTTTCTTTTCCGCGATTATTTCCCCCATCCGAGACAGGCCGTCCCCAGAGATGGACCTCCATCCTGACTCCTCCCCCCTTCATCATGATTTGCCCCTTTCCCCTGCCTATTGCAAAACGTATGGATCCTTTTCACCCCGACCCCTCAGACGCCCCCCGTTCCCTCTTCCATGCGAGCATTTTCTTAGAACCTACCCGTATATCTCACCCGACTTCCCTTTCCCCCTGTGCACTGAAAACCTCCCCCCTCCGTCCGTTTAGGCCCCCACCCCACCGCTATCCTTTTTCTCAGTTTTCGATCTTCCGTTTTAAAGACTCCCCGCTTCCCGCCACTTCCTCGCGAATGGGCCCAATTTTTTTCGGCCCATATGTAGTCTCCCCCGTACTCTCTCTTCAGTATCCAATGTTCTTTTCCTTTTTTTATGCTTTCGCACCCCAATCAGTCGGGGTTTTCTTTCCCCCTCTTCCTGAGTCGCAACGCACCTTCTCGTTGACCTTGGTTCTTCCTTTTTTCCACTCCCCTCAGACACCTCCTATATCCTCTCACTAACTAAAATGGCAGCCTTAATTTTTTTTCCCATCTAACGGAGCAACAGTAGTTTCCAATCCCGGATCTGTCATTGCCGCGGCTCATTCTACCAGTATTTCCACGCTGCGCCCCCACAATCCTCTTTCACTAGTGCTGCTTCCTTGCTCGCCTTCCTTCTCTTCTTTCCTCTTTTCCCCCGTAACCTTGGACTCTTTTGCTTCTGGCGGACAACGCTTGAAACGTCATGGGTACTCTTTGCTCGTCATTTTTTCCCCACCCCCTTTCCCGAGTACCTTGCAAGTACCCAGCGTTTTCTTGATTTTAACATCACCCAGTCATGGTATATTGCTTTATCTATTCGTTTCAGTCCCATTTCCTCCCCCAGTTGCCCACTTGCGCTCCATTGTGTGGAATTCGACCGTTACTGTATTTCCCTGTGCTATTATCTTCCTTCCCTCTCCTCAGTTGCGACGCTGTTATATATTCTTTCCCCTCCCCCCGATGTCAACCCCCTTTATTTCATCGGGTCTCAAGGAGCCCCCTCTATCTTTTTGACTTCAGCTCTCTCCCCTAAGCGTCTCCTTCCTTTATGTTTAAGACAAAATGAACAAACTGTTGGGTTCAGTTTCCCTTTGTTTAAGGACTCTCAAGCTTGTCCCATTCGCTGGCCGTGACTCCGTATCTGGTTTTCCCAACTCCCGGAGACCATTAAGTTACCAAAAACTGTTTTCCCCATGGGGCGACCTCATCGGCGATGTTTGACAGGATTCTTCGCGGGTGGACTCCCTACGAGTTATGATTGGGGGGGTCTCCTTTATTCTAGATTCTCCTTCCTCTCCGTCAGCTGGCTTGTGACTATAGGTGCCGCTTTCAGAATGCTCGGATGGAAATTCCCCTGCTCATTTTGAGTGAGGGACCCTCTGCTCAGAGTGTGCATGGGCACGTGTTGCCTCTCGTTTTTTTCCCCCTCTTCCCCGTGTAGTGCAGAATTGCGTTTGGGAACCATCGACTCTCTAGGGGCAGCCCACCGTAGACTTTTGGGTGCCCGAGCTCCGCTGCCGGGCAAATTCGCATTCCTTGGCATATTCCCCCCGTTGCCCCTTGTTCAAGATTTAGAGTCAAATCTTGTCGGAGAAAGTGGAACGCTTTTGAATCGCAAACTCAAACCCCCCCTTCCCAACGAATGTTTGACGAAAAACTTCTCTTCGTTTCGCCCCTTTCGTCCAAGGGTCGTGGTTAGTATCATTCTCTCCCATTCCCCTCCTTCGATCCTTCCACGCCGATTTTCGCCATCGCAAGCTTTGCTGCTGCTGTTGTTATAGCGCCAAGGCCCCTGCTTAATGCCGTTCGCCAAAGACAGCCGGTCGCTCATTCTTAGACTAAGTGCTGTCGGACAACCTTCCCACCTTGTTTGTGTAGCAAATTCCCCTCCATGTGCCCCGTTAAACTCCCCCCTGTCCCTTGAATCAGACTTTTCGTTTCCAGCCTGAAGGTGGTCGCGGTTGTGCTTTCGGTGAGTGACGCCCCCACCATATGCTGGCCCCAGTCAGCGCACCAATCCTTCACGGCCCCTTTGTTCACTGTTTTTTAACGATTTCCTTTTCTTACGTCCCCTGTTGCCTCCTTTTTTTTTATAGCCGCCCGTCACCCCCCCATAATTTCTTCCCGTTCTCGCGAAACCTGTGCCTTCATCGTAGCGAGTTCGACTCGCCCCTCCCACAATGCCCCATTATCTGTTTTCCACTAGCCTGCCTCCCGAACTTATCTCAGACGGCCCCCCCATCTCTCGGCACTCTTGGTAGACTCATCCTTTTTGATCAAGCCCTCATTTTTTTCTCTTTGCCCCACCCCTATCGCGTCCGCCCTTCGCTCCGGGTTCGGGGGTTGTTCTCAAAACTTCCTCCGTTATAGCGCATTCTTCATCCTGTCCTCTCCGGTTTTACTGTTTCGCCGGAACGCCTCGTCGGATGCCTCCCACATTTTTGATCGGTTAGCCCTGAGGGGCGCTCCCCTACTTTTCCCCCGTCTGGGACAAAGCCACGCGCAACCTTTCGTCCGGTTTTTATTGCCCTTTATGTGATACTTTTCACGCCGATATTGATGACGTGTCCCCCAACTCCAGTGGACTCAGCGACCCGTTTGTTTGCCGATTTTCCTTTGTGACCTGCATGCTTTCCTGGCACATTATCCTGATCACGATCCCGCTTTCGTGGTCTCCACCCCCCCGACACTTATGTCTCGCGCGCGCGACGCCTTTGGTTTTTAGTTTTCGAGGCGTGTCGGCGTAGGGCCACGACTTTCGCCAGCGCCCCGTGCAGTTTACCGGAGGCCTTCCTTGTAAGGCATTTTCGCTCCCCGGATACCGCGCGTTCCAAGATTCTTCCTTTCCATCCGGCTTCTTGCGTCAGCGGTTCGTTTGTTCTGTTTGATTTAGCGTCGCCTTACTCACCCTTTGGATAAAAGCCGCTTTTGTTCCCCGAGCACCGGACAATCTTGTGCTGCTGTTCTCTCATTTTCTTTTGGGAGGAAATCCCCGTTTTTCTTGGCGACGGAGTTACAGGCTGATTCACCCCCCCGCCCCTCGTC
>Ga0179591_1361672_pt1 | contig 20749 bp, 16 predicted proteins | sample CZOMad2_1_08_16f_FD_182891 | JGI IMG/M metagenome (GOLD analysis project Ga0179591, IMG submission 182891) | Vadose zone soil fungal communities from Angelo Coast Range Reserve, California, USA - CZOMad2_1_08_16fungal (PacBio error correction) | ecosystem: Environmental > Terrestrial > Soil >... | reverse complement strand
CCCAACGCACCTTAAAGTTTTATCCCTCCCCTTTCTTTTTGTAGTTGCCTTCGTACGTGCTTCCCGACTGGCAGAGTAAAGAGTTCTTTTTTCTTTTCAAGATAGTCTTCGTCTCCATTTTTTTAATGTAGATCGTTGCCCCCCTCACTTCCGTCGTCTCTTTCACTCCGCGGTTTTTTACAAGTGGGAGGACTCCACGAACCCCCATTCATTCCGTTAGCAAATCGGACTTCTCTCCCCCCAGGTCTGAACAAATCGGTACGGGGGAAATGGCTGAGCGAATTCTGACTCCACCGGATCTGGCAAAACCTCCCCTCACCCCGGTTCGAAACCAGGTGAAAGGTCGCTTCTCTCTCTGCGAGATGGAATCTAGACCTCACGCGTTCTACTCAAGGTTGAGCCCCGTGTATAGCTTGAAGTCTCATTTGAATACTCCTCCTCTACGTTTTTTGCTTTCGTGGATCCCCATACGTTTTATCCGTCTGCGTATTATCTTTTCTCCCCTCGCCCTTTCAGAGACGGCACTCTTTAAGCAATCTCGGTTGTTATCTTAGGCGCCCGCTTTATGTGAGTTTTTGTTCAGTCAAATCTTTTGATAGCTGATGCGCCCCTCCGAGTGTTCTTGCGAAGAGACAGAAGAAATGTTTGGCCGGTATCCTAAGGAGCCTTTGAAAACGCCTGCCCACTTGGTTAGAGTAGTGGCGACGCGAACCGGTTTTTTTTTTTTTCCTTTTTCGGCTAGTGCTGGAGCGGTGAGGTAATCCAGCTCCTCCCCGTTTTTTTTCTTCCCTGGCTTTGATTTTCCGTTAAAGGACATGGGAAAAGGGGGGCGTGAACTTCGAGACACATCCCGTCCTTGCCTCTCATAGAAACGGGTGTCGCCGGTTTCCCCGTCTTTACCGATCGTTTTTTGGAACCTTGGGACAAGGTACATTCTTCCCACTGTCGTATTCTCTTCTTTCTTTCTCCCCCGTCATGAAGGATAAGCTGTCTTTGACTACGTTTGGCGGGCCCCAATTGCTGATAGTTTATCTAGTAAGGTCCCGTGGTCCCTTTCCAAGATACCCTGACCTAAACTATGTGTTAGAAATGGAAAGAGCCACACTGCAACGTCTCCCCACCCCCTGAAATGCTAACTCCGATTTAAAAACCCGGAAGGTGACGTTCTTCAACTTTGCTACTCTAGTTCCTTCCTTACATAATAATCGAAGAGGTCGAGGACTTCTCCTAAGGGTCCTATGGAAGATTGTCAGGGAAAACTAACAGCTTAGTATGGTCTGCACTTTTGATCTTTAATGGATGCCCGGTTCCAAACAGCCCCCGCACGGTCACGCACCCACAGAGACCATTCCCCCGCACGCCACCCTCCACCTTTCCCCCGCCCCTAAGAAAAAATGCAGCCTTTATCATTACGCCTAACAGCTCTGACGAGTCAGAGGAAGTGTTTTCCTTCCCCTTCCCACCCGAGTCCGTCCCTGTACCAACTCCTCTTTCAAGTGGAGGTGACCGGTTTCGACCTGTCCAACCCCCTATGGGTCCAGTGTTGGACGAGCTCCCCAACACCAGGTTTTTCTTTAGACTATGTTCCCTCTTTTCTTTCTTTTGCCCGTGAAAGCTGATTTATGGCTCACGAAGTCCTCCATCGTTGTGCTATCACCCCCAGTCCGTATGAAATTACAGATTACAATTCATCTATTACTTAACTGGTTTTGTTTTTGGTCTCTCCTTCTTCCTTCCTGCCTGTAACCTTAACCCCGTTGTTATATACAGATGCATGAGTCGTTAGCGTCTCTCCCCTCTTTCTGTGCACTCCATAGCAGAAACCAAGAGGGAGCCATATCACTTTCTTCTTTGATACAACCACTGGAGTTACTTATCCTCCCTCACCACTTGAATCGGTGGTTGAAGGAGAAACGCGATTTCCGCCTTCGTCTTACCCAGGAGAAGGCAAAGACTTCTATTTCGGACCCATCTAACTCGTTCCCTACTAATGAACTCTTGAATCTACTGGTCTTTTAGGAGGTAATTCCGGCTAGCCCATTTTTTTGCTGTTAAACTCGGCGGGTACCCCTCTTTTTAGTAGGTGTAGCACTCTACTCACCACCCGTGGTCATCCAGCGCGTGAGAATACTACTTTTGGCTGTCCCTTCTCATAGTATCGGAGAGTTAAAATGACGAGCGGCCATAGCAAGCTCCTACGTCTCTTATACGAGCGCCTCCACCTTTTTGCAGCTACCATTGTTTTCCCTCGGGTCCCCGACCTTGCCGTGGCACTAGGAGTGGCGGGTGGCCCAATTCTACCACGCTGTGTTTCAGGTTAGTGACCCGTGGCCCTTGGCCCAGTCCACCAATAAATTGATACTACCCTCTCCGAATTCTCTCCCCTCCCTAAGTATCCCAAAAAACAGCAACCCTGACCTCTTATTACCTGTGGAGACGAAGACCCCCCACTCCCTTTCTTCTGTCTGAAATAACCTTTTTAACTTGGGGAAAAACATTGGTACCGCTATCTCCCAAGAACGGATCGACAAGTGAAATTTCCCCGGTCTCTTTCTTCTTTCTGCCTGTTGCGGGGAAAAACAACCATTTTTACCCTTTTTCTTGCGTTTCCTTGGAATTTTTACCCAATTAGGCCCCACCCCATGGCGCCTGCCTTTTCCCACTGACCCCTCCGAACAAAGACCCAGAAGAAGACATCAAAACCCTGCCCGGACCTGGGAATCCGAGGAAAGAACTTTGGCATCGGTAACCTTAATGATGATAACGCGGCGCCATTTCTCTGCTTTGAGAGAGTCTAGTGGAAGGTAAGCTCGGCGGGGTTGCCCCGCGATCACCTTCTTGAATTGGCACCTCCACTCTTTTTCCCTTTTAAACAAGTGGAGCCTACGCTAAGCACCCACCGCTTTGAGAAATCTTTATAACGATTGTTTTCTCTGTGAGACCCAGCGAGCCTCAAATTATCTGGATTTCTCAAGACGAAAGTCAAAAGTTACACACATTAACTTTCCCTGAAGAGGCAGTCTTCCCGAGCCTTCTTTCTTCGTAGCTCCCGTAGCTAAACGCGCATCTCGGCTTTCTTCGATCCCTCTCTCCTTCTTAGATAAATTCCCCCACCCCCTCGAGTTGAATTTGAAGCAGAGTCGCAATCTTTTCATTCCTCACTGTGTTACAGCAAGTTAAACCATTTTTCATTCCAGCAGTCGGGGAGAAGAGGCGTTACGCTCTTTTCTCCCGCCCCTCTTAGGCGTCGACAAAGTGCCATTACTTGCGCGCCTCAGCCTTTTCCTTTAAAGCTATAAAGGAATCTTCACCACGGAACACAGTTTTCCCCCCAATAGCTAACTCCTCATAAGGCAATAGGATAGTGGATGACTCCTGTCATTCCACTACAAACGAATGGCGTACCCCCCGCACGGGGAAGATTTTTCATAAGGTAAGATTGAGGAAATCCGAATTCTACTTATTTTATTAGACCAGATCCCCGCGGAAAGTAAGGAGGGCCATTTTCTACTCTCCAATTCATGACTTTTGAAGTGGATTTTTTCAGGGCTGGACTTAGACGTATGCATGAGAAGGATTTTTCTTCCCGTTTTTATGACAACTGACCGCGAACCCCCCCCCCCCCCACCCCCCCCCCCCCCCCCCAACAAACCCACCAACACCCACACCCACCAACACCCCCCCCCCCCCCCCCCCCCCCCCCCCCCCACCCCCCAACATATCGTTTTTCGGAGGCTTTTCTTCTCCTCGCGGTTCTGGATTGTATGGCCTCTTATTTCCTTGTCTGTTTAGATTATCGACACTATTCATACCCTCCCGATCCTTCCCCTCCCCCCGGATGTATCCGACTGATGTCTTTAAATCCCCTTCTTGCCCGGTTGGGCAAAAAAAGATCGAAAGCCACTTTGAGGTGGACCAGGATATCTCCTTCCCCCCCGACTTTTTGATATATGAAAAGAATTTAGGGGATGTTGACCTCCCGTCCCCTCTTCTTTCCCCTTGCAACGCGGTGTTTTTTTCTCTGGCTTTTACAACCTTACGCATTTGTTAAAACGTGGCTTGACACGGTCTCCTCTCCCCTTCCCTATTTCCACTCCTAAAGTCCTCGTTGTGTGGAAGGTCCAAGTAAGGCGATGGTCCCTTCAGTAAGGAATCGTCTGCCCCCTCCACCGCTCTAGACCCTTTGACGCCCGAAGGACTGACGATGTCTCTCCCCTTTTCCCTCCTGGATATTCTTTTAATATAAGAAGCTTCCTGGGTGTTTCGAGATGGCTTTTCTTTAATGTGAATGTGATTTCCAGGACTTTTTAGGGACTGTTTACCTTTCAAGAATTAGAGGCCTTTAACAGGTTGGTACACCTCTTTTTTTCTGCCCCCATTTTAGCCTCTCATGCAAGTTCTGCGATCTCCTTTCTCCCTGTGGGAATTTTATGGGACTTTTTCATTCCTGCACGGACGGAGACAATCAGCCCTCCTCAACCACGATGATAGAACGATCACATTCCAGCTCTATCCGGTCTTGTGAATGAATCTACCTGCGATTTAGCCCTATTTTGGCTTCACCATGCATGGTAACACCCCTCTCTAGTATAGATGCGCTAAACTCACCATACCTTACAATCTCAGCACTTGCCAAATCGCTCGTCCTCGGCCTACCGGGCAGGGTTTCCCCCCCCCCTTTCGCTGAGATCGTTGAGACACTCTCTGAACTCAGCGCAGTAATACGAACGGTCGCCTGTCTGGGCCGGCGTTTTTCGCCATGGATAACATTCCGCCCACCGACCGGCGCTCCGTCATTGGAGGACGACCAAGCTTGCAGTCTTTTCTTTTTGACCTTTCGTTTCGCCCAATAGAGTTTCCCACCCTTGTCACTGACCCGGGAAGTTCACAAAGCACAGCTCTCTGACAATTCCTCTGCCTCCCGTTCAAGAACAGACAAAGGGAGCATGACAGAGACTTCCTACCCCCCTTCCCCTGGTGGTTGGAGAGATTGCATGTAGGCGGTTTGAGGTTTTTCTTTCCTTAGCAATCCTGTCATTTTCCTTCTTCTGCATTGTTGAAAAGTTCCTCAGAAAGATGTTAGAGCAAGTGAAACTTCCCTACCACTAATGCAGTCCGTACTCGCCCGAACTTATAGAATTTTTGCCATGTTTGAAGTTCCAGACCGTCTCAACTTTTTATTTTCTCAACAAGAAGTAAAGGAAAGCAGACATTTGGCGCGTATTCCTATTGCTTAGACCCATGTGCAGCTCACCATGACAAGATGTTAAAGAGGCAGTAAATCTGCCCGTGACCCCCTCCTTATCTTTATGGCTTTTACTACCTAATTGACCCTGCCTGAAGAGCACAAGCGCACTACCAGCCCCCTCCCCTCGTTCCCCGGCCCCCCATTCCATTAGCTACTCGAGACCCTTGAATTTTCAAAAGTCCGATGTTCTCTCTCCGGCAGGTGAGGGTGTAATTTTTTTTTTCTCGTCCGAGAGATCAAGGTTCGCCTCTTTTTCCCCCCCCTGATTCCATGAATTCAGCGAAAATTACCCCCTCTCCCCTAAATTACAAGATTGAGAGAGGATCTCCTCATCTCAGGCTCTCGGACTGCTGTTCGCTCTTCCGGTTACCCTCTTCGGTGAACTCTCCTTATGCCAGGTTCCATTCTCACCTAAGAGCTCGTTCTTGGTGAAGCCCCTCCCAGCTCCCCACACATACCCTTGAAAGGACTTGCTTCTTCCTTTTTACGAGTTAAATCCATTCTCTTCTTGTGCTCCCTCCCCCCCCAGGCTTCCGATGGGGCCGTCCCCCTCTTTCAAATTCCTTTTGAAGTGAACTTCGGAACTCCCCTTCTTCCCCCCCCCAACAGGGATCGGTGAGATGTATGACAGCTGATTTCTGTCGGGCTCCTCCCCCTTTGTTTTCAGCGCCCCCGTAAAAAAGAGTCAAATTATTTTAAATACCCCCAACCAGATTTTCCGTGTACGATCTCTGATCAAGCAACGTGTCTTGTGATTTATTCCTTTCTCGGACCCCCCCCCAGCGTCTTCGATATTCTTGGTAACATCCCTTTACTTTTCCTTTGTGTACCAGTTCTTTGGTGCCGTCCCCCCCTCCCACCTTGAAGTTTCGTCCCCTTAGGCCTTGATACCCATACCTATCTGTGTGATTTTTTTTTCCTGATTCAGGGGAAGTGTTTTTGCTTCATCCTTCAGGACCAAAAATCCGTTGCCCTCACGTCATGAATAGCTGCTCATGAAAAACGTGATTGTCCTTGCGAGGGTTTTCATGGTTATAGCCACCCCCATTAATTAAAAACCCTTTCGCCATAACAATAAAGCCATGCCCTCCCCCTTCACCGTCAGGATTTCTTTTTTTTTTATCGGAAGCAACACGAAACTTGCCGATCGTGCCCCCCTCCTCCCTCCCCTTCCTAGAATTATTGAGGGAAGTCTCTGCATCTTTAACCCTCTCCCGCAAAGGCCGTAGTCCATTCGTGTGCCCTTCCATCTTCCCTTCTCCCCCGCCCCCTTGACGTCCAAGGAATGGATTCTCCCAATCTCTGACATTTTAGGGAAGTTAATTTGATCTGAGTTGACTTAAAAGGTAGGACCTTCTTTTCACGCCCCCAAGGGAAATTTTAGGGAGAATGATACTTCGCGCTTCCTTTCCCCGCCGGCAGTAATACGGAGATAGGCCCCCTTATGATTGCAGTGCAATCTGTTTCCCCTGAGTCGTACCTATGTATGAAAAGATTGCGTCTCGTGCGCTTCCAACCCCCGGCGACAAAATAGGCTGAGTCTTTTCTTTCCCATTGACAGTGATAGTCCAGCTCTTCTCTCTCCCTGGCCAGGAAGAAGTTTGAGTCTCGCCTGAATCTTAATGGGCCTTTTCATACCCCGTTTTGATTATGAAAATTAGCTTTTCCTTTGCGTTCGGACAAGCTCCGTGGAGGGGTTTAGTCCCCGGTTTCTCCCCCCCGCCAAAACCGGCGTAGATAAGAGCTAATTTTGTTTCTAGTTGGACCCCTTTTTTATTGTCTTCTATCTCCCCCCCCCCCCTGCTTTTTTCCCCTTCCAAAGCCTTTGATGTGCATGAGAGAACAGAATCTTCGTTAAAGTTTTCCGTCTAATTTTCTCTCCCAGACTCCACTTTCGCTCTTTCGAAGAAGAGATTGGTGAAAGCTGCAGTATTTCCGACCCCTTGTATTTTTTCATCTTAGCCCGCCAAGCAAGGGTTTTTATTTACCTTGTTAGTCCGTTTTGGAATTCTTTTTTCACACTCCAGCCCTTCCTTTAGTAATGGAGATCAAGTTAAAGCGTCTCCAGATGTTACCCCCTTCTGGTGTCGGACGAGCGAGAAGTGTTAGTGTGAGTTTTTTTAGCGAAATTTTCTTCCCCCCGTTCTATATACTTTTTGATTGTACCCCTTCGACCCACTTGCCCTGTTACCATGTAATTGGGCCCATGCAAGGATTATATCTCGTTTAGAACTTGTGAGGTTACTTAAGGTCCTTTGTTCCTACTTTATGGGGAAATTAGATCCGTTCTGTTTCTCCAGGTGAAGGTTTCGAAGAGGGAAGCTCCATTATACAATTTCCGTCCTGAACCCTGTAGTTTAGAAATTTTCCCCTCCCTCCCTCCCCTTGCCCCCAATATAGAAAGGAAAATAGGGAAAAACCAATCGCCTTTTCTCTCAACCTTTTCAGATAGTAACGCCTCGAGCGTATCTTTCTATGCGTGCCGTGTACCGGGACGAAACAGACAGAGATCTTGTCGCCTTTCCTCCCCTTTCCTTTCGTAATGGCGCAATCTGCTGAAGGCAACTTATAGGTGTTAGAGGGGCATTGTCAGGGCGTACAACTTTCAGTACCTTACCTCCTCTTTTTCCCGCACAATTTTACTCGCCGGAAAGAGTTATGAAGACTCAAAGAGCCGATCCTAGCGAGCCATCTTCCGTGATTTTTCGTCACAGGAGTTATATTGTTGAAAAAGAGTAGAGATTCCCTCCAATACAGGACTGGTTGATGGTCGAATTCCCCCCCGCGTTTTCTCCCTTGTGCCTTTTTCTTAGACGTAACTCCACTTTTTTGAGGCCTTTTGAGAACTCAGATGTCTCTACTTTTTTCCCACCGGTTTCCTTCACACCTTAATGTGTGATAGGAGAAAAACAGGACGATTAATTCCCTTTCAGGAATTCCCCCTTCCCTCTTTTTTTCATCTTTCCTCAGTTTTGTTCTCGATACCGTTTACATTACTGTTCTAAAGTCATTCTTTCTTATATTATAGTTCGCGTCCCCCGACAGAGCCTACACAGACGGTATGCAAAGAGTTTCCCCCTTTCCTCCCCAAACACATGATTGTAAGTTCGAATGCCCTAGTCCCACAAGCACGTTTTTTGCTCTCACCACTCTATCACTAGTAAAAGGAGAAACTCTAGAGGTTGCAACAAACCCTCTCCACTTCGTGCCCCCGAAACTATAAGTCTTATGCCTCTCTACTTGAACGTTCCTTCCTCTTACCATGGTTTTCTTTCTGTATAAGTGGTAGAGTGTCTCTTTCCGAAATGCGACTTTTCCCCCAGTTACGCAATCTTCCAGGCCTTTCTCCACTCGCACAGGGGGAGACGGCAATGACTCCCTCTTTCCCTGTCAGGTTCGTAAAACGACCTTAAGTTCATCCCGTGACTGCAATAATTTCCTTTATCTGCATTTAGCGTCGCACCCTTTTGAACTAAACCTTTTGTTTTCCTCAGGGTTAATTGAATTGCTATCCTTGGTCCGTGCGATGTAAGTGCAGAACAGCAGTACCCCCAGGTTTTCTTTGATATGAGGGCCCCCCTTCTTCAGCCAAAACCCTTTTCCCAGATCGTCGATAGAGAAGTCAGCCCCACAAACCAGCCTTCCCTCCCTTTCATCCGATCCCTTTCAGTTCTATCCCGGCCGTGCCGCTTGAACATGTGAACCCCGTGCCTTTCCCCGCGTTCCCAAGAAACTTGATCGGACCTCATTTTCTCGATTGAATGGAAGTGACCGGGCTTCTCCGTCCGCACACAGAGGTAGTTTTGTGCCTTCACGCTCGCCATGGAGACACCTTTTTTTTTCGCTGTCCCCTCTCCCTTCAGTCCAACTTCCTCTTTCCGCCCCCTTTTCTAAAGTGAATTTGAACTCCGTTACTCCTCCCGACTCTACGTCCTCAGTTTCCACATATAATGAATGCTGCGCAAATTTTCTTTCGGTCGTGCGAGCCTTCTATCCGAAAGGTACTTTGGTTTGGGGCTCCCCTCCCCCTCCTCTCCCCCAAGGGGATGAAGATTCAGTACTCCCCTCAAAAGGGCTTTTAGACCATAAGAAAACCCACCACACCCCCCCCATGAGTGAAGTATAAGCCTGAGCGTTTTGCGACTTGTCACCTCTCCTTATCCTTTAAACGACGGATCTCAAGTGCCCGCACCTCTCACCTCTGATTTTATCCAGAGGAGATGTCTTCATTCAGTCATTGCTCTGTGTTTTTTATTAAAAGAGTAGCCTGTTTTGACGTTTTTTTCGAGACGCCTACCTCCCTCTTCCGATATGTTTCCGCCTGATTTGTAGCAGGACAGAGAGAAATTTTTCTTTTCCATTTCTTTCTCCCTTTTCAGTTTCATCATCATCTTTCCATGTCCCCCTGGAAAATGGAATAAGACCTTTGGAGATCCTCAGGAGTTCTCTCGACCTGTCTTTTTCTTCCTTCTGACTCCCTGGTGAACGTCATCTCTCAGATTTCTTTTCCCCCCGATCCTATCACCGGTGACAGACTGTGAAGTTTTCCAAGAGCGTGCCCTCCACTCAATCCTGCAAGTTCCTCCTCTTTCTGGATCAGTGACTCTGGCTTAACGAAAAGAATGATGTCCCCCCCCTTTCGGCTCTTTTTTTTTTAATATTCTCTGTGTCACAATCCTTGAGACTTCGCCGTTAGTCCCCCAGATCTCGGAACCTTTTTTTTTTTCTTTAATGATCAACTCCTTACGAATTTCTTCATTTATCTTTCTTTCTCGGTGCAGCTTCCTTAGTTTCTTTTCCTGTACCTTTGGTCAGAGAACCATTGCCTTCCTTCCCCTCCCCAGTTGCTCATCGAGTTTTTCAGGCGTGTTATTCCCGTCGATTTTTTTCTGTCTTCTGATTTTTCTCGAACAGGGAAGACTTCTTTTATCTTCCTTCCGATCCAAACACATACCCCCTAGATCTCTTCTGGTGATCAGAAATTCAACCACTTCATTTTTTCACCCCCCCCCCTCTCTGCCCTAGAAGTAAAATGGAAAGTTTCAAGTCATCGCCTACCGCCTAGGTGGATCTCCCCCCTTCTCAAAGCCGCATTGACTGTTTAGCCCCTTCTTCTACTCCCTTGAAATCGGTGGGTTCTGTCTGACCCACGTGATATTTAATGTTTTCCCCCCCTTTCCGTTTGCGGCGCCTGAAATTAAGCAGTATCACCCTTTCTACAACTCTCCCTTTCTTGGGTTTCTGGTAAAGAAGCGGAAGACCAACGACCGCTTCCACGACCCCCTTCACCTCCCCTCCCTCTCTTATTTTGAGGGATTCCCTGGTCCTGTCCTGATGTGAGAACGGGTAACAGAGGGATCTTGCCCAGAAGCAAGTCTTTTTTTCAATATGTGTTTTTTCTAGATGCGGTGCAGTTTCCAACCTTGACGTGCCGCTCAGAGAAGGGTCCCGACCTTCAGCACGTGACACTCGACTTCCTTGGACTCATTGCCTTGACGAGACACAGATGGCAGACCTGCATCGGAGAGCTCGTCATACCCGAGTGTGTAAGTTTGCTTGTGCCTGAATGTGCTCCTTTCATCTGCAAATTCAGTTCAAAGAGACGAAACCTGCCTGACTTCTGCTCCCTTACGCCGCCATGAATATGATAAATGTATTCTTTGACGACCTAGTTCGATGTGACTCTTCCTTCCCTAGGGACCAAATCATCGGATGAAAAACCCAAACCAATAAACACCTCCCAGGTTCATAAGAACCTGGACCTGAATCCTCTCCTTGTCCGAGAGAGGGAGGGAAAGTCGTGGCGCCATGTCTGTTCCTCTCCCTGCCGATCCCTCAATAGAGACCCGTTACGCGACCCGTAGACTTGTCCACTAAGGTGTCTCCTTTCGCCCGCGAAAACGAAAGACCGCTTCCGCCCCTTAACTTTCGGGGATTCAGAATTCATAGTTTTTAGTGGAGGTCCTAGAGTATCTTTCCTATTGGCCCCAATCTTGTTCAGGGAAATGGGACTTTTTCACAACTAAACATGCTCTATCCATGTTTTTAAGCTAGCGGTCCGCCCACCGAACCCTTCTACCCAGAAAGATCCTGAAATGAGAAATTCATCATCTCCCTACCTTGTTTTGAGGAGTCCATTAGGTAGGATTTACAGTTTTTGTAGTACGATTTCTTTTTAAGAGGATCTCGCTCAGTTTCTCTGATCTTGGCTTTTGTTTTTTACAGTTGGAAGAGTCTTGTCCTCGACAAAAAAATTCCCTAAATCTCTACGCTTTTTTTTTCTTTGTAGTACTCCTCCCTTCCATCTAATCAGACCTTAGTCGGGTCTTTTACCGAACGCTTCGTTCCCTGGCTGGACCACGGCCCCGCAAGGTAGAAGTGGGCTCCGTTCTTTACTATTTTCTTAGAGTCGTAAAGGATGGACCTCTTTCCGCCGACGTGCTGCCCTCGACTAACGGCTTCCCCTCTCATTTTCGCTGGGTAGTTAGTACTTGATCGTTCAGCCTCCGGTCGTCGCGCCCAGGGATATGTTGTTCCTTCCTTTATTCTAGACCGCGGAAACCTCCCTCCCGCCTAGTTACGCTTCCTGTGATGTTCTAGCTGAGACAGCCTTTTAGTCCGTCTTGAACCTGAAATTTTATAAATTTCGCTAAGCTCTCACATGGCCTTTCACCCCCGAGTAACTTCCCACAGTGCTCCCCTCTCCCTCGCCCCTCATGCTAGGCAGATGGCTTGACGAAGGACGTTTTACTCACCGGTCACGATTAAGTTCCTTCACATGAATCCCCTCTGTTATAGCTTTTTGGATGAAATCCATCCCGACCCACAAGAATGAAGTATGTTCTCTTCAATCTTCTTCTTCCCCTTTTTTCAATAGGTAAGTGTAGTGAGTAAGCGACAGTTTTTACTCTATGGCGTTTTTACGCGAAACGAGTTCTACCTTCCCTTCTATTTGTTGAAACCAGAATATTCCTTCAAAACAACACCCTCTTTCTCGTTCTATCTCTTCTTCTAAGACTGATCGTCAACCACCGTGTTTTCCCTCGAAATCCCACACCTGCTTTTCCCAATCGTTTACAGTGAAAAAAGGTTCCGTTTCATCTGACTCGGTATGCATCCTTCCGATTCTTGTATTGTTCTACGCCTCCCGCACCGTTTCGCTTTTTCCCGGAAATGGCAGGTGACTTCGTTGTCTGTAAGTCCGCTTCTTGTTCCGCACCATTCCTCTGAATTTCGGCATCTTTTCGCCCCCTATATAATCTCCCTTTGGTTTTTTTGTGTTTTTTTGTGATCTTAGGAAGTCTGCTCTTTTGCCTAGCCTTCTCAGGACTTAATAAGGGGATAACTGACAATTTGAATATGCTTCATACTGCCCTCTCTTCTAATGCGAATGGTTCTCGCCTCCCCACTGAATAACCAAACTCCGCTACCCTTGAACGCTCCAGAGTAACTGACCCCCTCCTGTACCGTTTCAGAGTACCTAATGGAACACAAACTTACCCCTTTTTTGACCCCGCTATCTTGTGCCAGTATCACTCTCTTTAGCCTTCATTTCTGGCCATCCTCGGCCCATGTGAAACCCCTCCCGAGCAGTAGCAAATTAGTTTTTCCTTTGCCGGCCAGCGAATTAATTCCCATGACCCTGTCGCATTAGGTAAAAATCTTTCTTTTTCACGCTTGTGTGGGGATGTATTCCTTTCTATGATAGGTGATCTCACGTCTTAGGCCCTGCTTCCCTGTCCCTTGTAGATTTTGAAGTAATAAGCCCCCCTTTTTCTTGTTGAGGACACTTACAACAATGAAGGAAGTTATGTTACCCCCCCCCCCCCATTAATTGGTGAACTGTTGCTTGATGATTCATTGATGGACCCCTTTTTTGCCTGGACACACCTAGCGGGGCGACATTGATAGGACCTCCTCTTCGAGCTTCGAAGAATTCCTACTGTATTAAGGCGTGTTTTCTATCTCCTTCCAGCCGACGTTGACGAAAATAGAATCTAGCAATCGCCACGGTGATTTTCTCTCTTGAGTTGTTGTCCCCTCAGGTAAGTGTATATCTAGTCCGCTGTCCAGCCAACTCTCCCCCTCTCGTCTACGATAAGCTAACCATACGGTGTTACTTGTCTCTTACCATACCTCCATTCTGTCCTGCGATTATTTGCGGGTTAATTCAAAGAGAACGTTCTTTTACGCCACTGAGCTAGCCGCACCACCTCCTTGCATCTTACAGCTAGGTGAGTGACCTCCTTACCTGCGAGAGCCCCTTCTGCGCGGTGGTGGCCGGAGCTTTTTACAAAGTGTTTAAGGAACTGTTCTCTTCCTTCGCTCGGATGGGAAGAAAGGTTTTTCTGACTTTTTCGTTAAATTCTCCGCTTTTTCTCCTGTGGTCTTGATGTTCCAACAAGAAAGGCTTCTTTCCCATTTAACCTCTCACGTTAACTGGTCTATAACGCGGTGGTGTCAAGAAGCAAAGGGCTTGCCCCTGTATATCGCTGAAAGCGGGGTCCCCGCTTGTAGATCTTTCCCTTTTATCATACAACGGCGTCACCAGGTTCAATTTCCTTCAAAATCACATCGTAGTATTAGATATGTATGACCCATGTTCATAAGGGGCTGTCCGTCCCAAGGTCTTTTTTTGTTACGCGAGAACTTCTCCCCCCCCCCCCCACCAGACCCTAGAGGAAAGGGATTTGGGCTTAGTCCCCTCTCTGATCCATGTAAGACACCTATCTTCCCTTCATAGCGAAAGGACCTCCCCACCTTTTCCATCGCCATTCCCCAAGGGCCATTCCAAGCAGTCTGGGCACCCCCCCCTATATCTTCAAAGGTGAGGAAGCTGTCACGTCTTCCGAGCAGCAGTTTAGTGATTTTGTCACGAAGTCATGGCGCTTCTTTGTCCCGACCAGGAATGTACAGGGCCCAGCAACTTTTGGCGTAGTTACTTTTGATCACTTCAAGGCTTCCCGCTTCCGGTTAGACTATCGCATTCGCCGCCAACGTAGGCCACGTGTCACAGCCCTCGTCAAGAAACACCTTTACGCGTGATGTCTCCATGACGTACCCGTAAGTTTGATCTCCGTGATAGTTTAGCACTTTGGGATGATGTATGCTTGCCGGAAAAGAGAATGGTTTACTATTCGGTTTCGACGCAAAACAGGACCCCGTTTTTAATATTTCTCTGAGTCATGCTTATGGAGATCCTTTCTCCCTCTTTTTATGCATGTTTTCACAAGAGGCATCCTTTTGAATCCCTTTCTTGTGAGAGCACAACCAGTCCCCGACTGACTAGGCGAAAAACCTATATATTTTACATCCTCCCTAACTCTTTTTTTTTTTGCTATATATTTAGTGGCCGTTTCATTATTCCCTGGTTTTTCTTATAACCCCTTTTGAAGGGTTGTTATCAAGGACTAGGGAAATTCCCTTCCTCCCCCAAAAATGGGTATCACACCCCGATTAGCCCATGTCCTAAACACCCACTTGAGTTTTCTTTCCCTCCTACGAGAATAAATATAAACTCTTGGACCGTTTCTCTTCCGTTCGAACCCTAGATTCCCCCCCGACAGTCTAAAGTGCTTGCGGCAATCGAACTTTTTCCACACATAGTTTCACGAATAAAGTACTCTCTCCTACCTCCGTTCTCCTTTTCTTCTGCGAATTAGTTGCGTACATTTTGGTGTAAATAGTTCTTTTCAAAGAGTTTGAGAGATTCGGTCGCTTCTCCCCATGGCAAGAAGTGGTAAAAATATTAAGAAGCGTCTTAATACTCCCCCCCCCTGGGTTAATATACTAGTATAGCTCGTTTTTCCTTTTACAACGACTAGAGGATTAGCTAACTACGGGAAGTTTTAAGGAGAGTTGCCGTTTACTATACCAACCTTTTCCTGTTGTTATAATGCGTTCTAATTTCAGATATGTTCTCGTTACCTTTTCTGATCTTTCCCCTTGTCGAATGAAGTTCACCTCCTTTTCTAATCCTTTTTACGGTCAAGACACTTTTTTCCCCTTGCTGCTCGAACGTAGCCACTCCCTGATGTATGACCCCCACCATAAACGCGCCTTTATTTCCGGGGATCACCTCTTTTATATACTCTATGTCCCTTCTTCATGACCTTTTTGACCAATGAATGTGGTAGCTTCATCCCCACTCTATCCAGTTGACCGGTTCCAATTCTTCTCCTCTGCCGCCCTGGTGCGACAAACAGTTGCACCCTTGTTTCCTCCCCTTGTGAACGTGTAGCGACAGACGAAAATGGATCCCTATGCTTTGCCCCTTCTAATCACCCTCCCTAGATCCACAGTCGCAGCGCCCTGCTCGAAAGCGAGGATGTCCCGGACAGACGTTTCCAACTCTTCAAAGATCTGTAGGAGCCTTGAATAGATTCTTTCCGCTGCCGGGGGGATCTCTCTAGCAAGTCCGGGGTTTTTGAAGCCCAGTACCTCTCATGACGCACTAAACTTTTTTTCGCACGAGAGAAACCCTTGTGTCTGATCATCCCCGTCTCTCGAAACTAGGGGTAAGATTTTCTGCACCGTCCCGAGCGACTTCCGTACAGTGGATCAAGATAATCCACCGTAACCGCTCTTTTAGCAAAGCGATCTGTCCCCCGTCCCACATATTGAGAGATAATGATCCCCAAGAGGAAGCTAGCCTTGATCAGTCTCCCTCCGCTTAGTACCTACTTCCCCTAATTTTATAGCCTAATACTTTTTCGCTGGCCCAGTTCTTAAGCAAACTTTCCCAGCTCCTAAATGCTACTAAAGGTAAAAGCCCCTCTTTCCCCCCCTTCTTCCGCCGTCTGTGCGATTCCGGACGTAAGCCTTCAAAGGAACATATTGAGTCGTCCCGCAACGTGAACCTTCTTTTTACGTTGCTGTCGGTTAAAAGATTAAGACGTTGACTCCTGAACGTACTCCAACTTTAACCCTGGTACCCATCCTTCCCTTCCCGGCACGGAATGGCTGGGGCTGCCCCCAGGTGGTCAAACGTTCAAAACGAAATGGACGAGGAAGGTTCGATCTGTTAATTCCTGGCCAGAGGATTCCAATAACCCTCCGTTAAAAAGTTAGTGATCGAAAAAGATAGATAAATCTTTCTTGTTCTGGACTCCTGTCCACACCAGGTGCAGTTGGCGGAGGTTTTTTCTCTTTGCTAATGCGCCGGAAGGAGTTTCGTCAAGGCTTGGGATGGCAGATTGAATGACTTCGGACAGAATTCTTTGGACCCCTCGAGGTGGGCTCTGCGGTCGTGAGGCCCTCTTCTGTTCTGTAATGAATTTAGAACCCCCAGATGCAGCCTTGACTGCCCATCCTATTCGCCCAAAAAACAATCCCCTGATCTCATATGGATCTCTTTCTTCACGATTCCTAAAGTAGACTTTCGCTGGGGCTTCCCAATTCGGCTTCCCCAGAGCACCTGGTTTGACGGTGATATACCCGCCGTTTTAGCCAGGCCTCCCAAAAGACCAGCAGTTTCTGCTCTCCCTCTTGTCCTGAAGACCTCTTTATTCGCGTCAGCGTTTCCTCTTGTGAACACAGGCTGCTCAAACTGTGGAGAGCCTCCCATCCCTATACGTTCTGAACGAATTCGCCCGCTACCTTTGGTTTTGGAATTCAAATTTTTGGCAACCCCAAGGTCCCACGTCTTAAGAAACGTGTAAACCCGCCACACCTCCTCTCGCTGTGATCATTCGAAGGATGAAGATTTCCCTGGTTAACGTCTTTTTCCAGACGCTCAAGGTCTTTCATTCTGTTGGTTAGAATCTTTTTTGCTTTCTTTCCAACGAAGTTTTTCCATGCTTTCTTTCTCTCTCAACAAGAAGGCAAGTTAGAGGAGGCTCCTTCTTTCTTCTCCCCACTTATCAGAACAAGATGGAAAGACGGATCGGCGTAGTATACTTGTTCAGTATGTCCCTTCGGGGTAGGAAAGGTTCTTCTGAATTCGTAGAATTCTAAGGCTTCTTCGCCCGACCCTGAAATGCTTTCTCAGTTATCAGCAAACCACAATGAGATATCTAACTTTGGATATAAGTCTTGTGACCAAAGGTATGTATCCCCTTGAATACGAAGGGAAACACAGATATACCTGTCATGACTGCTGGTGCCCCTAAAAACAAGTAACTCATGGACCAGATTCGATCTTTGAAGAGGGAATGGCAGGAACTCGTTGCTCCGTTAGGGACCTTGGCCCTGACTAGAACCTCCCTCTAAATTCCGCGCCCGGTCACATGTTGGGAATAAGGTGGTGGCTCGAAGCGGCGTAAGGCCCCGCAATTTTCTTTTGAACTGGGCCTTTCGTCTGGGCCCTACATCGGCAGAGTTTAGTCGAGGTGAGACTTTCCAAGGGTTTTTCCCCCTGAATACGAGTGTGAGCCCTTGCTATCGAAACTGACGCCTCTTTTTCTTCAAGCAAAAAACCTAGGCGAAAAACGAGATAATTCAGACCTCGAAGATCTCTCTTTCTAATACTTTTGGTTTTGAGGTTTATGCAGAGGTTCGGTTTTTTGTCGAGTCTTTATTTCCGCAGCGAAGGTCCTTCTCGCTTGGCTTTTGTTTCACACCATTTCAAAGCTCCCCCTCTGTGCTTACGCTCCCCTCCGAACGCCGCAACTCTGCAGATGTCGTCCCTTTAGAGAACTTCCGCGAATGCTACTTGGCAGTGCCCTTCTCTAAGCTTGTATCCCCTCTCCACCCGGCTGTCCCTTACAGGTTATAAGTGGAGCTTAAATTCTCCGTTATTTTCTATCTTACCTCCTCACCAGAATCTGGCCGGAAGGGCCTCCCCCCCTTCCAGTTTCATGGCAGAGTACCCTCGTGCTTACGTTTTTGTCTACTTACTTTTTCAGTAAAGCGTCTGCAGGAGTTGTTTCCAGTTTTGCTCTGAATTCCAGATTTTTTGGAACCGGCCTCCGACCGTTCCCACTTTTAATCGGCATGGTGTTTGTCGTCTAGAGCCGCTCTTTCTATCATCCTGTTCGTCGATTGAAATCTTCCTAGAATGCCCCGAGAATTGCGGCCCCCCCAGAGTCTCAGAATTAACAGCTGAGAAAGACTTCGAACTCCTTCCGTGGCATTGGTGATTTTTAACAGAACTTATGGCCTTGTCCGTACCCGTTTGAAGGCCCGGGGGCCTGACACTCCTGGGGAATCTCAACGTCGAACAACCAGAACCGCCCTAGAACACCTGGACAAATGCAAGAATGGATTTTATTATAAAGATCCATAACGTTCTAACTATAAGGACTCTCTCTCTTCCATCCGAGTTCTATACATGTGTCTTCCCCTACGACGAGTTAAACACCTCCTTGGTTCTCACACTCTTCCTTTTCAAACAACAAGTTTGCGATTCTCTTTGCTCACAGTGCGGTCACCCACCGTGTTCAGCGCCAACTTGTTCCCCCATGTTCTTTCCTCCTATCACACACCCGCCATCGAAGAAGGTATGAAACGCATGACTCTTTCTATCCTCTCGCCCCCCCCTTCTCCGTATTGATATTAATTTTTGGCAAATCCACCTTCCGTTTCTCTTTTCTCCCCTGGCGGTCACATCCCACCCCGCACTTCCCATTTGATTCGTCCTGGATAATCCAGCCATACCTTGGTGATGTGTTTTTCTTCAGCTCCGGATTCTTCTCAGTATTGTTGTGATCGAATATCGACCATAAACTCCTCTGGGACTAACGACTCCCATGCCAACCCCAGATCATCTGAAAATCCTTTAGTCCTGCTTTCTATTAAAAGAACAACGATTTCACCTCTTAACTTCCCCTCTCCCCCAGTCAAAGCGCCCAAACAATAACCTTCCTGACTTTTCTTGCCCAATTTGTCAAGGAAAAAGCTGTGCCTATTTGGCGTTTCCTCGAACTGTCGCCTTCTTTTTATTTATATTTCTGATGAATGAGACAAGATCCTCCTTGAACGTAGCTCCATCAGTTCTCAGGAAAGAGTCACTGAGACCATACGGAGCTTGCATTTTCAAAGAGAGTGATGCTTTCTGATCCATGTTCTTTACTTTCCTTATTCATTTACTTATCTGCTTTTGACATTAAAGAGACTAAGAAAGAAGTGGGAGGTTCCCATACGCCGCGCGTCGGTCCTCCCGCTGTGTAATCCCCTTTTTTCCTAATATGACGATCGCCCAACGGCGGCTCCAGTGCATTTCCGGTTGGAAGGGGATGCGATGAAACCTTTATTTCCACTTTTTCCAAGAGTTTCTTTTCCTTTACCCCCAGGAGGTTAACCAGGTCTCTTTCGAAGATTCGAGCTGGCCGGACCGTACTGAAGGGCTACGGCCGTCTTTTTTTTGCCGGCCCGTGAAGCTTAATTACTAATTTTTACAATTGACCCTCTCTTGCGGACCCCGCCGATGACGTTCTTTTATCCTTACAACAATACGATCTTTATTCTAGTTTTCGCCCAAATAGAACCCCTCCTTCTTAGACTCCAGAATACAATATGTTTTCTCGGAAAGTATGGTCTTCCTTGATATCACCCCTTTCTCCCTTCAAAATTGGTTAGAGTAGAGGACACTCCTCCCTGTTAAGTTAGTTCTCGAGCCGACTCCTTTTTGACCCACTTTATCATGCGATTGTTGAAAGATGAAGAATCCAATCCTTCGGCCTTATTTTCCTTGGTTCCTTACATTTCTATGCATTATTTCCTCTTTCATTTGTTGGGAGGTAAAATTCCTTCGTCATGGGTTCTATTGGTCTCAAGTCCCCTTCCCATTATCCGTACTCCTGGCCCTGTCTCTCCCACCGCAGTCCTGACTCGCGGTTCGCCGGTCAAGCTCCCCTCTTCGTTTCATCGACACCAATTCCGTTTTTTCCCCAGGTTTTACCGATCTAGGATAGATTCGTCTTGAGACACTTTACCCGATAGGTATATTAGGTGTTTGTCCTACTTTATTTACGGACCAAGATCGTGCCGAGCCATGGGACGTGGGATTTTCTCGTTTTAAATGATACACATATGATGAAGAGTTTCTCTTTCCATCTCCGAAACTCCAATTCCCATCCTAGTCCCATTTAATTTAACCCGTAAGGGGACCACACTATTGTGCCGACTGTAAACAGAGATCGTAGAAGTAGCGGCCTCCGTTTTCCCTTCCCACGTAGGCTTTCTCTTGACCGATGTTTTCCGAGAGGTTACACCAGAAGAAGAGTATCATTGAAAGAAACCAGTTTGTCGGTTTTTACTATGATTGAGGATTTTTCCGACTTTCTTAGTATGATTTCCTGCCGTACGGCTTTTTTCCAGCACCACTTGTACGCGGGCCTTCACGTACGAACCTTCTGATAAGTAGTCCCCCTCCCTCCCGTACGATTGTAGATCTTTTCCCCAACGGCGCGATGCCCCCTTCCGTGCCTCCGACATGCGGAATTCGATGGTTCCTTTTCAAAACGAGTGCCTCCCCATGCTCTTCGAGCCTGTCCCCCCCTTTTTTTATTCCCTGGTGAGTTTTTTGTATGATTGTCTAGTGTTTACGATGCCTCTTGTTTT
>Ga0179591_1307259_pt1 | contig 20749 bp, 21 predicted proteins | sample CZOMad2_1_08_16f_FD_182891 | JGI IMG/M metagenome (GOLD analysis project Ga0179591, IMG submission 182891) | Vadose zone soil fungal communities from Angelo Coast Range Reserve, California, USA - CZOMad2_1_08_16fungal (PacBio error correction) | ecosystem: Environmental > Terrestrial > Soil >... | reverse complement strand
CAAATCCGTCCTCCGGTCTAGCAATGAGGGAAAAGTTTCTGGCTGGTGGGTTGCTCTTTGTTTGGTTTGTTTGTGGTCACATCAGGAGACGTTCCTCCGTTGCGCCTGTTTTTTCTTTTGCGATCCCAGACCTTATCGCGGCCCTTTGATCCTTTTCTTGCTGAAGGAGGTTAATTGTGGCCGCGAAGGTCCTGAATCTGGCGGTCGCGGCGACTTTGGCTTGTAGCGACTTGTCCGAACGTCCCGTGATCGTTTTGGTTTTCTTTGGGATGCGGATTTTAGAGGCGAATCGTTCGTTTTCTTTCTTCTGCCCCCTTTGCGTTGATGCAGAACCAGATTTGCTCCCGGGGAGAAACCGGCGTTTTGGCAGCGTGGCGAATGGAGGGATCAGCTTTGGTAGTCTGCGGCCGATTTTGTCTCACGGTAGGTATTCCATTTGGTGCCTTCTCTACCCCCCCCAGACTGACCACCAGTATCCTTTTTTTTCAGCTGATCTTTTGCGTAAATTTCTCATCCACTTTTCTCCGCCCCCCACGTAACGGTCTCGGGCGCAACACGATTCTCTGCCTTTTCATTCCTTTCTTCAGCGTCTTTTCTTTTCTCCCGGCCCATGCCCGGACCTCAGTCGAAGGTGACTTAAGTGTACGGGCCCTTCCTTCTTCAGGAGTGGGAGGTGCAGAGTGATTGCACCCCCCCATGCGGTCCGCCTTTAGTTTAGGTCGGACTTCTTTATTGATTTCGAGATCTGAGATGTACATAGGAAGACTTTTAATAGCTTCCAATGCTTTCGGTCCGCCATTTGGTCTGATCCGCGCTCATCCCTTGTCTCTTTTTTGGATGTAAATCGTCGGGCCCGTCCTGGTGATGTACCTCTTTTTCGATGTTGTTTTAGAACGTCTGTGTCGAAATGTCGCCGATCCTTGTCGCCTCTGAGTGGCTCATGCTTTGTGGCAGTGCCTTTGACTCCTTCTATGTGACGCATTGGAGGTTCTTGCCCTTGATGGTAAGGAATGTTTCACGTTGAGTTTTTCCAGCTTCGAGAGGACGGGTCCTGGGGCCACTCCTCTCGCCCCTTTTCCCTGGGCAATGACGGCACGACCCTTTCTGTTGCCTTGAAGAAGCGCGAGACTACGGGATGTCCTTTTCTTATTGTTGCGTTGACGCTGCTTGCAGGGCTTAGCCGTCCATCGGCTTAACCCCTCTCCGGGTATTTCCCGGCTCTTCAATTTTTTCGGGCCTTTTTCCCTGTAGCCAAGCCGAATTGATTTTCGAAGGAATTTGTTCCCCTCTCCCATTTGTTCCGGTAGACGCTGTGTAATGCTGGTCTTGTCCTCGTTTCGCGTTCCGTTCGACCACCCCTGCTTTCGTCGACTATCCTATGCAGGTAGCTGTCGTCAGTGTATGATTGCCGAACTTCCCCTATGTCTCGTGGTCGTTGAGGACGCTCTGTGCCTCTCTCATCTCGCAACGGGTCCTTTCCCTCATCTTCCCTACGTGGTCCTTCCCTTTTTCCTTGACGAAAGACAAGCCCACAAGGCGCTCGCCGCACCCCTTCGCCAGCTGTTCCTTTCCTTTCCTTAATTTCGTAGGTGCAATCCACACCTGATGGGTTTCCCTTTGTTTTGTTCTCCCTTCTTTCTCAGCGGGATGTTCTTAGGGAAGCTGCATCAGGGAGAAGATGGATCTCAACCTGTACAAGGCTCAAGCCTTGACGATTTGTCGAAGGTCCTCATCCATAACGTCTGAATCTTTTCCGGACGTTTTTCGACGGCTATTTTATCTCCCCAGGTTTTATCTCTTCCTTTTAGATCGGAGAAGTTCGGCGTTCGAGAAGTGCCTTTTTTGCTCTTCGTCGCTTCCATATGTAAAGCAGTCTTCACTTCTAGTTAGTGCTCCCTTCAGAAAGGCGGCCACCGATAGGCCTATGGAAAGGAAAGACGATTTGGAGTCCAGTAGATGGGAAGATCTTGCAGAACACAGCTCTACTCTCGAATGCGGTACCATTGTTAAAGAACGTAGATCACCCTTTGTCCCCGCCCTCCCACCCGCAATTTTTCCCCTCTCTTGTGATACAACTTGGATGAGGTTTTTCAGAGAGCATCTGTCATATCTTGAAACGCTTCTGACCCCTCACACAAGGCGTTCCTCTTTTGATGGTCTCCTTTTGGAAGCGAAAGGTAACTTGCTTGGAGAAAGGGAAAAGATTCAGGTACAATTCCTTAAAACGTCAGCTTTCAGTCTGTTGTTGAAACCCCCCCTCTGCTGTTTGTGTCCCTCTCTGAGTTGTCCTAGTCAAAGTCTGATAACAACAATCTGCATGTTCTTCATAGCGATTGGTCAGTTTCGAGCCCTAGGCTTCCTGTTCTTCCTCATGCCTTTTAATAGGCTGGTCAAGCGCAAACTATCCGTTTTTTTTAAGGCGTAGTGGTTGCGTTGGCTTCGCTTTCTTGGTCCCCCTAAGAGCGCTCGGCTCTTTGTATATAACACTTTTCAGCTACTTTTATCAGTACTTGGTGTTCTTATAAGACCTTGGTCTCCCGTTTTCTATTGGAACCTTGAGGCTGCTCTGCCTAAGAAATATAGTTAGTCCTCCCCGAAGTTTTCCTTGACTGTTAACTATGAGGGCTGTAATCTTATTTCTCAGTCTCCGATATTGACCGGGTGATGGCCTCCTGTTCTTTCCCTCCTCTGGCTGAAGTTCCCCTAAGCTAATAGCAGTCGACTCGGAGAGAGAACTTTTGCAGCCATCGTTCCCCGAACCTTCTCGGCGGCGTCTTTGCTGCCAAAGCTCTCTACTAAAGGACTGCCCACGTCCATGACCTGCTCCTTTTTTTATCAGCCTCCATCTATCTCAAAGACCTACCCAAGGCTTGATAATTAGGGATCCATTATCCCCTCTGCCCCATAGCTGTGAAGACGACGCTACGGTCTTATTCCTTTGGCCCTTTTCCCAAAACGTTCCCCCTCTTCCCTACTCTCCCCTAGTGTGCCACAGTTCAATTCCATTTCGAGACGGTTCACCGTCCTGGGTTCTTTGTACTTCCACCCTTCGGCCCAGCTTGCTCCCCCCCCCTTTTCCTCATAATCTACCTCCGTTCAAAAGATTAACCTTTCGTCAACTCCTTTTTTGTACGGATAGCCGTTTGTGTGGGAGGTTCCTCACCGCGGGTCCGATAAAATATATTCCCCCAGCAATAGTTTTCCGGTGGCCCTCAGCTAGAACAGGAAAGCGCATCCCCACACCTTCTTCCCTAATGGCGGGTCATTTTTTTTTCGTTCTTCCAGACGCACGTTTTTGGGTTTTCTGATCGGGCATAGGATCTCTTTATTTTTTTTCGTTTCTCTACTTTAACGATGAGCTTCCCCCCCCTCCTATAGAAGGAATCCGGCTGCTTTCCCCCTTTTTAGACTAGACCTCCCCTAATCAACCCCTTTGGAATAGAGACCCCCCCCATCTGCCTGGGATTGGGCCTCGACTTCTTTTTTTTTATTCGTTGCCGCTGCGTTCTCTCCACTCAACGTTGCGGTTAACAAAAGCCGGCCCCCCCTAGCACTCCTCTCCGTTTTTCCCTTTCTTGTTCTGTACCCCCAGCCCTTCTACCTCCCTCCGTCAATATGCAATTTCTCCCACCAGATACTTTGATATTGAGCCTGCATCCTTTCCATTAAACCGGTTTTCAGCCAGCGGCCACCTAAGTACTTCCGTCTACCCCTTTTTTTTTTCCTCCACGGGCCGTGTGTTCCAAGATACCCAACATAACCGCACACCCCCCCCCCTGAGCACGCGTGTTTACGTCCTTTAAAACTATTAAGAGGGTTTGATCCTCCGGTTAATTCTCTCCCCAACCCCCCCCCTGTTTTATTCCCCAGTCTATTTACGGCGGAAGACCTCGAATTCCCCGACAGCTCCTTGCCGGATTCTCTCCTTTAGTGTGTTTATCTAGATTAGCCCTGGAAGGCATATGTGTGTAATCTCGCTTCTCGTACAGAACCCCCAAATATTGGCGGTACCCCCGTGTGGGTTGGCTTATCTTTACCTTGGATCTTTCAGTCTGTGCTCTTTTTCCGTTTTACGTATCTAGGTTAACCTAGTAAATTTCTTATTTGTCCGATCAATGCGTTACCATATCCTAGTGTGATCCCGATAGGCGTTCTTCTGTCATTCTTCTTTTTCTTAGTAATTAGTAATGCCCATGATCCATCGCTATATTCCTCCCCGGCTTCTTCAGTGTTCGAATCTCGGATACGTTTTTTGCATGTATCTCCTCGTAGTGATGAAAGGACCCGCGGAGTTGAATGCTCTTGTTTTTTGTCCCTGTTTCCCTCCCTTTTATTTTTCTTCTCCAATCCTCTAGTAGCAGTCCCCCTCCCTAAGTGAAACAAATATCTCTCTGCATTATCCTATCAACTTGCGTTTACTGACAAACTTGTTTCTGGATTTCCAGCCGCCTTTAGTTCCTTCAGTTTCCCTCCCCAAAGATTGTAAGGAATACTTCATGTTGATTAATCATAGATTTTGTGTACCACTGTCCAAAGACCAAGATCGATGATGGCCCGAATCCGCATCCCCTCCTTTATGATTGAGGTTTTTTCCTCTCTTCACATGGAAAAAAATTACAATGTTCATCATTCGTCTGGTATTCCTTCTCGCGTCTGTGCCACCGCACATTTCGTTTTTGGCAATGTTGGATAGGGTGAAAAAAGCTTGACAACCTCCCCCCCACCGTGTCGGGTCGTCCACTGTCGGTTCGACTTTCAGATTGTTTCCCTATGAGTCGGGGTGGACCTCGTGTAGCTAGTGGTTCCCCTCCGCCATGTTTTGGGCCCAGCGGAATTCCCTAACCCCCGTAGGTGACCGGCTTTACTGCTCCACTTGTTCCCTGAGACTACGCCCCTTCTGAAGGAGGATAGTTTTTCCTTCCGCACCCGAATTTACTGAACTTGGAGGTCATTCATTTTCGGGAGCCCTTGGTATGGCAGACCTTTTTAGTTTCCCTCTAAGTCTGCATGGAGTATTTTCCGAAAATGTGTAGGAGATGAACCCTTTCCTGGTTCGGGCTTCAATTGTATGCCTTGTTGCTCCGCTGCTCGTTGCTCTCTTTCTCTATAAGAACTGAATAATGCCCCGAGTTTTTTCCTGTTGACAATCCGTCGATGGGTTCAGACCTCCATCGAGTCACTCCCCCCCTTTTCCTTCAGACTGCTCCCCTCCGAGTGCTTCCTCTTTTTATCTCCCCAAAGAAGTGACCCAGTGTCTTCTTGTTTTCAGAGTAGAGAAGTAACGGTTTCCCCCCTCGTAGCGGGCGCCTGTGTCCCCTCTCCCAGTTGCCGTGACCCCCCCAGGAGATCACCCCGGCTGTTTACATTTTAGCTGTTTCCTTGATCCACCCAAAAGGCGTCGCGTCCAGCTATTCTGGAACCCGGTAGAAACATTCAAAGTCAACAGAACGTCTTTATCCGCGGAAACTCCCGTTGTCCTTGGGCCCCGGATGGCGAAGCCCGTGTCTCGGAAGACTTATATGCTCGGTTTTCCCCTTTGTGGTCACATACGATATGAAGAACATCCTCCTTGCTTTTGGATCCCTGACGCAAGCGTAAAAGCAGAGCTTCTTCCAAAGAATCGAGGTCCTTGGGGGGACCCCCCGCCTTCCTGCAGATTGTTTAGTTTCCAGCGGCCTATTCCGAATCTTTAACCCAAGTCAAGAAGTCACTGGAGTGAGGACTTTTCCCCATCACACCTTACCGGACCTCTTTATCCCGGCGTTCCACGCCTCTTACCGTCTTCTTTCTCTTTTTCCCCCAAATACAAAATTGTCCTTCACCTCCCCCTCTCCTTTTCTTGAGTGGTTTGCACGAATTGTCAGGTCCCCCCCCCTTTTTTGATCTGTCCCGTATGACACTTTCGTCAATCCGTAGTACTGGCATATTTCTCGCGTCCATTCCAATTTTGAGGCCCCTTCCTACTCCCATTCCCCCATGTTTTTCGGGCTTAGGCCACTAAGGCTCGTCCACTTTAGACTTTCGTCGCTTTTTTTCTTGAATGAATGCAGCAGGCTTTTCCCCCTCCTACGCCTTGCATTATGCCCTCTGACTCTCATCAGTCGCCCTTCTTCACACTTTTCAGTAGGGTTCTTTCTCCCTTTCCTGTTTCCCCCCCTCCAGGAAATTATGACGCGTTTGACGGGAACGACCTTCTTCGTCCGGCGATCGTTTTTAACTCTGGTGTCACCGTCTTGTGCTTCTTCAGACCGTTCGCGCTATATCTTGCTCCTTCCTCCCTTTTCCAAACCAATCACTTGTGGGGTAGATACCTTTCCCCGTCGTAATCTTCGTTCCCCCCCCCCTTCCATAGCCTGTCGGGGCCTCATTCTGGTGGTAGTGTGATGAAGCTATAGTTTGCCCTGGCGTTGACTTTATTTTCACCGTTCTGATGACTGAAGGACACTCCCGTCATTTATGATCTTGCACATGATGCTTGGTCTATGTCCCCCCTCACTAAAAGGAGGCAGGTCTTGTCTCCGAAGCCATTTCCCCCTTTTGTCGCAGGATTTTGCTGGCCGAGTGGGAGGATATTCTGTCTTGCTCGGAACCGAGCGCGGCCCCGAAACATTAATCCTCCTGTCCTTTCCTTACTGCAAGATACGGGTCCCTACCTTCGGAGGGCACTCCTTTCTCCCTCTTGTGAGGAATTCTCTCTCTTGTCCCATCTCCCAGCGGCTGTTTCTGATCGGCTGCGGCTATTTTCTATTTTTCCCTTTCTTTTCCGACTCCCCTCCAGTCCCCCGTGGAGTCTTTCTTTTTAAGTTTTTCCCCCAAGGCCTGAGTGGGGTCGAATCTGGCGTATGTTGCGAAGGGACCCCCCCTCCTCCGATTTTTCTCTTCACAAAGTGGAAAACCGGTCCCGTGAACCCATTCTCTCCCCTCGGACTTAAACTTCTTTTCCCTTCTCCCACCGGCGGTTCGCCGCGGCCAGCCACAACACGCTTCCGGCACTCATTTCAAGGCGCGAGACAATTTTTCTTCCACCGCTTTTAGCGCGTTCGGAAACTCACATCGCCGTCCTCAGTCTCCCCATCACCTGACGAAAGGTTGTTCTTTTTCGCCAAGCGCTCCAAGGTATTTTTGCATTGTCCCCTCCCTTTTTTCTGGCAGAGTTTGTTGCTTGCAGGAAGTGTGTGAAAGCTCAGGTTCTTTCCAGCATCTCTTCCTCCGAGCGACTTTATCCCCTAATCGCGGCGGTCCTCCTTTTTTGCCCCCCTCCATGAGGCACCTTCCTTGTATCCACTTCTTTTTTGGTTACTATACAACCCCTCTAACCGTTGATTTGACTGCGGTGAGCGCAAGGTTCCACAATATCCTTACTGGGTTTTTATGAATTTTTGCCTTCGTTTATATCCTTTTCGTCTACAGCGCGTAGGCCCTTCGGATTGATGGAAGTGATGAATCCTTTTTCTGACTTCTCTTCCACACGTTGGTTACGGCGCTGGATTACGTATGGGCACCCAATGTTTTTGCCCCTACATTCTCCCCTGAGCTCTACAGCGACCCGGCCCCGAGGAAGACTTTCTCCAGATCTGCTTGACGTCGTCTTGTGGGCCAAGGTATTCCATCACGCATGGGGCCAGGGCCTGCTCCCCGCCCTTGTCTATTATCAGCCCGCTTCCAGCCTCCTCTTCCCAACAAAGCCATCTTGTCACGACCTCTTCCCACGTGACCGATCTCCAGACAGAGACGAAGCCCTCCAGCCTTCATTCTAGGCAATTTCCCCGGCGCTTACTCCAGCCGTCTGCCGGCCTGGCACTTGTATGCTATTACGGCATGTCCCCTCCCTTCGCTCTCCCCCCTTCTCCCAACCTCAGGACCATCAATATGGAGATGCACTCACATTGTCCCCCAGAGCACTCTGCCTCGCCGACCACCTTTTTTCCGTCCAAGTAATCTATCCCGTCCATCTGACTCTGTCTCTCCCCCTTCCTTTCATACGGTTTTTGTGAGAGAGTCCAGCGTTCTCCCTTTCCCTGGACACTTTATCTGCGGGTTTTTTCGGAGTATCTGGGTGAGGGATGTTCCTTCAGTTGCTCTCCTTCTCCATGGCCCTTTTCCGGGGTGCGGCGATTCCCTCTTCCTTAAATAGTTGGATTTTTCATCTCAATTTTTTGCTTCTTTTCAACCCTCTTAGACCTCGGAAGTTCTTTACGAGGCCGGTTTAGGAGAGGCATAGCTTAGGCCTCGTCGTCGACGGGTTCTCGTTTTTTTCATGCGGAAGTCTCTCTTCTAGATAGTCGCTGTCGCTGCTGTCCCTTTCCCCATCGTGATGTCAATGACTTCCCCTCCTTTGCTGAAAGGTCGTTCTTAGAGTCCTGCAGATTTAGTAGCGAAGCGTTTCTGGGCGTCTTTTCTTCGCGCCTATTTGTACGGAGTGTCCCTTTTTGTTTCCGTCATTTTTCCCCATTCCGGTGTAACCGGGACATTTCTGTGGAAGATGCTTTGTATCAGCCAGTACCCGACGGTGGGCATAAAAGCGCTATCTTTTTCCAAGATGTCTTGCCTCGTACTTACCCTCTCTCCCCCGAGTCAGTTGTGATACGGCTCCCTCGTCACTAAGTCCTTTTGCTTTAAGGTTGCTTTTAATAGGAAGTAACCAGGAGGGCGGTGAGTGGTGGAAGAATTTCATTGCATCCCTTCTGCTTTCTTCTTCCCCAGGGCATGTGGTCTTCTATGGTGCGCTCCTCCTGTCTTTTGCACGAGCGCGGAGTTTAAAACTCTCTTCTTCCTCCTCCCCGGATTTCACCAATTCGCGGTCGTAAGAGAAGTATCCTTGTATTCTCTTTTGACTCCCCCCCACTCCAAAGGCGTAGGTTCGTTTCACATTTGTCGTCTTTTTGTCGATGTTCTTTCTAGCCCGCCTGTGACTTGAAGTTTTTTTTTTATAAGAGCTGTCGTTCCCAGCGTGTGTGGGGCCGTTTTTCCCGCCCTGGGTCCCATGAAGGTCCTCCTGCCAAAGGTTTTTTAAGGACATGGTTGTCGACGAAAGTTCGCCAGCTCTTTCGCTCACCTCGATGACACGGGGTACGGTCTGCCTAAGAGAACCTCCCCATGTTAACGGTCTTGTTGCTTTCCTACGCTTCCAAGACGGCGGTCAGATGCTTCTTTTAGATGCCCCCCCCCTTTACGCTGATCTGCAGTCGCCGCCCATGTGCGATTATCGTTCTCTTACCCTTTCGCGAAATTAGCCGGCATCGTCTTCGGCAGCCATATTGGGAATGGTTTCCCATTTGTCAGCGTGGAGAGACTCTTCGTAATGGCGTATTGAATGCAGGCTCCTTCCCCCCTCCCCCATACGATATAGTACCTGCCAGGTCGACCGATTTTTTTCAGTTCGCCAGGCCTTTCCGCCTGAGGTAACATAATGTGCGTTGAAAAGATGCCCCGCTTTCATGCACGACTGCAAGTGTACTCTCTTCTCCTTCTCCCCTGAAGACGGGCATACCGTCCGCGACGCATTTTTATCCCCCTCTCCCCTTCCCCTGACCCTTCTGCCGCCAGGCGGTCTTGTGTGAAGGTTCAGCTCAGATCGGTGGATCCTTACCCAAATGGTGTGTGCCTTTCTTTGGCGTCGTGTTCTATCGCCGCGAGGCGGTTGCTCCGAGTGAAGCCGGTGTTTTTTTCGTCGTGACCAAGAATGCTAATGGTTTGCCTTGAGAGGAACGACTCTCCGCCCCCCTATCCCTAATTTTGCGTACCATACCTTTTTTCACGAAGGCCTCTTTCCCCCAGGGAGATCTTCCTTACGTCTCCTTTATTTCGAGCCGTCTGACCCGGTCTTAAGTCAGAGAGAGGTCCTTCTAGGTAAATCCCCGTCGTCCGGGCACTCCCACCCCTCCTCAAGCGGTTGCACAGATATTCCCGTCTAAACGATTTTCGAATTCCTCCCTTTCTTTTTGGTAGAGGACTGTCGTCCCTTCAGATAAGAGGTAGATAAGTACCCCACTTCTTTCCCCGTGCTCAGTCTCTGTCACCCCGTTCCCCTCCATTGTGGCTACCCCCCCATCACCCCTCAAGAATCGACCAAAGTTATGAGGAGTTTCCACAGAGCCTCATTTCAGTATAGCTCAGCGGCCCCCCGGCGGTCCTTTCTTTATGGGATGACCCAACGACCGCCAATCCCTCTTCGCCTGGCCAGCTCCTTTCATTGACGTGAAAATACCATCCCCCCCGCGAGGTCCACCGCGTGCCAAAACTGTCCTCTTGTCATTTAAAGCTCTTCTGTGAGTCGTCGACATGCCCCAACAAACACTGCCGCCTGAAGACGATGGGACCCAGTATCGAGATCTCTTACGGCCCGACTGGTCCTTTCTTTTCCTAGGGGTATGCCCAAGCCACCAGTCTTTGAAGCAGTTCACAGCGACTTTGATAAGCGCCCATCTTCTCGACCATCATTGACCGTCTGAGCCCTCTTCTCGCCTAGGTGTGCTGATAAAAGTCAAGATCCCCGGGCCCTTCCGAGTGTGAGTAATCTTTTTCTCAGTGGACGCGGTACCTCCCGCAACGCGGACAGATTACCAGAACCTCATCTTCGTGCTCGACCCTTCAAAGCTGACATTCTGTTTGTTTTCCCCCTCCTTTTGCGCTACGGCCGGACGATGCCCTTGTTCGCAGTCTCCTCCGTTTTCTTTTGTCCCTCGGTGGTTTGTCCCAGACAGCCCCTCGAAGTTCCCCCCTAGTACTTGGCGCTTGACAGTTCTCGCATTTCTGGTCAGCATTGCCGGCAGCGATCTTCTCCTTCTCCCCCGCCAAAAGCTCTCAACATTCATGCCACTTCTTCGGACCACCCTGCGCGTGGGATAAGTCCAGCAGCTTGAGAGAATCCTTAGCCTTATGGCTGTCTCTTCGGCCTTTTCTGTCAGACCCCCCTGCTCACGAACTTCTCCCGTGGTCCCTTTCTTTTTTCTCTCCCTTCCTGGCTGAAGGTAAGACCTTGGAACACTTAAATCCACTTCCTTCCCTTAGTGGTCCAATACTTCCCTTCAGTTTCTCCGACTTCCCGACTGGTTAGCGCATTCCGGACCCCTGCTTTCCCACTTGATCCCCCGATCTAATCAAGAAGCCAGGATTCAAGCTTAAACCCCCCCTTTCTCCACCGGTTTTTCCATGCTGTATGCCCGGTGGTTGGGAGGGGGAAGGTGTAATCCGTCCCAATTTGCCACCCCCCTCCTCGTGGATGGAAAATTCCTATTGAGTCAGACGCGGTTCAATTTTCCCTTCATGCGAGTTCCATTTTGACGCTTCTTTCCCTCCCCAGACGGTCGACGGTCTTTTATTTCTGGGCTTGATCCTTTGCTTTTTCTTTCCCCGTCGAAGATTTTCACAAAGAAACTAGCTTCACATACTTCTCTATTTGAGAGGGAGTCAGTTCTCTTCGTGGGACCTCCCCTTCAGTTTGGCAGATTTGCAACACCATCTCTTAGGGCTCTCATTGTATGTCGTCGTGTCTACACTCTTTTCGTTTTCTCTCACCGCCTGAGACCCCAATCGGACAAACCCCCCTCGCTGCCCTCTCCGAAACTTTGTCTCCTGTCATAAACTGCCGCCCTACCCCTCCCCATTTAAATAGAATCCTATAGACCCCCACCTATACGGCGTACTAAGCAGTTTCTCACTTCCATATTCAGACCTTTCCTGTAAGCGGCTTCCCCCTGAATAATGGCCCAGACTTCCCCCCGTTTCCCCTATCATCCCTGGTGGCACTCATGACCTTCCCCACCGCCCCCACCATGCGTTTTTTAAGTTCGTACAGGACTTACCAGGCCTCTCTTTTTTTTTACGAAGGTTAGGCTCTCACCCCAAACCCTGGCGGGTGTCCCTTATCTTCGTTCTTTTTCTGAGACCGACAAGATCCCTCCTGGTCATATATATCTCTTCTTTTAATAATACCGGTTGTTGTTTTTTCTAGATTATACCTGTAGCCTCGAGTCCTCCTTTCCCCCCGACCCCCTTTGTGCTACACCCTCCAGGGGAGAGCTTTTTTCAGCTTATCTGGCCCCTATCGGTTCTCTGGCCCGTCCCGCCTCTGAAGGCAATGGTGTTTTTTATTTTATCAGTGCGTGCCACCCAACGACCCTGCTTTGATCGCATCGTTTTCTCATCATTTCCTCTTTTCCTGCTGCGTCACATGCCGGGCTCGCCTATTTTAGGGAGGCCAGTTTGTTTCCGAAAGTGTAGTTTTTCTCATTTCGTTTCGATTAACTTAGAGGCATTTTTGATTCATTTTTCCCCCTTTAGATGGGGCCGGTGGTTGAAGAGTTTGGTGAAATCTTTTTATGTTCCCCCCTCTCCCCTTTTCGAGAGGTCGCCTTCCCCCTCCGACAGGCCCACAATTTCCCATCAGAGGGCATTAAGCACCATCGCAGAGATTTGGTCTGCCAAATTTTGGTATTTTTACAAGAGGTGTCAGGACTCATGCCTCTCATGATTATGTCTTTCCTCCTTTATTGATCTAGCTTTTTTGTGTCGCATTCTGGCGTCACCTTCAAAGTCGCTCTGCCCGAGCCAGCATCTTTCCTTTCGACCGTTCTTCCCTTAGGTCCTACATTCCCCTTCCATTACGGTGAATCTAAATGAGATTACTGTCTCCTCCTCTTTCTTGTGCCACCGCCCTTCTTGGGTTTTAACCGATGTGATCGGTCTTGGTCAAAATCAGCGATTGCCCCCCCTCCAACATGTCCTTTCCGCCACGGTTTTTCTCCCCTTTTAGATTTGGCGACATGATGTGGTTCTTTGAAGAGACATCTTTGACAGCTTTTTTTTTTCTGCCTTTTTACGACGCGCCCCTACTTTCACGGCGGTTGGACTGTTCCTCCACTCCCCTCTTCTCAGTTCTTGAAGGATGGCCATTTCTGCCCATTGTCCTCCCCCAAGCACCTATTTCTCTTCTCCCCACGCTTCAGTTTCTTTCCCCGTGTTTTTTCTTGGTTTCGGCAGCAGCATTAGACGCGCTACTATGAGGTATGGATTCCGTGTCTTAGAGCGTCTTTGATCCCACGTGTTCGGGTCATGTCCTCCCTTTCTTTGAATTCTCAGTTTTTTAGATCTGCTACTCTAGATCCGTCTTCGAATGATGACCCCCATTCCAATTTTTAATGTCGCTGCCACAGCTTCTTTCTCCTTTGACATTCAAGGATTTCTGTCAGACCAGGAAACGGTTCATAGGAATAAAACACCGTACCCCTCTCTTCGACTGATTTCCCCCCCGTATTGATCTTTCCCTCGTCACGAGCTTACGTTTTTCCCACCGTTAGTTTCTTTTCTGATCCCCTAGCCCGTTTTGATTAAGAGGGAGCTCTTTGCCGCCTGCGTTCCTAGTTTCCCCCGGGCGACCCCACCCGTCACCAAACGGCCTTGATCCCTTCCCTATTTTTTTTGAAGCACACCGTTCGGTACCGCCGGCTCCGACTCGACACAGATTTTCATTTCCCAGGTTTGACCCCATTCTTCGTCCTCAAACGACCTAGCAGTCGCATGCAACTTATTCTCCTTTTTTCAACGTGTGAGCCATCAGTAGCCGTAGTTCGTTCCCTCCCCTTTCTTGTCCACCTTCTTTACTAAACTGAAGAAAGGGATTTTGGTACTTTTTCTCACGCTAAGAGCTTTTGCCCGCCGTCAGTGTTGTTATTTCAAATTCAGGCTACCGATGGTAGGTGACTCAATGGGATTTATTTTGGACAATGTGCCCCACGCAGGCTTCCTTTTCTTTCTTTCAATGGTCATCAGCCAGAACTTTTTTCCAGCTTTATGCTTTTTCTCTAGGTTGCCCACCTCCCCACATGTATCCCCTTGACGTTTTTTTCTGGCTCCGAATGGTTCTTGGGGACCGTACTTTCTTTGCTCCTTGTAAGGCCTTTTACCAGTCTGATACTTATAGGCTGCCTAATGCTTCGCCATTCTTGACCATCCAATAGCATTCTTCAATCGTTCGTTGCCTTCCCGAATCTGTTTTTTTCACGAGTAGGAGTGTATTTCATACCTCTCCGGTTCCCTCCTTGCTTGCGCCGATGACTTCTTGACCCCTCCCTTCCAATAGGCCTCCTACGCTCAGTCGTCCCGCGGCGACACGGGAGATCTAGGTTTACTTTCTAGCTCTTTCCCCAACCGCGGATATAGATTAGAGGTGTAGGATACTTACTTCTCTACCTGCCCCTTTAGTTCCTGAGATTTGTATCGGTTTTTCCCATCGGTCGCACTTTGCCTAGCTTCCTCAGAACCCGTTCTCATTGCGTTTATAAATAAAAAGCCGACTTGTTTTGGTTCCTTCTTTCCTCTCCGAGTCATGAACGGAAACCCAGGACGGCTTCGCTTGGGGGCGCGGCATCGCTGAGCTGTGCTCTTTCTTTTCTTTTGCTTTCCCAGCTTAGACTGACGACGGTCAGACCGATGTCACCTACTTCCTTATCTCTTCCATGCCTTTTTCTGGAAGACCCGGAGATCCTCCATCGGTCTGGCGAACCACACTCTGTTTTTTTAGCTATTGGCCGCTGACGAGGTAGGAGATATCTGTTCTGTGCGTGAGCTTAACCTCTGTTTTTTTCTCAAGGAGACCCGGAATGCCAGTCTTCTCCCTTCACACGTGGCAGGAGTGCTCTTTTCCCCCCTAGATCCGGTCTTCCCCCCCCTCCGGGTGGCTTTACGTTTTTGCGACGTTTGGTTTCCCTTCAACGGCGGCGCAACTTTTTTCCTTTTTTTTGCGTTTACATCAGACACTTGGCTTTTGCTTTACTCTTCGGGGCGTAATCAGCTTGCTTTTTTTCTCGTCACTCCACGACCCGACCAGGTCAATGTCTTTAGTCGTCAAGGTGCACCTTTCCCCTTTTGTCCCGTCAAGAGGTCAACTAAGGCTTCTTATTGTCTCAATCCACCGCTGATCCGCTTTTCAATCTTTGCGAAAATTTCTCCCCCTCCCAGGTGCCACTTCCCTCGTAAGTTGCTTGCCCACTCCCATGCTTTCTCCCGCGGGCACGAAAAAGCTGTCCACCTTCTCCCCAGTGATCGGGGACCCTCCCTCGAGTCGCCAAGTCTTTCTCTGGCCACTGACTCAATAGCAAAGGCCGTCCTCCCACCATGCGACCTACGCGTGTTTGTCTTTGAGAACCAGATGAGATTTTCACGGGGATTGGCCTCCGGTTCTCCTCAGACCGGGTTTGAGGTGAGTACTTTCCCCCCCTTCGCAGGCATCTAGTTTTGAAGATACCGGTCGAGATGATGCCTAGCTAGTAGCTCCCTTTCCCTCCACATTTTTTCCCGATGAGCAACGACTCGCCGGCTAAGTGGTAAATCCCATACTTTGCCCCTGTCCCCCTATGAAGTTACCCCAAGTCACCGATGAACGATGGGAATTGTGGAAGAGATGCTATAACATCTTTTTTGATCGGAGCTGATGCAGGCACGCTGCCGAGGCTATATAAGTGTTGGCCCTCGAGCTGTTCTCTCACCGTCAGTCTTGAAGGTGTTTTTTTCAATGGAAGAAAAAGGTATTCTTCATACTTCATTCTTTTACCTTGGCAGCAGTGACGCAACCTGGATCCCCGTCACTCCCTTCTCCTTCCCAGGACCCTCTTCCCTAAGAACCGACTAACTCAGCATCTTTCTCTACTCATTGAACGGCTCTGCATTCCTTCAATTGGATGTTATGCGAAAATTTCTTTTACCTCCCTCCATGACATTCGAAAGAAGGGACGTAGTTGACATCTCGCAGCACCAAATCACAACCCCAAACCTGATTCAGCTTCTAGACATCCTATAGAAAAGGTTTCCAGACAGTTCCTCCCAGTGTATCACCTTACGGACTATTTTTCATCCTTGAGTTAACCCTCTCTTTCCCCCCTTGCCTCTTTATTACCTTTTTGAAATTCGTCACTGAAATTATCTGATTCACAAGCCATCCCTAGGTCCTAACCGCCGTCCCCCCCTCTTTCCTCTGAAAATTTAAGCCCTAGACGTCCTTTGCATTGCGAGAAGGCAAGACGTTCCTGCGTGATGATTCTTCTTTTCCTCTGTTTGATAATCATCCATTTCTCTTTCTTCTAGTCCCAGTTCACGGCGCGGCGATGGGCGGGGCACTTTCCCCTGAGTTAGGGTGCGCGGGTGCTCTGGTGCATTTCCTCCTCTTCTCTTACTAATGGTTTTTCTTTTTAGAGCATATTCCTTCTTAGCGGACCTTAAGCCCTAGGAAGGAAGTATTCCCTTATTAATAGTGGCCCCTTTGCGAGTCTCCCTTTCGCGGAGGAGAGGTCCTTGTATCTCCAGGCCCTTTTTTTCTTATGAGGCTTTTTTCTCTTGAGTTAGGGCCTCTTCTCCGGATTCGCTGCTTAACTGGGCACAGGTCCCCCCGACTTTATCTATACATTTGTCCTGTCGGTTGTATTTCTAGCCTGGCGAAGTTCTCGGAAGGGCGAGTGCGTGGGCGGCTAGCTCTCTTGGTGGACTTTTCTTTCTTTTGCAGGGACCTTTGGTGCCTCATGCAAATACGCCGCGCAACCATGAAACGTTGTTTCCCTTCGATGTTCGTTGTCCAGGTATGCAGCCAAACCCTTTTTCAAGCCTCTGACGTTGTGAAGAAGACCGCGGATCGGTTCCCCCACACTCTTCCTCGAAATCGCGGCGCCCTTAATATAGCGCTGTAGCTTCTACGGCGCAGGCGCGGCCTGGCTCCTTCCCCCTTTCCGGTGAAGTTGAGAATCCTTTTTTTAAGCAGGAGTGGAGCCTTTCCTCCATGGTTGCCGATATTCGTTGAAGAGCGTCCTTTCCTGCATGCGCTTTGTTCGTGGATGTGACGATGCCCTTATGTTCCTCTCGCCTCGAGAGCTTCACCGTCCCTGTGAAGCTGCGGAACGAGGTCCACTCTGGCATGCTATCCTCTTTCTCCCTTTCACTCGAAGCTTGCGCCACTCCCCGCGTCGGTTCCGTAAGTTTGCTTACCTCTTTTTCCTTTCCTCGCTCGTGGCCAAAGGGACCTCTTTTTTGAACTTCCGAGTGGTCTTGCATCGCTTTGTTTTTTTTCGCCGTCACTTCCGTGGTATGAAGAATTGACGGCACCGTCCCCTTTCTTTTTCTTCAGCTCCTTTTTTCCTGTAAAGCTAGGGCCTCTAAGAGTTCATCGCGTCTGGTCCTTGGCGCAAATAAGCGCAGTTTCGTGCCCCCACTTTTTCCCCTGCATTGACCGTTCCTTGTGCCCTTTTCTCCCGAGGACGCCCCTGGTCTCATTCTTACTTTCCGCTAGAGGGCCTATTCGACCGTCCCTCAGGCTGACAGCCGGGTATCGGATTAGACTCGTATTCGTCTACTCTTGGGACCTTATGCGAGGTCAGAGCCTATGATTTTTACTCTGACAGGCCCCCTCTTAATGCTTGCTGTCTTGTGTTCTTTCTCCGCTTTTTTTCTCCACGATAATCAGATATAGCCTTACTTTCATCGGCCGCAGCCGCTCCTCTTTTCTTCCATTACTTTTCATGAAATTCTTTTCCATCTGGTCGTTTTGCCAAGCATAATTCGACTTCTCTCTCCCTTCCCTTTTCCCTGCTCCTTCTATCTTTGACACCCTTAGCACTTCCCCCTTTAGTAGCTCACCACTACCTCATTCCGTTTGAAGCCACAACGGCTCCTACGTTCAGTTGCTTTCTCTCTCTTCCTGAGTTCCGTCCTCGACCCAAGAGTGAATGTTCGATTCTCTCCTCTCTTTGTTCCTTGAGAGAGAAGACAAAGGTGCGAGCTATTTCCCCAGAAACGGATACACCGCCATCTCCTTCACTAGGTAGATTTCCGAGAAGTCCTCACCTTGCTGACTCTAGATCAGAACTCTTGTATCTTACCCCCCGTAGAGCTGCCCCGTGTGCTCCGGGGAATGGGCGTCGAGGCGACTTTTGCATCCTTCAGACTCGGCGTCTAGGTCAGAGTACAAGGTTTTGTATGAGCCCTCCACGACTGAAGGTGCCGCACCCTATAGTGAAGCGCCCGGCCCCACGCTGGCCCCCTTCAAGGACAGACGATTGGGACTTGCTTTCTCATCATGAAGATTAAGGACATCCTTCACTGGCTGTTCAGTTCCCTGACCTGTGAAATGTTTACCCAATGGACGTAACCCTTCGTTCTAAACCAAAACAGAAGTATATTTTGACGTCACGAGTCTTGCCAAGATTTTCTCTAGCGTGGAACGGTTTTCAAAGAAAAAAGTTCATGTCTTTCCATGACCGACCTCTGACACTGTTCTAAATAGGCCAAGAACGTTTGGTTGTGGGGGTGTCTTTTTTTTGGTGTGTTGTGGTGTTTGGTTTTGTTTTTTTTTTCTTTGTTGGTTGGGTTTTTTTGTTGTTGCTTTGGGGGGGGTTGTTCTGGGGCAATTTTATCGAGTGACCCCCCCCAGCCCGCCGACGGTAAGTTTTTTTGTTGATACCCCCCCCCCTTCGGTTTTCAGAATCCAGGCCGTTTCCTTTCGTTCGTGACGAATGATCAAAGACTGCTGCAGGTCTTCCCTCAAGCGATGGAAAACGTTCGCTCAGCTTACGTCCTTTCGTTTGACCCCTTTCCCCAGGCGGCACGTTCGTTTGCGTGGTACAGGCGTCGTGGTTGTGACTGAGAAATTTTTCTCCCCTAAACCAGTGATGGCGAGCGTCTCCCCCCCCGTTAGGGTTTTCCCCCCCAACGTGTATTCATCTTTATCCTAGGTACGTGGGGGATTTAAGAGTTTTGGTCCCCCGGGGACGATTACTTTAGGAGCTATAGCACATTTCAAGAAATCTCTTGCTACTCTCTAGCCCCCGTTTGGTCCTTCTTGCAGCTACTGTTCCATTCTTCCCTATTAGTCGCATTCCCGCCGCAGCAGGTGACATGATTGGCCTCGATGTTGTTTATGACTCTGAAGGTATTCCCTCTCGGTTTTCGCGACAGGGGAAGCAGTTTCATGGTTCTCGACTGGAGCCCGAGCGGGCCTCCAACGCTCTACGACAAAATTAAGAGTTTCAAGTCCGGGACGGCCCCGCTAACCCTGTGACACTAAGCATATGCTCCCTACTACTGAGCTACCTCAGGCTTCGGCTTCCCATTCACCCGCTTGCCACGAACCTGGAAGCGGATATCGAAGATTTATTGCCTTTGCTGGCAGGACGGGCCTTCTGCTTCACAGAACTTTCTCGTGTCAAGTCCAACTCTCCTTCTTCCTTCCGCCGGTTTGGAGTTCTGGACACCAACAGGCGGTACAAAGCTAGGCGCACCCTCTGAATAACCTTCTATCCTTGTCTTTCCAGCTCAACCCGGTCGTACCTTTCTTGGAATGATTTGGGAGGGCGCTCCCCCTCACGATCAACCCTCTGTTCCCCACCTCCCCTAGTGGCGTGCACCTCGCGCGAGAGAACCTTCATCTTTCATCTGAGGTTGCCCTGTTTGGACCGCTTCTCTTCCCCCTGCAAGATTTCTTTTTCCTAATGGGCTTGGCTGGATTTTTTCCCCGGACCCCTCGCCTTTGACGGCCCTGTCGAAGATGTTAACAATGCTATGTAGTCACCATCGTTATGATTTCCTATTTGAGTGAGCCCGTCACTTAGGTGGGACCTCTTTCTCACCCCGTTGGCTATTCAACCCTCTGTCAAGGTAGTCACTCTGATTGATATGTGTCCTTGTTTTCTCGACATTATAGCCCCCCTAAACTTTGGAGGTCCCCCCTCTGGGTACCCCCCCTCAACTCTCCCCTCAGACTTTTGTTCCCTTCTCACACATCCATGCATTTACGCAAAGGTCCATCTCACCTCTTCCGCCCCAGTGCGCTTTCTGCGTGCCCCGTTCTGACTTTCCCCTCCTTCAGGCAGATCTTTTCTCGCCTTCCCAAAAGCTGACATGGCGCCGCCGATTCCCTATTTTAACAGGGCCTTTTTTTCCGCTCCAATGTCTGCAATTTTTTATTTTCCCGCCCCATGTGCGCTTTTCAAGTCGAGGACCGGACTAACTTCCGGATCTCGGTTTGATCTATTTTTCCTTGTCTCCACCCCCCCACCTGAGTTAGAAATTGATACGGTTAAGCCCCCTGCTCCTTCCGAGTGCCCGGACTTCTTTCTCCTCCTCCTTTGTGGTTTTGAGGATTATAGATCGTTCCTTCACCCAGTCGAGGAATTCCCACCGCACAAGAGAGTTTTACCCTCCCTCCCTTGTTTGGGGGTTGTTTTTTTCTCCGTAACCCTTTTCTGAAAACCTGCTCGTCCTGGTACGTTCAGTCACTTTCCCTCTTGAAACGGCGCAAAGTGGGCGCGGTATGTTAAATCTGTGACATGTTCGTTACCCCTCAGTCCCCCCTGGTTATAGCTAGGTTCTTCCCCTTTCAATTTTGTCATTATTTACTGCGGGATAAGAGTAATCCCGAGTTTCAGGCCGGCCTTTCTGAAACCTCTCTCCTTATCTTTTTGGTTCCTTCTCGGCTTAGTGTCTTTGATTGTAGTAGATCCTCCTGTCCCAACAGACTTTCCGAGGCCCCGGCTCTTTTTTGTTCGTTCCTCTCCTTCTTTACGAAAGAATTTTTCCTATCATGTCGCCGTCACGAGTTTGTTGACCATCCTCCTCTCCTGAGCCTTATGATGCATTTTGTTTCCCCTCTGACAAATTTGTATGGGGATGGGTAAAACATGAGAGGTTCAAGTACTGATGCCCTCCCCCACATGCTTATATTATCCTGATTTGATTCTAGCCGAATAGCGTTATTTTTAAAGCCTATCGC
>Ga0179591_1176264_pt1 | contig 20753 bp, 25 predicted proteins | sample CZOMad2_1_08_16f_FD_182891 | JGI IMG/M metagenome (GOLD analysis project Ga0179591, IMG submission 182891) | Vadose zone soil fungal communities from Angelo Coast Range Reserve, California, USA - CZOMad2_1_08_16fungal (PacBio error correction) | ecosystem: Environmental > Terrestrial > Soil >... | reverse complement strand
AGATTAAGCCCCCACTTCTTCCGGAATATGTATTCGCTCCCCCTCTTCTATCGGGAAGACCGATTTGCAGCATAGCCCTCTTTTCCCGTTCTCTTTTTCCTTCCCCGACTTGACGGGCTTCGCGTCTCCCTCTGTTTCTTGTTCAAAAGTTATTCTGTTTCTCCATGTTCTCCAACAGTGTCCATCTCGACTTATCTCCCGTGATCGCGCTTCTTCTCTTCCCCCTAGATTCGAATTTTTGCCACCTTTTCGGTTCTTCCGCCAGTGACCTGGCCCCCTTTGAGTTGCATACACTAACTTCTCCCTCATAAAGTTACCTGTCACTCCTCGTTCCTTTTCCCTATTTCATGTACCATTATGATTTAGTCCGCTGATCCGATATTTCGCCCCATCGTTTTCTCCCCCCCCCCCTTAGCGAGTTGTACGAACCCCACGTTTTCCCTTTGTTTGTTTCTTTTTTATTATTACCCCCGGTCCCATTTCTGTGCATAACTTTGTTTCCCCCTTTTTTTTCCTTTTTATGACATTTGTCGTCTTTTTCTTTTAGAGTATAGCTCTCTTTTTTTTGCGGCGTTTCCGTCGAACATAAAGTCCTTTTTTTCTCACTCCCTTAAACTTCGTTAATTCTCCGAAGAGTGACATGTCTTGACGTTCCTTTCCCCCCAATGTTTCAAGCTTCGATGATTTTTCTTAACCCCCCCCTTTAGATTGTTTACGGTAGGACCCACTCCCCTCCAAGTTGACCTTCCCCCACCCCATGGCTCGGCTCCCCAACCTGTCAATCCCCCTGTCCTTTTGTGCGTTGAACTCGTTTATCCCCCTGGTTTAGACCCCATCCCTATCCTTCTTCTTCTCTGACATCTATGATTTGTACCGCCTTGTCTTTTCTAGGCCTCCACCCCATCTTTGCGATGACTCTCTCGCGACCAGACTTCTTTCCCCCCATTCCCAGGAACACCCCTCTCATCACATTTCCCTTAGCAAGCTCACACGTCTCCCTCCGCGGATACGTGTGTAACTTGTTCGGGCAAAGTAATTGGCCCCGAAAGTGTGGTCTTCCCTTTCGCGTCCGCGTCACCTGTCCCACGTTTTTCTCGTTCATTTAGCACCGAAACTCCCCCAATTGATCTCACTGGCGCTTTTTTCATGCCGTAATGAAGATTTAATCACCTCCTTATCTCAGTCTCTCTGCCCTTTTCCCGGCCGGGCGACTCGGCGTCCTGTCATGGACCTTCTGCTCGATATCTCCCTCCTTCCCGTTTCCTAGTGCTTTTGGTGGATCCCCGCGGCGGTACCGTGATGAGGTTCCTTGCGCGTGGATTGGTCACCCGGCAGCCCCCTACCCTATTCCGTTTACGGTCCTCCTTATTCCCCCTCGACAACCGTCTTTTTTTCCCCTCCCCGCAACCGCCGGCTTTGTTTCCCCTTCCCCGCCGGCGCAATCTTTTTCGTCTTAAGACATGAATCGATGCGGTTTGCGTTGACCCTTTAAAGAACCCCTTTTTCCATTTTGCCACGTTCCTCAAGGTTTTTCCCCCGAAAATGTCCCAGCTCCCCGCCGCATATCCTCGTGATCTAGTCATTTTCCCCTCCGTTGTTTTGCTGCTTCTAGAGCGCTTTCACTGTGAACCTCAACGGTCCTTCTGTTCTTGCCAGAGGTAATTCAACACTTTCCTTCCTCCCTATCAATTTTTCTTGAGCACCGTGTTTGGTGTCCTCCTGTCGTTTCTGTTTACGTTCTTTTTGCCGTCTCTTGTCTTCCCGAGTCCCTTCTTTTTTTTTAAACGCGCCCGCATTCCCTCCCTCGGAACCGACCCTATCCTGAGTATTTTTTTGTTGATCGCTGTTGCCCTTCGCGTTTAGCGTTCCCCCCCCCTCCTTGTTCAGACCCCATGATTTTTCGTAGCCGAGGAATCTCTCTTTCTTTCTATGCCGCAGTTAGAGCATTTTTTTCATCTCCTCGCTCCAGACTTCCATCTGCTCAGTTTCTGGCTGACGTCTCTTGAACTCAGTTGGATTGCAGCGTTTCCTTTCCCCCTTTTTTTCTCTCTTCCGTGTACCCCCCCGTAAGTCCTCGGTCGATCCAGCTTTGAGGTACCCCCATTCCGCTTCTTTATTCCAGGGCGAGTACACGCTTCCGGTAGACTCTCTTCCTACGAGCAGTGTGTCTCACCGTCTTTTTTTTTCCCTTCCTCCTTTTCCCCTACCGGCTCCGAAACAGCGAGGCGGACCAGCGGTCCTTCCCCTTTATTACAATTTTCATTAATCTGTTCGCCTCTTCTTGGGCTTCCCTGCAGTTTCCTTTTTCGTGCCTGAATCCTCCCTCGGCCTCCGCTGGTTTCCCCCCCTTGGTACTCCTTATGGGAAATGATACGAATCGCCTTTTTCATTTCCTCGCCCGAGATCTATATTAATCTTGCAGATATCGCTTTTTCACGCATCTTCGCTTCCCACTCCAGGCCCCGAGGTCCTCCCAGCGTTGATTCCCTCCCCTTTTTTTTTCGGACGAAGCATGCTGGAAGTGGACCCTTTTTTTTTCCAGTCTTTCCAGGGTGAAATTCCGTGTATAAACCCCATTCCGCGCATGGCTTCCACTCGAGGCAACTGTCCGGTTTATTTTGCCCTCCTTCTTCTTCCCCCTTGTTCTAATTGAGCACCACTTTTTTTTTCGTGAATTCTCTTTTTGCTGATAGCCCCTACGCAGTTTGCGGAGTTTTCTTCTTATTCCTCGATGATCTTCCCGGCTCTTTTTTTCCCCTTTTCCGGGGTGTGCGTCGCCCCCTTTCGCCCCAAACTCTTCCGCTGGTCACGGTCTTACATGCAATGTCGACCCTGGTCCTCCTTCCGATTTTTCCCGGCGTTTCGCCGCAGGGATATCCGGCGGTTTTCCCTCGTTCATCGAAAGACATGAGATATTCTTCTCTGCCGACAAATCCTTTTGTTGCGGCCGCTTGCCTAAAACAGAACCGAAAAACCTTTTTCTATTCCCCTCTCGTTCGGCCGAGTAGACCCTTCGGCGATTTCCCTCTCTTCTTTCGTCATACCTCACGAACGAAACCCCGAGACCCTTTCCCTGATAAAGACGGGCGGGCACCACGAGCGTTTCGCGGCCGTTCCTCGCTTTTGAGAGGTTTGCCTACTGGCTTACGACTCCTTTCCCTTTTCGGTGCCCAAGTGAGACTTTCCTTTTTCCGGAAGCACCTCAAACTCGGCACCCCCCCCTCTCCCCCTTTTTCCCTGCCAATCGGGTTCTTTCATTTCCTTTACGTCGTCTCTTTTTAAAGAATACGTTGGCACCTTCTCTCTTTTATGACGTCGAGGAATAGCCCCTTTTCCCTGATCAGGTAACGTCAGCACGCCTCTCCTCCTGCTTTCGTTAAGAGGCGGTTTTTCTTTTCCTCCCCCCCCAAATCCGATTGTCATTGACGAGACGGGTCATGACGTACCCCCCTTCTCCCTGTCGAGTGAGGAGGATAGAAGCAGCCGCCACGCGCCCATGACAGCCCCGGTTTCTGTTTCCCATTCATCCTTCGTCCCCTGGTCTCGGACGTATCGAGAAGCCGTCCCTTTCCTCTCCTCTGAGTAGCCCAGCCCGTCCCCTCCTTTCTTTTTCTTCTCTATAAGTTTGAGCCCTCGGATGCCACAGTCATCTGCTTTCTATATTTGTCCTGCCGGAGATCCCCCCCCTTTTTTAGCTTGATCGTTTCCTGCCCACCTACGTTATTTTGCAGTGAGGGTCTGAGATAGACACGTTCCTCTTTACAAACTGATGAACTTGCCTGAGCCCCTCCCTATACAGCGCCGGGTAAGTGGTTCACTCTTTCACCCCTTTCCTTATAGGTCCGGCTCTGCATTTCTGTTTTGCCGTCCTCTCTCGCGTTCGACCTATAAGTAAACTGTGGAAAAAGCAGGTCTCTCCTTTCTGGAGGGGGAGATTCGCGCGTCTCCTTTCTGATTACCCATCCCCATTTTATCCGCCTTAAGTACTAACCCCTTTTGAAGCTTTTTTCTGTCAAGGTTGAGAACGTTATCGCTCTCTTTCACTTCAAGGGGAGGTTTTTTAGTTGTCCTCCGAAAGTCTCCCCCCGGTCCCTCCCACATTCCCTTCCGGCGGTAAACATTGGTCGTTCTTTCACGTTCGTGGAACGATTTTCGCCTTTTTTTATCTGGTGACGGTTTTCTGTCTTTTTTTCCGTCAAGAAGAGAATTTCTGTCCCAACCCTTCTTTCAAAACCCCTCGAAGCGCGATCCCTCCCACGCGTCTACTCCTTTCAACTGACCAAAATTTTCTTCCTTTTTCCCTGGACATGGGCCTTATTTTCTTTTTCTCATCGTTTAAGACTGATGACCAGTGCGGCCCCCACCTTTCCTACTCCGCGTGCTTCTCCGTCAAGCCCGTGGGTACCTTTTTCTATCAGCGTTGCCGCAACGAATTTTCCTTTTCGTGACTTTACATGATTTTCTTGCTGGTTCGTATTCGGTTCCACAAAGTACGTGCTCTTTCTTTTGATAGGTATACAAATTTCCCTTTTACCGACAGTCAGTTTTTGCGTACGAGTCCAAGGTTTTTCTTGCCCCCTCTCTCAATTGCTCCTTACTGCGACGCAGAGGGCTACTGACGTTTTCTCTGGTTCCTTTTATTCCCCCAGGCGAAATCCGTCAAAAAAGGAAACTCCTCACAAAGCATTCCACGGATCTTTTGCCCCGTGCGCATCCCGTCCCTCTCCTTGAAGATTCTTTTTGACTCACACTGTTGACAATCTCCGCGGGTTGCGAACCCCACCAAAACCCCTTTGTCACGCCTGCTAGGCGTTTTTACGATTTTTTTGTGAAAGCCATTACCTCCACCCTTGTCAGTTTTATCCTCCATGCTCAGCCCCTTCTCCTTTTCCCTTAACACGTGGACTAGAGGTTTTGCATTTTCTCCCTTCTTCAGTACTACGTCGAGATCTCGGAGTCTTTCCAAAGATTCTTGATGTTAAAGTTATCTCCCCAGACCTTTAGTCATACAACACTCTCTGAACAATTTCCTCTATCTTTTTGAGAGTCACGTACCTGCTTCGTCTTCCCCTTGCTGGAACGCCCGTTTTGTCCTGGCCCGTCCCGTTTACATTGGTTTGTTCGTTTTTCCTAAACGTAATAGAACCCGGCTCTCCTCTCCCTTCCATCGGCCATGACTTACGTTCGCGATCTTCTTTCCTGGCCGCTTGAGCAAATGCTCTCTCGTCAAGCGGTGAACTTTACTCATAACATCCCTTTCTTTCCGGCACCGATGCCAGGGGAATTCCTCTCCCTCATATTCCCTAGCTCATTTTTCTCGTCTTCTTTTTTCTTACTTTTCCCCCCCATTTCTTCTCCCTCTTTCTTTTTACTCCCTTCCCCTCCCCGCTCCCCTTTTTCCTATTTACTTTTTCCCTCTCTCGTTTTTTGTTCTCCCCCCCTCCTTTCTACGCTCCCTCCCCTTCTTCGCTTTCTTCCTACCCTGCTTCTTTCTTTTGTCTCTCGTTTGTCCTCTATCCCCATTATCGTCCCCCATTCCAGTGGTCTTTCTCTTTTTTTCTTTCCCCTCACCCCTTTCCTAGCTCCCGCACACCTTTTATTCTCCTTCTCCCCCTTCCCCTTCTCCTTTTTCCTCCGTTTTTCCCCTTTTTTTCCGCCCATTACGCTTCTCTCGCCCCCTTTCCGCTTTCTCCCGTATCCAATCCCCCTCTTTTCTCTGCCTCGCATCTTCTCCTTGCTGTTCTCCCTAGGTACGCCTTCTCCTTACTTTCTTTGTCTTTCTTTCGTCCTGCTCCCCCTCTTTCCTTTTCTCTTTTCTTCTTTTCTTCCCCTCTTCCCCTCACCGCTTCTTTCGTTTCCGTTTCACCCAATCCCTCTGTACGTCTCCTCTTCTCCTTTTTCATCCGTTTATTCTTCGTTCTTTTTCTTCCTCTCCCCCCCTTTTCCGTTATTTTGCCTTATCCACTCTTCTTTTCCTTTCTCTATTTTTACCCCCCTTTTTGCCTTTCCTCTTCCTCCTTTCCCTCATTTTTTCTCTTTCGCCCAATTTTCTGTTTCTCCTCCCTTCACTACCCCTTTCTGTTTTTGTCTTCTCCCTACGCTTATCTTTTTTTTTTTTTCCTTCCTTGCGTTCTTTTTTTTGAGACGAGAGAAGAGGGAAAGTCATGCACCTCTTGCGGCTGCTCCTTTTAGCCCCTCCCCCAGGTGCCCCCAGATGACGAAGTTGATCACTATTTTCTTTGGAGCGCATGATACATACTTTAGATTCCCTCTCTCTCACTAATTGGAGAGTCTGCGCGTAGGCGTCCCCCGGCAGTTTTTCAACTCCGAGACGAGCGCACGAATGATGCTCAGGGGGGGAAACAGACTCCATCACCATCCTCCTCCTTTCAGTTCCCTCAGCCCCGCTTCCCCAATTAGGATCCTTTTCACCCCTCCCATAACAGAGCTTTTTCCTCTCCTGTCGTTTTTATAATACATTCCTTTCAGAGAGGCCCTTTACACGATGTTTGCCTTTCTCTCTTAAAGGCCCCACAAGATTCTCCTCTCCCCGCCCCTAGGCAACCCGCTTGTTTTTTGCCTTGGGTCTCACTATAATTACCACCCACCCCATCCGTTTTTGACTCACAGTCTCTTCCGCAATTTTATTTTACTTCCAGTTCCAACGTACCAACCTCCCTCATCTCATCCGACTCCCCCCCCATTTAATGAGCTTTTCCTTAAGAAGTTAGATTTTTCTCCCTTCCCCTCCAATTTCCTATCTCCTTTCCCACCTCGCTGCGCTGTCCTCTCCTATTAAGCACACACCCCTATACTTTTTTCCTCTCTTCCCTTCCATACATGAACCTTGCATGACCCATGAGCCTCTTCAAGTCTTTTCAACCTCGAAGTAAGAAGTCCCACTCTCTTCCTCCCCCCCACTCTTTCTACACTTCTAACCCAAATGCGTACCTTTTTTTTGGAATTCATGCACTTCAACCCACTCATCTCAAGTTCATTTCCACCCCCGCTACTTACGCTACTAATCACCACTCTACACTACTCCTGTCTCTTCCTTCTACTTTTTCCTATCCAGATAATTAACAGCGAATCAAGATCCAAAACAAAACCTCACAATTCCCTCATAATTACGCCCTATCCCCTCTTCCTCCATCCACCACATTACACCATCCCTCCTCTCATTTTCCCCTTGTAGTGCCTTTTCCCCGGCCTCTACGGTAACGGTAAATATGTCTCAGTATTTGCCCCATTAGATTCTTTTCTCCCTGCAGCTCACACCACATCCGTGAACTACTTTTCCAGTCCCCCATATGTAAGGCAATCGGGGACGGGATTTTTCCCCACCCCTTTTTTTCGGTCATAAGTTGTCTCTTTCTTCGGTTCTGGACGCCGCACCTCCCTTCTTTCTCCGATGCCATTCCACTAGGGCGCCACGATCACAGTCCCATTTACACGTTATTTCCGGAATCTTATCGTCGCCCCTATATTCTTCCCGTGACCTTGGTTTGCGGCCTTTTCGTCCCCCCGTTTCCGGCCAGTTTCCCCAAGCTCCTCTTGCATGTCCCATGCCGACTGCTTTTTCTTTGCGCGAGCGGACCCCCCCCACTTTCCGCAACGCCGTTAAACCCGGGGTCTCATTTTGCTCACGCCCCAAATTCGCGGACGCTTTTCCATTTCCCCTGCAGGCATAATTTTTTAGGTTCCCCCCCACCACCAACCCCATCACATAATCACCCCCCATCAACCCAACCCCCTTACTACTAAAATCCCCCTCGTCCGCTTCGCCGACTACGTACTACAGAAGTTTGCGTCCCCCCCGCATTTGCCCCCCCCATTTCTTGACCCGTTTATCAGATTTTTTTCGTCCCTCTGCTGCCGGGGCTCTGCCCGCTGCAGGCTTTGTTCCACCCAACAGTAGCGGCGCGACTCTTTTACTCCCTCCCTTAGGCCATCCGTTTGGAGTTGCCACCTCCCGAAGCCACCCCCCAGCTCCGACATGGCCACCATTTTTTCACTGCCGATCGGTCCGCCCTACCTCACGCGGGGCTCGCAGATTCCTTCACCCTTTTTTTATCGGCCTGGTTTTTGAAGTAAGCCTCCTCGTTTTATTTTGTTCCCTCGAGAAGCCCCCCTCTGTAATTTGCGTAGCGGCACCCCTAGTTCTCCATTTCGTCGCGGCGCGTCATTTTGCGTTGTCGTCTTTTTTCTCGCGATTGCTTCGCAGATTTCTCCAGGCTCCCCTCACTTGCCCCCAACGAAGAGTATTTCACGCCCTACGAAACCCCCCGCTAAGGAATGTCCGCCATGCACCCAACGAGTTGTTTTCCTTCCGTTCCGATATTTAGGGCGTGCTTACGTTTTTTCGATGTGTGAATATTTTTCCCGACGCTCCTCCATCTGCTCTACCCTAGGTCCCCCGACGGTTTCTTTCCCCCCCTAGCACGAGGCAAGTCCCTATTTGGAAGCCTACCATATTGACCTGTGGCCGCCAAGGCCGGTTAGCTCACTTCTCCCCTCATGTATCCCTTTTTTTTTTTTATTCTCAGTCCGGGTGTTGCTTGAAGTCGTATTGTCTTGCCACGCTACCTTCGAACTTTCTTTTAGCCCCCGCCAGCACATGTGCCCCAACACTCAATCGAAATCGATTACGTAGTTGAACTCACTTTCCCTATCCCCTTCCCCCCCCTGCGTTGACTTCTCCAAATATCCACTCCTACATTCATAAGCTCCGGACCTTATCTCCAATTTATACCAGGATGGCTAACGCCCCCATAAGAGGAGGAAGCCTTCTTCCTCACCTAGTTTTGCCATCGTTATTAAGGGAGCCGGGTGGGCCTTTCTTCAATTTTATACCAGGTTTCATTGTCCCCCGTGATGTGTGCTGAATATAGTCTACCTCACGCACGCCCAAGAAGGAGTCAAGCCAACTCCACAACTCAAACAGCTTTCGCCACCCGTCCCTGCCCCTTCACAAAACGCTTCCGATGTTTCACCAGTCTTTTTCCCCAGCCTCATGGCCCATGGTATAGAGTAACATTTTTGTCGGAGCGAACAATGTCTTGCTCAGCAGCCGCATACACCGTTGCGAAGGCCTCGTAGCGTCACCCGCCGTCCTCCTTCTATAGTCTTTGCCTTCGTAATTCCCCCCATGATGCAGCCCCTCACGGGAATCCACCACATATCGGTAGCCTTCTCCCCGGGCATTCGACTATTCTCCTTTCCCATCATTTCTCGACTCTCTTTCCCACCAGCATGCTACCCCTTCCTACATCAGACGCGACCTCACGTTACTAGTTTTTCCCCCCCGGGGAGGGAAATTTCTTAGTACCCCCCACCCATGTCGCATATCTGCAAGACCACTCATCTTCCCTCCTGATAAATTGCGCCTATCCAAAACTTCTGTGAGGCCTCTGAGCCAGGCGAGAGAATCTGGGCCGTCTCACCTTCCATTCCCACCCTTTCACAGTGTTTTTTCTTTTCCTTTCTTCTGGCCCCACGTCCGCTCGATCCTTCCTTTCGCAGTATCTTAGCTTTCGCACTCCCAGGTCCCCGATCGACCCCTTTTTTCCCGCCAAAGTCACATATTTTGCCCCCGCTAATCACATTCCTTTTGACATCCTTTCCATCCCTGCAATCAAACCCCTACAACCATATTACCTTTATATCAGGACCGCTTTTCCGCGTGAGCCCCTCAAGGACCGCTTCGTATCTCTACCTACACATTTCCTCATCACCGTCCCCACCTGGCAGACCGTCACTCCCCTTCATCCTATACCCGCTTCCCGTCTGCACGCACGGGTTTCTCGCTCCCGTCGTACATTATCATTGATTTATTGTGCTGTTACTGCCATTTGTATTGTCGAGAAACTTCAGTCCATTTTTCCCCCTCCCCTCCCCCCTTTGACATAGTACTTACGGAAGCTCCCGGCCGGCCGACGGTCATTTTGCAACCTCATCGAAGGCAACCGTGCACACTTTCAGAAGAAATTTTTTTGATAAACCTTCAGCTTTGATTATTCTCAGCCCTCTTCTCACTTTTGCCCCCATACACCCCCTGTGCGACCACATTCCAGCACATTCTTAGCTGTACGCTCCCCCACGAATCTCTTTTTTCCCTGCCTTTTCAAGGTATTAGAACTTTTTCTTCTTCCCGAAGCTTTTTCCACTCCCCAAAGGGTATCTTGCTTCCCCACCAGGTCTCAGCCCGCTTTTTCCATCAATCGTATCTCATTTACCCCTGCAGTTCAGTTACGCAACCTTATTATCTTTGTTTATGGTTTCTACTACTCCCCATTTTGTCGCTATACCGGAGAATCTCCTGTCTTTTCTCCATAATATCAGTAGTCTCCGAATGCATTGCCTCGATTGTCGATACGCAGCTATCCCAGATGTTTCTGGGCCTTACTCATCTCTTCCTTGAATGGTCGGCTCCCTTTTCGTGATCAGTTTGCTGGTTTTTGCATTCTCCCTCCTTCCCTCTAGCGGAAGCAGTCTGGGATTCCCTCGGTATCATGACACGCGTATAAGAGGATTGATCGGTCCGCTAGTTCTTTATAACGACAGCGGCAACCGTTTTTCTGGTCACATTCATCCCCCATACCAGCGCCTCGAATTTTCCTCAGGCCAACTACCTATTCTGGGCGTGTGCTTATTATGAGGCAGGTTGACTTTCCCAATCGTTTATCCCATCTCAGCAACATCATCTACCAAGGCGGAGGAAGGTCCATTCTCTTGCGATCGTAAGACATTCCCCCTTCCCAAATCCACCCATTATAAACCAAGCCACTCACATCCTGCAACATTGCTGACTTGACGTTCTGCACTTAGCAAAGACCCCTTGCGACCCCAATTACAACACTTCCTCCAAGCCCTAGTCAAGTCCCACCCACACCTGCATTGCCCAATTGCCTACTCCCTATTACGGATAGTTCCACATTCAGATTGCGCATTAACCCCCCCCAACTATGTCATGAAGGATACATCTTCCACGAGGACCGTTGCGTGTTGGTTTTCAACCCCAAACCCCCACCCACAAACATATTTCTATCCAAAGAACCAGTCGAGATGCAGCCCCAACATACTATTGGTAATGCCCCCCCGTGGGGGTATCCTTTTTAACGTCTACTCTTCAACCAATCCCTTTGGCCATCACCCCCTGCCGTCAAACGATACCCCCTACTTTGGTTCCCCCCCTTTATTGCCCCCGTTTGAACTTGATCTTTGTATTGCCATGCTGCCTATGTCTATAGTCGACTCACGATATTTAACCTTCTTACGCGCTTTTGTTCTCCTCCATTCCAGGCTCGCCCCTTTTTTCTCCCCGTCCCATTCAGTCGCAGCGCTTTCTACGTTGACCTTTGACCAGAACAAGTCCCCCTCATTTTATGTTCGTCGGAGCTGTCTATCCTTCTATTCTCGGTGCATTCTCCCTACCCCTCCCCTTCCCCGTGATCGCAAACTCTTCCCTCCCTTCGACACTTCCCTTAAATCCTTTCAATGATTTTACCTGCTCCGTGAAGTCGTGCGTTTTTTTTTCTCCCCCTAAATTTTCTCGCCACCGCTTGTATCGCACGTTCCCCACCCTTCCAACTCATCTCCCCGGTATTTTTGCACCAGCCCACACTCTTCCGCAACCGCCCGCGCTTCCTTTCCTCGGTGACAAGATCTGCACAGTCACTTCACCGTGCAACCCCTCTCCTCAAATTGCCCCTCTCCTCATTAGGACAGTCCATCCCCAGCTCCCCGCGAGCATAATCCCGTTTTCGTCTTACAATTAATTACGTTTATACCCCCCCCAGCTTCATCTTGTCAAGCTTTTTGAAAGTCTGGTCCTCCGACAAGGACTCTGGTGTTCGTGGCGGAACCCACAATCACACTAACCGCAATCCACCCGACCCCCCCCCTCCTCCCTCTCTCCCTATGCGCCTCCTGTTCGACTACTAGCTTCGCATCCTGTGACAGAATGAATGTCCTCCCGTCCGTAGCCTCACTAAATAAAAAAAATGCCCCCCTGGAATCCTAATTCCCCCCCCCGATACCACCTCTCAAGTTATCACGAAGACGCGGAAGAGGTATTCGCCGGGTGTAGAGCCGACTTTTCAATTATACTGCTCGATAATCCCGACCTAACCATTCCTTTCTTGTTGTGACTGATGCGTGTCACCAACCCGTTTTAGTGGATACTCTTGCCACTACCCTTCCGATGATTAAGGCTCATCTGCCCAAGTCTAGCTCCTCAATCCTCAGGACCCAATCGACAACCCCGTTGACTGATTCCCTTTTTTTCAGTAAAGCTCACCCTCTTTGGTTAACTCCAACGTCCCTTTGTCGTGGCTTTCCTCACCTCCTTCTCCCATAGGCGTTTCGTTTCAACTCTGCTCGATTACGGGGCTCTAACACTATTGACCCACCGACCCCAATCTATACTCCCCTTTGCCAAACGATGAACCTATACGGATCCCAGACGCCATTGCCTTAAGGCCCCTGATCCATGGATTCAACCCCCCCTTTCGACGGCGTCCATCTTAATTCCAATCCGATCGGCGCAGTTTCCCGTGAAGAGGTCTCGCCACCATAGCACTAGCTGATTCCCCGATTTCAGGTCCCCCTACTGTGAGCTTAATGTGGCACACCACAGACTTTTACAAGTCTCGTTACCGTTTTGCCCCGTTTTTCCCTTCCAAAAATTAGGACTTGTGCCAGCCCGATCACACTGTCATACGCTTGACCATGTAACCATATCGTTTGCGGTGCGCCTTATTCTTCCTATGGCAATCGCACGTTCGTTCGCTGACAGCCCTCCCCATGCATTGAGGAGGATCTTCTGGTCGCAGCCGACACATTTTTCCACCTTCCATCCCAGTGGTACAGTACATGCTACAACCTACTCTTAGGTGTCCTGTTACCACCGTTTTCACTTATGTCTTTTCTGAGATTAAGCCCCCGTTGTAATTCCTGCGACAGCCTTTTTTTCTGTTTCGATGCCGCCCCGTTCGAAGTTTCGACCTCTTGCGCTCCCGCCCCCCGGACCACATAGTTATGCTAGAGCATTTCCTTTTTTTAGACCGCGATGTAGTAGATGCTGTCTACAGCATACCGTGGACTGACTATACGTACTCCCGGGGTTTTCCGAATTTATCCTTGCCGCATTTGCACCCCCCACACACGTTATTCTTTTCCTCCCCCCGGCTGCACGGTCTTTCCTTCCATCGCGGGAGTTCCAATGGGCGCTTCCATCTATCTACTTCAGGACCGCCCCTAACTGAGCACCTTGTCTGTCAGACCCCCCCCCGGGGGTATTGCCGACTTTTCCCCATTTACTGGATTGACCCCCGACCTTCGTTCCCCCTGCTGAAACGCAAACTTGTTCCGATTTTTAACTGTTTCTCATCTCTTGTCTCCCCTTCCCGTTTCTCCAGCTCCTGCCGACACTTATCGACTTTTCCAACTCTTTCCTCTGTTGGCCTCGTTCCCGGATAGGGACCTGTTCACCATTCCAACTCTTCCGGGTCAGGTTTTACCGCATAGATTCTTCAGTCCTAGTGTATTTTATCGACCTCTCAGGCTCTGCAATACCTTTTTTCTGAGAATCTATCCAGCGATTCCACCCCCCCCCCCCCCCATGATCCCTTGGCTTGACTTCCGACACCGTGCATCCATACCCCCCCGTCACGCCAACCTCATCACTCGGAAGCCTCCGCCCACCGACGATTCTGTCACATATTCAGAAATTCTGTAATACTTTTGCGTTCGTTGCAGACTTTTCGTGCCTCTTTATATCGGCCCGGCGTCCCCCCCGAGGGTACGCCCCCCCTTTTCGTGGATACACAAAGGCTCAGTGTATGTTCCGTCTAATGAGGTCCCCCCCCATCGCCCCTTTGAAGCCCCTCTTCATAATCCGCCGCATAAATCATTTACCCACTCATGATATTTACACTTTTGATTGTTCCCTTCTAATGGCGCGGATCCCGTCCCTGCGTCATCCTATATGCCGTCACGCCCCCCCTGTCCCGGGTCCCAGGTCCTTCGTACACGCAAAGACTTCTCATACCTTTCCTCGAATTGCTCTGCTGTCGATTTTTCTTTTTTTCGCGCCGGGACCTCTCCACTACGCCGATACGCGGGGCATTCGCACCTCTCTTCCTCCTCCCCGTCGACGACAAACCCATACATCCCCATTCCACTCCCCCCGCTGATTCATGGCATACTTTTCCCGTTCCAAACCGCCGTCCTCTACCAACCTTTACGCCTATTTTCTCCCTCTTGGCCGTGTTTTGGTTCGGCGTCAAGCCCCGAGGCCAGCTTAAGCAATCACCTACACCCGATACGCAGCCTCAGAACCGCACGGGCCCCCCCCCCCGCCGCGGTTGCTCCATATTTACCTGCTGTCGGTTCCCGTTCACTCCTCATTCTGTCGCCTGATCAATGCGGGCACACGTCTTTGCCGTTTCTTCGGTCCCCTCCCAGTTTGACTCACGCGTATTTGTTTCCACCCACCACCCTTTAAATCGATCTGCCAATTTCGCAGCATGCACGTGCAATTTCCATTGTGAACGTGTTTATGTTTGCTTGCGAGAGCGTCGTACCGCGAAATCGTGGCCAACTGTGACTCGATTTTCGGTTCGTTCCTATATGACCCAGCCCCTGCCGCATCTTTCAGAGTTTTTTGCGCGCTTGGCGCGTCGTCTCACATTAACGCATTCCCCGCTCTCTCTCACAGTTTGGCGGATACTGCCCACCCAATCCGACCCCGTATGCTCCTGCCGTCCTTATTTTTTTTAACCTTTCCCAACGGCTCCTTCCCTTATTCGATTCGCTGATAGAGCGACCTCCCCCCAGTGCGCCACTCTAATCAGGGACAGCCGCTTTACCACACACTGTTTTCCAACGCCCCCCCCTCCGTGTCTGACTCCCATTTTACACCACAGACCCCCGCCGTCCGGCTGTCGCCGTCTCCCTTCACGATATGCCTGCTCACCTCCATTAGATTCTGAACATGGCTGACCGCCTCCTTTTTTCATCTTAAAAGCGCCGATCTACGATATATGCCGTAAGCCCACGGCCTCTGCTGTCCGGTGCGCTTCCTAAGCACAGCGATGCGTGCTTTTTGCGATGCGGGTCAGCCCAAGTTCGCGCACTGAACCTTTTGCCCGGAACTTTCTCCCGTATCTTCGATGGGTTGTGCCCCGCCTCCCTTGTTACTAGTTAAACAATGGGCGTTTCGGGTTCCGTCTGTCTTTCAGCATTAGTCGAGACTCCCGCTGCAGTTCTTTGCATCGTTGATCTACGCTCATTCTCTTCGGTCCCCCCCAGCGGTGATTAGGTTTTTTTTGAGCACTTTTTTCCTCCGTTGCTTTGTCACCCTGTTAAATACCGCCCTTCCACGATCGCACACCTTCCCTTGACCGTTTTATTGTTTTTGCGTCCCAGAATCTCCTTTTCCCCCGACCCCAGCTTTTCCGTACTTGATTCTTGGGACTGACCTCCCCCAGCGCCGGTCCTTGGGTCCGACTCACCCATGTCACGTGACGCATGCAGGTTCAACAATCCCCCCTCCTTGGCCTCGTTAACCTTCCGGCGTATCCCGCGCTGCGCCTGAGTAGTCGGTTGCGACCCTCCTTATGCTTCAACCCACACCACACTTGCCACCCCCAACATCATCGATGCCTGCACGCCGCCCGTCCCGCCGCCCCCGGTTCAGAACAATTTGTCTCCAAATCATCCCCCTTCTTGAATTGTACTCTCCATGTTGTCTGTTTATTTTTTGCGCTTACTCCGCCACCCCCACCTGTTTTCCGTTGTGACGGCAAAATCTCCACTATCTGCTGTGATTTTCGCCCAGCACCTCCCTTTTTTGGCCCCGAAAAAAATCTTCCTCCCACTTCTATTCCGCACCGCCCTGTGACGTCACGACCCTATCTGATTCGCCGTGTCTGGCCTCTCCTCACGTTCCTATTCCTTCATTCTCCTGCAACGCCTCTGCCTAACATCCCGAATCTCCCTGCGCTCATTCAATGTCAGGCAGGTTTCCGGTTGCGGATCTTCCCTGTTCATCTATTGACCTGCGAGCTGTTACTACCTCCCCTTTCATGTCCCTGGTTATCTCTTGTGGTTTGTGCATAACGACCTGATCACCACACACCCACGGCACCCGCTTATCTTGCCTCTCAAGAGTCTTTCTTTGGTCGATCCTTGCTGACGATTTATGCCTCCTCGATTCCTCTTAAAAATTCCTGTTTAGCGAAGCATATGATTTTGTCCGCCGCTTTGCCACGACATTGACCATTCGTGAATCTCCACCCCACAGCAACCCCCCTGCTCCCCTTTACGCTATGCCGCCCTTCCCAGGCATTAGTATATCCCGTCAATTGACACTACTTGCAGGTGCGTCCTGAGGATACTAGATTCCGCTCCCCCCCGTCGGCGGATAATATCTTGATCGGACCTTTCTCTCGACCGCTTAGTCGCCCCTTCTTCCCAGGGAACGCTCTATCCGTTGTCGGAACGCCAACTGCTGTCTCCGGAGTGCAACGATTCGTTTTATACCGTTGGTGCCTCCAGATACCTGTTCTTTGCTGGTGACTCCTTTCCCCCTCCACAACCTTTCCATGCACCGCCTATGATCCTGAGGGACCCGACCACTTTCGTTGTCGCCAGCTATCTTGCGTTGCGTTGCCAATTGAAGGTTTTCCCAAGAGGTCCTTCCTGTCATCCCCCAATTCTTATTTCATTTTTACTTTCCTGCACCGTATTTTCTGAAGTTTGACCTCTCTTTCTACTTCACCCTCCCGGTGTAAAGGGTCACTATTATTTTTGGCGTTTTCCTGGACACTTCACATTTGCCTATCCCACTTGCCCCGCGCTCCCCCCTCTTGTCACAACTGCCACGTGTCCGTACCCCCCTTGCGCCCATCCGTGGTGTAATATGGGATCTGGTGACCCGATCGTTCTTCATAGCCCCCCTATTCCCCCTAAGTGGGACTTCCCCTCTTCTGGTTGATCCTGCGTGCTTGTTTTCTTCAGGTTGGTTCGTGCCCCTATCAATTTTCGTCGGACGGTTCATTCAACTATGTCTCCCTCGCCATGCCCTCCAGTTAGAGTTTTTTTACTTTTTTCTTCTATTTTAGCACGTGTTTATTTGGTGAGTCTTTCGCGAAGGCTGAATTACCGCCCATTTTTTGCATAGCTCTTTGGCGTGTTCCCCCGATTCTCATGAATTCGCAGTTTTAACGAGATCTTCATTGTCAGAGGGCCCTGTCCCATTGCAAGAGTACACCGTTTTTACGGATGTTTTCGTGTTTACATTCACTGGAACAGCCAGTCGGTCACATCATGTCGCCGCATATGCGTTTTTATTCCCGACGCCTTCTCCTATGGAGTTTTATTAAGCACACTGAGCCTCTATGTTATCCTCGATGGTCGCGAGATTTTTTAGTCGAACGACTTCTTCTTAGCCTGAGGTCCGACGAAGTAGCGGCGATTGTTTGCTGCTTACGTTCACGGTTCTGCTCCCACATATTCCCTTCATAGGTGAACTCTTTTTTCGTCCCGCCCCACCCGATACCTGATCACCCATGGGCTCATCTTCCCCTTGAGCCCGGCCACATTCTGATTGTGGTTGAGATTTTACTGTCCCCGTCGTTTTATCTCGGTAACAGTTCTCATCGTGGCCGACTTCCCCATTCGACCTCTTACCACTATTACCGGCCGACCCGCCCCTGGGAGCAGTCGTGCGTATGTGTTGATCCTCCTCGATTTACGAAAGCCCGTCATACTCCTCCCTCCCCAGTCAACAACCGCTCCCGGTCCTGTCCGATTTGCCAAACCACGACCGAGTATGTACATTTTTCTCCGTACCTACATCCATGGGCAGTTGCTTGGGCCCAAGTAAGCTGCCCACGTGTTCTGAATCTTAATCCTCCCCCCTTATATATTACCGACCCTCGCACGTCTTTTCCTCGTCGGTCACCCCGTTTTCATTCACCAGGATACAGCGGCGTGACGCTGGACTCTCGGACTCATCGATTTTTTATGCCTTCTATGGTGTCTAAAGGCCTGCCCCAGATATCTACTGCCCTTGCATCACTTTCTCCTAACCCACTTTGGGTGGTGTAACGCATCACCGCACACACCCCCCCGAGCTTTGCCTTTCTGGCTCCCCCGTACAGATGTATTAGAGGACCTTTTCAAAGACATTCCTTCACGCCCGTGTTGATCGAGGTCATCTCAATTCTCCGCTTTAACGGCAGCACTTTACCCCCCCCTTGACGACTTTTTTAAGAACCCGATGCGGCCGCACCGACTCAGGAGAGACCGTTGTTTTTTCCTTTGAAACGTCCTCGCTCCATTGTGTTTCACCTTTCTTAGATTGATTTTTTTTTTTGTCTGCTGCGGGGAATTTGTCATACCACTACTACATGCCACCCTCCTGGCGGCTTTGTCTCCTAAAATCTGTCCCCCCCCTGATGTGTCCCGCTGATGTTACTCCCTTGCCCTTTTTGCGTTTTCTCTGTCGCCTGAACTTTTAGTTTTTCCACCCCACGGTATTTAGGTCCCATCCCATGTGGCTTACCCCTCTTTTCCCCTTTTGCATTCCCCTGCCCTGATAGAGCACTTCCCTTGCCTGCCTTGCAGCTCCGGACGCTACATCCCCACACTTCATATGATGAAATTCTTCGCCTCCGCTGTTTGTAGAACTCTCTCTTCCCTACCTCACTTCTTCCTGCGACCCATACTCCCATTCCGGGCATGTTCTTTGCGGCCAAACCCTATTGCGCACCCCTTTTTTTACGCTGACACAGATGCCCCTTTTCCCTCCTTCCTTGCTTCCTTTGGCTTCTTCTAGTCCCCCGGTTGTCCGTCTTGTCGTTGCCACCTTCTTCCCTGACTCTTCGGACTGCGCTTCTCTTCTCTTGCGCCTGCGGCACCCGCGCTTCCTGGAATCGTCCTTCCCAGTCCCACGTCTCCCGTCGCGATCCTGCTTACGCAGTAACCGCAACGCTTTGTCTTATCCAGAGAGCTTCGTCTCAGAAGAAGGGCCGATCTCTCTCCCCGTTCGCCCCCTATTACGCCACATACCGTACTTTGACCGTAAAACTTATCGCCGCCTTCGGATGACCTTCGGTTGGGTTCGTTTTCAGGAAGGGAACCTATTGTTGGCTCTCTGGCAATTGTCTTGAGCCACCACTTCCATTCCCTTCCCTCATCGTCTTTTTTCGTCCCTTACGGTCGTCTGCTTCGGCGCTGTAGACCAAATCGACATTGTAACGGCCATTGACGTCAATTGATGTATGAGCGGTCTATTTATCATCTTCTTTTGGCGCCTCTCCGCAGAGCTTGTTCCTTGGCCTTCTATTTTCGTCGTAGAGCCTGGTAGTCGGTTTCAGTGACCCCTTTCTGTGACTTTCCAAAGGTCTACTCCACGCAGCGTGTTCCCTCTCCTAGGTAGTAAGCCTTTTCGTTTCCCATGATTCTCCGCTTCCTTTTTCGGATGTCTTACTTCGAAGCAGCTTCTATTTCTACCTCGCCAATAGTTGTCAGTCTTCCTTCCATAGGATTTTCCCTCCCTCCTTGCGTACCTGACCACGCGGCCCCTCCGTGTCGATCCACCCTTTTCTTCAGACCTTTAGGTCCTTCCCGTCCTCCTGTCCCGTTTGATGGTTTGTCACTTAGTGACTCTCCCTCTGTTTTACCTGTATTTCGCGAACCTTTTCCTTTTTTCCGCGTCGTTCTTGAAGTAAATTTCCGGTTCCTGACTGGCTTGCAATAAGACTCTTCCGGTTTTAGAGGATTTACTCTGCCGGGTGACCCACGGTTTTCACCCTGATGGTGTCATATGCACGCTTAGCAAGTCCTTTTCCCTTCAGCCCGTCTCCCCTTGGCGCCCCGGATTCGCAGTGCGATCCTAGTCTACCCCTTTGCGGTAGTAACCTCTCCTCCCACTTCCCAACGGTTTTTCTTTTTAGCAATATAAAGGAGCCCGTCCGTCGCGCACTATGTCCAGCAAGCATTTTCAATCTGTTCCATTAGTTGCGGAATCCTGATCTCTATTTTCGCATTTTCTCTTTAAACGCGCTCGTCTAGTGAATGAACCGGGTTCCCCCCCACTTTTTTTTGCTATCCTAGCCAAAATCAGTCTCTTAAGTCATTTGGTCGGTTGAACGTGTCCTGAGAGGCTGTTTTTTTAGCATTTTCTGTGGTTTTGTTCCCTTTTTTATGTAGGAGTTTGTTTTGCTTTTTTATAAACTTTCCGGCTTTTGACAGCCCTCCACGACTCAGTTTAGAATGCGTGAAGATTTCTTCTTTTAATTCGTGACAAATTTTTTCGACATGTTGTTGTTCCAAAGGCGATGTTCTCTCCCCTCAAAATCCTAAACCGTTACTGTAGCCCCCCCCCCCAAGAGTGAGTTTAACAACGACCTCCCCTTCCTATTCGTATTTCAGTCGGGATCCTCTTTTCCACTCCCCGAGCAAGAGATTGTCTTTCCTCTAATCGTCGCCCTTTCTTCTCTTTCCCGGTTTATCCTTCGCTTGATATTCGATGTCTTTCCTGCGGACAGACATTTTCCCAGGCCAGTTTCCCCCCCCTGACGCCACACTTCTACGTTAGCCCTCCCTTTTTAGCTGGCCCACGCTTCCCTCTTATAGATAGTGTTCATTGGCACTCTTTTTTCCGAAGTGTGTATACCGCCTCGCTCTTGCCCCCTGCCGGGCATGTCCTTTGTGCTTTGCACCGAGATACGTCCTCCCCCCTC
>Ga0179591_1287880_pt1 | contig 20754 bp, 25 predicted proteins | sample CZOMad2_1_08_16f_FD_182891 | JGI IMG/M metagenome (GOLD analysis project Ga0179591, IMG submission 182891) | Vadose zone soil fungal communities from Angelo Coast Range Reserve, California, USA - CZOMad2_1_08_16fungal (PacBio error correction) | ecosystem: Environmental > Terrestrial > Soil >... | reverse complement strand
GCGGCCTGATAGCTCCTCCCCTCCAAGCTCGCGAGGGCCCGCTTTTGTCGAGAAATGCCAAATGTTCAATTCCCTTCTCCCTTGGCATTTCTTGAAGCAGCGGAAGCGGGAGGTTGCAGAAAGATTTTCTAAGACTCTTCTTCCCGGGGCGGGCGCCCCCCAGGCGGCCTCGGACCCTTCCCTCGTTGGATCTTGGATTTTTTGGCGCAAATTCTGGAATTTCTTCCGTGTTCATTCTCGTGCCCTTAGGAGGGCCTGTCCCGTCCTAGCAGAGCGTATGGAGAGTGCCCCTTTTCGAGTCTCGGCGCATTTTGTCCCTATCGAGCAAGCCCGAGAGCACATCGGCCCTATTCCATTCGCACATCCTCGTCCTGCACTGCGCCCTCTACAGCCTCGCCTCGTTCTTGGAGGAGATCCCTTGCGGCTCCCTCCAGGCCACCTCGCTCGCGCGCCGCTTTCGCCATGTCATTCGGACGCCAGTTAAGGAAGCCCCTCCCCCGGTGGCAGAACGATTCCCCAGACACGTTATTTTCCCCCGAAGGGCTACTTCCCACGGCGCCTCGATCAGGAGTCCTAACCTCCCAAGAACCTTTGGTCCACGCGAAATTCGGCGACGTTTTCTTCGACGCCTGTTTGGCGGCGACGACGCGCGTTCAGGTCAATTCGTGCAAATTTTGTTTCTCCGCTGGCGGTGGCCAAGAGATGCCTGTGGCTAGATTTTTTCACCAAGGAACCGGTCCCCTCTCCAGGTTAGCGGTCCCTTTAAGCACTATGTCTGCCCTCAACCCGGTGCCCCCCTCTCCCTTTTGTTGTTCCCCGGCCCCCTCTTCAAAGTAAGTTGCGCTCTGTTAGTGTTTTTTGAGAAAGCTCCTCAAGCAGTTGAACCCCGAATCACAGGTCGGTTATTTTTTGACCCTAGAGCCCCCGCGGGGATGGTCCTTCTCAGCCCGCCCGAGGACCAAATTTGAGAGCCCTCTGCCTTTCGAGCGTGGGCGCCGCGCGCTCCACGCGTGCCCATGATGTGGCGACCTTCCAACCAACAGTGAAATCGGTCTTTAGGCGAAGAACTGTACAAGTCCCCTTGGCACGACGCTTTTTCGGAAAGAAGCAAGATCCTTGCCGATATAGATCCCGCGTTGTGGTAGCGGGTCCTTCCTCCTTTGATTACGGTTCTTTAGTCCTTTTCTCCCCCCTACGCGAGTTTCCCTAGGGAACGGTGGAGCAAGAGTATGGATGGCCTGACTTTCCATAGGAGCTCTCTGGCACCTACTTTGGAACAGTTCGGTGCATTTCGAGACGCGGTGCCGTTTCTTTTCCCGTTTATTGGCTTAGAACCAGGCAAAGTCATCGAGGCAACGATACCCCCTTCCGTTGATTTTCAGAAGGTTTTGTAGGTATGTCTTTTTTTAGCGGCAGCCCGGTCCCCTTTTCAGGCGAGGCCCCAGTGCCTCCACGATCCTTTCACACCGAAACCCACTTGCGAAGCGGTTTTTCCTGGGGGCCTCAGTCCACAGCGAATCACATTACCTCTGATTGCGTGTTCTGAAAGTGAGGATCAGCGTGCTTCTCCGAATTTAGCCGATTCCCTATGCGAACTCCCTGATTGTCATCATCAAGCTTTCCCCCAGCCATGCGAGGAAACCCAACCCAGCCCACCGGGTCTTCCCCCCAGACGAGAACGTTCGAAGATGACGGGTTCTTCCGCGGGGCACGTAAACCGGATTCAGCGGCCATTTCGCGCTTTTGATCTATACCAAACTAATTTCCCGTTTTCTTTCCCATGAAGAAGATTTCCCTTGGAACCCCCATCCTAAAGGCGCTCCGTCTCCCGTGGCGATCTAATCGTCTGCTCGAATCACGGCTCCCGCCCTCATCCCTGCCATTCCTGATGCTCAAGCAGCGATTGTGCCGCTTGGTTCCCCTTAAATGCGCGGCGTCCCAAAACATCTCCAACTGCAGGTCGTCCCGAAACTGGCCAATTTTGATCGCGTGCGAGTTCGGCAACCAAGCTTTTCCTTGGTTTCGGGGGCGCAGAAGCTCGTCGTTGAGGTGATCGTTTGCCTGTTACAAGATGTTTATAAAGGTGGAATCTTTCCCGCAAGAGCGCTTTCCCCCCTGAGGTGGTGCTGACTTTCCCTCTTCGGACGCTTCCCTTCCTCAGGTATGCGGGCCTCAGCTTAGTCCATCACGACCCGGATGTGATCGTTTTGGAAACAATACGGCCCACTTTTCTGCTCCAGGACCGACAGTCCCTCCATGCACTTTTTATTCTCTTTCCCCGGAGGATTGCCTATCGCCATGGTGAACCTTCTCAAGAGCCCTTCTCATTCGGTGCGCGTTTTCGAAACAGGTTGGTACTTCCCGATGACATGAAGATCATCTCCCTTTTGAAGGTTCTCTTTTCTTTCTTTAGCCTCTTCGACCTCCCCTCCCGGTTCTCTTGTGAAAGAATGTTTAGACTTCGCCTGGCGAAGCGGGCTTCCTGGCTGGGTGGTGGACACGGATGATGGCTATCAAGGACTTCGAGGAGACGCGTTGGTGCTGGAGCCCTCTTTCTGCTGGAGGTTCGGTTCCTGCCGGTATCTATATATCCCTAATCTCTATATCCCCTCCTGGAACCCCTGAGACGCCAGCGCCGCTTTCGCACAACGCGCGTATCTCGCCCCCCGATTGATAGACCGTCGTCATTTCTCTTGTAAACCAGCACCATCTCCTCCCCAGCTGCTTCTCCAAGTCTTCATCTCACTCACCCTTCCCGCGTCGGCGAAAGGCCTACCCTATCGAGCAAAAAGACGCCGGCCCCTCCGCAGAGAGCGTCATGGTCTCCACGGTTCGGACGCATCCCTGCCAAAGAAGGGATGATTTCCCTGTAATCTGAAACTCATCAGACCCCCCTTCCCGAACGGACGAACCTGCATCGGAAGGTTATTTCTTTTTTTAGAAATATCCCCCCCTCCCCCCTTTTGTCCCTTCCCCGCCTCCCCCCCTGCGTCGTCGCTGGGATTGACGAATTCTGTCCTCAATCCTTTTCTTTTCTTTTCATAGCGTGCCTTTGTCAGAAAACCTGACGTGCCTGCCCCAAATAGGAGCCTCCTCGTCCCCTTACACGGAGTACACCTTTCTTCGGGTCACCGGATCACGCCCCAGAAATCAAGGCTTCGCACTTCCGCCATCTCCCATGAGAGTGGTGCCGGCCCCCCGCCGAGACAATCCCAGTCCCCCCCTCCGGAAGGTGGTCTTGTTGTAGGGCCGCTCCGTGACTAGAAACTTCCTGCAATTTCTTGAGCAGAAGGCTTCTTCGAGGAGCTTCGAAAGTTTGGCGCTTTTATAGAGCGGCCTTTTATCGACACGTCTTATCTCTCGCTGGTTATTACCAGGTACTTTCTTGCTCACTCCCCGTAGCACCCTTGAATCGCGTGCCTCTAGATGATACCCTGAATGGAAGATGTTGCCTTCCTGGGCCAAAGAAGAGCTTTTCTTTTTCATTTTTCGAGACATCCCTCTGATAGGCGGGATTTCCCAGCCATGGTGGGTCGGCGTTTAGCATTGTCTGTAGGCTTTCTGTCCTGCGTACTCAGTGGTGAGGGGCGAGTGCCTCGTCCTTTCAGGAGAACCCCCCAGAGATCCTTCACCCTTTTCCTACCATCACCGCACCGCTTCAATGATGTCGGCTGCGTTTTGCTGACGGCACCCGTGGTCACCCCGCTTTTTTCCACTTTCTGTGATAATGATTGTCCCCTTTTTTTGCTCGACGCTTCTGTTTCTTTCTTCGCTAACACGACCATGACCCCTCAACCTTTTGCGCCAACGCCCTTCCCTAGCGGTGATCTTGCCGCTGTGTGGGCATGGTTTTTTTTTACCATTACTTCCGCGCCGGCTGGCACTTTGCCGCTGCACGAATGTTACTGTCTTCCTGTCAATCGAGATCTATGGCTTTAATTTCCAGACAGCATGCGAAACCTTCCCCCCCCATACGACGCCGCGCCTCTCGAAGGCAACGCCTGATTCCCTTTTTTACCTGAGCCGGCGCCTAGGGCTCTTTATCGTCTCATCGTGTTCGCCAAATCAGCGGTGCCCATCTCTGCGTGAACGTGCATGATTTTTCGGCAATGGTGGGTTTCCTTTTGTTGAAAAATTCCCATTCCCTTGAGTCGCTGAGCGTTCGCTCCCCCCGCTTTAGTTCTCGTTCCCCCCAGCTTGCGTGGCTCTTTTTTCCTCAGACTGTTTGACCCGCGGTGCTCTTAATGCTCACCGACCGTCCTTCGTGATTTCTGGGCCTTCCCAAGCAGTTCTCCTGTTTCTCCTGCTGTCTCCTTTTTCGCCCCCTTAGCCCTCCATTTTTACCGATCCTTCTACCAACATAAGGCCGTGAAACTTTTTCTGAGAACCTCATATTGTTTAAAGCTAAATTCCCGGTTCCTTGTCGCTCGTCTTCAGTGGCCACCCCCCCCCCCGTCTCTATTAAAGCCCCTCTTGCCGAAGTTGTCTAGGCTCCTTCTCCCTCCGCCACCATCGGCGTCCTCCCCGATCACGCAGGCGCTTCTCTCCATTGCACTGAAAAGACTTTCCCATTCTTCGCCGGCTTGCGCCACCTTTAAACTTTCCTTTTAGGAAACTCTTTTTTTTGTTGTCCGCATTTCCCCCTGGGGATTTCCTTCCCTTGTGATCGAGCCCTCCTTCCATGGTCGCGTTTTTTCGTTCTTGTCGCCCCTCTAGGCCTTCCGGGATCTCACTCCCATTAAAGAGCGAGGCGAGTTCTGTCTTTTCTATGACGTGTCCTTCTGTCTGTTTGCGACATGACAGATAAAGCCTCTGTCGCTCCCCCTTTTTTTTTTTCGCGAAATAGGCAAGTCCCTCCCTCTTCCCTTCCCTTTCTTTTGCTTTCCTGAAACAGGCCCTCATCAGGCTCTTCTTTCCACACGGCATCGAATTCCCTTTCTAGGCAGAATGCCCCCCTCAGCGTCCCCCCCATTTGGCGTAGGCCGCCTGATTTGTCTAGTCGCGAGAACCCCGTGGCTGAGGAAAGCGTTTTCTCCTTTCTTGCGGCTTCATCTTTCCCCCCCCCTCCCCTCTTGACAGTTCTTCTCGAAGCGGGTTCCCCCCTGCCCGCGCTCGTTCTAGTGCTCGATCAGGCCGATCCCCCTTTCCTCTCCGTTTTTGTGTTTTTCCGATGCGGTTCCTCTCGCATCAACCAGGAAACGAGCGCTCGGTTGCGTCCTTTTGAGAAACCTGGAATCCGGTAAATGCGCCAAGCCTTTGGTCCAGTATGCGAGACCGAAGCGGCGGAGGAACAAGAACGATGGTAGATTTCCCCCAGATTCTATCGTCTGCAGACCACAGTGCGGTCCCCCCGGCCATTACTCGTATACGGTGCATCTTTCACTTACCGATGCCTGTCATGAAGCTTTGGAGGAGGCCTGTTCCCGTTCCGAGCAGAGCTTTCTTGTAGAGGGACGTCTTAGAGGCCTGCGCCTGCCTCATGTCTCGATAACGCGCGCAGCCCTCGTCTTTTGTCCACATCCCTTTGCGCAAGGCAGACGCGCCCTCCTGCCTCGCCGCTTTTTCGGAGAACCCTTGCTTCAGAAATGCTCCACTCGCTCCTGAGACAGCAGCGCGCTCTGTCCTTCCCTACGCGCCGTTCCTTCCTATTCAAATTGCGACAACCAAGGACAAGATCTTCCGGAGAAGGTCGCCTCCTAGAGAGACCCCGGCTTACCCTCCCGTCCTAAAATGGGTCCCCCCCATCGGAGACGGCTTTGGCTCTGCCGAGGTGAACGTCCGTTTTCATCTCTTTTCTGCCCCATTCGGCAAGCATTGGCGTTCCCCCCCTTTTCGCAGGGGAGTTTCCAAGCTGAAGCGGCCTAGTCTGGACCCCAGCCTCCTGTTTTAGCGGTCTCTTTCAGACACTATGTAGTCGTCGAACTCCGGTGCACGGATCACCTTGGCGCAATCGTCAGTAAGTGGCGCTTTTTGAGAGCGTGAGCCCTTTAGGAGAACCTCTACGACCTCTAGGCCCCCCCTTTCCCCCCCAGATGATGTAGGTTCGTCGCTCGAGCACTCCCCGGATGTCAGGCTGCTGCTTTTTTCAAGCTCCCCTGCGGTTGTCGATCCTGCAGGATGGTGGCGCAGTGCTTTCAGCGCGCTCAGCGACTCTCTACATGATGAGTGTTGGCTCCTGCAGTTCGTCGCGCTCCGTGAAAGGAAGAAGTCGATTTTCCTCGATTTCGTGGACAGCAGCCCCGCTTCGGTTCATTATAGAGCCCACCCTAGTCCCGTGCCTGGTGAGGAGGCCGCCTTTTTTGGCGGGACGGTTCCTACGCCGCCGCGTCGAGGCCGTTCGTTTTTTCTGTCCTTTAACACGCCATAGAGCGCCTTTTTCCCTGAAGATCATGACCAGTAGTACAGAGTCTTTTCTGCGTGAAGCGGTGCTCGGACCTTTAGTGATTCCAGCACAGCCCAGTATTTTTCTTCGCGGAACGTTGGCTGCCTCCTGTAGGTATGTTCGTGGTTAAGCCCTCCCCAGACAGAGTGATTCCCTCAGGTTGGAACCTCTTTCCCCCGAGAACAGGTGTCCGCTTTTTTGGTCGAATCCTGGTTTCCCATTCCCCCCCCCCGCCAGCGATAATCATCTTCCTGGTGCTCTACCTTATAAGCGTGCCCGTTCTAGCCGGAACCCTTCTCCCTCCTCGTAGTGCCGCACCTGCAACGAATCTTATCCCTGCCGCAACTTGCGAGGACCCCACCCTTTGCCCACAAAGGATGCCCCTCGAGAAAGCGGCCGCCTTCCCTCAAAACACAGAGACTCTTTTTAAACGAAGCAGACGGTCCATTGTTGATCATGACTCACTAGCACTCGCCCCCATTGACTGACAGAAGCCACCACTACTTTTGGAAGCATCATCAAGGGTTCGTCTACGAAGTTTTCCATAGAATCTCCGATCGCATTACTCTCCCCCGTCGAAGGGTCGCTCGGCCAATGCCTGCTTCTCACTGCTTTCCTTCCCCCCCCTTACCGGTTTCCAAATGCGGGCTCATACAAACCAATCCTTTTCTGCAGGAGGAGAACCTTTCAAAGGGGACCTTTATCGCTTCTTTCGCCAAAAACTCCCTCGCTGACGGCGCACAAGCTCGGCTCTTTGGTATTTTTTTCTCGGTGACGCGACGTGAACCGGTGGACGCCTTCTGCCGGGATCGGTGGTTGGTGATGTCATTTTATTCGGCCCGACTACCTGTCCCGAGATTAAGCTCCCTAGAAGGCGTTTTCTTCATCCCCTCTCCGACTTTCTTCCTGTCTCGGTCATTGGATCTGCCGCCAGAACGTTTCTAAGATCAGCCGTTTCTCGGTCGCCTTTTGCTGCCTTCCTCGGACGTTGCGCTTACATCAAGCTCTTCTGCTTGCTCTTCGTCGAAAACTCCCGCGAGGACATGATTCTTCGATCAAGCGGGGCCGTTTTGCTCGTATCACGTCTTCCTTTTTGCGACGCGTAGCGTGTCCTCCTTGAAGGTGATACATCTCCTGTCTTTTGTCGACGATATTTTTCTGGTGACGGATGAGATGTGCGCGGCGTTCCCCAAGGGACGTGTTAGAGGTCGAAGCCTGGTGATGGAGCCCTGATTTCTCTCTTGTCGACGTTTGCAAAGAATGGTCTCTTCTTCTCTCTTTTTTTCCTCTCATTACGCTTTTTTTCGGTAATACCCTTTCTTGGCCCACCCTCTTTGCCAGCGCGCCGAGGGACTCAACCTCCCCCCACGCGAGTATCCTCGCCACCTCCTAGAAGAGAACATATATCCTCCCCCCCCCTCCACTTCGAAAAGCTGAATTCGCCAGGCTTTTAGTATCCGTGCCGCACTGCCTTACGGCCAGGGCCTTGATCGATTCCGGAAAGCATTGTCTCCGTAATGGAATAGGAGCCCCCGTGTTAGACGCATGATCACCTTCAACCGACGGTCGGTCCTTATTGATGGAAGCCTGCCCGACGTGCACCGAAGACCAAGCGACGAACACTTTTGATCCGGTAGGTCTGGCTTCCTTTTATAAATGCAGCTTGTTCCATGAAGTCCGATCCACGTAGTAGTAGGGATTCCTGATGAGGACTGCGATTTGCTCCCCTTCGTGCGTGTAAAGAGTCAAACTGTAGCCAGTGACAGACCCCCTAGGACAGTCATTCCGAAGAGACCGAGTTCCCCCCTTTATTCTTTCGGTCGCTTTTCACCCTCCAGATAACCTCCCTGTGGTAGCTTCTGAGCATCCTCAATTTGTCGTGTTGCCGGCCGGCCCGCGATTCACCCCCCTTCGCCGCCGGCCTTGCCATCTTTTTTGGCCGCGAATTTGAAACCCCGAGAAAACCTGCCTGCCTTTCATCGCGCTTTTAGAGCCCTTTTTATTTCTCTGCTTCTCCAGGGTGGGAGTCTCATTCCCTTTCTGCGATTCTTTATCTACGTCGTAGGACGCGTTTTTGAGGATTTTTTCATTAGTGTGCTTTTCCTGTCCCCTCATATGCCATTCTGCGTTGCGAGATTTTCTCCGCTCCAATGGCCTCTTTCCGGTTACCCTGCCGCGCTGTTCTTATCTTTCAGACGATTGCTAGTTTTGATTGTCCTCCCATGGTGGGCGTTTTTTGTCTCGCGCTGTTCGGCGGATTTCGTTCCAGTGGTGAGGCACTACGTTCTCGGCGAAATCGGCAACCCCTAATCTTTTCTCCTCACTTTCCATCAAAAGACCTCCGACTTCTATGACGCTGCGGTGATGCTGCGGGTCCAGAGTCGAACACCGGCGCCCCCATTTCTTTCTCAATCGTGTATTCCCTTTCCCTGCGGGCCTCGCGCTTTTTTGCGTGGCTGCTGATCCACCTCACACCAACATGAAGGGCTTCCCCCTCCTTCCTCCCGGTGATCTCCTCTCGAGTTTTGGTCTTGTGCTTACAACTCACTTCCGCTCCTACGCTCTCGACTATCAACTGTTCATGACCCTTCAAGAGGCCTTGGTTTCCCCATAACAGCCGTGCGCCCTTCCCCAATGACTTCACGACGCCGGGCTGAACTGGAGGCCGCCCTCTGACCTTCGTTTAAGTCCTACACGCCCCGCTGCTCTTCTCCTCGTGCAGATCGTGATGCTTCAGGAAAATCGCGTTTGTTGACTTCGGCGTGCCCTTTTCTGCGCCCGAGCCTTTGTTTCCTGGTCGCCATTTTATCATGTCCTCTCTTTTTTTTTGAGGCGGCGCTACAGCTTTAACCAGCCGCAGTCTACCCAACCTTCTGTTTTTGTGTCGACCGCCCTCAGGCGGACCATCCCCCCTCCTCGCGGATCCGGCCTTTACCCTACTCGTGATTCTGGGCATGCACTCCGCCAGAGTTGCTTGCTGTCAACGCTCGCCCATTTTGCAAAGACCTTGCCCCCCTCTCCTTTCCGGAACAACCTGAAGGGCGCGTGGCAATCATGCTGTTCTTCGCCTACTTTTTTGACCACGGTTCTGCTTTTCTTTCCGACTGACTTGCCACCGCCAAGGTTAGTCAACTCCCCCTTCTTGCCGAATTTTCCTGAAAGCGAAGTAGCCTCTCCCATCGCGTCGAAGATCCCGCCGAATTTCTCGTTTCCCCTTGCCCTCCTTGCGAACCGGAATCGTCGCGCCGTTTTGCGACGGCCTTATCCTTTTTTCAAAATACGTTGTCCCCTTTTGCAATTTCTTGCCACCGGGGATTTGAACGGCGCGTTCGCAGTGACTGTGGGCGCGATGGCGCTCTATCGGGATATCCCCAGAAAGCGCGAGGCAGGTTTTACCTTTCTGGCCGTGACAGCCTTCTCTCTGCGAAGGACAGATAATCCCCTTTTTCTAGAGAGCTGATCGTTCCATAGCCCAAAGGTTCTTTTCCTCTTCAAGGCCGTCCTCCCCGCTCTGCCTAGTGCGGACCCCCCCCTCCTTCGATTTCATGAACGTTCGAATTTCCATGTGCTTCATTCACAGTCAATCTTTTCCCCGAGTCCTGTCCCCCTTCCCTGATGGTTTCCCCCCTGCTTCGAGAGACTCTTTGTGAGCGTAACAGCGGGCTGTATTTCGCACCCCAGCCTTGTTCTCATCCAAAGGCTGCCGCGGCATTTCCCTTTTCTTCAAGGTCTCGACGCCCCCGAGCCCTCGCGCTCTTTTTTTCTGGCCTACCTCCTCCTCCCTCCTGTTGAGAGAGTTCTATGAGGCTGATACGAGCACTACCCTAGCGAGAGGGCGCTGTCCCACGGAGTGCGGAAACCAGAAATGGTCAACTTTTTTTTCATCCTTGACCAGGATGAATTCCCAAGCGGCACTCCTTGAGGAGGAATTTTATAAGAAAGCTTTTTCGAGGTACCTCATCCCCCCCCCCAGATTCTCTCGAAGATTGGCGACCCTCCTTTTACGTCCTGGCCCCGAGCTCATTCTTTTTTGCATTGGCCCAGGGATGAGAATGAGTTGCCGGTTCATGAGCTGCTCCTGGAGGGGCCTCGTTCCGCACGTGATCCTTTTTTGTGGAGAGGGACCTTTTTCCATTTTTTTCTCTCGCCCTTCCCTATTGCTAACGCCGGTTTTCCAGACGGCTTTATCTGTCTTCCTCCAGACCCGCATGGCTTCGGCCAGCGGCTACAGCCCCCTCCCCCCCCCCCCCCTCGCGTAGTACTCTCACAGGATTATTTCCCCCTTCACTGACGTAGCGCGCCAATTCGCCATGTCATTTCGACGCTCCCCGTTCCGGAAGCAATCCCAGTTTAGGAAGAAATGCGGACAACAATTACTAGTTCATAGGTAAGGTCGCCTTCTCCGGCGCGACGATTCTGCGATCGGCCCCCCTCATTGTCAAAGACGTCCATCTTTATTGAGTGATCGTCCGACTCTTGGTGACGGCTCGTCGCGGGGTGCAGTTTCCCCCACTTAAATCCGGGCGTGGAACTTGCTCCCCCCTCCTCGGTGGCCCCCTTCGGCGGCATAGAGCCCCCCTTCTCCGGAAGAAGTTTATCTTCTGAAAATAAGAACTATGTCTTCTTCCAGAGCAGGTGCACGGCGCTGCAGGGTTGGTCAGGTCCTCTCTGTCCACCTCCCCCTGCAGCTTCTAGCGTTGTTTCAGGAGCAAACGCTTTTCGAGTGAAGGGCCCCCGGCCTCCCTATTGTTGAGCCCCCGTCTTTAGAGAGACGTTTATGGTCCTGTGTGATTGTCGAACCCCGCAGGTGGTCTCTCCGGGATTGGTTGGCCTCTGGAGAGACTCCAGAGAATAGGTTCCCCCCTGGAGTGTGGCGACCATGTCCCCACCAAGTGTACTCTCTTGCAGCCGACTTCGCCGAAGTCTATTCCCCCCCGCGATTGTCTGGCGACATTTTTCCGATCGGCACTCCTCAAGAGAGCGTGCCGTTTTTCTTGGAAGGCCCGCAGGTCGGTGCTCTTCTTCCGGTGCATAAGAGTCTCGCCGGCTTCGATGCCGTAGTTCCTTTTCGTTCTTGATTGTTGTGAACCCCTCCCCCAGAATTCGAGTCTGAAGATCAGGAAACAAGTCTTTCAGAGTAGAGATGTTTTGCGCGGGTCCTTTTTTTTCCTTTTGGCGCCTCCAGCACCCGCGAGCGCAGACGAGAGGAAAGTCTTTGCTTTCAGTTTACTATGTTCTTTTGTTCTCGCCCGCCCGAAAATTCAGCAGCGATCATGCCGTTTCACGATCATGATCACCTCTTGGAACATGGTTGTCGATCCGCTGGTGGTCGCCCCTTTTGTCAGCATAACCCTTCTCTATAATTCATTACTAGATGGCGTTTTGATGGCGAAGTTTCTTCCCGCGTGCCTTATGTTTTTCCGAAAATTCGCCCTGAGGCCAATCGGATTCCTCCCCCGGTCCTGAGCATCATCACGCCTCCCAGAGAGTGGACACCCCGCGCAAACCAGGGTTCCAAAAGCCGCCGTGGCTCCCCTCTGCTCGAAGATTGAATCCTCCCGGCGGTGGCCTTCAACCGGCATCCGCGCCATGTCGCGATCTAATCTCCATCACGGTCCTTCAAAGGTTATGCTTTTCATGAAGAAGACGACTCCCTCACGATCCTCAAGGCGCGTTCGTTCCCTCTTGCTTACGCCCCCTCCTCTTCACGCGCAAGCTTTTAAGAGCTCTTTTCCACTCCTTTCTCAAGCGCCCCCCGAGGACATGAAGTACCCGTTTTCTAGTTTCAAATTCTCGCCCCCCCAAATGGCCAACCTCCCGTTTTCGAACAACTGGCAAGTTTGATCGAGTCTGCTGCCAACAACGCGCATAGTGGCGCTGTCTTACGATGCTCGGTCCGCGCCACGGTGATCGTTTTTGTGACCCGCGCTGTAAGATTCCCCGTGGAGACGCGGTATCGGTTTTTCGAGGCGCAGAGTTTGCTGACAAGGTCGTCCCCATTCGGACGCTTCCACGACGATTGAAGATCAAGCCTCTTTTTTCTTCAGCTCGTTCAATCCATTACCTCCAACGGATTTTTATAGAGGGGCTTTCACCATCGGGCCTCGATTCTGCGCCAGAACCTCCTTGCTTCTGCTTGTCTGTCGCGGTCGTTCGGGGTGGTTTTTGGGTTTTTGGCTTCTCTCGCTGGCCGTTCCATCAAGCGCTGAGCCCGTTCTTGATTCGGCGTCGAACTGTGGGCCGACGCTGCCATGACGCCTCCTCTCAAGGCGGTGCTTAGCTTTTTTCCCCAGATCAATTCTCTTCGCCGACCGTAGTCGCGGTGACGCCTTTCTCCTGGCCTTTTTTTCATCCTCTTTGTATCCCGAGATGGTGCTGGTTTGACAGTTCTGTGCGCGGCGTCTACTAGTGTTCGAGGTATACGCTTTTTTGAGCAATAGGGCGCGCTGGGCGGTCGCGTTGTTCCCCCCTTGGCCTGGGTATCCTTTTACTTCCTCTCTTTTTTTCCCTAGATTTCCCCGGAATTTCACCCGCGACGCCAGCGCGCCCTCCTAGAAACACGAGCGCTCCTTTTTTTTCCAGTCCTTGATATGCACTAATCCGTGTCCACCAGCCCCTCGCGACAGCTGCTTAGCCAGGGAGGTCCTTTTTTCCTTGCCGACTGCCCCTTCCCCCTCGACCGCGTCGTAGAATCTTCCCCCGCCCAAGCGCAGGCCAGCTTGATCTTTTGCGTAATGGACTAGGCGCCTTCGACGCAGATCCCCTCTCCCAGGGGAAGGCTCTTTCTCGACGGCAAAGCCGTTCTCAGGCGCCGCCGCCTCTCGACGAACACGCATTTGCTTTTCTGGTCCCCTAATTCTCCATCGCCGATTCCTGCCCCCCCAACATACGGGTCTTCTATTTATTCCGACGCTTTCTCTCAGCGCATGCAGCTTCTCTATCATCGCGTGCCTGCGTCCGAATAACGGTCCTCCTTTTCCCCATCCCCTGCCCTCGCGCGCCGGCGCCTGCCACCTGTGATCTTCGGCCCTTTTCACCGGCATCCCTCCCCTCCCTTCCCTGCCCCGATTCTTTTTGCGCCGAAACGCCCCCCTCCTGAGCGGGTCTGCACTCGGCCTCGCCCGACCTTTACCCGTTTTCATCCTTTTTCAGGTTTATCTTGTTGTCTGGCGCTTTCCGTTTGCACTCACAAAGACTTCCCTCCGCGCTTGTAGCACAGGCGATTTCCCTTCTGGACCGGTCGGGCGCGTTCTTTTGCGGCGATTCCCTCGAACTTGTCTTTCCTGAGAGCTTTTGGATGGTTCCACCCTGTGCGTCTTCAGCGGTAAGATCCCCCAATTTAACTTGCGTGCTAGACCTTAATGATCATTAGAATGGAACGTTTTGGACCCTCCTTTTGCGGCCCGCGATGTCTCCTTAGAGTCAGTCCGCTTCTGGTTGCTTTCCAATCCATGGTGTGGTTTGTTTTGTCCGCCATGGATTTTCTCTGATTCTTCCTTTGAGCTTTCCTCCTTGGGCGGCCCTCCTCTTGCCTCGCGCCCTTAGGGTCGAACCCCTACCTCGATCCATTCTCCATAACGCCCTTAGACTTGTCGATGATAGCTGATGATGACGGAGAAAACCGAGTCGACCCACCCGCGCGGCGCCCCATGTTAGCGTTTCTGTGACCAGCAGGCGGGCCCCCCTTCGATGCTGTGCGTGGATGCGCTACACTCACAGATCACAACCTGACTGGTTTCCAAAGCCTTCTCGCGGTGAGTTCGGTGGCTGGGCCTGGTTTGCCCCCCCCCCCACTTACACGAAGCAGGCTTTTCCTCTCTCCTCCCCCTGAATCCCCCCGATCTTCATGTCCATGCCTGCCTGGCGTGTTCCTTCTCCCCCCGCTGCGCCAACGCACTCTCTCTCTCTTTTCCTCAGCCCAAGCGATCACCGACTTCCCTTGGCAGCACTACCAGTTTCCTGCTAGTGCTCTATATTTAGTGCTCTTCTGCTCCAAGAATTCCCTCTTTCCCTCAGACTTACGCGTTTGCTGCAGCGCGCCCGATCTTTGTTTTCCTTGAGTCGTCCCCCCCCAACTTAATGCGCCGTGAGAGCCCGATTCCGTCCACGCTCGAAAACCCCCTCGCAGAGCTCATCACCATGCTGGTGCTCCCTTTTTCGAGATGCATGCCTCCCTTCCCCTTGTCGCGCCAGATGCTCACGGACTTTGATTCTGGGCCTGCCCCCGACTCGTTCCCCCCTTATGTCTCCCTCAAGAGAGCACACTGAACGAGCGGCCGGGCCCACAGCCTGCAGGGCGCCTTTTTTTCCGCCCGACATATTTTTTCGACCGATAAATTCTGCCGGTTCCTTGGCAGTCTTTTCTCTTCGCTTGGCCACCGCCCCCCTCGAGCCATTTCACTCGCCTGCGATTCCCTGCACGCGCCGCTTTCGCCCCCTCGGTCGAAGATCACGCCGTCTGCCCCACTTTGGACCACGTTCTGTCTCGCGAAAGCCGGAATCGTTTTTTCTTGAGAAGTCGTCCCCCCCTCAGTATTCGAACCCCTGTCCTTGTTGTCCGCATGCCCCTGGAGGATTGCTTCCGTTTCTTTTTCCCGAGTCTTGCGTCGCGGTGGGCGCGACTCGATTCCGCCACTTCTTCAGGCCTTTATCTCCTCAGAACTTTCTTTCTGGATCTCTGGCCTTTTAGTTCTGCTGCGAAGGACAGATCATTTGGCGCGCTCGTTTTCCCTGCAATAGGCAAGGAGTACTTTCCTCTTCAGGCCGTACTTTCCTCTCTGCTCGTGAGGGCATGCCACTCCTCTCTCTAACGCATCGAATTCCCAAGGCCCTTTTTAAGAAGGCAACTTGAGAAGAGGCAGCGCCCGGAACGGAGGTACCGCTGGAGGGGAGAAGCCCCCCCCCCCCCCCCCCCCCCAAAACACACCACCACCCAACAAACCACCAAACCAAAAAACCCCCAAAACACGCCCCCCCTAAAAACCAACCCCCCCCTCCAAAAAACCACACCACCCCAACCACAAAAACAAAAAAACCCCCCCCCCCCCACCAAAAAACCCCCCCCCCCAACCCCCCCCCCCCCCCCCCCCCCCCATTCGAGAGACTTTGAGGAAATCGCCCGACTGATTTATCCCTCCCGATCGAGTTTCGCGCCCAAAAGGATGATCTTCTTGACCAGTTTTTTCTCTTTTTCCTCGCAGGTTCCCCAAATAGAGATATTTTAGTGATAGATCAGGCTTATATTCTTTACTCCTGTTGTTGATAGAGATGCGGCCTAGCACTACAAGCACGAGCGCTCTTGCGGGAGCGGTCCGTCGAGAACCTGTCCGAACTGGTTCCCCGCATCCTTGTGCCAGGGACGCCCCGAAGTCCGGAGGGAAATCAGCATGGTCGATTTTTTCCTCCTACGTTCCTCTAATGCTTGCGACACTCAGTCTCCGGCCCTCACGCCAGCCTTATGCCGGTGCATTATTCCCCCCTGGATTCGATTGCCTTTTCATGAGCGGGTTGAGGAGGTTCTTCACGAAGAGAAGAGCGTGGTTCGGCCTGGAATTTCGGGTGCTATGTTTCTCCGATCCCTCCTGTCCCGCGCCAGGTTGATCTGTCCTTCGCACAGACTTTCTTGTTGCACAGGCCAGACGCTCTCCTCCGCCTCGTTTGCGCTTTCTGGTCCCCAGGACTTGCTCGCTCCGCCGGCTTCGCGCCGCCCTAGTCTCAGCTGCGACCCTGTCCCCTGTCCTTCGACGCGATTGACAGCAATCCAATTGTGGAAGACATGCGGCCCCCCTTTTTATTTTTCCGAAGTACCTTAAGGTCGCCTCGCATTTTGACCTCTCGATTCGCATCTGCCCTAACGTGTAACGCGAAAATTACTGAGTCCTTGTGATCTCCTTCGCTCTGGGTGCCGTTTTTCTGGTGATTCAAACTGCGGCCCCCCCGGGCAGTGAAATGTCCACGTTGCCTTTTTAAAAGTGTCCTGTTCGTCCCTTTAAAAGGAACGGCAGAAGCTTAGCGGTCGTGAAACTAATTTAGTTTCTCACCTATCCATGGTACGGTTTTGCCTGTTGGTCCAGGACGTCTTTCGCAGTGCGCGCTTTCGTATTGTTGCCCAAGCAGGACAAACTCGTCTACCGCGTTGCAGTCCAGAATGCTTCGTTAGCCCGGCGATAGCGACCCTTCGGGATTCCTGATGATAGATGAGCCCCCAGAAGAAGGTTTAGAGCTCGCGTTGTGGTTTCTCTGAGTTGCCTTTAGTCCTGCGATCGGCTCCCCCATGATGAGTGTTCGAAAAGGAAAACCTGCCTCGGGCTCTTCAGAACGTGCAAGGACGAAGTCGCCCACAGCGATTTTCTTGGACAGCAGCACCCTCTCTGCCACGATAGCCGATTGCGCGTGCCGTGGGATTAGTCCCTCCCGCAGGTCGGTGAATCGGAGGGGCCCCGTTCCCAGAGTCTTCGCCTTTTCTTCCCAAGTAGTGCTGTGTTCCACTTGATGGCGAGGAAACAGCCATATCGCAGAATTTGACATGAATATTCCATCTCTTTTTCGCGTCGAGAGCGTGCATCCCCTGTTGCGGAAGTGAAGTTGGGCAGCACAAGGCCCCCTAGAGCGGCACCCTCTCCCCCGGAAGGCGTTGGCGCCTGCAGTTCAGGTCTGTTCGTGTAGTCGTTCTACCATTAGCTCGAGGCCCGCCATGCGTTCCAAGATTCATGATACCGCGACCCTTGGTTTCTCCTGTCAGCGGTTTTTCCTCCTGGGGGCACGGCCCACCGCACGCGATCATTCCTTCTTCTTTGATGGCCCTGAGGATCAGCGTGACGTCGGTTCCTTGAACCGAAATGTCGCCTCTTTCGGAGTGCCGCACCTCGAAAGCCCCTCTTGCATAATCACTCCCCTCCCCTGCCATGCGAGGGACACTCGACCACCAGGATGCCAATCCCTCGTATCCTGCTTTCCCAGCGCGGCGTTGCCTCCGGAGCAAGGCTTCTTAGCGCGTGATCATTTTCAAATCTAGCACGGCGATTCCATATGTTAGATGTCAGCCCGACTACCTTCAACGCACTCAAGGCTCGCGTCTTAAGCTTTGCACGGTCCTACGGAATCTTCTTCGACTACCTCTCCAGAATGTGAATGAGCCTCCTCCCCTTCGCTGCTGCTCCCCCTGAGGAATGCCAGTCTGTTAACCTGAGCCGGGGCGGTTCCCCTACAAAACGATGTTCCAACCCTTGCAGGAGGCGAAACGTCCCCAAGGGGAGTGATCGCTTGAGTGCCGGCAACCACCGCTTGCGTGGCGATGGCGTGAGGGCAGCCCGTTTGTTGCGGTTCGTATGAATTTTCCTCTCAGAAGATCAAGTTTCTCCAGGTAGAGGAGATCCCCGGAGCAGATTGGGTGCTTGACACTTCCCTTATTCGGACCGCTTAACATCCCCAATGAATATTTCAGTTTTGCAGGAATAAGATTACCTAACTAAGAAGAACAGTCTTTCTTAGGTGTTTTTTTCCTGGGGGCATCCCCTCACTGCATGAGCTTCCTTTCCCGGTACCAGACGCTACGTGTTCGTCGCGTTCGGATGGCAGGCACTATCGGCATTCTTTCCCCGATTAAATAAAGATCCCTGAGCCCTTTGAGAGTGATAGGAGTCGACAACTTTGTACGCCACGCTCGAGCCTGCTTTTGGGGCTCCTGAGTGGTGCTCTCCCTTAATCTCGCAGACGACCTCCTTTGAAGAAGGTCTTCCCATAACTAAGAATGGCTCCTCAGCCCCCCGACGATATGTTCCAACGGATGAGATGTTCTCGACTTTCTGAGTATTCAAGGTGGTGCTGGAGCCTCGTCCTCTTTCGGGTCGCGGGTTCCCCACTTGGGTATCTATTACTCTAACTTCCTTCACGGTGTTTGTTTAGAGAAGTCTTCCCTGGCACCCGCGACAGCCATGGCCCTTCGGGCCCAGCACAACTCGAGTCTCCTCCCCATTATCGTCAGTCGACACATCTCATCCTGTGTTACCATTATCGTAGCCCCGCTGCTTCAGGCGAAGGGATAATTTACCTTTTTCTGATTAACCGAGACAGCGGCTTCTCGTAGGCCTAAGTGACCCTCCCAAGAGAAGGCCCGCTCGCGTAATGGCATCGCTTCCGGTTCCCCCCCCCCCCCCCCCCCCCCCCCCCCCCCCCCCCCCCGCCGTCATTGCAAAGAAGGGTGAAGGTTTTCAGAGGCAAAGCCTCGACATTCCGCCCCCTCTCCCCGAGGACGAACTGCATGAATCGGCCGGTCGGTCTTGTATCCATGTCCGATGTGCCCTTCCCCCCCTATTTTCACATCCGGGTCCGTCGTATCTCGAGACATTCCTTGAAGGAGGACTCCTGTTTTGATATTAATCGCTTTCCAGCGTCCGAATGTGACGTGCATCACCCCTCTGAGACCGACGAAAGCGTCCACCTTTTTCCCCGGCGGTCACCGAATCACCTCTTCACCGAAGGAGAAGAGATTCCTTTTTTTTCAAGAGACCGTCCCTTCCTGGGCCGGCCCGACGCGACTCCCGTGGAAATCTCTGCGTGTAGGTTGTTCCCCCCTTGTTTGTAGGGCGCCCCTGCAGTTTAAATTGAAAAAACGACCAGGTCATCGCTCGACAGCATGCTGCTTTTCGTTCGACAGGGTAGGGGCTTATTCGAGCGTCCCCCTAGTCAGATCTCAAACTCTCGCACTGGGCGTCGCTTTGAGGCCCGTTCAACATCCAGAGAGACTAACATATTTGTTTTTCAGTGATAGATTGAGTTCAGATAAAGTAGAGCACCTCCTCTGCATTAGGTTTACTCACCTCCCTCTTGTTATGCAATAGTCCTCTGCGCTGATAGGAGGGCTTGTCCATGGTGGGCGCGTTGGTCCTCTCTGTTGGTGACTTCTTCTTTCGCCCTTGGTGGCCCTTTCTGGAGTGCCTCGGCGAAATTTTCCCACTAAGGACAGCTTTCCCTTTTAGACATCACCCGCCGAGGCTAATGCCTGATCTCTTGGTGATGCTGACCGGCCCCCTCGTCGACCACCGCGCAGTCAACTGACACTACGTTTAACGTCCTGTCCCTTCTGCGCTGCTGGTGGGAGGGTCTACCAAGAACAGCCAATGAGGAGCGCAAACCCCCTACTAGCGGTTCATTTCAGATCGAGGTGCTGGGCCCTGTTGCTCACCTTCCGAGGGCACGCTCTCTTGCAAGAACTTTTCCTATTCATGCCCACCTTCTCTTGGCGGTTCTACGCAACCCTACTTTCCCAAGGAAATACTTCCCTCTACTTTTCGAAGACCGGGAGGCACCCCCCGCCGATCACCGGACATGGTCCGCGACCCTTCTCTCATATATGTGTGATTCGCTTTTGAAAATCGCCCGGTTTCGAAATTCGGGTTCCTCGCGCGCGTCCCTCTCCATGGTGGGTTTCTTTTGTAGAAACACTGCCCGAAGTCGCTGCTCTCTATTTTTCGCACCCCCAGCAGCAGCGCTGCCCCCCCCTTCTGGGATCGGTGCTCGCGCTCCGCATGAACCATCCCCTCTTCTGCGATCTTCCTCCACCGACCGATCGGATCTGGGACTGCACGTGGAAGCAGTTGATCCTTTCTTAGCCTGAACCTTACTTGAAGAGCTGCACTCAAAATCCTGCAGGGAGACGTTCCTGATGCTGTCTTCTTCCTTAATAGTGCTTCTTTCTCCGATAAAAGGATTATGCCGTTTTCCTTTTTTTTTTCCGAGGCCGCCTGCTGCCACCGCCACGGCGAGCAACGCTGCTTCCCTCAGGTGACTCACTGCGCGACGTTTCCTCTTCAGTAAACCTCCTTCGACGACCCTCCGTGAATTAGCTTTCCCCCACGTTCTGGCCGACTCAGCCGGGAATCGTCGCCCTCCGCTCCTTCCCTTCGGAAAACCCTTGTTGTCACCTTACTTGAGTGCTTCCGTCACCTTTTTAGAAGGGGAAATGTCTCTTGCTGGGCGCGAAGCTCTTTCCATTTCTTCAGGCCTTCCGGAATCCCAGCCCTCTCGAGGCTCGCTTCGGGCAGCAGAGCGGCCTGTGTTCTCTAAAGCCGTGGCTCCGCGTGATCGCGCACGAAAGGCTTCTCCTCCTCCCCGTCCCTCTCATCCCTCCCGGCCCCTCCATTCTCCTCATTGAAAATGTGTAATTCCAGGCCCGTTTGCGAATTCTTCTTTCAGATGCAGCGTCTCTTTCGGCGGCATGAGGTCCGCCCCTCCTCGAGAAAGCGTGGATGCTGGACCTCTTCAGCGGGGCGATTTCCTCCTCCCTTCGGTGCGCGCTTATCCAACCTCGCCTGACAGTCTTCCATTGACGCGGTCCGCTCCTCGCGCAGTTCTTTCCTTCCGATCAGGGCCTG
>Ga0179591_1350555_pt1 | contig 20761 bp, 18 predicted proteins | sample CZOMad2_1_08_16f_FD_182891 | JGI IMG/M metagenome (GOLD analysis project Ga0179591, IMG submission 182891) | Vadose zone soil fungal communities from Angelo Coast Range Reserve, California, USA - CZOMad2_1_08_16fungal (PacBio error correction) | ecosystem: Environmental > Terrestrial > Soil >... | reverse complement strand
TTTTTCCCTTCTCGTATTTCGCTTGAAGCGTTTTTTGCTCCGAAAGTTTTTAGACAATCTCCCCCGGTGTCTATCCCTTCCTTAGGCTTATATCTGTGAAGGGAATCCACTTGTTCTTTTTCGAATTGCCGTCTCCATCCCTCGCGAATAACTTTTGTGCCAGGCTTTTCTGCGTCCCCTCGCCGCCAAAATTGATCAAGCGAGTTGTGTCCAGACCCTGGCAGCGGCTTTGTCTTTTGTTCTCTGCGGCGACTTGGTTTCTCTCACGGGATTTCCGGCCCTTTTTTGAAATTGCCAGGTGTCTTCCCCCTTTGAGGTTTTTTCTGAATGAATCCTAGTCATTTGTAGCGCCCGCATATCCCTCCTCCTCCAACGTCCTGAGCAGTCCCTTCCCGTAGTATGAGCACGCGACCTAGTTTTGCGTTTTTTCGGGTTTTCCCCTGCCCATGGGAATCTTTTCCCTCTTTAAGCTCTTTCCAATTTTCTTCAGATTTCCTTTCCGCTACTGGGGGGGTGAAGAAGTTCACGATTTTACTTGAGTATGAGTTCTTTGCCGACCCTGGATGGTGGCGCGTTCTGACTATTTTTCTCCTCCCTGTGTTTACGCAGGCTTTCTTTTTCCTTCCCCTGCAAGCAATTTAAGGTTGACGTCCCCCGCATCTTTTTTTTTGAAGTGTTTGAGACGGGCGTAATCAGTTGGCCGGGACGGTTCGATTGATTCTTCCATCGGTTTTTTTTGAGTTTTTTTTTTATGTTTCCTTCTATTCGAGGGGTCCCCCCCGTCCCCCCTTGTTGTTGCTCATGTAGTCTTTCTGAGAGAATTCGCCTGGACCTCCCTCGGTACAATGCAGTACTCTTCGTGTTGTAAATTCCTTTTCCTTTTGGACGGTTATCTCCCCGTTCGAGCATTGGCGAGTCCCCTGCTTGAGAGAATCCCCAAGGTTCCCCTGTGGCGCTTCTAGAAGACGTTGGCGCATGGCCCCTCTTCGCTGACGCTTTTTTTCTGTTTTTTTAGGCGTAGCCCTTCCCAGTTTTGATCTGATTTGTTAATTCATGGTTTCTCGGGAATCTTCATTTTTTTTCTGAAGGAGCGTACTTTCGCTTTGACGTTTCCATTGCCTTTTCCGAAGTCCCTTCGATTTTTCCCCCCCGTGCCTTTTTCTTGGTTTTTTTAACAGCCACTTTTTCCTTTTGTTGACGTGATTTAGATTTCCCCCCTGGTCAAGTGGAGCTGACTTTCCCCCCCTTTTTTTTTTTTTTTTTTTTTTTTCCGGTCTCGACCGATTTGGATGGCGAGAACCCCCCACTTTTTTTTTGGCCGTCTCCGGCTTTTGATATTTTTTTTTTGGATGGCCCTTCCCCCCCCTCCTCCGATCAATCTCCAGTCCCCTCTTCTTAATCTGATAAAAGACGTCCCTCACTCTTCATGTCCTCTCGGTAGATCTCAGTCGATTCCGAGATCGTACCCCGGGACTCCCTTTGCTTCAAGTCTTTTGTTTCTTTTTTCGATGGGGCAGGCCGTTCCTTATGAAGTGTTGTGTTCCTACTTCAGTCCCTTCTCCCCCTTTCATAGTTTGGACGTAGTAGATGGGCCGGGGGTGGACCTCGCTTTGACGATAGGGGTCCCCCTCTCCCCTCGCGTTTTCTCGTGTATTTTTCGAGATCACCTTTCGAGGTGTCGGCGGGTCGAGTTCCCTTGTTTTTCCCTGGTTCCCCTCTCCTTTCAGTGTTTAGTCCTCTTTTTTCGAATGGCGTTATCCCCCCTCGTGGTGTGTCTTTTTCGCGCTTCCCCTCGCCGCCCTTACACAGCTCCTTTGTTTTTTCACCCCTTTCTGTTGGACGATGCTTTCGTTTTTTGTCGCAATCCTCCTCTGCTCATTTTAAAAAGCTCGCTCGGTGTTTATATGCTCCTGATATTCTTGTGGATGCATGTTTTGCTTTCTTGGAGCTCTTCCCCTTTGTAGGGAACCGCCTTATTCAGCGATGCCGCGCAACCTATTCAGAGGTTTGAAGCCTCCTAGAGCGCCACGTCGTTTTGTTTTACCTTTCCCCCCCTCTCGTTGCGGAGTGTGTTTCCGGAGTTTTTCCCCCCTGTGTGCCAACGGAGTAATTAATCCTTTCCGGTCGGATGTTGTAGCTGTTTTTTCTCCGTTGCTGTCCGTTGCACGATTGCCTCCCTCTTGTATATCCAGCGTTTCCTTTTCTCCTTCTTTCGTTCCCGACCTCTCTGGAAGGTGTCCGTTTGATCTTTTGTAAGCAGATTGTATCGTGTTCTTCTCCCGTTCCCCCCCCCAAGCCACGCTTCCCATTTTTTCGTTATGTTCCCTCTTTTCGCGAAGACTCGTTGTTTTTTTTTTTTCCCCTTTGACCTAGAGGGTGCTGGATTCTCCCCGTCTTTACCCTATCTTTTGACCCTTTGCTTCGCAGTGCTTTTTCCTTTAGTTTCATTGCCACGTCGACCTGAAGATACTCTCCATTTTTTTTGCCCTGTGTGGGTCTTCTCCCCCGATGATAGGCCCTCGGAGTCTTGGTAGACAATTCCCCCCCACATTCGAGTCCTGTTAGTGTCTTCCTCCTATTGCGTTTCCGGTTTTCCCTTGTTCTTCCTCCTTTAGTCCCTTGGTCAGAACCCCCCCTTGAGGTATTTCTCTAGGTTCCTCTTTCGGGGATCGGTTGACCACTCTTGATTCGCCCCCTAGAAAAAGCTTGAGTCCTAATTTGGATTTTCTTCGCCTTCACCTTTCTTCGCTCCCCCCTCACCGGAGATTCCTCCTCCTCCCTTGTTGTTGTGATGATCTTCCCCCCGCTTTCAGATGAGAGCATATTCAATTTCACCGGCGCCTTTATTCCCGTTTTTTCCTTTTCTACCACCAATCTTTTCGTCTATGGCTCTTCAAAGCTTTTCAAAAGAAGTGATAAACTACTATTAAGAGCTTAATTGTTTTCTGGCCCAAGGGTTTCAGGCTTTCACCGACCTCCACCCCCCCTGACCCCCCCTTCCCCCATTTCCGAGGCCTTCCAAGAACCGTTGTAAGGGCCAGATTGGAAGTGTGGTTCGCACCCGCCCACGCTCGGTTTCTTTCTAGTTCCCCCTTCATCCGGCGCCTCTACGCAATTAACTCCCGTCCTGCCTCTTCTCTTCCCCCTGACGAGATTTAGAATGATGCGACCCCTCGCACAAGCAATGTCTTATTTTTGACTCTTCCCGCAACTCTTTATGGTATCTCCCTCCCTCCAGACCAACAATCAATCCGGGCACCCTCGTCTTCACAGTTCTACGCAAAGAAGCTGTCATTCCTTACCCATCTCGCCGATACCTTCGTTTTGAGTCGTTATGAAGACCGATCCCTTTCCCTCCCGGTGAACGGGCTGATGTCTTCCCCCCCTTCTTTGCATGGATGAGGGCCACCTTGCCAGCATAGGATCAGCTACACCCCCCCAACGCAAAGCGACGGATTACTTCTCCTTGTGTCCCACCCCTTTTCTTTCAGAAGCTCTCCCCAAAATATAAGCATCTGGAGAGCGTTTGTATCGAGTGGAGTATCCGATATCTTCCCCCCTCCTATTTGTTCTTGCGTTGAAGCCTTCAGTCCGGTCCTTTTCCCCGACGAGGTTCCCTATCTAAAATGATACACTCCAAAAAGTCCATCCTTTTCTAGGAGCATGATGTCCCCGATGAGCGACGGTCAAATTCCTCTTTTCGAGGTTCCTGGCGACCTTCACCCCCCCAATAATAGTCTCCCCCATCTCTCACCGGGAGGCTTTTATTCGGAGACAAACTCACCCCCCGTTGATTAAAGCCGATTTTTCAAGAAGTTTTACGAGCACGTTCCTTTTTGCGGAAGACCCTAGCAATAACCCGACCTCCCCTTCCCCCCACAGAAAAAGTCTTTTCTCCACCGCAAAATAACCATCTTCACTGGCCCCCCGGATGTCACGCTAAAGCAAAGACGTCAGTCCAAGTCCCCTCTTTGCAACGACCATCGACTTTTTACTTTCCCGTCCCCCCCCCGCTGTTATCCACGTAACATGAACAGACCTACCACCTTTTTTCCCCCTTATTGCCTCCTTCGGCTTTTACTATATATTCGCAGGCTGTTTATTTTCCGATCTCTGGAAGATACGCTGGCCTTTTCTCCTTTCGAATGAGATTGACTTGATCTCTTCCGCCCCATCGCCTTCGACAAGTGACCGGCGCGGTGTCGTCCAATGGATTGGCCTTCTTAATACCCACCGATATCTCCTCCGCCGGAAACCCTTATTTTCGCCACATTTTCACGGTTCCCATCTAAATAAGGACCCCGCGTTTGGCGTTTGCTGTCTTTTTAGCGGATAACTACGGCCCGCGGACGAGCAATTGCAATTCCCGACGTGGTTTGATTGCAATGACCCTCTTCCTGAATTCTGGTGCAACACCCTGTCCTCTTTCCGTACCCCTGCATCCATCCCCCCCCCCCCCCCCCCCCCCATCCCCTCCTAAGGTCCATCCCATGTACCCGCTTACTGTCATCAAGGAACCGCCCGCGTCATTTGGTTGCTTCCCGACCCGTTCTCCTCCCTTCGAACCCACACGGCTGCTTTTCGTCCTTCGGAGCTTTTGCCGTCGATCCCAGTCCCCGCACCTTTTCTTTTCCGAGGTTTAAAAGGGATTTTGGTTCAAGTGACTTCTGTGAAAACCTCTCTTCTGCCGTAGTCCGAGTAATAGGAGTATCGAATCTCTCCTCCCTTAAAAAACCGGTATTGCTCGACCTTGCGCCTCCATGGGCCCTTCTCTCCGAATGTTTTTTTTGTGATCGGACCCCTTCCCTCCCCACCTTCCCTTCACTTGCGTCTGCCGTATTCCCCCTTTGCTACGTCACCCTTCTGTCCCCTTCATCATCTGTCCTTTTTCCCCAGGCAGCACTCACGCTTGGCGCACTACCTTGCCTCCTCCCGGCTTCGTTCATCGCGTTTCCCCCCCCCCCCTTCTCTGCACTCCCCCCTCCCTCCCCCTTATCATAGTGTCCACCTTCTTAAAACCGCAGTCATCGCGTGACGGATCTCTAAACTACCCCCCTAACTCGATACATGCTGTCCTATTACTTTTGGGCACGTTCTGAAAAACCCACAAGTTCTTAATCCTGGGTCTGTTTGCTTCCTCTTCTTTTTTATGCCCTCCTCACCCCCGGTGGAGTTCTTCCTCTCTCTAAGTTTTCTCGAAAAATTCTCTCGTCATTCCATGTGAACACCCTGGAATCCACTGGTCCCGTGTCCGTTTCCTGCCCTTTTCCGCTTTCCCCCCCCTGTCTTTTTCCCCTGTCTCCCCCGCTCCCTCGGAACACAAGGCCGAAACCTTCCCAGTCTTCACCTCGCTTGATCATGTTGAATCGCGGCCGCGCCCGTAACACCGGCCAGTTTTCTCGTTTTAGGCGTTATTCTCCGCTGTCTTTCCCCCCGGCCATTCTAAGAACCTTCTTTTAAGGAAATCTGCCTATGCCGAGAATTGTACCTCCCCTATGAGTCTGCTCGTTGAAAAATTTTCTCGAACCACGCTCGCCCCTTATGAACCCAACTTTCCACTTGCCCTGTTAACCGACCGGTGAAAGGACCCAGAGGTTATTCTAACTTCCTCCCAGACGGTACTCCCCGACTTTCTTTTCCCTTTGCTGTTCTCGCCACCTCTTTTTCCACTTGTTACTCCTCCCACCTCTCCCCAGAAGACCCAACCCCTCTATGGGCATGTCTTTTGTCTTTGTCAACCCAAGTCCTAATGACAGCATACCGCCCCCCCGTAACCGAACCTTTGTTTTTTTGCAGTTTCTTTTCGGCCAAAGGATTCTCCTCCCAACCGTTGGCCAGATGTGTCCTCCTCCCAGCGATGCCCGGCACATTGGCATATGCTTCCAGTGTTGAAGGGCGAATCTGTCAAAATCAACCCGTTTTTTTCCTTTTTCCTCCCTTTTTCTTTTGTTTCCCCCCGGCCAAACTTACCCCCGCCCACAGCTGCGTGTCTCCTGCCGTTTTTGGATCACTTGCCTCATCCTGCCACGACGACCTACCATGTTTTTTTTACTTTTTGACTTCCCGGCATCCGTGCGCGTCACTATCGCTGCTCCGGCTGCCTACTAACAAGAAGAGTACCTTTCTTCTTTCGGCTGGGCAATCTATCGATCATTTTCCCCTCTTTATCGCTTTGAATCTTCCTGTTGCCTTTATACCGCCGTTCTTTTTGTTTCCTTTCTGGTAACGTATTCTGTTCAAGGTCTACCCCTCCTTCTCTGACGTACAACTCCGGATTTTTACTCAGACGTTGTTTTTGCGCTGTTCCCCAGTCCCGCCCCCTCTTCCTGCTACTCTCCCTGTTCAATTTAACTTTCCCTTAACAGCGGGGTCCTGTCTTCCCTCCAGAAATATATTTACTCATCCTCCTTTTTTTTTGAGATACGTGATTACCTCCCCAAGCACCGCTCGACCAGATTGCAGACGATCCACCCTTTTTTTGTGTGCTTCTTGTTTATTAAGGCGCCTTTTTCCTCCCACCGTCGCAAGCCAGTTTCCCCTCTTAATAGACTTTCCTTGAAGATGAAGTTAGTCCCTGGAGAAATGCAGGCTACCGGCCAACCGATCAGCACGGCTTTTACAGGATTTCTCCCCCGCCGCGACGCTAGAACAACCTCCAAGTCCGATCGCAGCACCAGCCTACTCCTCTTTGCCAGTAGAATTATTGTACTTCTATCCAGGTAGTGAGCTCCGTCTCGTTTTCGATCGAAGAATCATTTAGTTTGATCGCGTGGCGCGGTCTTTTTGCCGTTGTCAGTGTTTCACCCCCCCCCAAATGGAGCCACTCTTGAGCTTTTTAATACCGTCCCCAGTTACACTCTCCTTTTCTCCGGTTTAGGCGTCCTCGGTTAAAGTTTGAATCCTTAGTTTCTTCCCCTCCCCCCTCCGTTGTTCCTCTCCTAGGATGGCCAATTTTGTCTGGTTTTCTCCCCTTCTGTACAGACAGGGGGTCTGGGTTCTCATCCTTTAGACCTAATTCCGTTCGCTTCTCGTGTTTCTCCTTTCTTTGCTTCGAGTTTCTTTCGGGTCTTGGGGGACCAGAGTTTCACTCGCACCTTGCCATCGCTTTTTCTTGCTCTATTGTCCTTCTCGGGATACAGATCCAGTTCAGATTTGAGATCCATCCGTTGTCGTTGGCTGTGACCTTCGAGACCGTTGTTTGGTTCACGCCTTTTTGCTTTCCTTTCTTGGATGAGCAGTCGATTGCAGTCCGGGGAGAGAAGTTTTTAGCTCCCTCCGATTCAGGAGCTTCTTCCTTCGTTTTCGCGTGCTTGGAAACTGTTCGATTGCCGAGCCATTGTTTTTTGCTCGAAAAACGCGCGAGTTTCCAAGATCTCCCCCCCGGTGCCTGCTCGATTTCACCCCTTCTCCCTCGACGTGAAGTGACGGAATGTTGAAGTGTTGTCTCCTCTGCTAGGTTTCCCTTTAGACTGATTCCGGCCAGGTGTCGAATCGGGCCAGGTGAGTTCGGTTTAGGTTCCTTTTTGCCCCGACGCTCTCCTTTCGTCGCCTTTTCTCTCCGACACCCCTTTCGTTGACTTTCGAGGATTTGAGAACCCTCCAGAGAGCAGACTTTTTTTGAAATTCCCCGGGAATTTTCAGCCTGTATTTTGTGGATTCGGCCAAGTTGATTTCCTCCTGTCCGTCACCTTCCCATTTGACTGCGGGGTTTTCTTCCTCTTCTCTTTTTCCGCTCGTTGCCTGAGCGATTTGTTCTCCCCCGCTCTGAAATTCCTCTTATTTCTCCGTAGTTAGGGTTGCCCGCAAGCAATGTTACGCGGAGGTTGACCGATGCGTGACGTTCTGCGTTGCTGGCCCATCTGTGTTAATGATGTCTGGACGTCCCTTTTTTCAACGTCTTCCTACCCCAACCCCTTTAGTCGATCCTCTTTGCTCCACCCCCCCTTCTGATAGTTTCCCCTTTTTCTTTTCGCCGGCGTTGTTTGATCTTCTTGTCGAGCTTGTGAGCTCCCTTTCCTCTTTTTTCCTCCGGCCGCTTTTGACCCGACCTCCTCTTTTGTCACCTACGGCGTTGGACTCCACCCCTTTTGGCAGCTTTCCCTTCTCCTCCTGCGATTGAACGTCAAAAGCTCCTTCCTGTCATCCTAGAGAACTTTTGGCGCGTGGCCTCTGGTGGCCCTCGCAGGGGGCCCCCGTTTTGTGCGGATGGTCCGTTCGTTCTTCCGGCAAGAGATTTCTTGTTCCTTCTTTGGAGTGTCCCGTCCTTGCTTTGGATTCATTTACGCTAGATTGACTTTCGATGCCGGGAGATTGCGCTCCCCCCCTGAATTTGCATGAGGCTGCGGAGTTTTGCGGCGTTGTTTGCTCCCAGCCCCCTATCCCTTTTTTTTTCTTGCCGATTTGACCGGGACCGTTTTCTATATGTAAGTGCCGGAGTTATAATCGTATTTTGTTCTTTTTGAGGCCAACCCTGTTTTCTCTCGCGGTGACCTTGTCCTTTCCCGATGGCTACTTCCTCCGCTCCTCGTCCTCAAATCAGTAGAATTTCTCGGCTAGACCAGCTACATTAAGTTAGATTTTCTGCTTGCAACTTCGGCCCCCTTCCTTCCTGCCTCCTATTTCCATTTCCTCATTCTCCAATCAGGGGGTTTTTTCCGTCCCTCGGATTTACATTACTATTGACAAGTGGACCTTAAGTGCCAACCATTTTCTCGGTGAGTTGACTTCCCCCCCCAGATTTTTGGATTTTTAGGAGCGCGTTGTGACCGTTGGTTTCTGCTACTTACTCTATTCTCTTGATTTTTGTTAGTTCGGAGTTTTGTGCGGATCGAGTTGTCTTTAGGCCTTTTTTTCCCTTTTCTTTTCGTCAAGTGGTGAGACTACTCAATTGAGACTCTGGGGGAGGGCGTCCTAGAAGCTCCCCGCCGCCCCTTTTTTTTTTCCAACGCCTTGATCTTTTCGAGCTTTCTTTCTTTTTTCCTTTTCTTTTTTGCCCAATATTTCGCGTCTCCCCTGGACTCCCATCGCATCTTTTTTTGGAGAATTGCTCTCGAAGCTTGACTTGGTGTGACTGAGCAGGTTGAGATAGGCCGTCGTTTCGGAATTCGTTCCTCCCCTCCTCGCGACCTTTCTTGCGTGGAAGATATCCCCCTCGATCCTCCCAAGTCGTACGGACTCTCCTCTATTCTAGGAGTTGTTTCTTTCTCTGAGGTCATCCTGTTTTGAAACCTTCGTATCCCTCACTGTTGATTTTGTAGCAGGTATACGCATTATGTAATTGTGAACCGCGCGCCTGCCACGTTTCCCTCCTTTTTTCACCCGTTTCTTCTCCTTCTCAGAAACGACTCTCCCTGACGGGTGAATATGTCCTCTATGGTGAGGTAAGGCTTTTTCGTTCCCTTTTCGTCGACTGTTACTGACGAGATCTTGGGCCGGCTTTCTTGTTTGGTTTACCTTTTTTTGAGCCTTTTCCATTTACCTTCTTTCTTCTGAAGCGCGGTGATGGTGGATAAGATTCTACACTTCGTACCGTTAAGTCTATTCCTCAAGTTGGAGGGATTCCGTTCTCCTGTAGTTCCATTTCCTCGCGCAATGTCCTCCGCTGACGCCGTATTGTCTCCCCCACGTCACCCAAAACTAGTTTTTACTTCTTGAGGGTTTATCCTCGATGCTTTCTGTTACTGCTCCCTCCCCTTCTGTTTGGTCCCGCCCCACCCCGGAGGTATTTTAAGTTCGCAGTAATATTGATCCCCCTTATGTTGGTCATTTCCGTTCGTCCAATTCTGCATTCTTGGTTTCCCTCGCGTTTCCCCTTTTGACCCTTTTTCGTATACGAGTAGGTATCTGAATTTACTTCTACTTTTATCCGTTTTTTCTTTGAGTTGACTTTTCGTTGTCCCCCTCTTTGCTTTTTCGTATCGCCAACTTCCTCGTACCCTCCGTTAGTGCAACAGCGTTTTTTGCGTCGATGACCGAAAGCTGAAAGACTCCCCCTATTTTTTTTTTTCCTCCCTGACCTCTTTCCCCTTAGCTTAAACCCCCCCCCCTTTTGTTGTTTTTCAAAGACCTTTCTGGAATAACCCCACGCATTCCCTTCCTCCCCCCCCCCTGGGCGCGCACCTCTTTGTTTTCTTTGGCCACCAAAAGCAGATTCCCCTCCTCCGGATTTCCAGTCGTTCCGGCGCCTTTCCTCCACGTATAGAAAATGGCCTCCACGATCCACTGAGTACGGTCCTCAGTAGCTCAATGTTTTGTTTTTATTCTCGCCGCCCAAAACCTTTTCTTATGAAGAGATGTCCCATCCCTTAGCTTAGCATTTTCTCACGACCCTTCCCCCTCTCTGTAGCTCACCTTCCCTACTACATTCCTTTTGTACACCCCCCCCCCATCGGATGAACCCTTTCGCTCATCGTCTGGCTGCTAGCTCTAAAGGTTTGTTAACTTTCTCTGTATTCAGGCTTTTTCCCCGGTCCCAGCCATCGCCCTTCTACGCTACCCCCCCCAATCCTCCCCTCCTTCGTAATTCTGTGGTTTGTCCCCCCCCCCCCCTCTTTCAGAGTCCGGGCCCCACTCCGCATTGTGCGAGCTCGGTACCTGTTCGTATCTTCCCGATCCACTCCTCAGATGTTTCGGCCGCTGAAGCTACGTTCCCCGCCCATGGTTGGCTAACCTTCATGTCTCCACGCCAATGTTCCGCGGAACTTCGAGGCGCTCCTTCTCAAATGATGTGGGGACGGTTTAAAGTCCTTCGTGCTCGCGATTCGACGTCATCACATCCCTTCTCGATCTCGCCTTCCAAGGTCGTTCATTTCATTTATTCCTTTTTTTTCGCTGCTTTTACGTCACCCTCCTCGTCGCGTATCAAGTCTTTTTCACTGTACGCCAACGAAGAAGTTTCCTTCCCAAGTTCTCCTTCCTCCGACCCTGCCTTTTTGCCGCCCCCCCCCTCTCCTTGGACACTTAAATCCAGAGCCCCCCCTCCCGGTGAACTGATCTACAAAATTCCACTCGTCGTCAGAAGCCTCGCCTCTACTAGTCTTGGTCCGCCCCTGATCCCACTTAATTTGTTCCATTCCTCCCGACCCCACGGCTCTTTGTCCAGGAAACCTGGCCTGCCCAAGCGCTTTCCCCCCCCCCCTGCTCCGACTCCCGGTCTTTACATACTCGCTAGGTTCCCCTCTCCCGTCACCATGGCTGCTTCTTTGCTTGAGCCTGTCCATGGACGTTTTCGTCTCCTGGCCTCTCTCTGACGCCATCTCCCCTCGAAGGTCCAAGGAGCCTGAGCAAAATTTTGGTTACCATACATCCACCCCCAGACGAGAACTGCTTTGTTTGATACACCTTCATCCCTTGCCACCCCTTCCCCAGGTCCATCTGAAATACGCGACCCCTCCTTTGAACTGCTGAGTTGGAGCGGGTTATCCCCCCGCCCTTTCTTGACGTCCCTCCTTTCTTGCCTTGCTGTTTCCTAGCCCCCATGACGATTCACGCCCACTTCCGCGCGTAGCAATGACACGGCTAATCCCCCTTTCCTTTCCTGCAACCCACTCCATGAAAACAATCCCCTCCTTTCATCAAACTTGTTTCTCCCCTAGTCACCGGCGTCTCCCTCCGGCAATCTAGCCACTCTCCCCAAGGCTCGTCATTCCTGTCGCCGCCGCCTGGGACGTCCCCTTCCCGCAGCTCGCACAGGCTTCCGCGGCTTCTAAATTCTGCTGGCATCCACACCCGTCCCCGACGGCATTTTCCAAAAAGAGTCGCCCCCTACCGAGCCGAAGTCCGTCGAGTTTCTCGGACCCTCTGACCCCTTCCCCCCCCCAGCCCCTTCCTTGTCTTAGAGCTTTGCGACTTCCTTTGCCAACCGCCCCGGCGCCTTTTTTTTTTTCCCGCGGATCGCCCCTCAAGGTCCCCTTTAAAATGATCTCTTCCTTACAAATATGCTTAAGCCAAAGGATGCCCCGAATTTCCAATCGCGTCCATCTTCAAGTTTTTTTTTAGGTTTTTTCAGGTTTTCAACCCCCTTCTTGCGCCGCGCATCTGAATGCTTTTCACATAGATGTCTCACAAATAGATAGCAAAAGACCTCGATCACAGAACATCTTTGCCTGCTTCACCCCCCGCGTCTTTTTCTTCCCTTCTCCAGCCCCCCCTCTTTTTGCCCATACATAGAATACCTTCTTTACATCAATGTGGTATGTGGGTAACCCCCGTACTCAGTCCGCGATCGGTAGCGTGGAGGATACTGAGGTGACTTCTCCTCGTCGGTGTGATTTTTTGCCTCCTTCCCTTGTTGACCTTCCTACGTCCTTCCATGAACTCGCAACGACCCCTTTCCCTTATTCCTACCTTAGCGGGACAACTCCAGTGATCTTCCCGTCGCCCCTCCCCTCGAACCACCCGTGCAGAAAATTCCCGTCTTCAAGAATCGTGATCCCTTTTTGACAAGTGCAGAAGATAGCTTGGCTCAGACGCCCCTGTTATTTCGCCCCGCTTGCCTTTCCGCAATTCGCCTCATCATTTTTCCCCGGACACCCCTCCCTCCCTCTCCATGCCTTATATACGACTACCTAGCCGGTTTCGACCTTCTCCTCCATGCTTACACTTGACTTTTTGATACTCACTTTCCCGGGAAAAGACTAACGGCCAACCCACCTCCTTTCTTCCTCCCCCAGCTCCCCCTTCACGGGGGCTTTTTCCATTGCTCTTTAGACAACTATTTCATCACCCTCCCCCCTGCGCAACCCCCACTCCCAAACCCCCGCGATGGGCCACGTGTTCCCCGATTTTCAACCCTCCATGTCCTCTTTCCTTCTGCACCCCCCTTTCCCCCGAAATTCCAAGTCGCTATAAGGAGGTTCCCCTGATTCTTTCCACCACGCCAACTGGTGCTGGAGATAGTTTGCCGTTTTTTCTTTTTTTTTTGTTCGGCCAACCCTTTTCAATCCTAGGAACACCCCTCTTTTGGAGCTATCTCTCTTAAACCGTTCCCCCGCGGCGACGTCTCCCTGTCCCCTATTCGTCATTGTTTGGGACTTCAAGCGTCTTTTCCACTGCCCCCTCCTCCCCACTGCGAGTGCAGAACCCGTTGAAGTGGGTATTGGCTGCCCCTCTCCCCCCTTTTACCGATCCCCCCCTAATGGAAATGAAGTATCGAAACCTCCGTTTCCCTTTCCGGAGTCGGCAGACCGACTGACAAACTTTTTTTCTCAACCGGCTTTGGGCCCCTGTCCTCTTATTCCTTTTTTTTCCCTCTGGATTTCTCTATGCCCTTTATTAAAGCTGCTCTCTGTTTTCTGAGGTGCTCGTCCGGCCTTTTTTTTTTCCCCCTGCTACCCCCCTCGTTTGCCTCACCTGCCGTTACACCCCTGCTTTTGAAGCCGGATGGTGTTCCCTCTTTATAGCACTGCTCCTCTACAAGGACGTCGCCCCTTTTCTTTTTTCCCCTTCAAACTGCGCCCTGGTCTTGCGGTAACACGCCACCCTTCCTTTCTCCTCGTTTTTTTTTGTTGCTGCGTTTAGAGGCGTGCTGACCCCCCCCCCCCGCACGATTTGAGTACTTTTTCCCATGGTGGTCCTCTCTGTCTCTGCTAAGGTAGTTTTCAACGCCACTTCACTTTCCCCCGGCTTCGAAAAAGGCATGTCGGCCGCTGCTGACGTTTTTTTTCCTTTGTCGACAGGCCTGCGCCTGAAATAAGTTGAAGAGAACTTTTTATAACCGACCCTCACCCTCCTATCGCGAGTCAAAACGACCGTTCATTCTTCCCTATTTTCATTGACCCAGCCGCCTGAAGAGTTCTAAGTATTTTTTTTAGTATTACATTTCTTTTAGTTTAAGCAACGGATGAGTTCGGATCTCAACGCTGTCTCTTCTTTTTCCCCTAGTTTGAGCTCCAGGCAACTACCACCCTTCCAAATGAAAGCTCCTTATCTTTTGGAGGGTTGTTAATCCCCGTTCGGCCCTTTCATGTTCTCCTTGATTTTTTAGCCTGCCTTTCTTCGGGTTCCGTTTCGAGCTTCGAATCTCAGATGGTCTTCTCCCTCTTCTTCCCCAATGTTTTCTTTTTTTTTTTTTTTTTTTTTTTTTTTTTTGTTTGTTTTTTTTTTTTTTTTTTTTTTTTTTTTTTTTTTGTTGGTTTTTTTTTTTTTTTTTTTGTTTTTTTTTTTTTTTTTTTTTTTTTTTTTTTTTTTTTTTTCTTTTTTTTTTTTTTTTTTTTTTTTTTTTTTTCTTTCTTTTTTTTTTTTTTTTTTTTTTTTTTTTTTTTTTTCTGGCAGGGTCCCTCTTCCCCCGGTCGCACATCGCAGAACCTTTTTCTGGTGTTCTTTCTCCCTCTTCTCTCTTCCCCCTTGCTCTTTTTTTTTACTTAGAGTAGGAGGAGGAAATTTCTTCCCCCAGCATCTTTTCCATTTGCTTGCTTGGTTGGGTGCGCGTTGTTTGGGATTTATTCACACCTTTTCCGCATGTTCTGATATATGTAGCCCCTGGTTGAGCTGGCGCTTTCGCCTCCCAGCTTTTTTGACTTAAGAGTTTCATCCGTTGCCCCTCGGATGTCCAGTCTTTGAAGCCTTTTTTCGACCGACCTTCCGTTTTCTCAATCCTGAAGCTTCGTTTTCGTCGATAGCGGCTCTTCTGAGAGCGGCCTTTGTTCAAACTGCTTCATCATTGCCGAGCCCCCTTGCCTTGCAGCGCCCTTTTCTGCTTTCAAGAGGAGACTCGCTAGAGAGATTACACCCCCTTTAGGCCTTCCTTTTTAAGCGTTTGTCGGAAGTGTTTTTTCTCTCCTCTGCCCTTTGCAAGCCTCAAGTCTTTTCGGTAGGGCGTAGGACCCGGGAAGGTGAGTTACGTTTTTAATGGAATGATATTTCCTTTCCTAGACAGCCGGGATAGAAGCCACATTTGTCCTTTTCATTTTTCTCATTTCCCGTTCTTCTCGCGTCGATGCTTCGTCTTCTTTTTTTTTTCCGGAAACCGGCACCTTTTTACCTCATTAGTATTGTGTATTGCCCCTCCCTTTGCCAGAATGTCCGCCCGCTGTCGGGGTTACTTCCCTTTTTCCCGATGTTAATGGTTCCTGTCTTTTTAACGAGAGCATTGGGTGAGCGGTCGCGCTTCATTCGTTTTTCCATAGGTTTTCCTTCTTGCCCCCAGCACGGACGCTCTTTTCTTGCCCCCTGTTTTTCCGTAGCCGTTGTTTAGTTCCGGGTTCCTCCCCTTGCTTCTCCTTTCACGGAAGGTTCGTTCTTTTTTCTCATAACGCGTCGCCAGATGTCTCTTTTTCCCAAGTCTTCTGATTCGTTTTCAATTACCGTTTTGTTTACGAGGCCTCTTTCTTGGCCGAGCTCGCCTCTGCCCGAAGAGGAAACAGACATGTACTCCCCCCCCGGATTGCTTTCCCTCTGGTGTGTCCTGCCAACCTTTTTCCCCCGCGGAAGCTGCGAGCGCGTGGTCTTCTTCCAATTTAAACGGCGTCCTGGTCCCTTTTTTCTCCTTTTGCGATCGCGGCCGCTTGGGCCCTGACCCCAGTCTTTCTTTCAGTTGATGACAGCGCTTCTTTTTATGGCTTGTTTGAGCTTATGGATCTTTCCGGAGGCGAGCTTCGTTTTTTTTTCCCTTCTGCTGGAGATATGTTCTTTTCCCATTTGTCCTAGCCAAGAGCTGCCCCCCTTTCTCCCCTTCCCCCTTCGTTAACTCAGAACCCGACGGCAATCGGTCTCTTGATTCTCTTTCCCTGTAACGTTGCCGCAATCCGTTTCAGGCGGCGTTTTTTTATGGCTTTTGTTTGTTTTTTCATTGTTCCGTTTTTTTTCGCCTACTTTCTCCCCCTTCGCTCTCTCCTATCCAGTAGAAGCAGTCGCATTTACTTCTACCGGCGATTGACTTTCTGATTTCCGATGTTCTTCTCCCTTGCCTGCTTCATCTCTTTCCCCCCCCTTTTTTGACGTCTCCCTCCCAGGTGAAAGGAGATGGGCTGACCTTTTTTCCAGAAGACCTTTTTTCCCCTCCGATGACAAATTTTCCTCCTTTTTAGTTGGTAAGACAAAGTTTCCTTGTCCTTGTCTTCGGTTTTGGGATTTTGATTCTCTTGTGTCGAGCAGCTTGTCGGTTTTTTCGTCTCTAGCCAGTGAGGAGGGTGCGGCTTCTCTTCCGTCATGTTAAGCAAATTTTCTCTTGGCGCGCTGTGAGAAGCTGTCTTTTTTCCTTTTGGGTATCTTTCTTCCCTTTCCGAAAACCCCTCCCTCCCCCGTGTGATTCGCTTCTTCTGCCTTTAGTTTGATTTAAGTTTCTGCCCATTCGCTCCTCCCCTGTGTGATTTGAACCCTTAGAGCTGGTTTGGCAATCTCCTCAGTTGGGGAGTCATGTGGGCTCCCGGGTGACTAGCCTTTATTCGATTTCCGTAGGCTTCCTTCTGGGCGCGAACCTTCCCTTCGATTTCCTCTCCTCGATAGCCCATGTCGCTTAGCCTATTCTGGAGGAGTGTTCTGCTCTTTCGGATGGACGCGTTGTGCACCGGCTTGTAATTCCTCCTTCGTGTTTTTCTTTTTTTTTTTTTCTGTCCCGACGCCGATGCTTTCCGTTTTCCACTGCGGTTAACCGATAATAAGGACCACGTCTCTCTTCGATTAGTACCGAACGAAAGCTACTTTCAGTGCAGAGTTTGATGTCAGCCTTCCTTCGGTCTCTTTTTTTCACTGGGAATCCCTTCCCTGGTTGGAGGCTTCCCTTTTTTCGACAATGAGAGCTCTTAAAACATCGTTGAGGAATTTTGCCTCGCTTTTTCTTTGCGAATGCTCTTTTGTCACGCAAAGATCGTCCTTTTTCCTTAGACGGTCTGAGCCCCTTGTATATTTTCTTTTTTCTGTCCCCTGTACCTTCCCCGTCCTTACTTACGCTTGCTTCTTGGATAGGCGCTGATTTCTGTCAAAATCACAACCATCGTTCTTTTCCCGTTTTGTTTGAGGACGTAGCTTCCTTTTCCTTTTTCCTTCCGTTCCAGCCCCCCTCCCCCGTGAAACCCCAATTAGGTATCCTCTCTCGACTAGGTTGATTACAGTGTGGGAACCCTTTCGTTTTTCCCATCGACTCCCCCTCGGTTTTTCTCCCAAGCGGGAACCCCCGGGACGAAGGAACAATTATCCTCTCCTCGATAGCCTAGGATTACATTATTTTCCTCCTCCGTTTTTTGTGCTCGATACTCATATTCCCCCCCTTGATAGCGACGCTGTCCCGCCTTTTCCGGCGAAGATATCGGAGGTCTGTCGCAACCCGAGTTTCCTTCCCTGCTTGAATTGAATTCCCAGCTTTCCAAAGTATAGTTGTTCCCTCCGATTTGACGCCCGAGCTTACCACTAAATAAGTTGGTTTTAGGGAACCTCGCCGGCGTGACATTACCACACCGCCCCCCAGTCATCGATCTCCCACGAACTGTTCCTTTCTTTTTTAAGTGGTCGACCCAGCAAGAGCCCTGCCGCCGCAGCATCGGATCGGTCCGAGGCTTCTACTGTTTCAAGTTTGCCGTCCCCAATTGATAACCCCCCTCGAACTTTTTTTCTTGGAATATATGCCTTCCTTTCTTTTTCCCTGAGAGCCTCCCCTTGGCCCAATCCCCCTTAGCTCATGAAGTGAAGCCATTCTTCTGGTATCTTCGCAGGTCCCCCTCACCAATAACTGCTTCCCCGTATTTTTCCTTATACCGTTCTCCTCCACTCATTTTCCCTTGCTTACATCCATCATCTTCACTTCGAGTTATGGTACATCATCCCTTCCGCCTCTTCCGTTTGACTGGTCCCCGTTTCTGTCTGAGCTCTTCCCCCCCACGAAGAATTGCGGGCTACCCTTTAACCCCGACCCTCCTTCTGATTAGCAGGTCCCCACCTGGCGTTGATCGCTCGGCCCACCCTTTCCTTCGTTATTAGCGTTGATTTGGGTTTTTGTTTGAGTTTATCTCTATTAGCTTAATAGTACGTGTTCTCGCGCCGCCGTCCCGCTCCTTCCCTTCCCGTGAATTTTTCCGCTATAACACTGTTCCCCCTTCCCCCATCGAACCCCCCCTTACTTATTAGAGAAAGATGCCTTCAAAAAAGTGAAGTATTACCCTTTTCCACCTCTGTCGCGATTCGCCCTCTCCCCCAGAGCAGGCATCCCCCCTGGAGTAACAGGGTCTTCTTTGTCCAAATCTCGCCCCGCCGATCAGTCGGACATTTTATCCCAGTCGGACGCCTTTCCCCCTTAAGTCGGGTGCCCCGTTTGAAGTTCCCCCGTTTCCTCCTTCGACGTCCTCCCCACCACCCCTCCCTTTTTTTAGTCTACGACGCCAAAGACTTTTTTCCCCGAGGCTGACTTCGAACCCGGAGGCTCGTCACCGGAGTCCGCCCACCTCTTTTTGATTCTTTCCACACGTTTTTTTGTCGTCAACGACACCCCCTCGAATTTCTAGTGGACACCCTCTGAATTCATGTTGAACTTTCCTTCCCCCTCGGTCACAAAATCCCACCCCTGTCCTCTTCTTCTTCACGTTTACTCTTGTTTCAGGATGCCTCGTCCATCTGACGAGACAGGAAGGTAGTGCGTGATCCTCGGACACGAGCTGCGTTATTGACGCCGTTTCTGGACGTCCCTCTTTGACCCCGGATACCGGCGTTTTAGGGCAAACCCCTTTTTTTTTCGATCCCCTCCAAAATACCAGATTTCTTCCCGGACAAACGATCTCTCCACGGTTTCTGTTCCCCTCGCAACCCCCCCCTTGACCCCGTGGAAGTTTTTTGTTGGAGGCTACCCATCCGCCCTTTAAGGTCCTCACCTTTGAACTTGGCGCTCCAATGAAATACCGGTGCAGCTTTTAAATCCACTTTCTGTTCTCTTCCTGGCCTTCCCCCTTATTCACATCCATTACCCAAGAAGATATTATCAACGCGGCCCTCTTCCCTTAGGAACACGAGGCCTCGCCTCTGCCATCTGCCAAGGCTTTATCCTTTTCAATCCGTCCGCCGTTGCGCTTGGGTTCGTTTGACGTTGTCTCACAGGCTCCGCTGCGTCAAATTGATGGACAACTTCCCCCATCCTCAGTGAATGGTCCCAACCGAGTTGCCGTGTTTTCCCCCCCTTCCTCGCGTGATCCTGGCGACGTTGGCCTTCCCATACTCTCAAAGGAATTGCCGTCTCTCTGAACCCGGGAAACCTCTACCCTGCCCCTCTGCCGCTGTGCATAGACATCCCCCCCATCTCACGGCCCTGCTTTTCGCGCCGTCATTCCACATTCCCCCGAATACCCAGGCCTCTCGTCAATGCGTCACTTTTTCCCTGAAGTCACACCGAACGCTGGACCCTCCTCAGCTTCAGGCGGGTTTCATCGCGTCCTCCACTCGTTTTCCCCCCTTCCCTCTCTCCCCTCACCCATATTTTTGCTCACCCCCTCGTAATCTGACCATGTATGTCCTCCCCCCCCTTCGCATCACACATAGTACCATGTTTGTCACGATCCATGTCCCTTGCCTTCACCAAACCTTTTTATCTTCCGCGCTTTCGCTCGTGTTACTAAGCATCCCCCGAGGACTGCGAATTAAAGAAGTGTCTTTTCACCGATTCGGAGTGAGTCTAAATATTAGTCCTACCCGTCCCCCCCTTCCCTCCCTACCCACCCCTTTTCAGATTCAGAAATTTGAGATTCATGATCTTCCCCTTTAGTCACCAGCTGTCCCACAAGCCAGCATTGCAAGGTTCCCCATCTTTTTCCATTTGAATCGTTCCTCTCTCAAAGTGACTCTTTTTGCTCATCCGTCTTCTGATCAGCGCACTTGCCAGGCCCCAATTCGCATTCCTCCCCCCTGGTTTCCCCGGCATCTTTTTTTCTGTATATAGACTCTTGGCTTGCTCGAAACCTTTTTTTCAAATGGCTTCCCTCTCTTTCATCCTCACTTTTGCCCTTCATCCACTGAAGGTTGTGCGGTTTTGTTTTCTAAGTAAAAAGTCCTCCCCGAGGACCGGATTCTTCTTCTTTCTTTCTTAGCCTATTGGGCTCTTGGATCCCGTCGTCCTCCCAAGTCCTCCCTTCACTCCCAAATTTTTCTTTTTCCCCCTTCGTTTTGAGTGGGAACCCAAGTTGTCCCCCCGCTCCCTGTCCAAATAGTAAAGACAACGCTCTTCCTGTAGGTCGGCAACTGATAGAACCCCAGCCACCCCGTGGCTGTCCGATTTTTTTTTCCTCCTGTGCCGTTCAATTTCCCGCTTTAAGAGCGTGGTATTCCGGGCTCCACTTTTTTTCCAAACAACCCCCTTTCACAAGCAGGAGACCGTCCTCGTCTCTCTCATAGCAGTGGGAGACACTAGATGGGTGGGATTCTAAAACCCCTCCCCCCCCCTCCCCCTTCTTTCTTGACCCCTGTGATTCAAGGGCCTTCTCTCTCGAACACGTTTCTACAACCTACATGTTCAGCGTGTGATCCTTCTCCCTCCCTTAGTGAGCAAACAAAGAGAGCGAACCTACCCAAACACCCTTTCCCCTTTCCGACCATATGGCTTATTTTCTCGTTACACGATCACTTTCTTGTTTTGTCGGCTTTTATATCTTCCCTTATAAGGAGTTTCTGGTCCCTTCTTCTTTCTACTGTAACGGTTTTCGCAAGTCCACCCCATCCCCGTCAATGCCTTATCCCCGGTTTCCCCCCCCCTCAGCCTTTTACCCCTTGCGCGTTGGAAGACTCTCGTTTATGATCGGATTCGCCCCCTTGGTAAGCTTAATGAAAAGTGTCCTCTGTCCTGCGGTCATTC
>Ga0179591_1256131_pt1 | contig 20761 bp, 26 predicted proteins | sample CZOMad2_1_08_16f_FD_182891 | JGI IMG/M metagenome (GOLD analysis project Ga0179591, IMG submission 182891) | Vadose zone soil fungal communities from Angelo Coast Range Reserve, California, USA - CZOMad2_1_08_16fungal (PacBio error correction) | ecosystem: Environmental > Terrestrial > Soil >... | reverse complement strand
CCGTTGCAGTGGACGGGTGGGGGGAAAGGAGCTGCCCCCCCCCTTTCTTTTTTGTGAACTTTATACCCCATCCCTTTAAGTCCTACCCGCTCCTCCATTCTATAGTTAGGGCTGCTCATTTGGCCGCCCCCAACATTGACATTCCCCCCCGCGCCCTTTTTTGCGTTTATGACCTCATGATGGGAGGCCCCATCGGCGGATGCTCGGTCCTGGACTGCCGGCTGTGACGACCTTATGAATTTGAAAGCCGAAACCCCCAGCGGTTGCGATCGCCTCTTCGTGTAGAAACTGCCCGCTGGGCTGGTAGCTGCCGGTTAGGACTAAATCCCTTCTGTCCGTTCCCTTTTCTTTTTTGTCCACGAAGTCTCTTCTTTTATCTTTAATATTCCCAAGCTTTAAGATTGAGGCGGACAATTCAGTCTCTAACTTCCGACGTCTAAGTAGAGTCCATCCCCTTCATGGGTGAGCCTGATATCTTGTTCCCCCCCTCTGTCCCCCCGGGTCTCTGAGAATGACGAAGAGAAAACGAGGCCGTGAGATTTCCCGACCTGCTGTTGAGCCTAAGAGCGTTATTTTTGGTCTCTTACTTTTTCTTTGTTTGCTCGGGCAAAGGAATTCAGTCTCTCCCAGCGACCGATCCTGCCCCCCAGGAACGATCCTGTTACCCTTTTCAATGGCGCAGACCAACCCCCCTTTTTTTTTTACAAATCCCTTCGGTTGAAATATGAGAACGCCTCCATTCCTTTTATTGGAACCCTTTTGGTTTCCCGATACAGAAAAAAACCTTTTTCATTTGGTTTTATGTTTTCCCACGGTTTATTCCGCGTGTCTTCTCGAAACCGATATAGATCACGAGCTGCCTTTCAGGCTTCGGTCATTGACGTGGGGTCCGGAAAGCCGTCCACGACAATGATCCTGGACCCTGTGTTCGGCATGAGATAGGTGGCGGGAGATGCTATAGTGATCCTTTATTCCTGTAGAATGCCTTTTTCCAACCCCTACTTTTGCTGTTCGACCTAGCCACGGAGAGTTTCCGATATGGCGCCACTACCCAAAATCATTAGATTGCGTCGATTCTACATGAAGTTTCGGTTCTTCGTCTCAAAAGATGTTGCCGCGGCATCTTTTTTGTCGAGCTGGCCGTTCCTCTTGGTTGTTTAAAGGTGTCGATTTGCTTTTTTGGTTTTTTTTTTGTGCGCCGTCTTTTTTTCCACCCTGCGAATTCCGGGTGCGGCATAGGCCGGCTGAGGATAAAACAACCCCTTGTCTTTTGACCCCCTGGGTTCGTCTTGCAAACTTCAGGACCTTCACCCCCCCGACCCCCCTATAATTATGTGGTTTTCTCTTGTCACTTGCCCTGATCGTCTTTTCTTCCACGCTTGAGATAGTGCACGCTCCCGTTTTTGTTTGACATCCATTTCGGTTTTTTTTCCCTTTGTCTGCACCTTGCGACTCTGCCCCTCGACGAATTCACTCTCAGTCCTGTGTTCTTGGTTAAAGGGAAGCTCTCCTCCCTTGATTCGAGAGTTTTTTCGTGACCGATTTTAACCCGTCATGAAGATGAGCAGGGGTTTGGAGGGCCCCCGAGCCCCGAAAGACACTGTCGTGTGCAGGTGTTTTTTCCTTCTGCCGACGTTGAACATGACAGTAGGTTCTTGTTGCGTTCCCTTCTTCTCGTCTTTTCACCGCAAGGTTCGGTCCATAGACTAAATGCACTCTTTTTTTTCTTTTCACAAAAGTTTCACGCTTTCCCCTCTAGGCTCCTTCCTCTCCCACCCCCGAACGCCCGTTTTGGTCCGATTACTTTGAAGATGTGGCCGGCGCAGTCGTCTTGGCTAAGAATTCAGTCCTCTGACTCGGCCTGGATCATAGAATGCCACCCTTTCCTCCCTTCTTTTGCCCCCTCCTTAGCGTTTTCAAATACTAATTTTAGAGTAATCTCAACATGGAAAAAAAGGGACTCAATCATAAGAATATGACTCTAACTTGCAGGGAGACAACCTCTTTTCAGCCTCGGCACCTGGATGATACTCGTGCCCTCAGATGTGGAAAGGGTTGAAAGACTCCTTCTGGAGCGGCATCACAGTTGCTGCCTTTGCAGTCTTAGAGACGCTTCGATGCAGTTTTTAGGTGTGAGAGACGACCGTCCTTCCCCCTTTCGGCCTGCCGAGCCCTTCTCCGCGCGCCGGTCTAAACCGTGGGCAAGAAGTCTGATTGATTGCTTGCCCCCCAGACGGCTGTTTTTTCCCTTTCAGGTAGGCGGTCGTTCGCGGTTTCTCTTGTTTTGAGTCGCCTTAGAACAAGGTAGTTTGCGCCGAGTAACGGGACTCCTCCCCCACTCCTCTATGGAAAAGAATGAAGCTTCAATGCTTGGGTTAATGACTTCATTCCCAACGATATCCCACTTCTCCTCTTTCAGGTAGGCTGTGTTCGGTTTCATGTCAATGTCCGACCTTTGAGTCTTTCCTTTTAAGTCTAACCTTGAGGGAGTGTCCGCTCAAGTGGCTGCTTTCTGACCGGTTTTTCCCCCTTTTCCGCAGGGACTTTCTTATCCAGTCTGCGGTCTTCGAATAGTTCAACCCCACTATGGTTTTCCAATTCCCAGCTCCCCCATCACGGCGAGGAATTCGCAACCGCTCCCCCATGGTGCGCCTCCCGTGCTCCCCGTTTTTCTTTTTCTTGTTTTTTTCCGGAAAGGGAAGTTTTAGAACCCAAGTGTGCGTACTTTCGTTTAGAGTAATCTCTCTTTGCGTTTTTGAGGGACACCTGCCGATGACTTAGCCCGCCTGCCGTCCTTTTTTGCCTCTCTGTTGAGGTTTGAGTCGGAGGAGGGATTTTTTTTACTCCGATCGCTTTTATTGTTCGTTTTTCTTCGGGACCCCCCAGGGAAAGGATTATTTGCATGTCTTGTGCGTTTCCCATCTCTCTTTGTCCCCCCCGTTGTTGTTTGCGCTCGCTTCCAAACTACCTGCAGACGCGTTAGTCCGGTTTCCCACCTGAAAGGCAACGCCACCCCCCTCTTGACGTTTTCCCTCTCCCTCTCGCAACCGGCCTACCCCTTGACACTCTTGTCCCAAACACCTCTGTCCTAGCGGGTAATTCGCTGGTGTAGTCGCGAACTAACATGCCCGGAAACTGACAATTATCTCTAATACTCCTCCAACACCTTTTTCGTAAAACTTCCCTTTCATGAAAAGAAAGCCCCTTCCTTTCCGCCTTTTTCGACTTCTTGATGGTGGCTCCCCTCCTCGTCCCTTTGATTGGTCTATTTTTGAAAACCCTGAGACTTGTTGCACATATTGCCCCCATTCCAGGATACTTTACTTTTAACCGCCTCTCAACGTCCACATTTTTCTTCGGTCCACTGACCCTGACCCAGTGTTTACGATTACCCCTCTCGACAGCTCATTTTCTCATGAGCTTTCCCGACCAAAAGCCACATACCGTCTTCCCCGCGTCTCCCTCGTTCGAGCAAGCGTTGTGTCCCTTTTTCCCCCCCCCCTCCCTTCCTCTGGTATTTTCCTCTTAGTGTTTCTTTTTCCCCGCGGCAATCTCCTCCCCCTGCAGAAGACTCAAACCCTTCCCCGCGCCTTCTTATCGACGGCCTTGCACCGTTCGAGAGTGGCAGCGATCCACGCGCCAAGGGAAGTTCTCGGGGATCTTCCAAGGGCTGCAGAAGATTTCTTTCTGTACCCCCAACCTCAAAAAACGTGAACTCCTGGCCCGCGGATTTCTCGACCCCTGATTGACCTTACCCCTTTTTCTAGCTGGTGCTCAGAGCGTGAAAGGGCCAACCTCGGCGTGCCCGTTCAAGTTGACGGATGGGGCATAGCCTTGGCTACATAATAATTCGCCTCGTTCTTCTGATTCTTTCTTGGCACCATTAATTTCTCACGCGTTTTTTTTGCTTCTACCAAGGCGTTACCTCCGAGGGAAAGGCATGGTTTCCTTCCAATTTCAGCGTCCCGGACGTTCTGATGAGAAATACTTCTCCCCCCCCCCCATGCGCTTCCACCCAAGCGTCAATTTTTTCTTCCCTCCCTTCGGACGACAGTGCCAGTGCATTTCATTGATTTAGGATGACTTTTTGAAAGTTTCTTTCCCTGTAAAGGTGATCTGGCCGCTCAACTTTCCCCCGTTCTCTTCAACGCCGTCCGGAGAAGAATGGCAACAGACATGCTTCATGTTCGCTTCTCATCTTACACATTCCCGTCCTTTTTTCTGCGTCCCGCTCCAACTCCTTCACCTTTCTTTCATCCTAGGTGGATATGATCACGTCAACATCTGTTCCTTTCCTTTTCAATGCGTCTCAACTGCTGCATGATGTTATTAGGAGAATACCGGTTCAGATCACCCCCCCCTCGCCTTCTTTTTTCCAACCGATTTCCTGTCCTCACGATATGAATCGACATCAGCTTCGGCGGCTTCCCGTGCCCCTTTCCTCACCCCAAACCTCTTTTTGTCTGGGGTTCACATGGACGGAATGTCCCCTTGATCGACTTCCCCACTTTTCTCCCCCTCGCTTTTTTCGCCGGCCTTACGTCTCACCTGTCAGTCTCGTTAATCAATAAGCGAACCAGCCCCTCGAAAGAAATTCCCCCCACCCCTTACCAGGTGCTGTCGCCTCACTCTCCTGTCCAGCTTCCTAAGCCCCCTCCTCTTATTTCCGCTCTCGACGCTTCTTTTTGTTGATCGGGCAAGGTCATGATAGGAAAAAGAGTCCTTGCGCTGACATTCCCATCCCCTTTAGTCAGTTCTCGAATAATCTCAGGCAAATCAGATCACGCCCCCCCATGATTTTAGCTCACCCCCCCTTTTTGCCGTTCCTTCCCCCCCTGGCTGGGCTGTTTTTGGTATATTAGCCCTTTTGACCCCCGAATTAAGGACCGAGTAATCCCCTCCCCCCCCGGAGCCGCCTGATCTCCCTTCCCAGGGAGAAGAGAAGCTGATTCCCTTCTGAGCCACTCACCCTCTTTTCCCCGAAGGGGCCCACACCACCTTTTTCTTTCCGTAACACACGCATTCAATCCCCCTTTCTTACCAGCCCGCTCGACTCAACCTCGGGATTTATTGTTTTCCTCGTTTTTTTTCTTGCGATTTCCTTTTAAACGCAAGTCGTGGATTAGCCTTTTTCCTTTCAGTTGTCTTCCCATATTAACAAGATTAGTTGCAGCACATCCACCAGAGCCGCCTCCCCTCTTGTGTGTTGAAATTTCTCATGGACCTTCGTGAAGGCAGTCGCATTTTCGGTTTTTGCGCGGCTTGTTCCTGCTTTTTTTTCTGTTCCTCGCCGATAGATGTGCTAAATTCCTTCTTTTTGATAGACTTCCCCCCTTTTACTCTTTCTCAGAAGAGTCTCCCTTTTTGAGCCCCTTGGGTGGGCTCCCGTTACCTTAGAGATCGGAGTGAAGCTAGGAGAGAGATGAGTGAGTGTTTTCCTCCAGCACGCTCAAGAACCATCTTGGGGGTAGCCCTTCTATATGACCCTCTTTTTTGTGTCCCGGCTAGGGACTCCCTATCTTTCGTCCCCCCCCTTCCTATCCCCCCCCCCCCCCAGGTGATCACATCCTCCGATTTATCCACTCCATCATTGCGGCTTTCTTTAGAATGTGTCTTCTCTGCTCCTGTTTGGTTAATGGTACAGGTGACTTGAGGAAAACCTGTTTCCCCCTTCCCTAACGTCCTTGGGCTTGGTTGTCGCCCGTCTCTGGGATTAATACAACCCTGCAGGCGGTGTGCATTAACCTTCAGGAATTTTGAACTTTCCCAGCTAGTTCCCCTCCTAATCTTTTAGAGCCGGTTCTTTGCCACTAGACCCCACTCTTCGCCCCCCCTTTCTCTCTTTCCACTTACTGTTTGTTTGTTGTGAAGTTTTCTGATGCGGGTTGTTAGGCGAATCGTTCCCCAGACTTGGTTTTTGAACCTAAGATCTGTATCCCCGTCAGAGTTTCCCTTTCGCAGTTTGAAGGGGGCGCCATGCCCCTCAAAACCTGCCTTTTTTAGGACCCTTCCGACGACGGAGACACTGCTCTCCCCCGGTCCCTTCCTATAGCACCCGTTTTTATCTTCCTGGACCTCCCACAAAAAAGCTTCTACCCGTCCCACTCATTCGCTGCCAGCATGTGCTTCGGATAAAGACTTTGTGCGCCGGCCAGGTTGTTCTGTTGATGTTTCCGACTTGACCCCTGACCATTTTGATCAAGTACCCCCCTCTTCACTGGCAGATCGCTGGAGACCAAGAAACCCTTTGGTCTGTGGTTAGAGTCGGTTCGGTGCTCAATCGGCTCGCGCGCTGGGTTTTTCCGTTCCACCGCCTCTCTTGTAAGGGTATTGACGATGCCACCCGCTGTCCCCCCATGGAGTGCTCCCGGCAGTTAAAGACGGATCTTTTACCTCCCACCCCCTCCCCCCCCCTATATGCCTTTTTTGATCACGATCTCTCTTCGCGGCGAGAGACTTGCTCGAGCGCAGCCTTCACTTAGCCCGTTCCGCGTTTTTTCTGAAATTGGTGGGGAGGTGTCTTTTCCTGCTGGTGGATGTTCTGTCCTGAACTGCCTGGAAGTCTTCTTTTGTTTCGGCCCCCGTCCCTTGCTCATGATCATGAATGTTGACCGGCCCCCGACGTTTTTCGTTTCTCTCATCAAACAGGTCGTTTCCCCCCTTTTCCCCCCGTCTTCAAAGACCTTCTTGCTATTCCTTCCCACGCTTTTATTTTCCCCTCGCTTCAACTTTGCTTCTCCGACCTTGAACCCGGCGGGATCGCGTATATCAAGGTATCAAGAGTTGGTCAGCGCCAGATCCCCCCTTCCGGACTACAGTTGGTTTCCTGTACTTCTTTTTTCATTCTTTGGCCTCCTTTGATCTACGCCAGCGCCCGCATGGTTCCCCCCCTGGGTGTTTAGGGAGTATCAATGTTTGTGAGCCTCTCCGATCCTGCTTGTTCTTTCTTCATGACGCAACCCGCTGGGTGTTCAATGCAAAGAGTTTTGCCTCTTATGTTGTGCCCGCGATCAACTTAGAGTAGACGACCCCTGGGTAAGATGAATCGTCTTTTTCGTCACGCTGCTGGACCCCTGGTGCTCCCTCCTTGAAGGGCTGGACTTTCTAAAATGGGGTCCCCGTCTTTTGAGGCTGGTTTTTTGTGAGCAGTCTTTTTCCTTCACTTGACATTGTGAGAGCCTCTTTTGCCCTCTGATAATTTCCTTCTTTAGCCAGTGGGGAACTAGCTGCAACCTTCCCCGAAATTTCCACCTCCCCCAGATCCCGGTCTGTTTGGTTTTTCTTGAATTCAGAAGTCATGGTATGGCGATGTAAGATTGAGTCCCTCTGGGGTCCAGACTGTTGTTGAACGACGTTGTTTTTATGGTGATCTCCCCCTTTCGCCCTTTCGTGATCGACGAATCCACATAATTTTTCCATCCTGTGCCCGTTGTTTTTTTCCCGAAGCTTTCCTTTTTTCATCCGGCTCCTCTTGTTGACGTGATTCGATGACACCCCGCCTGTCCTCTAGTGAGAAGGGGGTTTGTTATTAGTTTTTCCTAAGCTCGTGCATTTTTATTTCCCTCTTGCTATGCCGCTTTACCATGAAGAATGTTTTCCCGTCTGCTCGTCTGTGGACCTATCTTCCCTGGTGCGCTTGGCCATCGTCATCCATGTGAGAATGAAGGTGGGGTTTTGGCAACCTTTAGAAGTGCCACCTCCTCCGTGCGCCATTCCATGGCTTAAAGTTCCAACGCCCGTGTCTGGACCTTTTTTTTTAACTTTGAAGATTGTCCGGCGCAGCGCTCTTCCCGCATCCCAGTGAGACCCTCTTTATGAATTTCTTTTAATCGCCATCTTTCCTCTTCTTCCTTTATACCCCCGCCTAAAGCCACGCGAAGGCTGCAATGCATCTTCCCCTCGTCAACAGTAATAAAAAGCGTCCTCCATTATTTGTCTGTTTCGTGCCTGGACTCCCCCACTGCACAGGGCATCGTGACGCGAGGTTTCAGGACCGCTCAGAAGTAAAAGTTTTTTCCTTTCCGCCTCCTTTCTTTAGCATCCGTCTCCTCTTTGTCTGGTTTCCCTGGTCTCCTCAATTTTAGCGAGGCCCTTTCTGACGCCCTCTGGGAGAAACCGTGGGCCTCCTCTCTTGATTTTACTAAATCTAGTGGTTTCTTGCATATCCGTCCTCTTCTATCATGCTTCTTCGTTTCTCTGGGTTTCCTGCGTAGTCGGCAGTGCGACGCTTGCCCCGTTAATGAAATACCTGCGAGACGAAACTCCCCCCAGCTGCAATTCCCCCTTTTGTTCATTCCCTTTTTAAGTGACCCCCGCTGCTCGAACCGCCTCTTTTGGATTTTGGCGTACGGTAGGATCAGCCCCACCCCCCCTTTGTCTGCTGTTTTCCTCGGGAGACGAACCTTTTTTTTGTGTACGGCTTTCCGTGGGAGAAGGGTTTCATTCGTTGACTAGCTCAGTTTTTCTTCGACTCATGGCATCAATTTGCTCAGGGTTTGCACCCTCAGATCCAACCCAGGATAGGAATTTTCTTACAGATTCACTGATTGAGGCTCCATCGCGTTTTCCGCTTTGCAGGCCTTTTACCTGTTCGAAAAAGCTTGGGCTTCTTTGTTCGTAGATCTCCTTTCGAGATGGTGGAGTTCGCCTTCGCGGATCGATGTTCGTAAAAGGTAGATTTGGGGGATGTTTTTTCCCCCCGCCTGTCTTCCAGTTGATTCTGCGTCTTATGTTGTCGTACTCGATCTTCACGTCGATTCTTGTTTGCGTTGGCCCTAAATGCCCTTGATTCTTTTTGCCTTATTGGTTCGGTGTGGACATCTCTCTTCCTTACTCCTTTCCTTTTTGGTCTCCTAGATTTAACCCCCCCGCCCCCCCTTCATCACGCTTAATTTTTTTAATTTCATTTCGAAAAGGACAGCCAAACAAACGACGTGTGACCCGATTTACGTCCACACAACCCCAACTTTTTTTTTTTTTTTCGCCTCGAAGACGACTCATCTTGTTGCCCCCACACAGCTTTTCTGTGTGACATTAATCTCGATGTGTCCGCGCGAACTCATCCGCGTCCATTCTCTACTTCCTTCCCCTCCCTTCCAGAATTTTTCAACCATTCCCGTCCTTTCACAAAGGACTAAATGAACCGCTAGTCCTATTCTTGAATGTGCGTAAATTCCTGCGTTATGTGATTGTCCTTACCCCACTGCTGCAAATGTTTTTTCATGTCCTAGGCTTCCTCCCTTTGCCTGCTGACCCTTCCTCGCCCCGGTTTCTTTGAGACCCGTGCCAGTCAAGGTTCGCTAATCAGACCTCCAGTTTTGTCGAGCGGTCTCCCCCCTTCCCACATAAATCAATTCCCCTCGTCTTCGTTCGAGAGCGGGGTTGATCAATTCCCGTCCCTCATGTTCCTTCTGTTTTTCAGACTTTTTTTTGGTGTATGCGGTGGCGTCCTCTCGTTTTCCCATGCCGAAGAAACAACCACCTCCCCCAACGCCGCGTTTCCATAGCCTTAGCAACAACAGCTTCCTTGATGGGCAGTCCCTAGCTTTTGCCCAATTTTTTTTTTACCGGCGGGGAGCTCCCCTAAGGGACTTTGCCGAAGTCACGTATTCAACCCTCCCCCACACACTTCATCCGGACCTCCGGAGGCTCTCCCCTTTGAATTGCCATTGGCTCGTCCGTCCGGCCGAGAGGCTCCGTTGCCGCTTCCCCCCCCCCTCGGCTTTCACTGATTTTTTTCTTTGGCGGCATAGCTGGCGCCACCGAATCTGCTTTTTTCTCTTCCCTTTGCGTTTTGTGCTTTTTCTATGCTCCACGCTGTGCCGCTTCTGTCCACCTTATTCGACTCTTTCACGATGGTTATTATCCACCCTGCGCGTCCCCGGCTTTTGTCTGACCCTTCTCGGCGCAGGTGGTGGGGGTGTTTCTTTTTCTGGGTTTTTTCCCAACACCCCCTTAAGCCCCCTGGGGTTGCGCAGGGACCCCACACCTGAGCTTTCACCCTCTTTCTTTGACGTGAAGAAGGCAGACTGTTTGTACGGGGATCGATGCAAGGGTCTCCTCCCCCTTTTTACTCCAGGATTAGATTGCAGGCGCCCCCCCTTTAGAGTTCACCGACGAAGAAGTCCTTCCCAACTCAAACTTGCTTCTGCGTCTATTAAATTCGTCAACCCCCTTCAGCGGTCTTTCAGGACTTCCTGATAACCCCCGCATCACCACCCTTTATCTCTTTTCCCTTTCCTCCCTTCGGGATACTCTTCCCCCCGTCAACTATTGTCAGGTCCTTTTGGAGGTCCGCAACGGCTACCCCCAATGATGTAGGACGTCTTCCTGATTGGTCCCACTGTTAGCCTTTCCCATCGACCCGTGAAGAGAACCGTCGCGGTTTGCCCTGCTTCCCCCTGAGAAAGCTTCCTTCTCTTCTTTTTCCCCTAAGACCACCATTCCTTCTCCTTTCGCTGGTTCCCCGCGTCACGTTCTGACGAATTTCCCCACTGTCGCAGAATGCCCTTTTATCCGGCCTCTTTTGACCTGGAATGGCCTTTTCTTTCCCTAAAATGCGCCAACCCTCAACCAAATTCCTTCCCCATTCCCGAACGGTCCAATTGTCCAGCTTACCCTGCTGCTCCACCCTTTGAGGCCCCCGCCGTTAGACAATCCCTTCCCCTGCTCATTTCCGATCGTCGACCCCCCTTTCATGAAGGTGAGTGGGCATTGGTGCATGTATTCCCCTTCAACTCTTGCCTCACGTTTCTCTGTTAATCAAAGCTTTGCGGTGCGGCAGTGATCAGTAAGCAGGCAAAGCTCGCCAGCGACAGCCCACCCTTTCCCCCTCCCGACCCCTCGGTGTTTTCCTGCTTTTTGGGAGCCGCTTCGATCATTCCTTTTCATCTCGAGTCAGTCAAACCCCATGTATCCTCGCGTTTCTCTAAGTCTTTTTTTTCAGTCGACTCTTGCATGATGGAATGAGACCACTCTTTCCTGGTTCCGTTTTTTGCGGGGTCGACAAATAACTCCCCTAAAAGGCCCTCTCAAGCTTTCCGCTAGAAACCGAAGGGTATCCTTTTTCCTCTAGAGACTTTTGGCCTTTCGCAGTCGTGCGAGCTGGATCTTCTTCTGTGGCCATGCCACAGACTACCCCCATTCTTCTGAACTACATCCCCCCTCGACCCCCGCGACACATCTTTCTCTGAACAATGTTGAGTAGTCGATTCTCCTCGCCCGTTCCGGTTCCAGGATGCGGAGCCTTCCTCTTCCCTCCTGAGCCGCTTTGTCTCCCCACTGTGTTTTCCTCTGATTCTTTTCTTTTTATCTTCGGAAGATCGCAAGAGTGCCGCCTCCAGCTTGCTCACTTGTCTTCTTCAGAGAATGGTCACATTCCGGTTGACGATCGAAGAGACGTTCCCCGATTTTTTCTTCCCCTCCCAGTCCGCTCCACGAGAGGTAGTTTCGCCTGCTACCTTCTAAATTGTTTTAGGATCTACTGGAAAGTTAACCTATTTCACAGCCGCCAGAATCCCTTAACTGTCAACCTTTCGTTTTTCTTCCTCATCCCCCCCTCATGCTGGCTAAATAAGTGTGTCGCCGGTGTCTCAGCTATCCAGGTCCCGAAAAAAGTCAAGCCCGTGAACCTGAAACTTCAGTAGGAAGCCAGGGTTGCGCCTTTTGCGGATGCATCCCCCCCTGTCATCCCGTTGGTTAACTTTCCAATGCCTGAGACAACTTAGCCCCTAACGGGAAAAGCCTCCCCTATATTTCTTTTTTAAACGGTCCATTGGCGCCTACCCAACTTCTAGCCCCTATCTTTTCCTTAATCGTTGTTCTTTAGTGAGCTGGGCGATGGTTCTGTCGCTCTCGTTCCCTAACTTGAGGAAGACTCTCCTGGACTTCCTCGAGTTAGTCGCATTTTACGGGTTTTCACGGCCGTTCGCCAACGCTAACTTTTATGTCCCATCATCGTCTGGGAGCAACCACGTCGCGGACCGTTCGATGAGTTCCACGGGCCTTACAAAATTTCGGACCCATGGCCCAACCTCCGATTCTACCCCCCCTTCTCACAGACGGCTTCTTCTCATGATGGAGTCTCTCCCCTTGCTTCTTTTTCTCCGAGGGGATGCGGTTTTTAGACCAGCCTTTGCACGTAATCACCTTTAATTGCAATGCGACATGGTGGTCGCCCCTACACTGGTTGCGGGTCTGTCGAGGTTCTTTCGCCCCTCTGCAAGAGAGAGAGGCGTCTCCCCTCCGCTCGTTCAGGGATTGGTACCGCTGAAACCGTTTTTACTTTTGGAGCTTCCCCCGGCGAGGCGACTTCCCCGAGAGGAAGGTCACCGTCTCATCCGAAATGTGTTTTCCACGCTCTATCTGTCCCGCGTCCCGTGACAGACTTGGCTGAGCCGCCCAGCGCCCCCACGTGTGATCGTTGCCGCGAATGAGAAATGTCCGTCCTCCCCTTATCAAGTCCCTGTGTCGCGGGCCCGCTTTTTTTTGATGTTCTGCCTCCCCTGAATTGAAAGTCTCGTTTTTTTTTTTTTTTTCGGAGTCTGATCATGGCAGATGGACTTTTCTTTTCCCTTGCCCCCCCCCCTAATAATCACTTTTTGAAAAGCCCTTCTGTGAATAGGAGTTCCCTCTATGCCTACGGCGGTCTGACACCGTGCTTTTTTCTTCCCTTTACACCCCGTCGAGGGAGAGGTGATTTTCTAATCATCTCCCAGAGGGTCCTTTTTCTAAGGATAGGCTCCTACATGTTGTTTCCTTTGAATTCTCGTCCTTTTCCTTCTTGGCCCCCCCCTTGATCGAAGCGTTTTTTGCCAGAGCTCCCCTGGTTGCAACGATTTTTATTGCGTCTTCCCAGTGTGCGGGCGCTCTGGCGTCTTCTTGAAGCTGTCTTGACTTTGAATCCCCCTTCTTTTTTTGAACCCCGAAAGGTGTGGGGTTATTCTAATAACGGAGTTTTTTGCTTCATGTTCGCACATAAAACTTAGGGCGATTTGCCCGTTCAGCAGCTCCAATTTGCCGAGAGCTTCGTTGAGGAACGCTTTTCCCCCCCTCGGCCCTAGGTACTCCTTTTCCATTTCTTTCTTCCCCCACAGGTGTTTAATTTTGGCCGCTGCCTCTTGGGTTGTGCGCTTTCTTTCAGAGAACTGACCGGTTTTTCATCCCCCTCGTCCATGCGTGATCCCCCCCTTTTTTTTCTTTTCTGACAAGTGGAATTCGATTTTTCGCGTTCCCCTCACATGGGAAAAAGAACGTCTCAGGATCTTGTTGTTTCTTTCGTGACCCTCTCGCCCGGCTGGTCGGATGCCGCTCGTGCGGTCCCGGGGACTCTGTTGCAAAGCCTCGTCCCGGTGTTGCCTTTGAACTTGCGCCCCAATCGGATCGACGTTTCCTCACCCATTCATGGCCGCCGGTTGGGGGGTCCCCGGAAGTTTGATCACCTTCTTAGGGTGATTACTTGATCCCACGAGATTTAAACCCCCAAAATCTGCGCTGTGGGTGGAGTGCGTTTTTCTCCTGAGAACTGCCGGCGTGCTGAATGTGTAGGGATAGCTTTTCCATTGATTCCTGTGAGGTTCCCTTTTCTGTGTCGGGAATCTCGCCCGGTTTCCCTGACATAATCGGGGCCCTTGTTCCTTGCCCACCCCGTTCCCCGGTAAGCCCTTCACATGTATCCCTTGCGGCCAGAATCCGAAAGGCCCTCTTTTCTGACAAGAGAAATTCCTTCCCCTTGTCCTCTGCCCCGATCTTTTTCCAGATCAATTCCTTTTTGAGCGCCGCGTTCCTTATAATCGCAATTTTCCCCTTTCGACCCTCATCTAAGAACCCGCGAACTGTCTGCAACATTGTCCCCCCCCCCTCCTCCTTCCCTTTCCCCTTCTAGCTGAAAGCATTACTTCGGTCGTCACAAAGGATCTGGCCGCCCCCCGCTTCCCTGGATTATAAGCGGCCCGACGATTTGCAGGCAAATCGCCTTTCGTACGCGTCCGGCTCAACAGGTTTGCGCTCACCGCTCTTTCGTAGAAATCCGATGCATTTTGTCGGTTGTTATTTCTCAGAATACATGCCCCTTTCTAGTTCCCCGGGACTCCTTTTTGCCAATTGGGGCCTTCAGCTGTCTTGATTTCCACTTTCCCCTCCGCTGGTTTTATGCCTCTTTCGAGTGTTTTATTGGTTTCCCCCGAGTTCTTACGTAGAAGTTATATTGGAAACCTTCCCCTCTCCCCCTAAGTCTCTGGAAGCTTATCCCATTCGAGTTTTGAAGGCCATTTTCCTTCTTTTCCCCCCACTAATTCTCTAATCTTCCCGAGTTTCTTTCTTTGATGTGCGCAGGTCATGCGCCCTCCCCCCCCCCCCCCCTTGAGCTGTATTGAAGGGATCTGAACCCCCTTTTTTTGTCCCCCTTTCTTGCTGATGGGTTCCCCTACCGTCGTTGAAGAGGGCCGGAAGGCCTCTCTTCGGATCGCGGAGGGAATAAAAAAATTTATCCTTTTCAATTCAGCCCTCTCCCCTTTCCCCCCCTGGCGAGTGACTTTCACAGTCTTCACCTGATGCGAAGGCTCTGATCCTCGGGCCCTTGACGGCCCCGTTGGAAGGTTACAACATGCTTTTCCTTCTTGGCTCGTTCGTCGAGAAATGCAGGTAGTCGTCTTGAGTTCGCGCCTACACAAGAAGAAATTAGAAACTGACTTCTTTTGTCCCGTGCCCCCTCTAGAGTCCTGGTTTTTTTTCCCGATTCCTTACGTCGATATGTTTGATTTGGCCGGCCCCCCCCCCGTGCACCCCTTACTTCGTTTATTGCAGGAGTTTATTGTTGTTCCGATTTTAATCAAGTTGGTTTCGTCTGAGAACACAGCCCCCTCCCTGCAAGAACTTCTCCCGTCCGGTTTCAAGGGATTTTCATCAAGGCCACAGTCCAACCCTCGATTGAAGATCTATTACTCCCCATCTCACTCGACTCACCTTGACCGCGCAACCAAAAGGCGGCGCATTTTCTAAATTCTCTCTGGGGTCTCCCCCCCCCCCGCCCCCTAATACTTTTTCACATCTCTGCAACTGATCACGAACTCGCCACTTTTACCTAATTCTCCCCCCCTTTGCCAGTTTCTTTTAAAGCGAAGAGAGCTTGATCGAGTTTTTCGCCCTGTTCTTTTGCTCCAATAGTGTTTTGTGATTCTTAGGGAATTGGACAATGTCAAATGCCTGTATCCCCCCCTAATCAGAGGCCGAACTTTCCCCTTCCTCTTCAAAGAATTCGACGTCCAAGCAGGACACGCCAGCAGTCTTCCCCTCTACCAGTCTTCCCTTTCGTTAGCTGTTTTTTGCGAAACTCCACACACGACCTGCAAGAGTGAGTACGGCCCCTTTTTTCTACCTCTGCCCTTCCCCAAAAGAATGTTTCTGTCCTTCCTTTCTTTTCCATGATCTGCTTTCTTCGGGGGCCTTTTTTTTTCAGACTTCGCAATGAGCCACGGAAACCACTATACAAGCCTCTCATTCCCTCCAGTCCCCCGTGACATAGAAGAAAAAACCCGGCCCCCCGCTTTCTGGTTCGAAGTCAGTCAAGCTCTGCGGCCCCTGTTTTCACTGTCTCTCATGGTATACGTCTCAATTTCCCCTGAGAAGATTCGTTTTATCCTACAAAAACCAAACTTGTTCCCGGAATGCGTTGATTCCCGTCCCAGCTACTTTTTTTTTTACCCCAATGATCAAAATTTTGATAGTCCGCGACCGTCTTCGGCGCCCTTCCCTGAGTTCTCTTTTTTACCAGCCCCACGTTTGCCTCGGGGCGGAACCAGTGGAGACCTCCCTCATTCTTGCCATTCCCTCCTATGAGTTAAGATAGAGGTTTTTACACCTTTCAGTGATCTCTGGGCGACTTTCACCAAGGCGTCGGCTCATTCTTTTTTTTTTTCCTTGTTAGAATAAAGTAAGCGTGCGTCCCCCTGGACTTATGTCTGAGACCTACTTTTTATTCCCTTCACCTCTTCCCATTTTTTTTTTGCGTTTCCAGAAAGGCGTCCTTATTGAAGTGTCCACTGGATACCCTTCTTTCTTGCACTTCCCCGTTTGAAGCAACCCTTCCCTTACCCAGGGACCCCCCGCTTGCCCTTCCCCTTTTTTTTTCCTGAGTTCCCCCAGTTTCCGACTTTGACACAATCCCGGTGTTTTCTATGAAATTTTCCACCCCCCCACCTTTTCCCCTCAAGCCGGGCCTTGCCCGCCATGCTTTTCCAATCTCAACCCCCAAAAAAAAAACACACCATGCTCTCATTTCTCCTGTGGGTTATAGTTCCTTCCCCCAGTCACCCCTTCTTCCTCAAGGAAGGGTCTCTTCCTTTTTTTCCCTTGCTTGCAACCGTGCTGCCCCCTCTTTCTTTTGATTTCATATTTCTTTTTTAGGTTAAGATCCCTCCCCCACGCCAGCTTTCAAAACGACCGCTTTCCGCCCTGTCTCTTTTTCCATCGTCCATATACCTCCCCCGGCACATCCTGCACCACCCTTCTCTTTTCTTTTACCCCTCATTTGTGAGACATCGAATTCCCCAGGCGCCTCCTCTCTTATAATGTTTTGCCGATGTCCCTTCCCACCGAGGCGTTCCATACCCTTTCCTCACCACACTCAGTTCCCTAGACAAAGCACCCACCTTTCTTTCTCAATGCTGTGATTCCTAAAGGCCGCGTTCCCAGCGGTGGAATCGTTTTCCATTTTCTGCGTCCTGAGCCCAATTCTTCTGATTTTTTTTCGATTAAGTTCTCAATGATCGGAAATGCGCCGTTGCGTAGACCTTTTCCCAGCAACTGCTTTTCTCCTTGCTTCTGACAGTCAGATCAGCAAATTTTTCTGCCGCCCACCCCCACATGATTCTCGCTACCACTCTTTTTTTTCCTTTCTTTCATTGGCTGTCTCTTTTCTCTGACACTTCGGCCAACGAATTCCTTTTCGCTCCCATTAACAACCTCTTTCACTCGAGTGACTTCCAGATCTGTGGAAGAGAACCCCCGCTGTTCCTTCCTCTGAGACAATCCCCACCCTCTTTCCCGCCGGTTGGTCGGTTTTTTTTTTTCCTTCGTCCACCCCCGCAAGTTTCAGAACTCTCGCATGATAACGCTTACGAGTCAAAAAGGTTCCTCATTGTTTCCTAGTAGACCCCATTTTTTTTTGATTTACACCCCTTCCGTGGAGTTTTTCTCAGTCTCTTCTTGATTACAAGATCCATTCAAATTCTTTCTTCCTACAATTCCTGCTGACACAGATCGTTCCCCCCAACTTTCTTCCGGTCGCTCGCGAGTTTCAACGCTCCACTTGGTTTTACGAGCGGATCGAGCGGTCCTCTTCTCCTCAAATCGCTTCGTTTTTTTCCCAAATTTTCGGAGGAGGAAGGTGACGCCTTTCGAAGCTCGCCATCCGCTTGTCCACCTTTTCTATAAGAGTGACTCTTCCATGATCCTACCCTTCGTTAAGCTCGTACTGTCTGAGATTTTTTTTATCGCCCTAACCCCGGCTACCCTTTTTGGTTCTCCCTGAGACGATCAGTATTTGTCATGCTCAGGGCCCCACAACGGGCAACACTTTTATAATTTTTTCCCCTTCTGGAGTCACATTCACATTTATAATACCCCCATAATGGCCTACCTTAAGGGCCTTTGTTAGAAGTCTGATCGTTTGGGGAATGGTCCAGAGACACTTTTTAAAGCCCGTTTTTTACTCATTCGAACGGTGTTTTCTTTTTTCGTGTTGTCTCCCCGGAGGGCGGGCTTCAATTCCTGCAGAGGTGGGCTACCGGCCTTTGCCTCCAGGAAAGGAACCGAGTTCCCTTCCGCCTGCTTTTTCAGTAAAACGTTCCTCTGACCATCTCTCTCTACCCCCTCTCGAATATCACCTCCTCCTCATTTTTTTTAGATGGCCTCTTCGTGTGTCGCTAAGCACCAGTTTCCCGAAGATCCTTTTCGGCCGATCTCAATTTTCCCGGAAGGTTCCAGCCTTTCTCCCCAAGCCCTGCAGGGTGAAGGCTTCCACGAGAAACAATTCTTTCCGAGACCGCGTCTTAGTTAAAGGGCTCAATTTTCCCTCCAACACCCCCTGATCCTCCCCGGCGAAACCCTTTACCGGTTTAGAATGATTTGGGGATGATAAAAATCTTCGGATTTCTAGGTCCTTGATTTCTCGGATGGTTATAGCCGTACCGTCCCGACCAATTTTACTTTGGACCTTCAGTTCTTTCAGGGGACCCCACAGGTGCGTTCTATCGGAGTTAGGGCTGCCTCAACTCTCTTTTTCTGCTCGTTGCAGTCCTTCTCTCCTTTTTAAGGATAGGACGATTGAACACCCTCTCGCCCGGAAACTGCGACCGAGTCTTGGCCCCCTGACGAGAATGAGTTCCGTACTCATCCGTCACCGGGGATTAAACGTCGCTCTGCAACGAGCTTTTCGACTCACGCCGCCGTCCCACCGTCGTTTTTCTGCGTCGCCTCCCCTTGAGCCAATTTTTCTCCAAGTCTTGGGTCGCGGGCCTTTTCCTGGTGGATTGCCAAGGAATTGAATTTCTCGTGGCAGGACCGCAGCTCCTGCTTGACCCCCCCCTGATGAATTTCGTTTAAGTATAGGCCCCTCTTCGTCGTCCTCCTTAACCAGGACACCTCCCCGGTTGAATCTATCGTTCCCCCCTATATATTTTTTGAAACTTGTTCTTATTACACGCCTGGAACCCCGGCCCCCGGGAAGATGTTGTGACCTCCCTTTCACTCTTTCTATGCGCCACCCACTGTTTTCCGATACCACGCCTCCAGTTCTGGGAATTCTCTTCATCATTCTTTGGAGAAAAGTTATTCCCATCCCCTCCTCCACTGTTGTTCGCAGTGGATTATTCTTCCATTTGGTGGTTGGACAGCCGACTTTATGAAGCGGAATGGAATCACTACCGCACTTTGCTGGGGTTATTTCCAATATCACCTTCTTGTTTTGAAGTATTGTGATTTTTCCTGGACATCGATCCCCTTGGATTTCATCTGAACCTCCCTCGGAGTCTTTAACCTTTTTTTTGTTCATTTTTTCCATGTGCCAAGCAGTGAAGTCCGGTTACCCTTTGTTTCCAGTTCTGGTCGTGGCCGCTTGGTGTTTTCTCTGCAAGTTTTTTTCTTTCGGAACTGAGTAACTGCAAGGTGAATAATCTGGCTTCCCATCTGGATTTAAATGTCTTTTTTTGAGGATCGTCTATCGCAAGTGCTTTGAAATTTACAAAAGACACCCGATCAGTCGTGGTGTTTCCGCCAGTTGACCGCTGCCGAAGGAGATGGCGTCTTCCTTGTGCGGCGCGCGGTTTGTCTTGTAACCTCCCGAGCGGTGGACTTCTTTTGCCCAGGCGTGTCGACTGACCCTCACCCTTCTTGGCATCCGGCAGTTTTTCATGCCCCCCCTGACTCAGTCTGAGTGTCCTCTCCACCGACGGAGAGATTCGAGCGGTGGATTTTCCCTTTCGAATCCCCGGTCGGAAGGTGTTATTGTCTATGTTCACTCCCTCTCTCCCATTCGAATGTTCACTCGGCTCTTCGTCTTTGAACTCTCGAGGTTCCTGAAATTCGAACCTTTTTTTTAAGTTTCCAGTTCGCTTCACCGCAAGGTCATTTCCTTCACCATGGTTCCCTGACTGATTCACTGTTGCAATTCAGTATCTTTCTTTCCGATCGACCTTTATGCGGGGCCAGAGCCCGTATGTCCCCCCTCCTCCCTTAGGCCCCGCTCTCTGAATGGATCCCCCTCCCATCCCCTCTTCGATCATTTTCAATTCCCGATAAGCACCATCATGGAAGCAGATAGAACTTCCAAACGACCCTATTCCTACCTATCTTAAGTCTACCAGGCTGTAGCCACTCCTATGGCCCCGCCCAACCTTTGATGCCGATTTTTTTCCATTTTGCTGCAAGATCCTGCCTCTTTCCAGCTCAAGGTGAGACGTATCATTTTTCAATAGTTCGATGGACTTTTTTTTCTTCGTTTTCACTTAGCGAAGTTTCTTTCACTCTATGCGATCCCGCTCCCCCCTACTACGAGTGCCAATTGGACGCCGTATGATTATGAATCTCCCATCGCCCGTTTTTTCTGTGCGCTCGCAGTTCTTCTATAGGCGGCTTCTTGTTTTCTCTTGGGTTTACGAGTTCCCTGGTTTATGGCGATCTGGTCCAGAGTGCCCCGAATACAATACTCTCTTTCAAAACAACGACCTCCTCTCCTAGTTTTAAGGCAATGAAGTTCTTCCCCCCCCCCCGCATGAATAGAACGCGTCGTGGCGGTTGTTTTTTGATTTGGCGTTTCAGTTCCCTCTGACCAAGATGTACAGCAGTTCATGACTGCTGGCTTTCCGAGTTCCTCTTTTTTTTTTCCGTTAAGGGAAGGGAGTCCGATCCTCTTTCCCTTCTCGACGAGGGGGCATCCCACCGACTTTCTAGGGTGTTATTACCCGCCAGAATCCGTCTTCGGAATTCTTCGCCACCGATTACCCGATTGCATTTTTTCTCGTCTACTGCCGTTTGGTCGTCGTTTTAAGGACAGGCATTTTGCAAAAGGTTGTGGACTTGTCTCGTCATGTAGTTTTTTCTGCTCTGTCGATCGAACGTGCTCTATGTTTCTCCATGCGTGCCTCCTTGGTTTGTCCCATTCTCTTAGTACGATGATTCTTTTTGAGTAATTCATATTCACGTTCGATCTTTTGATTTGCTCCATTCCCACGGAGTCCAGCGTTCTGACATTCTTTTTGGTTTTGCC
>Ga0179591_1255187_pt1 | contig 20763 bp, 23 predicted proteins | sample CZOMad2_1_08_16f_FD_182891 | JGI IMG/M metagenome (GOLD analysis project Ga0179591, IMG submission 182891) | Vadose zone soil fungal communities from Angelo Coast Range Reserve, California, USA - CZOMad2_1_08_16fungal (PacBio error correction) | ecosystem: Environmental > Terrestrial > Soil >... | reverse complement strand
AGATACCTTTCCCCCGAGACCCCGCCCTTTAGCTCGCCCAGAGTCATTTTTCCGCCCCTAAGCTGGATCGTCTCCTATCCTTGGTCTCTTCTCGAAAATCGTGATGAACGAGAGTGTCGGTTCGCTTCGTTCGGCCTTGACCTTCATGGTCTTTCCCTTTCCCTCTTCTTCTCAAGAGAAGATCGCTCTTTTGAGTTTTTCTCTCCTTCGTTTGCCATGTCTCCCCCATCTTCCTCTCGCCTTTCCCCCCAATCTCGTGTACTTGATGTATTTCTTTTCCTCGCCTCGTCCTCTTTGGCTATCCCTTTCCTCAGACTGCTCAAAGGCTTTTTTGCGTGTTTCTTTTTTTTTCAGTGAAAGAAGGTCGTCTGTTTCTCGCTTTTGCCTGTGTCCCGTAGCCCTCGGCACCGTATCCTTCGAAGTGGTGATCGGTGGGAGATGCTACAGCTCCCCTTTTCTCCCCTCCGCCGGTGTCTTCCCCACGTGAAAAATCCCTTGCGCCCCCCGCCCCTCCAACCTCTCTCCTTTTTCCCCTCCCTCCCCCCCCCACACCTTCTCTGGCTCTCAAACCCTACCCCCCTTCCCCACCCTCCGACTCCCCCTCCCACCCCCCCCCCTCCTCTTCTCATTCCCCCTCCTCCCCTCTACCTATGCATGTTGTTCACTTCCTCTTTCCCTCCCCCCCCCACCACCTCTCCTCGTGTTACGCCTCCACCCACTCCACCCGCCCCCCCCCCGCGCCCCCCCCCGTGTACCCCGCCTCCCTTACCTTCTCTCACGCTCAACCCACCTATTACCTCGCCTCTTCCCCCTTATTCTTGTTTCCTTCACTCCCCCCTCCTTTATCCCAAATCTAATCATATCCCCCTACCTCGTACCCCCCCCCCCCCCACCCCCTTTCCCCCCGATTTCCCATCCCCCTCATCCCCTTCTCTTATTCCTCTTCGCTCTCATTTCATATTTCACCCCGTCTCTCCTTTACACCACCCGCGGCCCCGCACCAACCTTCTTACCCCCCTCTCCCCCACCCGACCCCACTTCCCCCTCTCCCCCTCCCACCCCTTCTCTACTCACCCAACCACCCCACCCCCCCCCTCCCTCCTTCCCCTTCACACCGCCTCCCCCCACACTTCTCCCCACTCCCTCTTTTCTCTTACCTCCCACTCCTCTACCAACCCATCCGCCACCCCCCCCTTCCCCCTTACCTTCCCCCTCCCTTTCCACCTTCATTCCCTCCTCCGACCTCCCCCTACACCCACCTTTGTCCCCCCACCTTGCCCCCTTACCCCCATCACCTTCTCCCTCCCCATACACACCGCATCCCTATTCTCCTCCTCCTCCTCACCCCCTACCTCCATTCCACCCCCCCACCCCTCCCCCCTTTCCCCCCGTCCACTCACACCCACCCCCTATCCCCCTCTTCATCGCCCCCTCCTCCTTACATCCCCACACTTCCTCTCCTCTCCCCCTTTTATACACGCAGGTGGACACCCAGGTCCCCCTCTTCCCCATATTTTTTGAGGACTTTCAGCGTGCGCTCAGGTTTTTTTTTTTTACGCGTTTTGTTTGCTGACTTCCTATGTTCTGGACTTGAGGGAAGTTCCCCCAACAACTCCCTTCCCCACTATCCCCTTCCTGCCCTTACGTAGAATCGTCTTAGATTCCCTGTAGAATGCTTTTAGCTCATTTTTTCCTCGGTATCTGGTTTTTTTTCGACGGCCCCCCCCCCCAACGCGGGACCATTCTGCCTGCTCATCTCTCCTTTCGCCCCCACAGGTAGAGCGTGAAAATGGTGGCTCCCTAATTCGGCTTTCGGCCATAGTGCTCCTCCTAACAGAGTTGTTTTCCAACTCTTGCCTGCCATTAGTCTTTCGCTGGCTCACTTGCAGAGGTTAGCTCATCTTGTCGGCCTTCGTTACTTTTTTTGTATGGCTACATGACTGGTACTACCCCCCTTTCCCTCGCTGAGTTACAAGGAGAGGCCACCCCGATGGCATCTATTCTTTCGTCGTTCCTGAGACCTTACACTTATCGCAGTAAGCCCCTCATCAGGTTGGTTCAGAATTCTGATAGTGAACGCCCTCTAGTAATTTTCATGCTCTCCATGCTTGTCCTCCTGCTACAGTTTTAGTGTTCCCCTTTTACCCCAGTGGCTCCAGCCCGGTGATCCGCTGTGATCGACTGGTGCCAGTAGTTGTCATTAGCGCGACCTCCCGCTCTCTACGCCTTTTTTTTCTTCGATCCCTTTAGGAGGAACCCTTTTCCCATTGTGCCGGCAGGTCCGGTACCTTTTTTTTTCATCCCTGGTAAAGACCCCCGTACAAATCCTTTTCTGCTTCGCCTCTCTCGTTTTTTGTCCTTTGGTACCACGATCCCTTTTGCTTTTTAGCACTTCTCGAGCGCCATCGTTAGAGGAGTTTCTCGGTTTTTGACGCCATATATTCCCCCTCGTCCTGACGGTGCGTCGTTGTACGTCGGTCGTCCAGTAGTTGGCAGTGGAAAAACCGCGTCCTTTCCCCACGAAAGGATAACCCCTTAACGGCCATCTTTGAACTCTTTTTCTCCCCCCCCAGTGCTGATCCCCCTTCCTTTTTTCTCACCGCAATTTTTTGTCACAGCTTCTTTTGCTCCCCCTTTACGAACATCAAGGGGTCCCCGTCCTCCATCCTGTTTGATCCTTTAGTTTTTGAATCGCCATCTTTCGCCGTCCTCGGACAGCTGTTTTCTTATTTGTAACCCTTCGTAGCCCGGCGCCTGCCGTTGCGCCCCCCCTGTACTTCGCCTGCTTCTTTGTGCAACCTTTTCCGTCTCCCCCTCGGCTTTTTTTTTTTTGTACCTGCAGTCTCTTCGCCCCGAACCTCCTCTTGTCATATCAGAAGGCTCGGTCATTTTCCATTCCGTCCTTCTCTTTCTCCTCCCCTTGCCCAGGACCTTCGTGAGAGTATTTGATGCCCGCGAGGGCCTGACTATGACCTCCCCCCCCCGTCGCATTGCCCTGCCGATTCTCGTCTTCCCCTTTCGAGGCGAGGATCTCCTGTTTTCACTCAAGGTCCCCTCTCGTCCCGCTTCGGACATTCCAATCCTGTGGTACTTATCCGACTGGTTTTTTTTTTCTCCCTGCGGCGTCTGTCCCCCACACTCTTTTTGCTACTTTTGCCCTTCCGATTGTGGAACTGAGTATCTAGACGTCGTTGTATCTCTCTTGTCTTTTCCTCTTAATACTTGTTTGTTTCTATGCGCGCCTCCCTAGAGTCTTCCCCCCCCGTCAGTTCCACCACATTTTTAAGGAAGACCGGTCCCATCTGTTTTTACTCCTTTCCTGCGAGGTCATAGAAACACTTTTTCTTTCGTTTTTCAATTTTCACCTTCCTGGACCTCCCCCCCGCTCTTTTCTGCTTTTTTGCACGAATCGTTTCTTTTCACCAAGGTACTCCTTTTTTCCCTTTCCACCTTTTTTTGGTAGGGTTTAATATTGTCAACTCGCCCTGTCGGAGCCGCCGATCGCTCCTCCTTCTTCCTTGGGAAAGTATGACTTCATCTATCGTACGTCCCCCTTCCTCCCCCTATTCCCGCTAGATTCTTCTATAGCGTCCTCGGTCTGAAATTTTCGAAGATCTTATGGATTTTCCGGAGTTTCCCCACGCCACCCCTGGCAACTTTAGAAGAGTCGCCCGTCTTCTTCGCGCTTAGTTCAGTCCTTGGGCTACGTAAGGGTTGCACTTATCTCATCAATTTCCTTTCTTTGTCCCCGTCCCTACGGCCTTCCTTGAGTCTGATGTCCGCCCGTAGTTTGCTCCCAAAGATGGAGAGACTTTGTTTGTACACTCCCTTGGTTTCGGCCGTTTTATTCTCGATTTCGTACTTAGTGGTATGGGGATTTCAACCTCAAGGCTCAGCAAATGGGTGAATCGTTCCCCACCTCCCCTTCTTGATATTTTGTATGGTATCCGATCCCACCTCCAGTCCCCCCCACTGGACTCCTCAATCCCGCACCACAGCACGTATTAGAGGGGAATTATATTTCGTTTTCCCCGTGACTCAAGATGTCTTTGGGGCTTATTACGGCGCGGTCTTCCATTAGCTACCTAGTTGCAGACGGCAACACCTCTCTTTACGCCCTCAAAAAAAATTTTTTTTTTTTTTTTTTTCTGCCTGTCGTATTTTTTTCCTGAACGTTTCCCGACTACAGGCTCTTACTCTGCCGGCAAAGAACCCAAAGTTTTTCAGTTCTTACCTCCCTACCCCCCTCGCGGAGTCGCTCGGATTTCGAGAGGTCTTATTTGCTCCCCCTTTTTTCCCATAGCCGTTCTCACTCGAGAAGTTATGCCATTTTTCGGTTCCACTTCCCGGAGAGGTTTCCTCACAGAGAATGGTCTCTCCTGAACTGCTTTTTCCTTTTTTCCCCTGAAGCCTTCTTCCCCCGTCCTTCTGATTATTCTCAGTCTAGAGAAGTGTTAAGATATAACGTCCAGCCCGCCGCTTGCCGTCGCTTTTTTTCCTCTCAGGTACCTGCTCGTGATGTGGTTTCCCTTTCTTTGACTTTTCCAGCCCCACCTGCAAGTACCCCCTGACTAATTTCGTGGTTCCCTCTGACATGCTGAAGACCCTTTTTTCCCTGGGAACATAAGTCGTCGATGTGTTCCACACACTTCTTGTTGAGTTTTTTCTTCATTTAGGTGCCCAGTTTCCTGAATGCTGACCACTTTTTTAGCGCCGTCCTGGGTAGATGTAGAACTTGTGCTATTCGATCTTCGTTTGTTTTGCTCTTAGTTTCGTCCTCCCCGAAAGCACATCTTTTAATTGAACATTTTTTCCTCAAAGCTTTTTGATTAGAACTCGACTAGGAGACTTCCACTTTTCTCCAGTTCTTCCATGGACCTTTTTCCTTCAAAACTTTTGTTGGGAGGCCCCCTCCCCCTTCTTTTCCCCCGCGCAGCAAGAAGTGAACCGTTTCACACAGAGTTTTACCCCAGCTGGCGTTGCCACCTCTAACGCAGAAAAATTTTTGGAAGTCCCCTTTTTATTTCCCTACTCGCTCCACCTTTTTCTTATTTTCTTTTTCAGACCTAATCACTTTTTTTTTTTTTTATCCTCTCCCCCTCGCCTCTCGTCCAATGGATTTCCGTGAGGTAACGAGGGCTCCCCTCCCAACTTTCAGCCCAGAAAGAAGTTCACTCGACCCCGATTGTTCAGGGGCATTCGGTCCACGGACATTCTTCCGATTCTTCTAGGTCGCCCCCCCTTTTTCGCCTACGGTTGCAGGCTGTCATTCTGATAAGTAAGGAGCGATGGTCACGGTCTCGTCCTTGGGTTTAAGGTCGCTTTCTTCCGGGTCGCGCAGTCAGTAACGACGAGGCTCTTTTCCGCCTACTGCGTCCCCCCCCTCGTCGGCATCCGGAGATTCTGCCTCTTCGCCGCCTGGTCTTTCTCGCCTTCTCCCGTTCTGGGTATAGGAATCCCTTCATTATAAAGAGATTTAGGAAGAGGACGACCCCGTTTTTGAGCTGACTTTCCTTCGTGTCCCACATCTCCAATTGAGGGTTCTCTAAGTATAGATATTCTTTCTTCCTTTTTTTGTTTTTCGAGATCCCCCCCCTCTCCGTCCTCGCCCTCCTCCAGGTAGATAGGGGGCTCTTCAAAGTTTTTCCTGACCCATTAGTTTTCTTTCTGATCGGAGCCCTATTTCACCCGCCAGGATTTCACTCCCGTGGATAGAGGAGTATGCTCGATTTCGCCTCTACCTTCGGGCCTTGCGCCCCTGTGCGCTCTCTGACCTCCTGCAAGCCCCCTCGCATACCTTTTCTTTCATGACCTTAGCGGTTTCGTGGAGCATCCCCCGCCGGACGCGTGAATTGACACGATTTTCTTTCTGTGTTTCTAGGATTCTCCCGATTTGCCCTTTTTTCATAAAATCCCTTCTAAACCTTCCTATGCAGGTGGTGCTTCTTTTTTGAACCTGTTGTTTCGAGGGGGTACCGCCTTCCGTCTTTTCTTGCTTGTTCCGTTCCCGGGAAGAGAAGAGCCCGTTTTCATCACGCCGTTTTCTCCTCTCCTGGATTCGCTACGTGTCGTCGTAGAAGAAGGTCTTCACGCCCCTCCCAGGTTTCTCCTTTTGTTGCCCCGAGTTCTTTTTTTCTTGGCAGTTGTATCTTGTTAGAGAAGCGTTGCGTTCAATGGTTTTTTTTTTTCCCACTCACTTCGGATGAGAGGTCCCCCCTCCGTCGGGCTCAAAAGGTTGTCAGTAAATTAATGGCAACTTTTCCCTTCGAAGACGTTCCAGAGCTCGTTCTCACTTCTGTTGAGCTCATCTTTTTTGACCCCTCGAGATTTTGAGTTCTTTTAGAATGTTCCTTCCCCAGTTGGTTGCGTCCCACTCGTCGACACTTTACCCGGTCAGGAGCCCGGACCTTTTTGTATTTTTTTCTTCCTTGCTTCGACCCCTTCCCCTTTTATAACTCACGCCCCCCCTCCGATTTTTTGCCCCCCCGCCGGTCCTCCCCTATCTTTCGCCTTTCTAACGTCCCTGTTAGATAAGCGGTCGCGGCCGTCCCCCATCTCTTAGTCTTTGTGAAGTTCGGCTTTTCCAGGACTCCTTGCCTTAAACTTTTCACGAGAATTGATTTACCGAGATTCCCAACCCCGCGGTCATCGTCGGTGTCTTCGAGCCCTGAAAAATTCCTCCCCCTGTATCCTCAAGTCAATAGTAGAGGTCAATCATTTAACTCATCCTCTCTTCCAAGTCGATAGCCCTGTTTCTCCCCCCCGCCCCTTTTCTGCCCTCCAACAACGTGGCCTTCCTGCTCGATCTCGGATCACCGCAGTCTGGGCCCTACTTTTTTTTTTTTTTTTTTTTTTTTTTTTTTTTTTTTTTCTTTTTTTCGCTCATCCGTCCTTCAACTGCTCTTCGTTTTTCTTTTCTCTAAAGTTCTTTTAACAATTTGTGCGGTGCTGTTACATAGTGTCTTCTCCCTGTCGTTGATAGGAAAGCGGGTCCAGCCTCGACTCCCCTCTCTCTGTTATCCTACCCCTCGCGGTTCTTTTTTTGCCCCTTCTTTTCGACACATCGTGAGGTGCCTCCCCCACCTTCGCTCTCCCTCTTTCGCGAGCCCGTCTTTTTTTCCCCCCGCCCAGAGATTCACTTTTTCCCCCTCTTTGTGTCCGTGGTATGAATGGGGCCAGTAGTTTTACGTGGTAAATAACGCTCCTCCCCATATCACGAGTTCTGCCCCTGATCCCCCTCTTCCCCTGGGCCCCAGTGCTTTCTTCTTTTTTGTTCGGCCGGCAGCTCCTACCTGAGATGTTTGCGAATCCCGTTAAAACCCATTTTCTTTTCCTCCCAATAGGTTTTCTATATAGGGCGGCACCTCCCCCTTCCCTTCCTTTCGACGTCACAGACCCGACTTTTCTTGGATTGATCTCGTTAGGACCCCATTAGCAGCCCGAGGCTGACCTTAGGCTGATCTCTTTGAGTTGAGACTGTCCTTCGTCAACTTTTAGTGTTCACTCGGAAGTTCTTCCCCTCAAGACCTTCCCTTTGCTCCCCCCGATCGGAGCGATAGACTCGTCTCCGGTCATCTGTTCTAACCTGATAGACTCCCCGATTTTTCATCCTGTCAGAAGTACCGTTTCTCCTTTCTGGCTTGCTCCTCCTCCTATGTTACCGAATGATCCCCCACTTCTCCGTTCACTTTCAAGAGTCCGTTTAGTTCGGTCGTAGGTCTAAGAATCGTTCTCCTTACGAACTCCCCTCAGATCACTAGATTGTACGCCCCGGTTTCCCTTCAGGCGAACTGGAGGCTTCCCCGTTTGTCGATCTTTTGGACGTCGGTCCCCCCCCTTCTTTGCGTTGAAGGACTCTTTGTGGACCCCATCGCGTATTCTCCTCCTTCGGTTGACTCTATCTATCTTTCCATCATCATTCTGTTTTTTTTTTTTTCTTTTCTTTCGATGAGCCACCGAAGTTCTAGATTTCCGTCTTCCAAAAATAGGCATGCCCGCGTACCCCTTTTGGGTCCTACTCCACTCCCGAGATTCCCGAAACGGCCCCTTCTCCAAGTAGTATCCCCACAAAGTTCCCCCCTTCGTTTGATACGAGCTCCCCTACCGTCTCTGTGAGGGTAGTGTTGAAGGAGAAAGATTTCGCAACGACATTCTATCCTGCCTTTCTTTCCCGTTCACTGTCGACTTTTTGGCTTTTAATATTTCCCCTCTGCGGAACGTCTCTAGTCTAACGGGGACTCGCCTCTTATCACCTCCTCTCTCCGGCTATCAGTTTTCCCACGATCGTCGAGCTTCTTCCTCCCCCCTCGTCCTCTTTGATACCTGGACTCTTCCCCTTTACGCTGAAAGGAGTCACGCACCCTTTTTTTTGAAAGCGAAGCTCCCCGTTCGACTTCGAGCTCCCGGAATGGATCGTCCTATTTGTTCCACTACTCTATTCAAAGGCAAGCCCCCCTTTGGTGTCCAGCTTTACTTTCATTGCTGGCTTCATGCCTCCCTAGTATTCCTCCCACCCCAGCTGGCTCCTGTTCACTCCTGTGGTGCTTTCCCCATGGGAGTTTGTCCTATCTATGATATTCTTCGTTCTGGATCACCGAAAGGAGAAGCTTCCTCATCCTCTTTCATCTCTTTGACTCGAAGCTTTTCTTGCTTTTGGTATTTTTTCCCCTGCTTGTCCTCCCACGTTCCCCCATATCGACGCCCCCCCTCACGTATTCGGAGTTTCCCATCTAGCTTAGTTAAATCGCCTACACTCTCGCTACCACCCTTCTTGCTGCTCGAGTCGATTTTTTTTAGGCAGTTTTTACCATAAGTTCCCCTCTGTTGAGAAGCAACACCCCGATCGGGTCACTCCCTTTTTTTCCCCTTTTTTTGATGGTAGCCTAGATATTTCTTTCGTCCCCCACAGAAAGGAGATCTATGCCTTCACTTCCCATGTGGCCGCCTATGTATAGAAGACTCCCAAGCTTCCCTATGAGCAGTATTTTCCTTTCTTGAACCTATTCCAGCGGTTCCCTTCACTCCCTCTCCCCTTTAGCCCTGAACGTTTTTTATTCCCCCCAAGAACTTTTGAGTGTTGCCTTTTGACTGAGAGCTCGATGGACGTTCCATCTCTCCGACGCCCCCCCCTTTCTTCCCTCTTATGAGTTGCCTTCGCGTACTTCGAGAAGTTTCCTCCCTGACCCCCTTTTTTGAGCCTGCTTTGCTGCCTCTTCCTTTATCCCCAGTTGATGGTGAGTTCCCGAGTCGCTTCCTTTCTCCCCCTCCCTGTCCCCCGACCCGTCGGCAGGCCGACGATTCGAGTCCCTTCCCTTGAGAAAGTTTTCAGATCTGTGCTTGCAACTGTTGTCCCCCCAACATTCTGGCTGTGCCCTTTCATTTCTCCACCGGATTGAAGCAGCATGAGTCCACACTACGAGCCGTTCCCCCTCTTTCGATCGGTGCGCTTAGGAAGACTGTATTCTTCTCATACGACTCCCCTCCGTAAGAGTCCAACCTTTTCTTTCCCCTGCCCGTTCTCTTTATCCCCCACCTCGGCTGAAGTTTTCCTTTTCTTCCCTTTTCCTCGATGACATAAGTTTGTTGTTTCCCCTCCCTTCTTGAAACCCTCCCTCAGAAAGTGAAGGAATCCCGAGTTACCCGCCCCTTGCTTTCTTCATCTCACTCGCCCCCACGCTGCTCCTCCCTTTTTTTCACGAACGTCTCGTCCTTTTTTTCGGCGTCCCCCCTTCCTTGCTACTGATCGCCTTGTCTTTTGAGCACCCCCTAAAACCTGGAGTCCTACCGGTTTTTTTTTTCCCCTCCTGGCACCGCGATCACCCTCGTGCAGATTCAAACTCGAACCCCCACGATTTCCTTTCTCTCCCCTTCCCTCATGCCTTTATCTTCGAGGTTTGATAGAAAAGTTCGTCCTGATTTTTGAATTCCGGTACGCCTACCTCCTAACCTTACGGTTCCTCTTTCTTTTCAAGGTTTTTCCTCGTACGTCGGGTCATGTCGCACTTTGCATAGCTGGTCCTCTGCCACATTACTCCGACTCTTCGATGAGCATTCCGATTGATTCTCCTTTGACTTCAGTTTCAGGTACTGCTTTTCTTCGTCACGCCGTCATCCGCTCGAATACTTTTTGTACGAGGCCATCTAGTAAGGCTCTCTCTGTCTCGACTTGGCCCCTCTCCCCTCTTTCCAGCTCGGTAGAGCGGAACTGTCCCTTCTTGCCCATAGCTACCTGTCGTTAGGGTTTCTTTTCCTCTCCTTTCTCTGTTTATCTTCCTCGTTGTTTTTTTTCTAGAATCGATCCTTTTCCTCTAGTCCAGGTAGCTTGATGTTTGGATTCGCCCTTTTCCTGCGTCTTTTTTCCTTCTCTCTCGCTCGCTCCCGTGCTACGAGCAGTACTGATACCTACTTTTTTTTATCGCGCGGATTCCTCGTCCGTGCGCTTCTTTGCCGTTCAGGACTTCTGTGGACAGTAGGCCAATTCCCCCCCCTCTTTTTTTCGGGATTCTCTGGAGACGCTGCGCAACAGCTGAGCACCCCCCCAAGCCTCCGTCTTCTCCCCCCCTTTCCCCTTTTCTCCTCGCCTACGATATGGGAGAGGACAGATTGCAAATTTTTTTTTTTCCCCCTAGTTGGATCCCTCCCTAGACCGATAACTTCCTGACTTTTTTAGTCGATGCGCTCCATGTGGGTAGTAGGTGCAGAACTTTCGGCTTGCTCTCTTTTGCACGGTCATTTCAACGAGGCCAGTTTTCCCGTTTAGAAGTTTTTATTCTGGGTGATCCCTCTCCGGTATCCGCTGCTACCCTCCAACCCCATCCTCTTTCTTGAACACGCGGAATCGTAGGGAAGTTGATGTTCGGCAGCGCTGACAGAGGGTCGCTGTAAAGTAGCTGCGCGGTTTCCCTTCTTGCCTCCCAACACCCTGTTCTATTTTCCAAGTTCCCTGAACTTGACGTCGGCTTAGAGCTCCCCCTCTCACTGCCTTTTCGGCTCCGGGGTTTGAAAGAGTTGGTCTTTTTAGACAGTCCCTCTTTACCTCGGGTCCGATCGCACTTTTCCCCTAGGAGCCCTCTGCAGAAACCGGGCTTACAATGTTTTTCCTTCTCATTGTCTTCTAACTTACGGTGCTCACTCAAGTCCTCCCGTCAGTGTTTCCACACCTTTACTTTTCTTTTTTCATGTTCTGACCTCCGTATCTTCATCAGGTCTTTAGGTCCCTACGCGCCTTATCTTTTCCTGTTTCGGCTTGCTCCAGTCCCTAGTACCCTTTACATCCCCCCATTCCTCTCTCTTCCCTTATTTTGCTGCAGCACCCTTTCCGGCACGGAGGTTCCTGTCTTTCTCGACCCCCCCCTTACACTTCTCTGCAAGTAAGACTCTTTCCTCTCGTTTTGGTTCAGACGGCGTAGTATGAATACTGCTCGCCATCGAACGCGCTTTTCGACCCCCTCTCCCTTTTCCGTTCCTACACCCCAAAGTGGAAGAGACCTTTCTAGTAGATAGGATCAAGGATTCCCCCCCCGATTTTTTGCCCTTTCCTCCGCCCTCCTCGCTATCAGCGAGTGTGTAGTCTATCAGGCAGTCTTTAAACCCTTTTTCCTGTTCGGCAGAGGTATATCCTGGTTAGTTGTTGATTTTACCCCACGCCCGGTCCCGACCCTCTTTTTTCCAGTCTTTCTGTCGTCTGAATAGAGCTGTTTTCCTTTTTCAACGGGACCTTGCCTTTTCGAATAATTTTCGCCGGCGGACAGTCCCAGTTTTCTGCGCTTTTTTTGCGTTTTTCCCGGAAATAGAGCCTTCCGACGGTGAGTGTTGTATGGTCTTTAGTTTTTATTGGTCCTCTGATGTGTCTTTTCCGCATCTCACCACCCCTTCTCAATTTCTTTCGGCAAGTTTGAACCGAGTCGATGGCCAATGATGAGGATTCGTGGATCCCGTCCGTCCCGCTCGCCGAGACGATTTTTCGCACTGTACTCTCCATTTTGTACCCTTTTCCCTCTCTTTTTCGGGCGTCCATCCGACATCCCTGTCCCCGTGACGTCTCCCGTACCCGACCCCCTTTCCTTTTCTCTTTAGTTTCCCACTTTTAGAACGAAGGACGACAATTCCCGCGGCCTCGATTCTGTCCTTCTGCTTCGTGTTCCCCCCCCGTGGCGGGCTCCACCTCCTGTCATGCTTCCCCTTCCTCTTCCCCCCCCCCTTTCCTCCTCCCTTTTTGCGATAGGAGAAGAGTCCCTCATCTGGTCTTCTCTCCCTCGCATTGGTTTTCATCGTTCCCGGACAGTCTTGATTTTTCTCGGCTTCCCTCCGCGAGGTTCACTTTTTTTCTACGAACGCCAAAAGTAGTCGTGCACGTGCACGTTTTCTTCCCCTTTCTGTCGCCTTCCCCCTCCTCCCTCGTCCCTCCTTTCTTGCCCTCCCCCGCGCACTGAGAAGTAGAGATAGTGCAGGGTACTTGCAGAAGAACTGGCGGCATTTCCGTGGATCCCCCTTCGCGGTGAAGTCCGGTCCCCAGCTTGTTTTCGCGGTGCGGCCGCTTGTTGTGTGAAGCGCTGGCTTTTCGTGGCTCCCTCTCTCTTTTTCCTCCCATCTCTTTTTTTTCTTTCTTCTCTCCCTCTCCCAAACTACGGCGACTCCCCCCTCGCGTTCCCCCTCTTGCCTTCACCCCCTCGGCAACAAGGGGTGGTGAAACTAACTCTCCTCTTTCTCCCCTTGCCCCCTGCCGCCAGTTGTCTGCAAGACACCCGGCTGGAAGTACCGCTCCCTTCTCCTCGTTCTTTGCAGTCTGCTCCACTCTTTTCTTTCGACGCAGAAAAGGCGTTTTACCTACTTTTCCTGTGGTCCCACCGACTTTTGTTTTGGTCGTCATCCTTCGTTACCCTCTCTGGGCCTCTCCCCTGCCTCTAACTTGACGGCATGTTTTTCGAGTACTCTTTCGCGGCTTCCCCGTTTCCCCCGTCAGATTCCCGATCTTTTTCCTAGCTCTCTCTTGTCCCACCTTTGAATTTTTCCTTTCTCCCTCCTGGAGGTATACACGTTTGCACCCGTTTGACAGTCGCTTCCCCCAGTAGCACTCCCTCGTCTTTCCCGTGCCCCTTTCTTCCCCGCGGGGCTCTAAGGGTTGTCCAATACCCTTGCATCAACGGCCTCCCCTTTTCTGGTTCCTCTCCGTCCGGCATTCGAGGATGACGCCGATTAGCTTGTAAATTCCCCGGTGTCCACGCCTTTTCTTGTTCGGGACTTTTTGCTTGCAGAGCTTCTTCGTCAGATTGAAGAGAAGTTGATACCGGCCAGTTTCCCTCCTCACGTGCACAGTGTTACTCTCTGGTTGACATTCTTCCTTTGTTGTTGTCTCTTTGGTACCCGTCCCCTTTCTACTTCCCCACACGCATGTCTTCGAGGTTTGCTTCTATTTCGTTAGATCCTCTTTTCCTAGCATTTTTGTTTTTTCGACTATCTTTCTGCTGTCCCCATTTCCCCCCCAGGCGTCCTCTTTTGACCCAAGACCGGCAACACTTTAGGGAGGAAGAAGTTATGTTTTTCTTCGTTTCGTCCCGCGTTCACTTCTCCCCTCCAGTTCTCCTCTGGGCACAATTGCATTTGTCCCCTCTTTACTTCCTAACTACACCGGCCCTTGGCGAGGATGTCTCCTGCCCCGATGTCCCTCTTGCACAGCGCTTCCTTCCGGAGATAGAGCCGTTTCTGCTTTTCTTTTTTTCGGGTCCCTTGCACGGTTGGAGAGTTTTTCCAGAGAATGCTAATCTTTCGACCCCCTCTCTGCTGCGTTATACGTCCGCCTTCTTCCTCGCCGAGGTGCGATCGTCGTCCTGCTCGTTTTACGCTAGACAATGCCCTCGTCCTTCCTCTCGGTTTTATTGCTGCAGTTCTGCCCCGATCGTTTTCTGTGTCTAACGGAGAGGGAATGGTCCTCAAGAATCCCTTCCAGAATCTGTCGCGTCTCCCCCTCTTGCTGACCTCCCCATTTTCCTGAGACAGGCGCATATCCTTTTTTTTCCTTTTTTCCCCACAATCGGTTGGGAGTGATTTTTTCGCCCAGGATTTAGCATTTTATTTTTCCCACCCCCCCTATTTTCTGCTCTGAAAGGGGTAGATGATTTTTTTCCGTTGGTAGTCTTTCTCATCGCAAGCGGGGAGTGTTTTTTACTGTTCCTTCCCCTAATCGCCTTCCGGTCCACCACTTCTTGCGCTCAACATTTCAGTGCCCGCCCCCTAGCTCCGACATCGGCGCACTTTTCCTGGGGGGCTTAATGGACAGATCCACTTTTTCGTCCCAGCCACGGCTTGGTTCCCCTGACCTCTTACGTTCGTTATGCCATTTTTCCTCCCGCTGGCGGCAAGCTAACTTTTCACCCCCCCTCCCGTCTAGCGTAGTCCCTTCCCTAACCCCTGGGATGTCGTGAATCCATTCTTGATTATTCGTTCCCTTCGTTCTCTCTCCCTACAGATCGTTTTTTGACCAAATTGATGATATCTTGGCTTTATTTCCCTCCTTCCCCCCGCTATCCACTTGCGACTCCCGGTCCCCTCGACCCTCTGTCCCCGAGCATACGGCATTTAATTGCTTTGTCTCGTCGAGTTTAGGGTCTTCTCACGGAGTGAATTGATGTGATTTATTTCTACCCCCCCCTAAGTTCCCCCTGCTCGTCGATGTTCCCCCGGTCTCCGTGTACGGCTGGTTCGTTCATGTACGCCGTGGCTCGTTTTGAGCGCAGCAACTTCCCTAATCCTATGAGATTCGGTTTTCTCTAAAAAAGCGCACTCCTCCGGGCCTGATTTCTCTTCGCATGCGAACTTTCGTGACGACCGTGCATCCGATCGTGTCTTTTTCTGGTCTCTCTTTCCTCGAGCTTTTCCCCCTCTAGGTCGACGTCGACTTGACCAGTGATGGCGCGTTGTCACGTTCCTCTTGCCCACGAGTTACCTCGTATTTCTTTGACGTATCGATCCTCTTTTTCTCTTTTTTTTCTGAGAGATCGATATTCGCTGCCCCCGCCGTTCCATTTAGAGAGTGGGGTGGAACTGCTTTCCATCCTCTGTCTTGTTCGCGTTTTTCTCTCCGAGCCGTTTTTCCCGATGCAGCCTCTACCCGCACGGATTCCCCACTCAGAGTTTTTTTCCCGGAGTCGCCTGTGTTCTTTTTCCCTCCCCTTCAGTCCTGTCCCCTTTGCAGCTTTTCGGAAAGAGAAGCGATTTAATCTTTCGAGCTTCTTCGATAATTCTCCCCCTGATGTGTTTTTTTCCCCTTACCCGCCGGCTCTTTTGAGAAACCTTCCCTCTTTCCGTCACTTTCTCTTGGTCCGGCCTTTTCTCACCCTCGGGACACGACGTTGCTATCCCCCATAGAAGACTTCAGTTTTTCGGAACCTTCGTGGCTTGGGTTTTTTTCCGTTTTTACCGCCGGACCTTCTTTTTCTCGGCCGGCTTTTACCGAGACGCGGCCGGATTTCCATGCCCTTTTTTTTTCCCTCTCTTTTAGCGCGCGACAGGAGAGAAGGGTCTCGTGGATTACCATCTGCCACCGAAAAGGTTTATTCGCTTGTGAAAATTCTCTCATGAGTTTTTTTTTCCGGCATTTGGGTTCTCCTCCCCCTCGTTCTGGAACGCGGTGGTGTCATTCCCTTACTTTTAGGGTTTCCCTTTTTTTTTCAGAACAAACCTTGGACCATGTCTTCAGCTTTCCTTGCAACTTTCCGTCGCCCTCGTCATCTTCCTCCCCCCTTTCTTTCTCTTTCATCGGTTGAGAGAGCCTGAGTCTTCTAATACCTTTCCCCCCCGGGGTCTCTTCCCCTCCCGTGTTCGCTCGCCCCCACCCGGTGGCTGCTTCCCTGGTGGTCCTACTTTCGGGCTCGAACGTCCATCCGTCGACGTTTTTTGGCACCCCTCCCATGAACCCTACCCACTCCAACAATTACCTATACAACCCAAACCAACACCCTCAATCCCTAACCCAACAAACCCCTCCCCCTTAAATTTCCTCACCTTCCCCCAAACAACCACCAAACAAACCAAAAACCACAAAAACGTTTTTAAACCAATAATTACAAACCCACACCTAACACCCCACCCCCCCCCTATAACCCTTCTCCACGCCACCTACTATCCACCACCCACCCCACAAAACCCCCCCCCCCCCCCCTCCCATCCCCACAATACTCCCTCGTACCATCGCCTTCCCCATCACATCCCCCACCAACGTTTATTCAAAAATCTTACCCCCTCTCCAAGCCCCCACCGCTAACACATCCCCCAAACCACCCTCCTACTCCCATACAACACCACCCCCTACCACATCACCCCCCTGCCTTCAGACCCAAAACCCCCCACCTATATAAAACCAACTAAACACCCCTCAACGATACACGACAAACAAAATTTACTCCACCCCCCTAATCAATACACTACCCCAAAAAAAACCCCAACCCCATAATACTCTACAACAGAAACCCCCTCCTCGCTACCAACCTCCTCAATCCAATCTAATACACACCCCACCAAACAACACAATCACACGCCCCGACCCAAAAAATAAATTTCATACTTAACCCAAGTAACCCCCACAAAATCACACTCGCAAAAAAAAACCAAGACCCATACCTCAACCAAACTAAAAAAACACCCTCCTTTCAAGTCCCTCACACTTATAAACATCCCCAACAAAAAACCCGCCCCATACACCTAACCAAAAATCCCAAAAAAATACAACAACCAGACCCTGAAACATCCAACAAAAAAAAACCCCCCCCCCCCCCCACCCAAAACCTTTCCCCCCCCCCCTGCCTCCCCCCCCTCTCCCTCACCCCCGCCCCCACCAACCCCCCCCGCTTCCCCCCCCCCCCCCCCCCCCCCCCGCACCCTCCTCCCCCCCCCCCCCCCCCCGCCCACCACACCATCCTAACAAGGCCCAAAAAAGCGTTTTACGACCAAAAAAATGCCAATTTAAAAAGCCGGAACTCACCAACACAAGCAACCGCCCACAGACAATACCCAAACGCACAAACTGTCAATCCCACAAGAAAACACCAACAAAAAAAGCCCCCACAAAAACAAAAACCAAAAAACCCCCCCAAAACACACCCAAAACCAAACCACAAAAAACCAAGATTTCAGTCCACAGTTCTTCTTGCAGTCCGTCTTCATCTTTTGCTCGAAGGTCGAGGTACGACGCCTTCGAGGATTTGCGCAAGGCTAGACCTGTCACGACCCCATAAGTGAGCGATCTTTTTCCACCAGACCCTTCATCTGCGGTGTTTCATTCCCTCTTTCTCTGCAACATCCTCGCAGTCGCGATCGACTCCTCGGAGGTGGCAGCGTCGCGTCCTGATCTCTTCCCATCTCGCTCTCATGCCCCTTTTGCGACTGCCGTTACTTTTCCCCTGAACCCCCCGTTTTTGGCGCGAAACGGCTCGCTCTCTCTCGCTGTGCAGATTTGGCTCATCGCGCGAACTCATTCTCAGAGTTGTAGTCGTTTGTTCCCCTTTTCTTCCCCTTCTTCCAATAGTTCTCTGGTAGTCATGCGGGAACAGCGTTTTCCCTACCTGAACGCATTTCTCTGCTGTCTATGAGAGTGTGGCGTTTGTCAAGAGAATCTTGAAGGTTGACTCCCCTCGCCATTCTCCAGCCAGCTAACGCCGTTTCTGCGCTTCCTCTGGGAACGACCTCTGAGCTTCATCTCCCCTTCAGTGGTGGTATTTTTTTGTCTTCCAGTAGTTCCTTTCTGGTACCATCAAGCCTCCGAACAGACAAGTTTATCACCTCTTCTTTCCCTTTTTTCCCTAGTCTAGTTCACCAGTGTCGATGTGATCCCGGCCGGCAGACTCTCCAGATGCTCGGGACTACCCCCCCGCGTTCCGTCACAGAAACTGTTCTTCCCCCGTCCCTCCTCGGTTTCTTTTCATTTTTTCTGTTCCTCCCTAATCCCTGGCCGGCCGCTCCGTAATGAGATGAGGGATTGGATATAGTAGTTTTATCCCTCGGCCCACTTCCGGGCGCTACGTCGCGTGTCTCCTCTTCTCCCACACCTTTTGAGTTTTTCGTCCCCTCATGCGCCTTTGTTGACTGAGATTCCCCCCTGTCCCCCCTACATCGGCGACCAGGCAAGAAGGATAGAAGGAAATCTGTGTCGAACTGTCTCCCGTCTCCTCCTTGATAAGCTGACCTGCGTGAAGTGAGCGTTTGTTCTTTTTCTTTTTCGTCGATGTTAACGCATGAACCAAGAAAGGTTTTTCTTACCCGGGCACGCGCCGTGTTTTTCTTGTCTCTTCTCCTCACATTTCTCATGTTTTCACAGTCCAAGCGCACGAAGACTTAGAGAGTACGCCTTTTCAGGAAAATTTCATTCTTTTCCTTGCCGATGCCTATTCCTCTGGGGGGCCTTCCCGTTGTCCCACACAAGCTGTTGCTCGTTGAGTTCCTGCCCGCTTGGTGTGGAACTTGGATCTTTCTCCCCCCCCCGGGGAGAGCCATTATATAGTTTACTCCTCACGTAAGGTTTTTGAGTCTCGATTGCGTCCTCCACGGCACGATCAGATTTTAACCACCCCCTCTTCCTTTCCCCTTTGACCCCCTCCGGTGATGAAGTACTTAGAGTTTAATCGACACGGCCAACTGCTCCCGTTCGTACAAGTACCCAGTGATGACCTGACGCGCTAGGACCTGTTTTGCTCGGTGTCTGTTTATGACTTTTACCCACGAGTTTCTTTAATCTCCTTGCGCTTTCCCTTTCTCGTGCCCTTTTCACTGCCTGTCCTTGTGGGTGTGTCCATTTTGAACTGGCCCTCTCCCGCCGCTCACGGATTCTTGGCCGTGATCACTCTCTATGCCCTCCTGTTTCCCCTAGGCCCGATCGCTTTTTCGCTCGGGTCGTAAGCAAATTTACGTTATTATTTGGCCTCCCCAGGAGTCTACCTACCCGTTTTTCCCGCGATCAGTACGAATTCGATCAGAAGCCCTTTTGTGCCAGGCGATTGGTATACGACTTGTGCCCACTCCTCCAACCTTCCCTCTTGGTTGTTCCTTCTCCTTGCGGGCCAGGCTGGTGTTATCCCCGTCCCCCTCCATATTCCAAACAGCTTGATACCGGGTAAACGCTGGAGGGGTCTTTTTTTCATGTCGCCCTCTCCGTCGAGCTTCTGGACAACCCCCCACGGAAAAGTCTCCTCCCCTTTGTTTTTTTCCTCTGTTCCCCTATCTGTTCCGCATTTAGGGACTGTTTTTTTTTCGGTCGCGCTGGTCCCTTCACGTTCCAAAATGGCCGACCCACCCCAGCTCTTATCTTGGAATCTCTATTTAGTTACCGGAAGAATCCGCTGCCTACCTGTCTGGATCTTCTGATGGTTTCTTCCCCGTTACCGTGGCAAGGCCTTTAACCCCCTCTCCGAGGCGACGCCCTCTCCTTATCTTCTATTTTTAGTGCCCGCCTTCCGTTCCCACTCACTGATAATAGCATTGAGCACCTGCCCCATTTTTTTTTGCCGAATTTCTTCCGCCTACACTTCGTGTCTGCGCTGCGGCATGTGCTTCTGAGTAAACTAGTGACCGCTCGCTTTCTGAGCTCTCTTTTCCTCTCGAAAAGTTGTTTTTTCCATTTTTCGGTGCCTCTTTTCTAAACATCTCCTGGCGAGTTCCGATGCGCTCGGGTTAATCATCCTCTTCCCATTAGTCCTTTGTGCGATCGCTTTCTTCGCTCATTTCATCTAGCCCCCCTACCTGCCGACGTGTATGTTTCCTTTTGAGCGGTTTTTTGCTAACTCCCCCTCGTTGATGGGTCGTTCCCTTCGACGCTGCGAAAGCTCCTGACAGCCTCTCTCTTTCTTCCCCCCTGCTTTGTCACCAGATTCAGTGTCAGAAAGGCGAAGATCTCCGTGCGTCCACTTTTTTTCCACAAAACTTCTTCTTCCTGGTGTTAGCAACCGGAAGGGAAGAGATCTTCTTCCACTTTCCTTTTTCCGTACGGGGGGTTCTGAATTAGGTTTTCGTTGTTTGCCCTACGCCCGCGGTTTTTCGTCAGAATCCCCTCTAGCGAGTTTCACCCCTCTTTCCCCATCAAGTGTTCAGACAGAGGTAGTAACTTTAAGTAGGCCTTTCATGGACCCTTCCTTAAACATGTTGTTGTCGGCCAAGTAATGTGCCCCTCTGCGAGACGTATGCATGAAAAGTTTCAGTTTCATCTTTCGTCACGCTTTCCCTTAGCCCCCCACCATTATAGTTTTCTACCGATCTCCCATCTTTTATTTTTCTTACCTCCCATAGAAGTGAGCTCTCCCCTGGATCTATCGACCACCTGTTGGATCCCCGAATTGAGACGCGTCTCGTTTGCCCGACCGGCCCTCTCACGCGACCGGCGACCCTCCAAAGGTTCACCTTCCCCTTCTCTTCCGTTATCCTTCATGGAGATCGTTCCACAAAGGAGTACCGAGGTGGCAAAGGCGGTCTCCCCCAGCTCAAGTTTCCCTTCGAGAGATGGCACGTCGCGTCCTGCTTTGTTCTTTCGAAAGGGTGGGGAATTTTTTTCTCTTTCGCGCCGACATTACGATCGCTGCTAGGCGATGAAGAATACATTCACCCCCGCCCCTGACGGTTTCCTCCCCGAGAAAGGCCTCCCTCCCTCCACCTCGAGTGGAAGTTGTCGTTTATCGTGCCATGAGCGTTCTCCTCTTCTTAGCTCCGATCAGTTTATGTGTAGAGAAATTGAACGTTCCTCTGTTTCCACGAGTACCTGTCTGGATTTGTATAGTCTATCTCCCT
>Ga0179591_1298669_pt1 | contig 20774 bp, 23 predicted proteins | sample CZOMad2_1_08_16f_FD_182891 | JGI IMG/M metagenome (GOLD analysis project Ga0179591, IMG submission 182891) | Vadose zone soil fungal communities from Angelo Coast Range Reserve, California, USA - CZOMad2_1_08_16fungal (PacBio error correction) | ecosystem: Environmental > Terrestrial > Soil >... | reverse complement strand
GATTTCTATCTCGTGGTTTATAAAGTTGGCATCACTTTCTTTTTGCCCTTTTTTCCCAAATCTAACTTCTCTTCCTTGCCTTCTTTTATTTTTTTCAGCTCCCCCTTTCCCACTTATTGCCTGCCTGATTTGTGATGCGGTGAGTCATTTTTTAGTTGTTGCATTTTGTTCCTTCCCTTTTTCATTAGCTCCATTCTTTCTCACTGTACTTTGCCCCTTTATGCACTGCTACCCTTTTTTCCCCCCCCAAGTTTTGCTGCACGTTATGCCGCGACTAACCCTCTCATTCTTTTTTTATCCAACTTCGCCCCACCAAACCCCAAAAGGAACTGGAGTTAACGTTCCTGGCACAACCCTAGGCCCCCGAAACAAGAACGTTGTTTCCTTTCGCAACCTTTCGTGACGGATGACCCCCCTTTCTCCCTTCCGACCTCTTGAGTCACGTCCCTCCTTTCCCCACCCCCCCCATCACCTAACAAGGCAAGCATGCCCGGATGCACTTATTTGTGGATAGAGCCACCGAGACTTTTTTTTTCCACAGGTTCGTCTAGAATTTGCTCTTTTGGGCCCATTCCTCGTTCGGCGCCCCGTTTTTTTGTCAGTTTGCTGCTGACCCGATTTTTGCATCCCGTTATGGCACTCCAACTCTGAGTTTTTTCCTATGATCGTTTAGACTCTTCTTTCATTTTTTCCTCCCTTTTTTCTTGGTATGATCCTGACTTCCGTTATGACCTTGGCTAAGGGAACTCTTTCTTTTGTCTTTAGATCAATATGTTGCGTATAGGTCTCGGAAGTCTCCCTCCACTCCTCTCTCCCTTCCCCTTTTCCTCCCCTGGGTTTTCTTTAACGGCAACCTTTCCCTTTTTCCCCCGACGGAGTGCCTGTAGAAATTGGTTTCCGCAATCTTTGCCTTCCCCCCCGTAGTGGACAAGTTCTTGTTTATGTTCTTCCCTGCTTCCCATATTTGTACCCGGCATTCCCCCTTTTCTCGGTCCTCTTTGTCGCTTCGTCGTTTCACCAATTGCTTCGATCCCAACTACCTCTTTTCTGATCTTTTAAACAACCCCCCCCCCCCCCCCCCCCCCCCCCCCCCCCCCCCCCCCCCCCACTCAAACCTTGGCGAGTTCTTGGAAGCCGTTGGTCATCCCCAAGCTCATTTTTTTCCCTTTTTTTTCAAAGACCATCCCCCATGTCCCATTTCATTGGATTGGTCCGCAACTCCCCCCCCCCCCCCCCCCCCCCCCCCCCCCCCCCCCCCCCCCCCTCGATGGCTGACCCCCCTTCATTTCCCCTCCGTTGCTGCTCCCTCACATATTTTGCCGAGGCGGTTTCGCGTCTTTCTTCTGTTTTGCTAGTGAGCTTTGGTATTATATCGTGTAACGAGGCAGTGATTCACTAACACTCCGTTTCCTTTTCCCCAATTCTTTTTTTGGTTTCCCCACAGGATTTGGCTTTTTGGCGGTTTGAAAGTTCCCTTCGTGATAGGGAAACTGATCTCTGCGCTGCTGCCTCTCCCCTTTCAGAAGGTCATATTACCAGATCACGGAAGTGGACCTGATACGAGGCCATTTTTTTCAAGACTAGGAAGTAGACTTTCTCAGAGTTGTGCGACTTGGAGGCTCCCCCCCCCCCCCCCCCGGCCCCCGCCCCCCCCCCCCCCCCCCCCACAGTTAAAGGGGCTTGCTCTGCCACACAAAACCGTTTGTCAACTTTTGAAACACAGTGCCTCTCCAGATTTTTGCTTCTCTTTCCTCCCCTCTTTTTTTCGAGTTCGTATCATTGCCAGTTTCCTGGTTTTTTTCTCCCAAGAGACCACCCGAGACCCCCCAGACCCCAACAAACGTGATCTGTATCTTTTTTACTTCGAAACATCGATCCTCCGTAAAGCCTGCTTCCCCCACTTTCCTTACTTCTTGTCCGCTGCATTTCCTCCCCTCCCATGTTTGAATATATCTGCGTTAAGATCATTCTCTGAGCCCCCTCTTTAGCCGACGTCCCCCTCCCCCCCTCCCACCACGCCACCACCTTCCCCTCCCCTGACTATGGGCCCCAGGTAGTGATAATTTTTACCTCAGACAATGAAAAACCTTCGGGACCTCCCGCTGTCTCTTTTCCTTCGTCGAAGATTTGCCCCCCTCCCCGCTTCCCCCTCCGCCCCTCGTGCTGCTCACACCGTTGGCATTTTCAGCCTCATTTTTTCCCCTTGTCCAGACTTCCAGGAAAAAGACGTTGTTGTGTTTTTAATTTCAGACCCATCCCTTTTTTTTCCCTCCTGTTCTGAAAAACTTTCTTCCTCCCTCTTTTTTCGTTTTGTATGTTTTTTTACCCCCAGCAATTATCCACCGCTAGCCTGTGGTTTTGGTGCCTTCTCCTCGCGCCTTTTTAATAGAACCCCCACCCGTCGCCCAGGATGAGGCCGTAGAAGATTTTAGAAACTAGATGTTTCATAAATGCTTTTCCGTCATATTGCGGAAACCCTCCTCTCATTCTTCCAAGAGCACTGGGGTTCCCTTTCCTTTCGACTTTCCATCAGAACCCTCCGGCTGAAGTCTCAGAATTTTTTAGGATCTTTCTTCCAGACCCCTGAACGCCCCCTCTTTTTCGACCAGTTACTACTTTCCCCCTTTCCAGCACAACTTATTACCGTCGTTTTGATAGATCCCATCCCCCAAAGCCTTAAAACCTTCCTGCAAAGAGCTCCCTGGTGACCCATCGGCGAAAGTGGCTTTTCATTCTTTCTCCTCCTCTTCCCAAACTACCAGCTGCTTACCTTATGCCCCCCCCACGCGAAATCCGCGTATTTTCCCCCACAGATCCGTGAGAAACACATCCTCCCCTTCCTCTATAACTACCCGGGACTCCCCCCTTGCAAACCCAGTGTGCCACCTGGGCTTCTGTTTCTAGGTGTCACGATGTCTTTTTTTTGAGAAGGTTCAGCGTATGCTTGAGTGTAGAGTTTTCTCTCTCTCTTTGTTTTCGCCACTTTTTTTTTCTTTTTTTGGGTTTTAGGCGGTAATTCTTGTTTCCCATGAGCTTATGCTTTTGTGGTGGGGAAATGTGGTCGCTGCATTCTTCCTCTTTTCGATTCATCTTGCGGCTTTTCTTCTCTTTCTATTTTTTTTTTTTTCGTAGACCTTCTCATTGGTGTGTTGACCCAGCCACCTTCTTTCCCAGTTGCAGAAAATTGATTTCTTTGAGTCCACTTGAATCCGGTTTTTTTCCTTCCCAGAAACATGGCACCACTAAGGCCGGAGTGTCCCCCCCCCTTGAAAAAGCTCACTGTCTTGCTCAGGAAGTTAACCACTACCTTTTCTTTCGTAGTAACCCCCCCCAATTCAGAGTGGATGCCCCACCCAATGGGCCCCCCCTTTTCGACTCCCAAGCGGACTATCTCGGTGCCTCCCCCCTACGTTGTGTTTTTTTGATGTCAATTCTTTATATCTTTCTTTACTTTTTCCCGGTTTTCATATTTCTTTTCAGGCCCCTCAAGAAAGTCTGGCTTCCCTTTTTTTACGATTAACTGACGGCCTTGCTTGTTAAGTTAGGATCTTGACGGTTGGCCATTTTTAGTTAGGTACCCCCCTGCTTTTCAGTGCCAGCGTTCCTGCTCCTCCCCCTTTTCCCTTTTTTCCCCAACCTCTCACCTCAGAGCTTGTGGTACCCCTTTTTTTTAGGCTTATGGAACGTCAATCCCGCCAAGACCCCCATCTACCATATGCCTTCCCCTTCCCCCCCAACAAAGTCACTGGAGCTTAAGACTCATTTGGCCCCCCTAATCACTCTGCAGTAACCACATCTTTTCCCCAAAGTTACGATATGAGTGAACCCCCCATCCGCGTTTCCCCCTTATACCAAAAGCCATAGTTAACCTCTCCCCCCGAACTCTCACATCAAAGTGAAATCCCCCCTCTTCCCCCCTTTCCTTCTGGTCGAAGCCCCCTGCTCCTTTTTTTTAACACCGTAATAGTTTAATGCATCTTGTTTTCACAGTATAGTTCGAGAGCCGGCGTGTTCGTGGCATTTAATCGGTTGGAGAGATGTATTTTGCAATCCCTCGGCTCTTAGCCCGTTGATCCCCCTTTCTCGATTGGCTTTTAGAGTCCTTTTGTACGCATTGCTTTGATGACAGATAAAATATCGTCTCCTCCCTTGAGCCTTGAACTAGGATCGAGTTCGACTCCCATTTTTCTACGCGTCGACCAGCACCACCTTTTTCCATTGTGCCCCTTCTCACGGTTTTTCTTTTTTTGCTGAGAAGTCTAACCCTTCAAAATAAGAATTCAACCCTCCTCGTTGTGCAGTTGCTCACTGGTTTTTCCCCCCTCCCCCCTCTCCGAACTCTTAAAAAGTATTGTATGGTTCCCTCATGAGAGTTCCTTAATTCGTCGAACGCCCCCGCCTTTCCATTTGCCGGTTCCTTCGTAACACATTTTCGATACGCTCTCCCCCACCAACCCCACCCCCTTCCGTTGCCTGACCCGTGTTCAACTCCCCCCCCAGCCCTTTGTCTACTTGAAACGTTGGTCACCCCAAGCACTTGAACTTATGATGGTATTTTACTTCAAAGAAAATCCACCTTATTCTTTTTCTATGCACTCACTCACTCGATTTATTCTGGTTACACTCCTCCTCCGTTGTTTTCGTCACCACTTATTTTTTTTAGTCAACGAGGAGGTTCGCGATTTGATCTCTTTTTCTATTAGTTGCTCATATTTAGGTTCATTTCTGTCTTACTTTTAAACGATTGCTTCACCACTGAGGGACCCCATTTTTTTCTTTTGGTAACCTGAATTCTTTTTTTCTTGCGCTGGACCTACTTTTCCTCCCCTAGTTGTCTGTTTCTCGTACGCTCTCGATGCGCATTGATGCTGAGAACGGAAGCCTTCTCTTCCCAGAATTACAGACCGACGATCACGTTTTTCCCGGAGAAGGTATTGACGATTGGCTGCCCCTCCTCCTGACAGTCTTACCCCCCTCCTTTTTTTGCGGCCCGCGGCTGATAAAAATTTTTTCCCTAAAACCAAGGATGCATGTTGCGTCGGCGAACCCCTTTTTCCCTCCCCCTTTTTTGTTGTTTAGATAATCTGACTACCCCAGATTGTTCACTTTAACCCAGAGCCGCGCCTTCCCAGCCCCCCGAAACAAACAGATGATCTGTGTCAAGTTTTCATAATCTTAGCTAGAGCAAGATAGCTTCCTTCTTCCCCTTCCAATTTTCAAAGTGAGTATGTAGTAATTCTTAAGAGATTTCTGCATTATGTGCTCGGCCTCCTCAATGCTGCCTGATCTCCCTTTTTTTTCCCCCCTCAGGTTTGGGAGCCCCCTTTTCGCCATTCGTCCTAACCCCCTTCCCAATATTTTAACTTCTCTTGTGGGAAATAAAGCCTTTTAGTTTCAACATGACGTTTTTCCCTCTAGACCACACCTTCGTCCGATCAAACGAAGCCAGCCCTTTTTTCTCAAGCCCCCTCAGCAGCCCTGTATTCCCCCCCCTTTTTCAGACAACTTCGTGATAACTTTTTTTTCCTCCCAATTTTTCTTCATACCCCCCCATGTTCAACATCCTGAGTTTTTGAATCAAGACCCAATACATTTTGGGGCTTTTTTTTCCCCGGGTATAAGCCACTCCTTTTCCTCCTACGGATATTGCTCGTTGCTGTTTTATCCTTTAAAGCAAACTACTCTTCTATTTGGTTGGTCTGACTGGACGGCAAAATGTACCAAACAATCATCTTTTCTCCTTTTCCCTCTTTCTTTTCTGCTTTTCCTCCTCCCTTTCTCTGGATGCACCCTAAACTTGTTTTCCCCCTCCGTATTCTTGGCCCCCTCCAGAGCCGCTGCACCGCGTTCCTTCGGTTGTCTCATCTATTTTTACGTTTCGGAAGTCCAGCAAAAAAACCTTGGTTTCGGAAGGAAAGAAGTTCCTCCCCTGCTTTTTTTTTTCCTAGGACCCTGCGACCAGAATTCCATCACTCCGCTCCTCGCCCAATTTTGATTCGGTCATTAACTACTTTTTATCTAGTACCACAACCCTTTTCCCGGACTCAGACTGCGAGCTTCCAGATGCTTTCCTACCTCGCCTTTTTTTGCGCCAATCGCTAATCCTCTCTACCAAAAGACATCTCGCCACCTCTTCCCCACTCTGCCAACCCCCACCACAACGAAATCAAGTTTTTTACGCCACGTGTACCTCCTTTCATATAATGACATGTCACCTTACCAAGTAGAGTCCTGATCCCTCCGACTGGATGCCTGCTCCCTTGTATTAGCCACCTTTTCCCTTTTCAACTCTATCTTTCCTCGCCTTTCGCTAATCCGTTCTTTTGAGTTAAATCATCTATAACTGTGCTGTTCTCCACGCTTTTGTTTTGCATAGAGTGAATTATTCCTTCCCCCTTTCTTGGTTTCCATGTTCCTTTTGTTTTTTTTCTGGACCTTTTCCTATTGAGCTTAGATTCATCTTTGTCTGATTTCTTCTCTTTTCGCCTTACTGTGGTGGGACACCAGCAAATCTATATAAGTTTCCAGATTTGGAACAAGCATTTATTTTCAAGATGGCGGATTTTCCTCTGACCTGCTTCTGGAAATCACCTTTGTGCAAGTAACTTTGGCCAAAAGACCAATTGGGTTTGCCCCGACCCTTCCCCCCTAGGAGCCTACAACTCGGTCCCCAGAGCATTGAGTGCAGTCTTAAGAGTACCACTGATACGCCAGTCCGCATTCGTCTTTTCACACTAATCGACCCCCCCTCATTTTACTCCCCCTTTAATTACACCGCTTTCCCGACTTTCTCTTTTTCTCTCTTTGGTCGAGAGATTAATTCTTTAGATATCCGTGACGGTTAAAAGTGGTCACAACTTTCTTTCGTTTGTAGCCTGAAATGGTTCCCCCAGACTTCCAATCATACTGGCGATCCTTTCTTTTTTCCATCCCTTTTTCCCTTGACCCCGTTCCCCGCATTCTCTTTATCATCCCTTTTCTTTTTTCCTGTTCGCATAGTCCCCTTTCCCCCCCCTTCTTCCCTGTGAAAGCGTTGAGCTCCGCCTCACTGTCACCCAACTTTCCGAATTTTCTGGGGTCCCCCCCCAATGAGAATTCGATGAAACAGCGGATGACTCACTCCTCATCTTCTCTGCCCTTCTCGACGACCCCCACATTCCCCCAAACACGGAAATAGTAAGTTTTCGGGAATTCATATAAACGCTATTTTTCCCCCAAACACGTGTACGAGCAACCCCTGGATGAGAGCTTTTATCACCCCCTCCTCATCTGCTCTTTTCACTCCCCCCCAAGACAAATTCATTCAACCTGGAACCTTTTTTTTCTTTTCCTGAAGCACTCCCAGGTACGTGTGGTGGTATAGAGCCCCAGCTCCTTTTTTTCCCCCACAGAACTCTTCCTCCTTTTTCGACATTGATTCGTCAGGCCCTGTATTTCAGTCGTTTAGGTGTGAAGACTCCGATTTTATTTTTCTACTGAGGTCCCGAGAGGAAACGCCACCTCGCCGTGAATATCTGCTCCCAGCGTGCTATGCGGTGGCTTAAGTTTGTTTAGCCATTTTTCCCGCTCATCTTCCCTGCAACGTGATATTGGCTGAAGGTCCCCCCTCTTCTGCCGGACGACTTCATCTGTTGTTTCCCGATTCCGAGTAACCCGCCCCCCCCCCCCCCTTTTCCCGTGTCCCAACATTCATTCCCCCTCCTTTTTTTTTTTTGATGCCTTCGAACGTAACCCTTACTCGACGTCCACTTTTTTACCCTCTCCTGTTTTTCTTGACTCGGCATCGTGCCCAGTTATGTTTTAGAAGAGTTCTTGACTTGTTGTCTACCTTCTTTCCTTTTTTTTTTACCTTTTCGAAATTGAATGCCGCTATTAGACACTCGATCCCAAAAACCCCACCATCTACTGGGTTATGTTTACCAACCCCGACCACGTTTTCCCTCATCTCGCCCCCCGTGTGGAGGTCACGTTGGTACCCTCCCCATCGACCCTCCTATTTCTTTTCTTTCACGACCATACCGGATTTTGTCTGAGTACAATCATTTCCGATGTGTCTGACAAACTGCTTCATCCCCCTGTGTGCTCCCCTCCCTCACTGGTTTTGGATGTCTTGCTCTTGGCCTTTTTCTGGCCGCCTCCTGTTGTCGTTTCTATACTTTTTTCCACTTGGGAAGTGAGAACTCCCCCTCGGTCTTTTGTTCCCCCTTTCTTGTCCAATTCATTCTTTTTGGCTGTGGCCTGGCGACGAGTCCACCGTAGAGTCCCCGCGCAATTTCCGTTTCCTTCTTTCCTGAGTCATGAGCAGCGCGGCCCCCATGATCGAAATAGTCAATTGGTTTTTGTGTCTCAGGTCCTCTTTACTAGGCTCTGCTGCTCGTTTTTACTCCCCAGGCCTTTTTCTCCCCTTCTGTTACGCGTGGGGCCTATTTTTTCTTTTTTTTCGCGGTGTGACCCTCTCAACCAAACAAGGAAAAACACTGTTTTTTCTTCTTTCAGACTTTTCCTATATTCAATTCATAAGTTTGTTGTTGTTCGAGCGATTTAGTTTCCGAACTTCCTGCAGGCTGTTTTCAAGTCTTTGTTTTTTTGTTCATCTCCCCCCTCGCTACCAAGAGGCATCCAAAAAAAAGATGATCCGGGTAGTAAGAAGCAGTGAGTCTATCATCCCCCTCGCGACGACTTTCTACCCACTCCCCCCGGATATACATTCGATGCTGCTGTGCTGCAGAATCCAATGCTTTTGAATTCGATCGAGTTTTTCTTTTTCCCCCCCTCCCTTTTTTCTCCCCCCTCCCCGATACGCCTTCCCGACAACCACTTTAACCTTGGGTTTTCCCCCAAATGATCTTTTTCAGACCCGCTTGGGTAATCATTACCCCTCCGTTTCCCCGATCTACTACCCCTTCCCACCCTCAGCAGCGCGGCACAGCGGGCTTTTTTTCTTTTTCTTTTTCCCCTGAGCGACCCCTTATACTCCAGCACTTCGTGAAATGGCTCTGTTGTCAGGCACTCCCCCTAGCTTGTTCCCCATGGTTTTAATATTTCTCCCCCTTTTTCCCACTCCTATGTTGGTCTTCCTCCCCTCTCCATCTTTCTTGGGTTCCAACGTATTGAAGGTCCCTTTTCGCCGATATGAGTGAGTTGTTTTCCCTTCACTTCCCCCCCTCCCTTCGAATGTTTGTTTTTTCTCGGCGGAAGAGACCTTACCCCCTCATATTTTAGAAGGAATGGAACTTTCCCTCTGTAACTTCCTGTTCCCTTCGGCGAGAACCATAAAATTTGAATACCTAGTTCAGTCATCTGTCCTTTAACCACTTTTTCCCACCTCTCTCTGCACGCGCTTTTCTTTTTATTCTTTTTTTCCTCCCCCAGAACCCAATCGAGAATGGAACTGAAGTCAGGCCATTTTCTTGCCTTTGGTGGGAATACCGGACCCTGACTCCAAAATATAATAGGACCCCCTTTTTTCCCTAGTTACCTCCCCCTAAAAGAGCAAACGCTCACGAGCCTTCGCTTAGAAATACACTCCCATCTACGACCCACTTCTTCCACTCACTCAGATCAGATGAGTCCCTTTTATTTTCGTGAAACCCCTAGCAAAGACCTTTTTTTTCTTAAAAAGTGAAACCTCTTTTTTCCAAACCCCCCTAGCAATTACAGCTCTCCTACTTCCCTGATCTTTGCCCCCCCTTTTTGATTCTCACTCCTTACCTGTTGCAACCCCTGCGAGGGTTCCAGTCCCCCCTCCAAGTTTCGTCTGATTAATGTTTTTGAGGATACTGGTTTAGGTGTTTTATCATTTGAAGTAGACGATTGATTTCGGAGGAAGGCGTTTTTTTTTTGTGTGACCTCTTTTTATTCTGAGGGTTATAATTTGTAATTACAGTATTTGTTTTTCTGCCCGTGATCTTTGAGTAAATGTTCTTAAGACCCCCTTCCCCTTTTTTTTGTTTTTTGTGAAATGTGGTCGCGCACTTGTCTGACAGCGGCTCCTGCTTTTTTATGTTTTTTCTCTTGGGTTTTTTCCCAGCCAAAGCTTTCTTTAGCATTTGCATCTTTTGGACACTCTTTCTCCTAAGTCTCTCATGCAACTCCCTCCGTTCCTCCCTTTTGACGACCCCCAATCCAACTCCGGATCCAGACCCCAGCTCCTGTGAGTGAAGTACGAATTTCCCCAAGCTCCCTAGCCCCCATGTGATCTTCTTTTTTTCCCCTTGCCCCAGAGAAAATGATGCCCCCCCCGTCCCCCTTCATTCTAAAGCTTTTATGTTATTTCTTCTTTTCTATGTTGTGTTGAGAGGATGCTTCTTTAGAGATAGGGACGTTCAAAGATGGCATAACTCTCATTTTGTTTTTTTCTTTTTTTTTTTTGCCTTCACAAACGTCGAAATCCCCATGTAACGGGAGCTCCTCTTCCTTACGGGAAGTGAGTGGATGGTCCTTCTTATCTGCCCCCATTTGTTTCTGTCCCAACGTTTTCAGTGGAAGTGTTGCAGAGTATTGCCTTTTCCTCCCCGCTGTTGCCGATCAGCTTTTTTTTTTTCCCCCCCCCCCACGCCCCCCTATTCACGAAGTCTGCAGATTTGGATTATCAATATGGCCGCAAAAAGTTCAAACACCCCCCCACAAAAAGTTAAATAGCTACTTGTTACTTTACTTCCCTCCCGCTTTCACCCCCCGAAGTTTCCTATATGATCTTCGAGGACCATCTACCAATTCTTTACGTTATAAGCCCAAATATTTCCTTTACAGTTGTCTTTCCCATACCCCAGTTTTCTCCCCCACCCAGGACTCCAAGCAGACAGTATTGCTTTTTCTCTATTCCATAGGACTTTCTTCCCAGGTTAATAGTATAGATTAAGATTGGATTTTGAACAGGCTTTATAGCCCTGATGGATTTCATTTTGTTTTTTTGAGATTCCTCTTTTCCGGCTCGCTTGAGTCATTCTGATTGGCCATCCCCCCCTTTCGCGGTGGTCCTTCTAGATTATGTTTTCTTCCGCTGTAGTAGATTTTGATGTTCAGATACGACCCTGTCCCAGTGTCTGCTTACGTTTCCAAGATGAGGTTCTGACCCCCTGTTGAAGCTCTCAAGCCATCCGATCCCTTTTTCACTCGCCCTACCGTTTTTTCTGTGTTAGTCGTACGGTCACCTAGCCGGTAATCCTTGAGGAGGGCTGCCTTTCTCCCCCTTTCCAAGTGACTGCCGCTGACCCCAGGTCTGTCTCCCCTTTGTTTCGCTTCCCGGAATGAAATACGAGGGCGGCCCTCAATCGAGTCCTGTGGACAGTTTTCCGGTTATCCTCCCCCTCCCCCTCTTCCATACAACCCATTAGTTTTATTTTCTTTCGGTAAAACCTCCCCAATTAACTCCTTCCGACCGTAAGTGCGGCGAGGTTTCCCCTTCGCTTATTTATGATTAAGTAACATAACAGTTTCTCTGTGTAATGAGGAGTTTACCTCACGCTATGCTTTTTCCCCCAGCTTCAGCCTTTCTTTTTCTCTTTTACATCCGGCCGTGCTCTCTGGACTTATTTTTTCCAGCTGTCGAATGTGGCAGGTGTCTCTATCTTTAATCGTTCCGTGGTAGTTTCTCCAACTTTTTTCTTTTACCAAGTTTTTGGGACCAACCGGTGTTGATTGTTTGCTTGCGAGTTTATAACTTGCGAACGGTGCTCACCTCATTGAAAACGACTCTCGATGCTGGATCTCCCAGGACTGAAGTCCAACCAGTCATAGTCATCCTCCTGACCTCCTTATTGAGGTTTATCCCTTTTTTTTTCCCCGTTACGGTGCTCTGATCCTGACGTAAGGCCGTCGCCTTAGTTGTGAGGACTCTTGGAGGCGCAGGGACAACCTCTTCTTCTGCACCACCACCACAGGTAACTGAACCTCTGCTGATTTATGACGCCCTTTTTCTTCCTCCTCTTTTTTTTTTTGAGAGCGATTTCATCTACCCCCATTTTCCTCTTTTTTCAAACCTTTTTCAGTTCTCCTTCTTTCAAGCGTCCCCCCAAAAGTCCCGAACCACACGGTTCTTCATGTACGACGCACCTGTAGCGTGAGCCCACCAATCTATCCTTCTCCGAGGCTCCCCTTCCCCCTTGATAGTGTTATAATCCTTGATGATTTAATTGCAGGAAGACAGCCCATGACGGTCTTTCTATTTTCCGTGTTTGTCAACTGTTTTTAACGTATTTTTTCAAACCACACAAACCTTAAAACTTTTTTTTTTTCCCCCCCCTTCAGTTCTTGCCCTTAGTTAATCCTCCCCTGGTTCGATACTGCCTGTTTTCAAACCTAGCTTAGCATTTCTCTCCGATCAGACAAAGCGCGCCCCCCCAGACGATCACGTTATTTTCCTCCCCCTTCTTTCTAATCTTTTGTTCAGATTCCCCTTTTCTGCTTAACATTCCAATCATGAACCATCTGGAGTATGCCCCTCCAGACATCCATTATGTCTTCCCCCCCTTCTTGGTGACCCTCTGACTATATGCTTTAGTTTTTTTTAAAGCATAAGCCGGATGTTATTTTTGTGGTTTTCTTATACGAACTTCCTAATCTCGAACAATGCTCGACAGTAAAAATCGGAATTCGTACCCCAGCATACTTATCTTCGGCAACCAGAACAACTAATAACGTTTCTCAGAGTGCGGACCCCCCCCCACTTTCCATGTATGTTCTTGTCCCAATTCAGATTTCGGGGTTCCTACTTTTTTCCGCGTCCAGCCCGCCCGGTCGATAATGAAGTTCGCGAGCCTTTTGCTGGGGGTGCCCATTTTTTTTTTTTAGTTAACCGCCCTCTGACTCCCTATTTCATTCATCTTTGCATATTTTTCAAACGGTCAACCCGCTTCTGATCGTCTCTAGACGCATTCAAATTTCACTGCCCCTGTTGTCAGCCCCCTGCCGCAGTGCCCATCTTCTCCTCGGACCGTTCGATCGCTCCTTAAAAAAATACATCGATCGCTCACCCGCTTCCACATCGCCACCCTTTCTGCCCCTCCGGTCGCTCGACGCTCCCCTCTGGCCGACCCACAGATATTCATCCCATACCTATGACTGTTTGAACCGTTTCTCGCGGGGATCAACAAGACCGTCATGGCGGGTCTGATTTATGGTTCGTTCAGGGGGGTGTGTGAAGAATGGACGATGCTTCTCCTTCTCCTCATAGATGTTTAGTTTACTTTCCATTTAGTTTGTCGTGCAACTTTCCCTTGTTTTGTGATTAGGAATTCCATTGATTTAATTCCAGTCTTTTTGTTTTTTTTTTGGTCACGTTTTCGAGGGCGGTCCTCTTCATCGGTCTTCTTTCGCGCCCATCCTGTCCCCCCCCGCAAATCTTTCCGCAAACCAACATTTCTCAGATGGCGGCCCCTGCCGCTTCAACGTTTGAAGGCACTCACACTGGTTTGTTTACTAAAAAAATGAGCCCCTCCGGCTCCCCCACCTCGACAGCCTTCTTCCCCCCAGGAAGCTGTCCCATGCTCGCCGTGATACTTTCGTTCCCGTTTTTCTCCCAAAAGCTCTGAGCAAACGGGAAACTTCTATCTCTAAAGACTGTGCCTCCCTTCTCTTTCCTCCTCCTTTTTTTCGAGCTCCTTCCCTTAGAGGATGTTTTCACCGTTTCTTTTCTCTTTCTCTGACACACCGTAACTCTAACTATTTGTATTTCTTTCCAGGAAAGCTGATCTTAAGCGTGATGCTCCTGGTCTGTTTTTTCTTTTCCCCCCCCCTTTTTCCGGGCAATGCCATCTTACCAAATTATGTCCCCTTTTTCCTGGGTAACCCAGGATTCATGCTGATGAACCTCCTGCGAACCACCTCAGTTGCATCTGAATCTGGCCGCTTCTTAAATTCTTTTCCGTTCCCCCTCCACCCCAAACAACTTCAATTTAGTCTTTTTATTTCCCCTCACCTGCCATCTTCCAAAAAGGCAGGACATAGAGACCCCACTCCAAATAACCCTTGCGCTTTCCGCCAAGCATCGTCCTTTTTTCCAGTATTCAGTGATACAATCCCCTAACGAAGAAAAGATGGGGGCGGCAAGGAGGAATTTTGATTTCACCTTTATGTTAGATTCCGAGGGGCTAACAGATTCTTGCTTACCGCCGTGGATTTTTCCCCCTCCTGTTATAGGGTTGACCACGGTTATGAGGAGTTTCTTTGCAGAGAGGCTTCTAGTTGCCCGTCACCGGTTTTAGTGAATCCCTTTCTCCGCTCTGCTCCTTGTCTGAGTTTAGGATTTATTTCGTGTAGAGACAAATATCGTAAGTGAAAGTTGGGCGTACTTTTACTGTCCCGATCTCTGAGTTGTGACTTCTTTTTTCGGTCCCTCTTAATGACCCCCATCTCCCTCCGCCGACACTCGAAGGCTCCCCATGCTTTCACGCCATTTCTTCATCTCCTTCTACACCATCTTCTCTCTCACCCCAACCTCCCCCTTTCCAATACCCCCCCAACCTCCCAATCTTCACTCCCCCTATCTCTATCCCCCTCCTCCTCCCTTTTATCTCTTTTCCCCTCTTTCCCTCCCCTTCTCATGCCCCCCCCATCTTGCCCTTTGCAACGCCTTCTCACTCCCTTCCTCCTTCCTACCAATCGCCCCTCTCCCTATCCACATTTCACCTCCTGCCACCTTTCTCCTCCTTCCACCCTTCTCGCGACCTTTTTCCCCTTTTCCATTCTCCTTGGTTCTGCTTTCCTCAGGCAAACCAGGAAGTGCTCCGTAGAATCGTCCTAGTCCCGTCAAGATTTACTGAATCTTTGGCAACCCCTTTTTTTTCTTTTTTTTCTTCCGATTTCTTTTCCCTTTTTTCTCAATAGAGTGGCTCCTAAATGATTTGGATTGTTTTTTTTCTTAGAACATTTTGTTCCTCCAACCACCCCTCTACGCCGGGGCTTATGCTTCGGTACCAACCCGAACTTTCACTCATATTTCTAAAGCGTTCGCGGTCTTTGTTTCTACCCCCCCCCCTACACTATGTGAAGAAATAACCCTCCTTCTTTCTCTTTCTTATGCGAACCAAATTCTATATTTTGCCCCCCCTCTTCACTTTCTGAGTCCTCCCTCCTTTAATACTCATTTCGATCCCTTACTCTCTGGACTTTGCTTTTACGAAGATGAGGGAGACATTTTGTTTTTTCCCCTTCAGGACAGCTTTTCCTTTCTTCCCATTTTCCCACAAGTGACAAACAGGTGACATTGCATGTTTCGCCTGTGTTTGGGTTTTCAAAGCCTGAGCTTTTTTTTGAAACTTCGATCGTATTCCTCCATGGTGCTCCGAGCCATGCCAGCTAAGCCGGCAAGATAAGATAACTGGACAGTGGAGAAGTGCCTCGGAGTAGAGTGGTGGACGCTACGAGCCTTTTTCCCCCGTTCTCCTTGTGTTTTCTCGTTGGATACGGTTTGGACCCGGGTTCCCCAAACTATTTCCCAAAGATCATTGTTCGCTACTAAAGTCTCTTTTTCCATCGTGTTTTCTGCGACCGTCCTCGCGACCTCATTTCTTTTAGTTACGTTTTTTTCTCAGGCGTTTACAACCACACAGAGGCTTCCCAAATGCTCCGGTCGACGGCCTGAGCTTTCGATCCAGCCCCCCGATATCCTTTTGTAAAGGCTCACCTTAATTTGTTTCAGCAGTATTTTGAATTTTTTCATTTGAGCGATGACAAGGAGGACCTATCCCGCGTTTCCGCTCCCCCTTTTCGTCCCCCGTCTCCCACGCCGTTATCCTCCTCCCCATACCCCAATGTAAGCCCTGTTTTCCCAACTTTTTTCCCTCAAGAATTTGAATCCCCCTGAGAGTTTACCGTCTACAAACACCATTCGCCCCCGGCATATCCGTTGTTTTTTGACCCGTCCCTGAATGACCGAGAGACCTCCCCCTGACGACCTCTCACGTATTCGCTCCCCACCACAGGTGCCTTCCTAGTCGCCCCCCCCGTCTGATTGCTCTCCAAATGAAAAAAGCCGGGGGTGATGGGTTTTTAATCACCTCATCATCGTGATGTATTTTTTATTTTCAACCTTCTTCCCTCCTTACTCCGTCGCCTCTTGTTTTGTGTTTTACCGAAAGCAGGATATGGGGTGGTGAGGTCTAGATGACCGTCGAATAGCCGGGCCCCTTCCCAACCCTTTGTTTCGCCACTGTCCCCTCTCTGGCCTCCTTCCGGCAGGCCCTATTTTTCTGAGAACCTTCCCAAGAATTTTTGACCCAGAGTCAGTCATCTTGAAGTCGACCCCTACTAGATTCTTCACGCGCTCGTCTGTCTTTCCATATTTTTAAGTCCGCCTCCAGCCTAACCCCCCGGTTCTAAGTACTCGTTCGTCCACGGATCTCTTGTTGGTAGCTTCGGAACTCTGACTCCTTATTTAATGACATCGTTCGTTCTCAAGCCAAGAGCCAAGTTTACCTCCCTTAGATTCGGATAGTAGTTACTCCCCCTCTCCGCATTTTCCGCTGAAGAGAGATCTTACTCTGATGAAACCTAGAGACAGTTTCGTGTCCCCCTCGCGAATTCCTCTGATGAAACCTTCCCGTCTCTCTCCAACAGTGCCCCCTCCCCCCCCAAACTTTGACCCTCAGCAGTATATTTGATACTCCCTCTCTATTAACCGCGCCCTTTTGCCCAATTTTTCCTCTTTCTCTCCCCACCCTCCTAATGGCGTCTAGGTTCTTTCCTGGTTATGGAGGTAGTTTTCCACCTCCGAATGTATCCTCTTCTTTGTTCTTCAAGGCCTCTCAGCGTGCTTTTGAGGGGAAGACCTCTCTTTTCTCGGGCCCACGTCTTTTTTTCCCTCTTGCCGCGTTCTTATTACTCTCTGTAAGTAAGTGTTTGTTGGGAATGGCGGGATATGAGAACGCGAAAGATTAATCGGAGGCTGATGCTGCGCTGATCGTTTCCCTTCCCTTTTTTCACCCAGCACCCTCTTCTTCTCACTTTGGCAGACAAGACCCCTCTTCTAAGATGTGAAAGATTCTGCCCTCCCCGTTGGGCCAGCCAAACATGAGCAACCCGGGCAAGTCTGTCCTCCCCCCGGAACCCCTAGCAATGCTGTCTTCCTTCCTCTTCAAGATACTGCCTCTCCCTTGATCTTTTCCGTTTTGACCCAGGCAGCGACCCCCCCCCCCCGCCTCTTTTCTGTCCCAAAATTAAAGTAACCCGATCATCTATAATCTTCCATCTCTTGAATACTCTTTTTTTTTTTTGATTTTTGAGCGATATTTCTTTAGCTAGGTGTATCGTTTTCCCCCAAACCTTATTCCCCCCTTTTTTGTCTGCTGTTCACAACCTCCCTGACCGTCTCCTTTCTGGCCTCGCAGGTATATCATCCTCTTTCATACAGGCTTTAGATTGGGCTTGACAGGAGTGCGTGTTTTTTGTGGACCACTTTTTATTTTGGCCTCGTTGCATGAGCCCCCATTCTCTGATTGTACCCTTTCCCTCGATAAAGCTGCTTTTTTCCCCCACCCCCCTTTTCTTACGGCTTCCTCTTCGAGAAGAAAACTCAAGACTCAGTATCCCTCCGAACAAATTTCAAAAAATTTTGTGATTTACGCTCATTTCAACAAGAGGACAGCCCCGTCCCACAAAGGGACGTTTGGCCCGATCCCCTTTCGCTGAGAGCTCCCCCCCCCCTCAAAAGTCGAAGTACTAACCTCATAGTATAAATAAGTCCCAGGGTGTCCCATCACCAGGAACTATCGATAAGTAAGGGATGGTGTCTCCCCCCCCCTCTCCCCCCGCGACTGGGCTTTCCCCACCCTTTTTCACTTTCTTAGATTAATCCTTTGTCTGCACACAGGACTTCGTCAGATTGGGATTTTCAGAGTTTTTGTCTTTTTAAGGCAGCGAGCTCTTTTGCATCTTCCTCTAGTCTGTTCCCCTCAAACGGTCGCGAGTTTCATCCCTCTCTCGCGGGCTCTTCCTGGTAGTACGGTATACCAGCTCGAACTACGTATGAAGTTATATTTCTTGCATGGGACCTTTCTTCTCTCGTTCCATGAATCTGTTTTGCGTCATATTGTCCGAGGCCTTCTATCCCTCCCCCCCCCCCCTTCTTATTGGGCGAAACTCCCGTCCGATACCGTTTTCGGCTGACGTCTACGGAAAAAGAGAGGCCCCCCCGAGCGGCGGCAGCCTGCCTTGAATTGTTTTTTCCCTCCCACTATACTAACTCTTTTTAAGTTGGCCCCCCCCTCGTCTGTGTTCTCGTCCTCTCCCTTCTTTGTGCGGCTTCCTTCGTAATGGCGACCGCTTGCCTTGGAAGTTGACGTATATTTATCGCCTGATCTCACACCCATTACGCCGGCTTCTTTTTTTCTTTTTAAAACCTCCCCCCCCCCTGCTAACTCCTACTTCACTTCCTTTTCGATTCCCCTCCGTGCGTCCTCCCCTCCCCTCTCCCTCCTGTTGAGATTAACATACCACACCCGGCTGGTTGGGGTATTAACGCAAGCCGAGTTGCTAAAAACCTCTTTTCCACTCGGGGGCTGTCGCCCTCCATCCGGTTTGTCGAGTCGCCCTCTTTTTTCTATCTGTTCCTTTTTGTTCTACTTAGTGACTCTGTGCATGGACTCACGGTCCCGCGGCAGTTCATTTTCCACCAATGAGGATTTCCCCCCCCCATTCTGGTGTTTGCCCCTTTTTCTGCATTTGGTGGATTCCGTGGAGAATGACCCTAGTTAGGGAAAAGAGACCTCTCCAGTGCATTGGCGTGCGTTTTTTTAGCCCCCTATCCCTCCCCCCCATCGGAAGAATTAAGCCAGACGATAAAGTTAAGTGGACGGCTCGTTATAGTCCTTTTTGGATGCTAGGACATTGAGTTTAACCTTCTCCCTCCTTTTTTGGCGGTCCTAGTTCTGCCTCTTTTTTCACCGCTGCTCCCTTCCCCCCACCCATGCAACCAGGTATTTTTCCTGAAGAATTTCATTCCTAATCCAAGCTTTTTTGTGTTATGGAGCTTCGTCCGAAATCTTCTTTTCGTTCCGTGTTTTTGCAGAGTCCTGCTTTACCCCCCCCCCTCTGGCCTAAAACCTCCTTCACGCACACCCAGCTGTTCATGGGAGGATTTATCGTAGAGCGCCAATCGAGCCTCGTAACGGCTCCGGCCCACTTTCCAACGTGATGCGTCTCCTTTTTTCTTTCCATCTCTACTTTTTTCCAAGCAAACTGAGGCATAATCGCGTTTACGCTTTCATTCTTTGCACATCGTTTATCCCCCATTCATATCAACGGCTCCCCCAAGCACCCCCCCATGCAATCCCCAGGTTTACCCTTTTGCCATTTAGATATGAATAACTGATCTTTTCAAGATATCAAACCTGAAATGGAGAACACTCTTTCGTCGGCACAACTCCTCCTCCCTCTGAGAAAGCTCCCTCCTCCTCTCATTCTTTTTTGCCCCCCTCGGGTCCCCGATGTTGTAGACCCCCCCCCCCGAGCTTACTTAGTTATACTTCCTCACATGAATATCCCCGTGATGTGGCTTTATACCTCCCCCTTTCATTCGTGTCTCTTGCCTTGGCCTGTTCCCCACTTCCCTCTGAACCTACTTTTTCGTTAGTTATGTTTCCCTCAAGCATACGAACAGGAGTCTGATTTGTTTGTGTGAGATCTTCGGAGAATGTTCGAAACTCCCTCCCCTCAACTCATCTTTGCGTTAGTCCCCCCAGAACGCCGAGGAATGACGTTAAGCAGACCTTACTTCGAGTGAAGACCCCGAATGTGAAACTGACTAGTTTAGGTCCCCTCATTGCGGAAAACTCAAGTTTCTTTTCTCCCTCTTCGCTTTTTCCTTCTTCTATTTTTTCCTTTCGAACGTCCTACCCCCCCACGTTTTCTGAATCTACGCAAAGGAGAACTTGAGGATAGATGTCCTCGGACCTATGAAGCACACTTTTTTTCCTTTTCCCTCATTCGCTCTCTTTCCCTCAAGCCAGGCTCCCAACCAGTACTCCCCCTAGTGCGAATTCGGATTTGACTACCATCCAATACGAACCCCTTCCTCCCCTGCCTCCTCCCGAGTCATCATCCGTATCCCCTCGCGACTTGCCAATTAGTTTGAAGCCCTCCCCAGAACCAAGCTCCTGTTCCGCTGACCCAACCCCTCTGACCAAAAAACGATGAAATCCCCTTCAGCTTTCTTCCCCATTCCTTTGCGCCCTTCTTTCCTTCTTCCAAGGACGTTGAAAGTCCCACCCGGCCAAAAGCCGTACTGCGTTACGATTTAATGGTGATGGATCCATTTTTTCTTTTTCCTCTAAGGCTGGTAGACGATTTGCTTGCGTATCTTTCTTCCAGCGCTGTGATTTTCTCTTGGTTTACCTATTTTTTCAGTCACGTTTTTACCTGGAAGCGGCTTAGGAATTAAATGAGTACTCACCTTTCCCTTTTTTTTTTTGTTCGAACTTTTTTTGCGTTCACTCTCATCGGCAGTTCTTTCTTATGGCTTGTCTTATTTCAGTCTCTCAAATTTCTCGCTTTGGAAACCCAGCAAAGCTTATAGGAGCCTACTTTCCCTCCCTTTACAGCAGTTGCCCCTATGGCTTTGCTTTTTTCCTCCCCTTTCCTTACTCAACGGTGCTACCTCAAGACCTGACCCCCTCCCCTGCCCCCCCTCCGGATCACACCAAGAGAACGCGTGCCGTCAGGATGATTTGACAAGATAAGGCTCCAGTTCCTTCCTCCTCGTGTTTTGAACATTGCCCCTTTACAAAACCGCTTTTCTCCCCCCCCCCCCCACAAGGGACAACCTTCACGATATTCTA
>Ga0179591_1299557_pt1 | contig 20775 bp, 13 predicted proteins | sample CZOMad2_1_08_16f_FD_182891 | JGI IMG/M metagenome (GOLD analysis project Ga0179591, IMG submission 182891) | Vadose zone soil fungal communities from Angelo Coast Range Reserve, California, USA - CZOMad2_1_08_16fungal (PacBio error correction) | ecosystem: Environmental > Terrestrial > Soil >... | reverse complement strand
CGCCCCTCACAATCCCCTGAGCCAGTCTAACCCCGAGATGGCTTCGCAAAGGACTTTGCGGACAGACGTCCCCGCCTTTTCTCGATCCCAAGCAGTAGCGCTTCTGGGCGGTCAATCATTTCGTAAAGACTGAAGCTCTTGAATAGAGAGAAATTCCCCCCTCTACACCTTGCCAAATTAGTTCCTTAAGGACTCTTTCGGTGCAGGCACTGTCTCGGAAGTCGGTCCCCTTTTTGCTCGCCTTGGCCGTCGTGTTTTCCCTCCACCAGCAGTTTGTCGCTTCCTGCATCACCGTGACAAGCTGCCCAGGTCGCGCGTCGTTGCCAGTTGATTCACCTGATCGTTCGCAGATCCTTAGCGCGGGCCTCCTCTCTGCGCGTTTGCGACGACTCGGGAATAGGTGCTGAATATGACTCTTTCTGAACGGACTTATTTCTCGCCGTCATCCCCCCCCCCCTTCCGGGCTCGATGTTTTTTGCCGTCCGCGCTCAGAACCCTTGTTTGCTCCCTCTTCAACTTATTGAGGTTTTCGGTTTTGAAGGCTGCTTTATCTCCATGAGCTGTTCCTCTTCAATATTCCCACAACTCTTTCTCGGACACAACCCCCTCGGGGACCTTGCGGCGGGACCGCCACTCCTTTCTCCGCCTCTTTCACGCCATTTCCGTTCGTATCAGGTACCTTTTCCGCGCGAGGCTATTCAGTTGTAGTTCTTTCTTTTTAAGCAAACTGGTCGTTGAAGTTTCCTCGCCAACACCCCCCCCCTAAGCCCCAAGCTCCCTTTGCGGCGCACAGTTCACTTTTCCTTTCTTTTTTCCTCCATCTCTTCCCCAATGTACACTGCTGCTTCCTGCGTGCAAACTTTTCCCCTTTTCATCGTACACGACTTGCTTAGATCTCGTGTAGTAGTCCCTCTTTCAATTTCTTAGATAGTCTATTCCTGATACCTATAAAAACTCTGTCCCCTGACGTCGCATCGCCCGAAGCATCCACATTTCTCCGCTTGTTGCTATCTTTGAGTGCCGCGTTTTTGAAGAGGGAGCCCAGCCCTTTCTTTCGTCGATTTGTCACTCCCTCGCCACCTTTTCCTCACGACAGTGGTTTTTTTTTCGGGGGCTCGTTCAGTTTCTGCCGTTTTTCAGTTTATGAGCTGTTTCACTGGAACGTCACTCTCCCCGCGCTAGCAGAGCGTAACAGTCTCTTGTCTCGATAACCATGGAGTCGGGTCCGTTCTTTTTCTTCGTATTCTGTAGCAAAGTTTTTTTGTCTCTTGATTTTTGAGTGCAGATTGGTCGTTTGCTGGCCCTCCAGATGCTAGGAGAGTTTCTAGCGGGCATTACCCTTCTTGTCTAGGACGCTTGGTTCCGTCTTTGGAGATTACATCCTTGTTCATCGCGAGCTTCCCCTTTCGAGATCCCATGGTCGTCCCCCCCAGCTGTGCTTATTCACCCCTTTTTGATTGGGAGAGAGGCCGTCTCATTGCAGTTTGTTCTTCTATCTGTTTGCTATTTACGACGTTCTCTCTGAAGTCACGTTTTTCCTCTTTTGGCTTAAGTTCCGCGGTTATCGCGTTTCCTTCCCTGTGCTGCGCGAGAGTCGTTAGGCGTGCGGAGAGCTTAGTTACATCGCCCCTGCCCTTCTTGTTTAGCCGTTCTCCTTACAAATCCAAAGTCCTCCCGTGCAGCTGACGCTCTTCCCTAGTCCCGCTGTGGGTTCCCTAGTTCTTGCGGAGCTTCTTCATTCGGCGCGCCTTGGCACTCATAACTCCTCTCCTGGCCTCCCTGTTTTTCGCGCTGTGAATATACTGGGCCTTCGACCCTTCTTCGCTCAGCATCGGCCTTTGCTGTGCACATCACGTTTTTCCTTCGCACGAAGCCTTGCTACTTCATGTTTTCCGTTCGAGCGCCAGTCTTTTCTACCTCAGCCATGGACCCTGCTGGTACGTCAAATTGGGGGCTATTTTTCGCGTGGACCGCGACGTTTTCTCCCCCGTGCCACTTTTTCGCCCCCTGAGCCTTCTCCCCCCCAACCCTCTGAGAGAAGGAATTCCCTGGTTCGTAAGGTACTACGGCTTTTTGCCAATAACCCCCCCCCCCCCCCCCAGTCGTACTTCTCTCTCTCGGCGGATTGCAGCGCTCAGCCCGCATTTCGGAGGTCCGGCGTTTTCCCCCCCGCTTTGTGGGAGAGTCTCGATCCGTCCCTTGAATCCATCTCTCTTTATTTATTTGTTTCCCGAATGAGAAGGGCTTTGTTACCGCGAAATTGCTTAAAAATCATCAAAACCCCCCTTTTTTATGCTCCCGCTAGAGTTGACTTCAACGTTTTTTTGTTAGAGAGATTGAGTCATCAATATGGTTTTGTGAATTTTTTTTTCTTTCCCCTCTTTCCGCCTCCGTCGTCATCTCCATTCGATGTCGTTTTTTTTCAAGGCTTGTGCTCGCCGCTGTGGTTTTGATAGATCCCCGCCGTCGCTCAGTCTTTCATGATGCGGCTTAGCCTCTATGGTTTCGCTTATCAAGCCGAGGTCTCCCGGTTCTGTGACTCGCGCTTTTGAGGTGCGGACTTTCTAACTACCGACTCTCAAGTATCTCTTATTTTTCGCCCGGCGCGCCGCTAACAAATTTCGGGGTCCCCTAGTTTTTGCCTTAGCCCCTCCATATAGCCACCAACGTACGTGAGATTTCCAGAACTGGTACTGACCCTTATGCTTTTGCTATCTAAGAGATTTTTGCCGTTTCTCAGAGGCTCGTTATAGGCCTCTTCCACCGGCGAAGAAGGCCCTTATGTATTTTTGCTTTCCCTTGTCCTCAGACCCAAGATAGAGTTTCAGAGCCGGGCTGCCTGAATTTTCCTCTTCGTCCCGTGCCGGTTCCCCCCATGATCGGACAGAATAAGATGACGCGTATCGACCACCAGATAAGCACTTCAGAGGTCTCGTTCTTGTTTTTCGCCGTACTATGCTTTTTTTTCAATTAGGTTAGAGATTGCCTGTCAAAGTTCCCCAAAACCCTCGCGCCTTTCTGCTTCCTCAGCTCAGATGAGCTCCCTCTAGCCTCTCTTTCGCGATCCAGAGGCCCCACCCCCTCTAGAACCAGACTCCCAAAGAGGGACCTCGCGCTCATGTAGCACATAGTAGACCATGCCCCAAGAATGTAGATCAATTAACAGCCTTACGAATTCGAGTCGCGCCCTCTCAAAAAGAGGGTCAGTTCAAAGTTGGAGTCGGACTTTTCACGTTTCTTTGGTCTTTTTTTTTGGGGTGGACCATTGTGCTCATCTCGCTGGCTAGGGAACCCGCCTAGTCGAAGTGTTCACGGCGTCCACGTCCGGTTTCGGACTTTTGACTTATCGGCCAACCCCTCTGGGCCCAAACATCCCCGTACCCACCGCTTAAAGCAGTTGTCCCCCCCCCCCCCCAGCGACGCCCTTGTTATCCCGAGATCCTCTCCTTGACGATCGGCGCTGCCTTCCGTGTGTAAGTTTCCCCACCCCCCCCTTACGTGTCCTTCCGCGCAACCCGCGTGCCACCCGTCTCCCCTACTGCCCCCAAACCCGTGCAAACCCAACAGGCGTTCACCTTTCTCGTTTAGCAACTCTTGCTCCTCAGTTCTGATGACGCCGAAAGTTATCTTTTCCGGTCCCGACGAGGAAGTCATTGATCGGATTTCTGCTCCCCCCATCCTTAGTAACCATTGCGTACGCAGCAGGCTCCATCGTGGCGTTCGATCCTCCACCGTTTTGAGATGCCTTTCGCCGATTTATCTCTCCGTCTCAGGCAAAGACCGGATTTAGAGCCCCTGAGAACCCACCCGCTTCTGCGCTTAGCATGATTGCTTTTCTTTTGCAGAATTCTCCATCTCGTTGTCCTCATTCCCTTCGCATTTGACGCGAACCAGATTTAAGTTTCTTTGATCTCATCATTCTGCCTTTTGGTATCCGGGATGGTAGGTCCCGGTCTTCCTTACGTGCTTAAAACCCAAGAAAACAAGATTCTTCAGCTTTCTTTCTTTCAGGGGGCTCTTCATTTGATTTTCCTTGTCGTTTTTCCCCTTCTCCCTTGATCCCCGATTGCGTCGTTCACTCGAATCATGATGATTGGTTGTTTGCCCCCGGCCTGATTTTTCCCATTTTGGAGTTGAACTGATCTCCCGAAGCTTCCCCCCCCATCTCCTCCTCAGCCCCTTCAGCAGTCAACTCAACCTTCAACAATCCAAGCGCGAGGCTCGTTCTCTGTTTTTGGCTTGCCGCTTCAACCCTGCCGCAAAATAGACGTCAGCTCTCTATGGGGGCCCCCCGTTTCCCTTTCTACTGTCCCTCTTCAGCAAGTCTAGAGCAGGCGAACGAAGAAGAGGTCGTCCAGATTCGAGCCTTGCCCCCTCAAGCGCTCTGGCGTTAAAAAGCCCCCTTTTATCCTTCCTCCCCTCCTTAAAACTAGCTACATGTCAGGCCTCCTTTCCTGCGCTCGCGCCCTGAAGGAGACACCCTTTCTAGTCTGACGACCAAACGACGGACTGATTTTCCGTCCGATGGCCTTCGAGCCCGATTCTCGTCGACGGCTGGCCTAATTCGGCTGCCACGTCATATGTTGTTTACGCTGAGTACTTTTCGTCCCCTCCTCCCCCTTCAGCTGCTTCCCTAAGGGACTCTTCTTCCGTAACGATTAGTGGCCTTCTAGCCGCTTTTCTTGGTCTGCTTTCTTCTGAAAACTAAGTTCCTGCGACCGGTTTTTTGGCGTGTTACTTCTTATGTTCCGGGAGATCGGTGTATTGCTATTTTTTTTCCCCCCGTTGTAGAGAGTTCGTGTAAGGAATCGTTCCTACCGAGTTCGCCCAAGACTGCCCCGATCCCACGCCCAACCCATCTCTTTTTCTCACCAAGGATTTCATTTGACCCTAGCGTTTCTTTAACGACTTTTAGAAAAATGATCGATCTCGGCGAAGCGAAGAGTGCGTTCGTTTTTCCAGCCACCTTCCCATTTACGGAAGCATCCTTTTAAGCCCCACGCGAGTGCCGCCCTGACCAAACCGGCCCCCCCTATTCCCCCAATAAGAGATTGAGTTGCATCCTTTCCTCCTCGTCCGTCCTCCCGAGGTCCTTTTCTTGGTGCCGTAGGTTGAACTCTTTTCGACGACCGCTTGGGGCGCTTGTGAGCGGCGCGCCGACCGGAATCGCTTCAGTTTCGCTTTTTTCCAGTCGTGATGAAGATTTTTCTGCGCGCTGTTTTCAAGCTTCAGCCTCTCAGCTCTACAGCATAGCGCTTGCCCCCTCCTGCTGACAGGAGCCATCCGTTTTGAACATGAAGTAGGAAGCTAAGCGATGGCTCCCCTAGTTTGGTCTTCCGGTTTTTCCCATTGCGAGCCCCCCCCCTCTTCCCTCTTGGTGGGCTGGGTGATTGAGGATTTCTGGTGCCGGAGAGGATTCGCGCCTGGCATCTGACCTAACCATCCTGTCTTCCCTCCCCACCCGAACGAGGCGCTTTGTTGGCAGGTCCTCAAGTCCCCTGTCCGGGCGCCTCACGAAAAGACCTCTTGTTGCCAGTACCCCTACGTGCCGCGATTGATTATAATAAGTTGTTTTTCTTTTCCCAGGGTGGACCCCGTGACTGTCCCAAAATTCCCCCTCAATTTTTCATTGCTCAGAACTTTGTTTCGCGGTAACTCCCTCCCCCTTCATGGTCGATTCAAGCTCGGCAAGCAACTCGCTTTCCGCCAGTGTGCTTTTCCCTCCTGACAATCATGGCTACGCGCTCTCCGCGTGCTGGCTCTTTGTTCGTTTTTATTCCTGAGCCCTTTCTTTTACTGCGCTCCTCCTAGATGACGTCTCAAGCGACAAGCGCTGAGCTCGCCTCCCTATCTGACTCCGATAGATCGTCTTGCCTTAATTGTCATGTATATTTTTCACACCCTCCGCGTATTGCCCTTTAACCGGGGGTGGTAAAGATACCAGTTATGGTTTTTCCGTCGCGGCGAGCCCATGCGAAGATTTCCTCTTACCCCCGAGTGGTGGGTTTCTTTTTGCTGGCTACGAGTTTAAGTATTCGGTGTTTTATTATTCTTTTTCGACGGAATTGCAACTTCTTGCGGTTTTCCTTTAACGCAGTTTCCCCCCTCCCTTTGTCAGTAATTTTCTCTCTTCTCTTGTAACATTTCTATGCTGCCCTTTCCCAAGTCCGCTTTTTTGGGGAACTCTTCTCTCCAATTCCCCCCCTTTCCCGCATCCTTTCGGCCGCTTAGGCGCGCTCTGCGCCGGCTTCACTCGTACGCGGGCTAGGCTGGCCCTCGGGTCCTCGCCCACCCGGCTTTGGAGAGTCAAAGCCCCATCGTATTGTCCCCTCGCGACGCCCCCCTGCGCGCTTATGCTTCAATTTTTCGCGCGGATTTTTTCCTCCTTTCCCCCTGGCGTTTTCCTTTTCCCTTCCGCTTTTGTGTCCGGCCCGCTCGCGCTGTTAGTCGTATTTCGGGCGCTGATCCTCTTCACGCCGCTCGTGGCGAAGTCGTGGCGTCTTCGGGCCCTTTTTTGTTCCCGGTTAGTCCCAACGCCTTTTATTTTCGCTTTGGACCTCTTCCTTTCACCGCGAAGCCCGACTTTAAAGAGCCCCCTTCTCATTCTCCGTGCCTTCCTCGTTTCCTTTTAGCGCGGTAATTTGATTACCCGTTTCGGGCATTACTTTTGTCCTTGCCCTCCTTTACTCGCTCGTTTCAAGGCCCCGTATCGTCGTTGCCCTCCCCTCTCGGGGTTTGAGCCTTTGACCAGGAGCAAATCCCGGCGCCGATTCCCGTTCCGCTTCCCTTCTCCCCCTCCGAGCCTTGTCCTCCCCCTTCATCGTAAGTCTCGTCGAGCGCCTATCTTCTCAGCGGCTGGCGGCACCGTCTTTTTTGTTTCTTTATCCGCTCGTGGCGCCGTCTCCCGCCGTCATGTCCCCCTTGTTCCCAACGTTTCAGCTTCGCCTCCGCGTCCAATCTAGCGATCTTCTCCCTGTTCAAGTCTCCCCCACTCCCCCCCTCCCGATTTTCCCTCCCCCCGTGACCCGTTTATGATTGTAGCGCTGCTGTCTTGTCTTTTTCCGACCCCAAACACCCCAACCGACATCATGGTTTGTTCGAGTGAGGCTTCCGGTTACCCCCCCCCACCGCTTTGAAGCGGGGCGTCCCCCCCCCCAGAGTCCGCGTTTTTTATGAGTTTTCGACCTCGTCATCTTGATTTGCTTGTGACAGACAGGCTCCCCTCTTCGCGAAAAGGACCCAACCATTCTCTTGTCATGTTCTCTGCGAATTTTATTTTCCGCCTAAGACTTTTGTTGTTCCCGCCGCGAGCCTTTTGTCCCCTTTCCAGATTTTTGCTTCCTGTCGTTTGAGCAAGAAGTAAGGCCGTCTTCTTCGGGTTAAAGAGATTCCCTTCTTAGTCCCCCAGCCTCCTGCCTCGCAAGCTTCCCTTCGGCTTTTTTCGATCACGCCGTTTCTGCCCGCCTTTCGCCTTTTTTTCATGCCCCGTTGAGCAGCTTACCCAGCAGCGGATTTTCCTTTTCATTCCCCACGACGGTCGGACCCCTTTTTGGGGCATCCCCCCGTGGGGAGGTGAGTACCTCATTCCGTGGCCCGTATAGATAGTGATTTGTTCGCCGTCGCGCTAAAAAAATGGTCCCCTGATTTATGGTCGGGTCAGCAACCCTGACGAATCCCACAATAACCTGACGTGTCCCAGCACGTTTCACGCTGGACTTCTTCTATTTTTTTTAATTTTCCTCTAACAAGATGTTTTTTCGCCGGCTTTTTTTCCAGATGCTATCGTCTTGCTTCGTTTGCAATAGAGTTTCTTCCGGCTCCGTGTTTGCCTTTGCTGACTTCTCCGAAGGAGAACTAGTCCGAGACCATCTGCCGAGCGTAAGTGTCTTCCCCTCCCCGTCTTAGTAGCTTCAAGCAGTTTTTGGGAATGCCTTCATCGATTTTCGACCACCCCATTTTTCCGTCCCGGTCTCGCTTAGCCCCCTTTCCCCCTTTCTCGTGAACTCAGTTTTACTCAGTTTGCATGGTCACGCGAACCTCAGCGGACCGCTGAGCCGCTCCGCGCAGCGCCGCCCGATGTTTCCGAGCTCCTTGGGATCAGCGGGATAAAGCGACGCGGGCACGAAGTCTCAGTGCCCCCCCCCCGCCTTTCCCCCCCTAGTTACGCTAACACGTATTGAACCCACTACGTAGCCCACCTCGGACCTTTTTTCTTTTCAGCAGACTCCCTTGAGACCAATAAACCCCCTCGGGTGAAGATTCGACCCATTTTGCATCTAAGGCCTGCCGATGCGACAAATTTTCTGGAATCTCATCCGTTCATTTCCTTCCCCCTCGCCGAGTCCTGTTCCGCCGGCGCCCTCCCTCGCGCTCGAGAAGGCGTGCCCTTGAACGATTTCAGGAACAAAAGCCGTTCCCCTTCTCCGCAGCGCAAAAACGGAGAGCTGGAATTTCTCTCATGTGCCACCATATGAAGAGCCTGGTTGAGCCCTGGCGAACGTTCTTTCCCTCTTCGCGTTTCGTCTTGCCCCCCCCACCAACTCAACGAGTTGAAACTCCCGCGACCCGAAGAGAAACTTTAACCTACCCTTGGCGCAAAACCCCCCAAACAGGATTTCTTGTCCCAGTCGCCAAGTTTTTCTTTCATCGCTTCCGCCTCCTCTCCCACAGTGAGCTGAGCGCTTTCACAGACTAAGGAACGCTCTTCCGAGCCCCCCAAAGGATAGCCGTCCTCACATTCTTTGGCAACCTGTTCTGGCGAAGGGAAGGATTTTTTTTTCTCTCCCCATATGTATCTGTAGAGCGTTGCTCATGATAGAAGATCGTACCGTCGCGGAATCAGGAATCAGTCGGCGCCATCAAGTCCCGTTTTACGATTGCTGCTTTGTGTTCCCTGCCTTACTTGCGCAGCTCCTAATTCGTGGCCGAGCTTCCCGACAAGTTTCTGATTCACTCGGCCCCGCAGCCATCTTCCTTTGGGATTCGGTTCTTTCTTTTCGTTCTTAAACTTTACTTAACATGACAAAAATTTGAACAAGGAGCTAATCCTCCGGTCTCATAAGTCTTACTTACGTTTGGTTTCTTCTCCTCAAGTGACTTCGCCAAGAATGACCTCCTCCTCCGCAGATGTTTCTGACGTTGTGTGTGGTTCTTAAAGATTCCGCCGCGAGTTCGTCCCTTTCTTCCGAAGTCCACCCCCCGGACGAAAGAATTGCCCCTAGGATTTTACGACTCTTATTCGCGACTCAGAGTAAACTTCTAGGCCCCTTAGATTTGCTCTTCTCGGCCTGATTCCATTAGTTAAGACACTGCATAAGATTCCCTTCCGTCGCCAGAGTCTCAGCCTTGCCCCCAGTCTCCACCTCGGAGTTTTACCTACCCAGACTTCCCCCCAGCCGGGACGAATGAAGGCGCTTCCTCGGTGCTCCCCAGCCATGATCCCCATTTTGCTAGTCTTAACCCACCTACCTTGAGCGCCTACATTGGAATAGGCCTCGTAGAATGTTTCCCCCTTCTTCAAGCACATCTCTGAAAGGATATGTTTTTCCGGTTTCGCTGGGAGCTTCGTTTTCGGCTTTTTAACCTATTTAGTTTTTCCCCTTTTAATGAGTCTGCCCGAACCACTTCCTATTAGCAGGTTCTCTCGTGAGGCCGTGTGGTTCTGGACCCATCAGTTTCAGGTCCTATGTGCGGGGAAGTCTGCTTTGTCCCCTGTGCTACTTCGTGTCATCTTTATTCTCTTTTTTGTTTTTCGATCGTTTTTTTTTGCCTTTGAATATTTTAGTTTCCAATTCCTCTCCTTTGCCCACCCAAGATTCGCCGCATGACTTTGAGACGTCCCACCCACAGTAAGAACCCGCCCCCCGGAGACATGACTTCTAATTACTTCCTTTTTCGTTATAGAGTTTCCCTCCTGGTGAAAGACACTCTTTCCTTGACACCCCCCCTTCCCCTTCGTGCCACCCAGGCAGAGATTTCTTGCGCGGTGAGTCCGCTTTGAGACAGAGTCTCTGACCAAATTTTTCCTCCCCATAGACGTGTCCGGATTTTTGACTCAGTCTCAGTAAGTTGGGAGCCCTCCTTCAAGAACTCCTGATGACACCTAGGCCTTTTCTCCGATAGGTTACGTCTTTTTTGACTTCCATGGGTTTTACGAAGAGGAGTCCCTAAGAGGGAGTTCCCTTGTTCCTCTACTCGCGATGATCTCTTAATTTTCTGAACGTTTTTTCGCCATAAGGACTCTCACTGCGTAGTCTTTTAACTCTCTATAGATCCTCTTTCAGGTCGTTTGACGTCAGCTTTTAGTCCTCCCCCCCCGCCTTACAGTCCCTCTGCGTTTTTCAGCGTTTCCAGTGCAGGCTCTTCCCCTGAGCGCCTTTTGACATCGCATTCTGACGTCTGGCTCAACTTCTACCAAACGACCCCTTTCATGCGGATTTTCTACGACGACAAGCCCTTTCGCTTTCCACGCACCCCCCTCTTCGTTTTCGTCCCGCTTAACTCGCTGTTCCCCCTATCCTATCTTGTTTCTTTTTACACAGGGTGAATTTTTTTGTCAGGGCCGAAATTCAACAGCCATCCAGATCACGCCCTGCGAGATTTTGTCCGCGAACTCTGAAAAAACTTTTTTTAATCGCTCCAGAGTAGGCCCTCTTCAGTTTCTTTCAAGTTTCCCTTTTTCTTTCACGCAAGAGAAAATCCTTTGCTAAGCGCAATGATGGAGTTTCTTTGTTCCTGATACCTAGATCTTGAACGCTCGATCCTGCCTGAAAGCAACTTAACAGAAATTGGCTGGTTCACTACACTAGATACTCGTCCGCTCAATTTCCCGACTGCTCGGTACCCTGTTCTCCCTCGCTGTGAGTCTCTATCTTGACTGCTTCTCCCAGCTCAAGCTCCCTCTTTTGCGTCGTAATTAAGCAGAGACATGCTGCAACACGCGCTCAGACAAAGCCTAGAGGAAAGACCCAGATCTCCAGCCCACTCCCAAACCCCTCCCCTTCTCCCCCCCGCACCCGCTTCTCCCCTCCTGACTTTCCCCCCTCCTTCCCAGACCCCTCTCTTCCTACCCCCGCCCCTTTCTCTTCCCCCCCTCCCCTCCCCTATTACCAACTCTCCCCCTACCAGCCACTCACTACCCCTCCCGTGACGATTGTTCTCGCGCGTCCTCGGCCCCCCCGCTACCCTCTCTGTCCGTTCCCCCTAAACTCTACCCCCCCTCACCCCCCCCATTGCGGCTCATCATGCCCCACCAGTTCCAGACTACCTTCTCCCGCACCCCAACCCTCCTCTCAAGGCCCCGCACAGCAACCCCTCCGCCCCCCGTACTCCCCTCCCCTACTCCCCCCTCCTCTCCTCAGCTCGTCCTAACCTCCCCTCCTCTACTGACCTACTCCCCCCCCACTCCGCTACCCCCTATATGAATACACCATCCTAACCACCCTGCCACCCGCCCTCCACCTACCATTCCCCCCCCCCACACTCCGTGCCCGCCTCCTATTTCCTCCTTCTCCCCCACCCCCCTCCGCCCAAACCACTCCCCTCCTACTCACCCTGCACCCCTCTGCCCGTTCCCTCCACAACCTCCCCCCCCCTCCTCCGTTACCTTCAGACCCCTCTTCCCCTATCATTATCACGCCCCCCACTGCCTCCGGCCGCCCTCTCATCGGCCCCCTTCCCCCCCCACCTATTCCTATGAATTACTTACCCCCCCCCCCCTCCCCACCTCCGTACCCTTGCCCCCCCCCACCCCCCCACCAAACTCACCACCCACTCTCCCTCCCTTCACCCCTCACAACCCCCCGCCGCGGCGCGCCCTTCGTCTCACCCACGCCGACCTCCGGCCCCCCCCCTTCCTCCCTGCTCCCACTCGCCCCCACTCGCCTCCCGCTCCAGCCCCCCCCTTCTTCGCCATCCCCCACCCTCTCCTCCGCCCTCCCTATCCCCACTCCCCTCATTCTCCCGCCATATAGATTACGCCGTTGGTAAACCCCCCCCCTCCCCCCCGTCCGACCTTTCCTCCTATGGCCCCCCCCCTCCCTCCCCTTTCTCCCAACCGTTCACACACCCCCGCACCCCCACGCCTAACATTCCTTTTTCATCCCCCACCCCCCCCTCCCCCACTTCCTCTCGACCTAGATCCTCCCCCCGCCCCCCATCCACCTACCCCCCACTATTCCCTCCCCTCCCCCTCCCCCTTAACCATTTTCTCCTCCCGGCTCCCCCTCACGTACTTCCAAACTTTCGTCCGTCCCCCGCGGCCCCCCCCGTCCGTCCCCTCCTTATGTATTTCATCTATCGCCTCATCCTCTGCTCATTCCCCCTTCCCCCCCCCACCCGCCCCCTCCCTCTTATTCCTCGCCGCCCACTCCCCCTACCACCTTCACCGTACTGACCTTGTTATTAGCACTCTGGCTTCTTCTCTCCCCACCTACGAATTTGCCAGACCCGCTACGCCTAACCCTACCTACTCGACACACACACCTCCTCTGTCAACCCCCACCTCGGATCTACCCCCTCCCTCCGCCTCCCTAGAACACCCCACACCCCCTTACCCACTTCTCCCCACAATTCCTCTTATCAGCCCAAGCACACTCGCCCCCCTGACCCTCCTCCGACTTTCACCTTCTCTCTCTTTAACCCCCCCACTCCTTCTCTCTACCGCCATGATGCCCGTGATTTGATCGGGATCCGTTCCTCTGCTGTTGTGCAAGGTTAGTGTCGATACGGCTTATGATTCGCCTTTTTTCCTATGTTGGTTCTTAAGCGTGGAAATCGATTGATGGTTTGCGACGATGAGACGAGACTATGTTGTCCTTCTTTCCCCTTCAGCGGCTACTTCTTTTTACTCCTTCCCCCCTCCTGTGATTCCGACAATGTCGGAACGGCCTCAGCGTGACACTCTTTGTCTCAAAAACATTGGGAGTTATCTCTGATCTCCCCCTCGGCGTCTCTCTTGGTGCTAGAGGAGTCATGGTCAGCGTTTTGAGCTCCCGCGGTCGCAGGCCCGATCTGGACCTCTCAGTCTCTTACTTTTTTCGCGGCGCTGTCTGTTCTCAGCCTATTATTCCTAGTACTTCTTCGTCTCCTCGCGCCTGATCGTCTCTTCTCTTTGAGATGATGTTTCTCTTCGTTCAATCGCGACAACCCTCTCCTCTCATCTCCGCTAAGTTCTAAATAGTCCTGAGTAGTGGTTAGAGGCGTCTTCTACTTCGGGAAATTCCTTACCTTGCACGTTCAAGAATACCCTTCTCAGTGCGTTTAAGCCCCTTGCTTACCTGGTACGCTCATCTTATCGGTGGTTCTCCTTTCGGCGCAAATACCCAGCGGCTTTTGCGCCTTGGGCATCGGTCCGATTTACTTCCGACTTTCCTCCTCCTACTTCATAACAGCTTTTCTTTTCCTTTCTCCTCTGTTCACGGGACTCTTAAGCTGTGCTGTTACTTCATCGTTTATTTATCTTCCCCGAGTTTTTTCTCCCCTAATGGAATCCTTGCAAAAAAGTTTTTTTCAGCTTCGCTAACTTCCTCCCCCCACACCGAGATACGGATATAACTTCAGTGTCCTGTAAGTAAGCACACCCTCGGAACTTCCAACCGTCGACTCTCTTTTAATACTAGACGATTACTTCGATTCCTGATATCGGATTCCTCATGTTTAGAGAACCCAACCCCCCCCTAAGAGGCGCGCGCCTTCAAATCTACCTTCATCTTGGACTTTATGAATGCCTTTCTCATTTTCTTTTTGAATTGCTGGAAAAAAGTGCATCCGATGTCTTTACCTCCCCGCTCCCTCCTGTTAAGTCCTAATAAGTTTTCCCGCAGATCCCGTGTTCGCTCACGGATTTTTTTTTTTTTTGATGCGTGCAATTCTACTTTCCTCTGCCTTATCCTTTTTTCCCTGTTGCCCAGTAAGATAGGCTTAGACCAGCGCGGCTTCTTCGTTTGATAGATACTCCCTCGAGCTGCTTTCTTCTTTTTCCTCCGATCGTCCTTCCTCATCAATACGCCTCTTGTTTCCTTTTTTTTCATGCGATGTGGGGTGTTGTTGGCCTTAACTTACTGAGCCTTCTTCCTAGAGTGTGTTTCTTTCCAGCGCCGTGAACCACCCCTTTAGTTTGGCTGGGCGTCGCGGTGACCCTCCCCTCCGATAGCCCCACCCACTTGCCCAGATCCAACCGGTCTTTCTGTTTCCCGTAAAGGAGCTGGTGCGCTCCCGAGTTTGCCGATAAGTAGTCGTAGCAGACTTTTCTTACCTCTTAATAGTAGGTGAACCTTCTTCTTTTGAACCCTATTTGTTTGGTCTCTCTCGACCCCTTACAGAGAAATAGAGACCCTCTCATTTTCTCATCCTCGACGAGTAGTAGGCTTTTTGGTACGTGCAGCGCGCGGACCTTCCCGTCTCCTTTCGCCGCCAACCATCATCCTCTCTAGGACACGCCGAGCGCGTGAAAGTCCTTCTGGTTTCTTGAAGGCGGCAGTCTCCCCACTTAGAAGAGGACTTTGAGCTGTCCCCGACCGATCGTCTCTACTCCCGATTTCCCCGAGCGGAACGCTTCGGCTTCTGATCCTTTTTTTCGCCGCGGGCACTATTTTACCCCGCGGCACTCTGGCGTTCTTCTAGGCCCCATTAGGGTCACCGCACTTCCCAAGAATGACGAGAACCAGTGAGCAACCCCCCTCTTCCCTCCGTCGAGACCACTCCCCCTTTTTTAGTGTGCTAGAAGTCATTGCTCCCAAGCCTCGAAGGGGGTCCTGCTTTCCTATGCCTCATTTTTTCTTTTAATCTCCCCCCCAGCAGTAGGGCTCGAAGGCAAACTCAGTACCCCCCCCCCTCCCCCGAGATTGCAACGGAGAGAGCAATAGCGCTTTTCTCTGAGGTTCTCTCACACAAGTTGCCCTTTCCCTGAACCCCAGCCAGAATAGGTCCCAACCTCCCAGTATTACAGGCTCCTCGCGTCCAACGCAGTCCCCCCCCAATCTCCTTTGACCCTCGCGCATTATCCCCTCCGATGACGCTCTTCTGCGCGTGAGGGAAGGCACCAAAGCCACCTTTGTTTTCATTTCCGTCAGACAAGCGACGGAAATGGTCAAAGTAGAGCCCCAGCTGCCCCAACTGAGCAAACCCCGGGCTCTTATCTTTTCGTGTTCAGATCCGAAGGTCGCTACTCCACCGAGTTTAGCGCCCTAACTCTCCAGCCGCGGCCAAGCGCTCCTAAGATATACGATTGATTCAAGTCAAAATAGCTCGTGCTTCTCCGGCTTATTTTGGTCGAGCAACTGCATTCCTTGTTATCCCTTAGCCGTGACTTGGCAGATCGACGTTTCTAATCTTTTTTCAGCTTGAAGAACTGCAAGAGAGCGCCCCCTCCTGGTCGCGCGTAGCCTGTTCTCGTCGAAAGACACTGCTGCAATCTTGAGTGAAGTGTTCCCTATCCTTAAGCGACCTCGGTTTTTCGATTTTCGCTGCCTCAACCCTTCTGCCTTGAGTCTTCTTTAGAGGTGCTTTTTCTGGGACTTTCACGGGCCCCAATTCAACCTGACACGACCCCCTTCTCCCCTAAAGTGAGAGACTTTAATCTTATATTTCCTAAGGCTGTGCGTGAGAGTTTAGGTCTTCGTCGTCACGCCTGCTCCCTTTTCCTCTGTTTTTTGTGGCTCCAGGAATGTTCGCCTTCTTGGCAGTTTCCAGAGCGATGTCACGGCGCTAGACCTAGTTCCTTCCCCAAGCCGCAAGCACCTTCCCCCCCCCTCCCCCCTTGAAGGAGAAGTGCTTCTCTTTTTATGTCGATTCCAACGCCTTTGATAGACATCTAGCGTCCCCTCTGGGTGACCCCATTTAAATTACGGCAGGAGAGCCTCTTAGTTCCCGAGAAGGCCCCGTATTGAGCGTTTCTCGATGTGAGAGATGCCCACTTTCAGACCCCTCTAACCCCCATTGTCTAATCAAGACTTTACCTCCTTTGAGTCGACTGCAGCTCTGGTCAGCGCGGTTCTTCAGCGCCCTCAAACTGCTGCTTTATTTTGACGACGCGCCCCCCTACCGGGCTAGTCGCCGAAGCCTGAGATCACGCTCTTCGAATTGCTGAACCCGAAGAAGCCTTACTTTGCCTGATGTGGCGCGCATTTCTTCGGCTCCTCCGCAGTTATCGGAATGGACCGGATTTTTTAGCGACACGCTTTCTTCCTGCGATTTAGAAGTTCGTTCGGGGCGGATGTTTTTTCCGTCCCCTTACACATCCGGCGGCGCATATCGAGTTTTGGAGTGTCTGAAGGGCGCGCTTTCCCGGATTTGCCATCTAGATGGGTACGAAGCAGCCGTTTGCTGTTGTGAGCACGAATCGGGGTAACCTCCCTCTCAGACCCCCGAATTCCAAGAAGCGCCGGACTCCCCCAGGATTCGCCGCAAGATGTTGTCGCTTTCCGTTCCCTTCGTGCCCCTGTTGAGCGATGGAAGAAGCGCAGTTTATTTCCTTCTTTGGGGACAAACTTTTACGAAGAAGCTTTTTAAGCCGCCAGTCCACGCGAAAAATTCCCCAATGGCCGCAAAGAGGGGCTGCCCTTACTTGCGCGCGACTTCCCCTGCTCGGCTTTTCCTGTGCCGCTGGGGAAGATTTTATTCAGCAGGGGAAAGAACCTTGGCATTCGATAAGCCCCTCTTTTCCCCTGACATGAAGGTTCGCGCCTTTTTTCGTGCGAATTTTTCTCATCTTTTCTGAAAGATTTGGAGGAGCTGGAACTTCAGACCTTCTGCTCCCCCCTCCTCGTTAGCCTTTCTCCTTCTTCTGATGCGCACATCAGGCTCCTTATATGAGCCCCCCCCAAATCGAAGGCCGATTCGAGCGGAGTTGGACCTTTTTTCGCGCGCCCACGCAGAGAGAGTTTTTGGCCTGTGCAGTTGCTTGCGGGCCTTTTTTCTCTACGCTTCGAGCGCCTTTGTCCAGCGGCATCTTTGTTCCACGCACGGGAGAAATTCCGTCGCCACACCCTACTCGTGCGTTGGCAGGCGTGTTTTGCTCCCCTCGTTGAGCCGTTGTCCAATCTTTCCTTCCCTATGGGCCTCCCCGGAAAAGTACCTGTTAATCCGCGGGTCTCTTTTAGTTGTGGAGTTTCTCTCCAAATGGTGACGGCCCGTTTGCTGCTCCCCTAAACAGACTCGACTTCTCCCGTTGCTTTTAAGTTTTTTGAGAGTTTTTAAATTCGAAACTTCCTTGACTTTCCCGCCCTTAATCTGTCACGCAGCTGGCTCCCTGTTTCCTCCGAAGCACTGTAGAGTTTTGCTGGATGCTTCTGGAGTCTTCTCTTTTCTCCGACTGCTTCGCTTCCTCTTCTTGAAGATCCCCCGCGCCCAGGAACTTTTCCTGATCAGATACAATCTCTCAGTGAGAGATCGATTTTCAATTTTCTTGAAGTTTTGCTCGGCTACCCCCCCCCTTTTGACTGCGCGTCCTTGCCTTTTCTGGATCCCCTTGACGTTCCGTAAAATTTGGCGTCGATCTCCCCTTAGTCGCTTCCCTCTTAGTGCGAAACGGGTCCCTTTACGTTTTGGGTTTTTTGGGTTTTAGATTTGGGTAGCCTTAGTTTCGGTTCTTTGTTTTTCTGCGCCGGCCCAAAATAGTTGGGGTTCCTTCACGCCCCCGTTTCCTTTCCCAACTTCTCTCTGAGTCAAGACGGGCTCGAGTTCCTTTTCTTCCCTTTTTTGCTTTGTTTGGTCTTAGTGGACCCCAGCTCGGCTTCCTGTCGCCGTTTTTTTTTTGATATGTGTTTTCGGCGGCAAGCCGTTTTCAACCCTTCTTCTTCGGCTCAGCGGCTAGGAGACTATGTGCTTTACGTGGCACTTCGACGCGGCTCGGCTTTCTATATTTTTAGCCGCCGGATTTTGTTGATTCATCCTTGTCGGCATCGGCAAGGCTTCCTTTAGACGCCACTGGGGTCGCTTCCTTCAAGCGGCGTGAGCTTGGTCTTTAGAGGCTTTTTCGCTTCTTTGCTTAAGGTCGCGTGTTAGTTTCTAATTCTGTTACGACTCTGTGCCGCTGGTTTTTTCCCCGATCGGGCAGCGATTTTTTCTGACGTTCCCTCGGCGCTGATTTCGCTTTCTCCCTCGTTTAAGTCTCGGCGGGCGCAGGCGGATGCGCGCTCGTATTGTTTTGTGTGCGTGGGACTGCCCCCTTGCCAATCTTTCCCTTCCTTTCTTCCCCGCCTCACGCGATGACGCTAGTAATCTTGTAGTTTTTTGTTCGAGCGCTTTCCTCCTTTACATATCCGGCTCTTTTCTTCCTGGGCCAGCATAATAATATTTCTGGACGGCTCCCGTCTATCGTTTCTGTTTCACATATCCCCCCCCCCCTTTTTTCCCTTACGGTCGCCCCTTATCCATTAGCGCCGATGGCTTCCCCCTGCCACTCTTTCGCTTTCAGATCCTTTTTTCTTCTTCCCCCTACTTCATAAAATTTCGTTCGAGCGCCTCCCTCTGTTCACGGACCTCACCCGCGGCTTGATCGGCCAAATTCCGTTTATTGGTGTTTCTCTTCTCAGTTTTCGACCGTTCCTCCTCCTTTTCCCAGAAATTTTTTTTCACGGGCGCCCTCCCCCAACAATCTAGCGACTTCCCGGCCCCGCTTAAGGGTACTTCCTTCCCCCAGCGCTCCAAACTTAAACTTGACCTTCGTATTGGAGAGACAGACTCCTTTTTTTCCCCGCGGCTCTGCCGCATAATGCTCTAGTGGTCTCCTTGCTTGTTATCTCTCCCCACCCACTTACTGCGGGCTTTATTTAGCTGCGTGACCGCACATTCTTTTTTCCTGAACCGAGACGGCTTTCTTCCTTCTTTTTCGTCAATCAAAAACCCGTCAGATTTTCCCTTCCTGATATCCCTCTTCCCTTTTTCCCTTGTTGTTGTTTTGAGATTTTGTATTTTTTTCTCACTATCTTGTTGTTTGCTGCCTTTTTTTTTTTCTTGATCGCGGTCTCAGTCCGGTCCTCCAGTCCTTTTCCCCCGAGTTCGTTCGGTTCACGAGCGCCTTAGATTCCAGCTCTAGGTTTTGTTTCCTCTTCAAGAGTCGCCCCTAGACTAGTTTGCTGATCCTCTGCACAATCGGATTTTTTTTTCAATACGAATTTGTCTTTTTTCTTTTTCATAGCTGTTTCTGTGAGTCCTCACCGGGATTAACCTTTCTTTCCTTCTCGTGTTTTTGCCAGGAGCGCCGTCCCCCCAACCCCCTTTGTGGCCTCTTTTTTCTTTTCCCTTGGTTTCTCGTCTCCAACTCGCACTTTCTCCCCCCACACCACCTTTAGCTATACTCCCTTACTCTGTGTTCGTTCCCGTTCCCTCTCGATGGTGCTTGACTCCTCCTTGAAGTGCCGTGTTTCTTTCTTTACGGCATAGAAGCGTTTGTGCCCCCCCTTTTCGCCCCGACTGAATGTTTTCCTTCTTTTGCGCCTCTCCTTTCCCACCGAGATTTGATTACCTAGAGAACGAGTTTTCAGTTAGGATTCAGACTTCCTCTCGAGTAGTATTTGGTCCTCTTGCACGTTTTCCCTTCCTTGCCAGTCCCTTTTTTACTTGCCTGATTTTCCCCCCCCTAGAAAGCTAATACTAGCCGAGCAAGTCTTAGTGATGTCGGACCTTTTCTCGTCTTATTTCCGTTCGTTCGCCAAGAGAACATCCTCCTTTCAGGAGAAGTTACAAGTCTGCCTCCTTAAGATGTCCGCCCCCCCCCTCTCCTGCTCCTTTTCGGCCGATCCTTCCTAACCCTATCGCGCCCTCCTTTTACTAAGTAAAGACGAACTCCGCGAAGGGGTCGGCGGCTTCCCCTTTGTTTTCAACCAAGAACTATAAAACAGGTCCCTAGTACAAGTTCCCCTCCCCCCCCCAGACAAGACGCGACCACCCATCATAACCGCTTGCTATTACCTCCCCCTTAGCTGCCAGTTTTTGCTACTTTTCCCCCGCCTTTTCAGCCAAATTTTGAATAAAAGCAGGTCGGGATCTGCCAGATTTTTAACCTAGAGCGTCTTTCCACAGTGCCGCCTCTCTGGCCCATAGTAGAGAAGCTTTTTTTCTCCGTAATTCGCTCACCAATCGTTGCCTTTTGCTATCCCCCAGGAACTCCTTTTACTCAACAGTAAGAAGGAATCTCAGCCCACTGCCACAATCTCAGTGTCTCCCGCGCGGCTTGCTCCTTGAGCCTTTTTTTCGTGCCGGCGCCCGTAGCCCCCCCAGTACACTCGTCAAATCCTCGCAGCAAGCGTCGCATTCGACCACTGTCAGAGTTTCGACCCCCGTCCCCAACCCCAAACCAGGACTTGCCCCCGCTTCGAAGCTTGTCGGTTTCGCTGCCTATACGACGCCCATGACGAGCTGAAAGCTCGCCGGAGCCCCCCTGATCGAGCGACGCAGGCGAAGGAAGTCGTGCCCTAGAGGCGTGGGTGTTTTGGGTTGGGGCTCACGGCTTGATCGTGTTTCGAGCCGCTCCTAGCTAGCGCGGGTCTTCTATCCGTTTAGGAGCTTTTTTTTGCCTGAACTTTTTTGCTAAGGACACCACAATCTTTTTTAGAGTCCCTCATTTTTCGTAGCGTTCCTTGCTGCTAGTAGTGGCACTCGTCCTTGCTCCCGCGTGCCTGGGTGCCGGCTTGATCTCCCATCAAGTTCATTGGCAGCGTTTTCACTTTCGACTTTGGGATTGGTGTGATCGTTCTTCTTTCCTGTCCCCCCTTTTTTTTTACCCATGCCCGCTGAGATACGCTTGGATCTTTCCCTATAAGTCCTCTTTGCTTG
>Ga0179591_1236326_pt1 | contig 20780 bp, 33 predicted proteins | sample CZOMad2_1_08_16f_FD_182891 | JGI IMG/M metagenome (GOLD analysis project Ga0179591, IMG submission 182891) | Vadose zone soil fungal communities from Angelo Coast Range Reserve, California, USA - CZOMad2_1_08_16fungal (PacBio error correction) | ecosystem: Environmental > Terrestrial > Soil >... | reverse complement strand
TGACTACAAGTCTGGTCTGGCTTCCTCGTGATTTTTCCCTTAGTGTTCAGTCTTATTTTATCCCCTCTTTTTCCCGTCGCAATGCCCGGGAGTTGGGATTTCCTAATTGGAATGTTTTCTTTCCCATGAGGCCAGCAGTTCCGGCCCATTTTTTAGTTTCTTTTACCCCTCTTTCGTACCAGTACGCTTTGCGGGTCCCACTCTTGCTGCTATAAGGTCGGTTTTGTGTTTGGCCTTTTTTTTTTTTTTTTTTTTTTTTTTTTTGGTTTCTTTGTTTTTTTTGTCAAATGCCCCCCCGCCGTCGCAAAGTCTTCGTGGTTCCATGCCATTTTTTCAGTTCCCCCTTCCTGTCACCTTTCCCAGTTTATTTCCACTGCCTTAAACTTATGCCAACTTTGTTGGTCCTTTTTTATCCCATTTTTCCACAGTCGACCCCACTGCAGGCCCCGTAGGAGTACGTCTTTTTTTTCTGTGGGGTTTGTGGTTTTCGTCGTTTAATTTTTTCTTTTGGTTCCGAGGGTGAATAACCCCTCTCCTTGCGGTTATTCCCCAACCCCCTGACAACTGGAGCTGTCCTCACTCTCCCTGCCTCGGGGCCTTGTTTTTTTTACTCCCAAGGTGTCACGGTTTTTTCCCGTTAATGTGGCTCTTTCCTTTTTTGATTTCTTTTTCCTGTCCCCTGAATTTAGGTGATGCCGTTCCCTTTTTTCGATATCCTTGAGCCCACCACTTAGGTTCAACCTTTTTTTTCCTTTCCTTGAGATGTCCTCTGTCCGTTGTCCCTCCTGTGAACGCGCCCATGCGACCCAGTTTGTCCCATAGAGCCATTTACCCCCCCCCTTATGTCCGTGCTCTGCGTGTCTGTTCCGGCTGCACCTGCCCCCCCTTTTTTTCTCCGCCCCTCAAAGTCCTTTTCCAAAATCTTCCGGCGGCGACCGGTGGAGCGTATCCACTTTTCCCTTTTTTCAAGTCCCTTTTTTTCTCTAGTTGGTTTTGTCTTTTTCCCCCCCTTCCCGTTTCCACTTATTCTACGATCACCGTCTTTGGATGATCCCTTTTGTCTCCCTCACCGGCGAATTTGACATGTGATGTGGCAGTCTGTTATAGACCCCCTCTCTGTCCCCCCCGCTCTTGCCTCTTACCCCCGCTTATTGGAACTCTGTCCTGCCCCTATCCACTTTTTTTTTTTTTATAAGTCTCCCCCCTTCCTTTGCCTCGCCTTGAGGACTTTTTCAACCGAGGATGCTAAACCCCACTCACCCCTGCAAACGTTCGTCCACGACGGGGGGACAACCCTGCCCCGACGGTTGTCCCTTTTTCAAATTCGACTTTTTCTCCCTTTTAACAGTCGCTTGCACTGGCTTTGGAACTTTCTCCCTGGGGTGCCTTGGTTTTTTCAAACTATGGTTGACCAGCATTTTTTTTTCAGAATTGCTTCTTCGTTCTCCTGCAGCGGCCCCGGATTTTCCGTGTTCAGTTTGACAAGGTTCCCCCACCGTTGCGCTCCGCGCCAAGTGGGCCTTTCTTACAACTCTCCTTTTTTTTCACTAGCCGGTTATACAGACGGGATGGTACCCTTACTTCCAGTTGAAGTTCCCGATCACAGTGTTTTGTTTGAGTTGGCAACAAGCTTAGTTTTTTCCCTTTGCCAATACCACTCTTGCTTCTGGGTGGGCCGCGTCCTTCAGCCAGTTCTATAAAGTTTCCCCCTTGTTTTGCATCCAGACCGATTTTCAGGACGCCTTCAGCTTGGGCTTTCCCTTGTTGCACGCCTTTGTCCTTGCCGTTCCCTTTCCCTTTTTCTTTTTAATGAAGGAGCCCCCGACCGGGCAACCCGCGGGCCCCCCTGTTGTTTTTTTCCTTTCAGTTGATCCTCTCAAGGTATCCTCTTGTTTATTTTCCTTCCCTGGTGGTAGACCCTTGCCTTCTGTTGCGTCATCGGCAGTGGGGACGGTTTTTTTACCGCCTCTCCTTTTTCACATACTTTCGATTGAACCCCCTGCGGGTTACACTCCGCAGTCATTCCAATTTTACTCTTCACATAGTGTTTTCCTCTCGCTACGCCGCTGGTTCCCAACTTTTCTTTTTGTTTTTCTTCCCCTTAATACCATTGCCAAGCGTAGTGGAGCGCAAGTCGTTTCCTTCTCCAAACCCTTTGGTGATTCCGTCAAATCCTCTTTCTCCGGCGATAAGTTGTTTTTTTTTTTTTTTCCTGTTTTTTTTTTTTTCCTTTTCCTTTTCTTGAAGGTCCTTGGCCATCTTGGCACCCTGGGTTAGTTCCCTTTTTCGAAACCCCCCCTTCCCACCCCTGTTTCAACCGTGTTCCGGACGCCAGGGCCTGCGTCGCTGTTTATGTTTTTCCCCCCTACTTTAATCTGGTGATCTGAGACTTGCGTCCTCCTCCGGCCTGTCCTTATACACTGGAACGGCCCCCTTTCCTCAGGGGCTCCCTTCCTCTAGTTACTTTAATCCTTTTTTTTTTTTTTGACTGTATTAGCTCTGGTTCCGGGATTTTCCTTGGGTAGTGTGGATTCCCCTTTTCCCTTTTTTTTGTACTGTTTCTTTTTCTTTCCCGCTGGCACATTCAGGGTTTGCTTCCGGACCACCGCTTAGAGTTTTACCCCTCCTCAGTCCTTGCGCGCGGTGTCTTTCTTTTGTCAACTCGTTGTTTCCTGCTTGCCACATTTTTCCGTGGCCCTTCCCCCCCTCCTCCCCCTTTCTTTTTTCTTGCGTGGCTCCCGGTTTTTGGCTGATCCCCTAGTCTTTCCTCTTGCCCTTTTACTTTTTCTCTCCTCCCATGCTTGGTTTCCTGGGGCTGTGCAGTCGCGTGTTCTTTTTCTTTCTGTGAACTGCTGTTGGATTATTCTCCCCTAAAAGAAGTACGTCGTTGTCCACTTCTTTTTCCTTCCCGTGGTCCGGTCTTCCGGCTCCGCTCGCGACGGATAACCTTCACCTTTTTTCCCGGTTTTTTCCGCTGTGCAAACCGTGCATGCTGGGTCATCTGTCCCTTGTTTTCCATTTTTCGTCTCTTGCTCCCCACTTCTTTCCATCTCTTCTGTTTCCCCCCCATTGTATCGTCCTACTGCAATGCCGAGGATTTTTCCCCAACCCCGCCCCCTTTTTCTCCTTTCTTCGCTGTTCCCTCGTTCCTATCATGTTGCAGGGCTTTTTTTTTCCCTCTGACTTTCCTGGTGCTCTCGGAACGGGTTCCCGTCACTGTTTTTTTTTGCCAGTTCTGCTTTGGGGTGACTTGCCCTGCTGACCGAATGATCCCCATTCCCGTCCTGTGACAAAACCATCCTCCAACTCTTTCCTCATTAGGGGGCATTCTGCCTCGGTCCGTCACTTCTGCTTTTCTTTCTTTTTTCTTTTCTTATTCGCAAACCGTTGGTCTGTTTTCCCCTCCATCCCTCCCTGACTCCCACTTTCCCAAGACACTTGCCATTACCCCCTATTTCGCCGTACAAACGGCACCGTATTTCTTCCTTTCATTCCAGTTGTTTTTTCCCCCCAACTTTCCGTTGCGAGTCAGACTTTTTTTTACTTCCCACTGAGTTCCTTTTGGCCGAGCCGGAGCGCATTTTTAACTTTGTTCTTTCATTTCTCCGATCGGATCCTTCATTGCCATGCGTCCGAGTTCCTGTTATTTCTAGTTTTCCCTTGTGTTTTCCGTTTTCTAAATTAGCAAGCCAGCGCGGACTGTGACAGCAATCTGCCCCCCGTCACCATAATACTGCCTGACATCCTCTAGGGCCGGCTCCGGGTGGACAACCGGTCTTTTTTTGCACAGTGCAGTTTTTTGAGGTGCGATTCGCTAGGTGGGGGTGCGGGGCCGCTTGGGTCGGTGGTTTGTCAAAAAAAGTTTCCTCTTTGCGAGGGTGACGCCCAGCTCACCTCCTCTCATGACGTCCCTCTCGGTCCCTTTTCCTTTTCCTTTTTTTTTTTTAAATGCCAAGGTTGATCCCCTTGATGTACCTTTTTTATTACGTCCAATCGTGCCGGGCGTCGTTCCTGGTGGTATATGCCTGGGCCCCTTCTTTTCCTTTTGTATGCCTGCCGATCCCGCTCCTTTTCCCGTTCGTGATTTTTTTTCGTCTTTTATTGTCCATTTTTCTCACACCTTCCCCCCCCCCCCCAAGCCCCATAGTCCCATGCTTACTCCTTAAGTGCCGCTGCAACCCTAGAGAGGCCTCGGACCAGCTACTCCAGGTTGCTAAGTCGGTCCTTCGTCCGAGTATTGGATATTGTTTTCCTGTTTCGGGGCCCGGCTCCCCCTTTGGCCTTTTAGGGTCCCCTCCCTTTCTCACCGTCCCCAGACTTCTTACTCTTTCACGTTGACTAGAATTGGCAGATGCCCCGATGTTGGGCGGGGTTCCCCTTTACCACGTTAGCCGTTGTACGCGACCCACATTTCGTCATACCCCCGTTTGCACCTCCTCATTTTGCGTTTATGGATTGGACTTTTTTTTTTGGTTGACAAAGGGGGGTCGGGGTTAGAAGGGGCTCCGAGAGTCAGCTTTGATCTCCAGGTTTATTTTTTGTTAAATCCTTGAGAGGGGTTTTGTGCGCGTCGTTGCGGAGGGGCCGGGCGTGCGTTCTGCTTTTTTTTTTTTTTTTAGGCTTTTTTTCCTTTTCCCCCCTCATCCACATCGGCTGCTTGATCTCCATGGTTTTCCCCTGCACCGTGAACCGGCCGTTCTCTGCCCCCCCAGTTTTCCCTCCTTATACGGCCGGCTGCACATCACCCTGATCTTTCCCTGTTTTTTAGCGATTCCAGCCTGCCCCCCGCCGAGCTGAAAACTCCGACAGTGCTCCCAGCTTCCCCTACCGGTTTTCTAGTTTCTCTTTGATCATTCTAGGTCCAAGGAGATTGGACATCTTTTTCCCCCCTCATTTTCTTTTCTCATGCACAGGCCCACCCACGGCTATTTTTGCCACAGACTCAATCTTGCGTCGTGCTTCCCCCTTTCCCCTCGTTGTTCATCTCCCCGCCCTGGCCAAAGTGTCCAGAGACGTTTCGCTGCAGAAGTACGTTACCTTCTCCTTCTCTAGGTTTCATTGTCCCGCGGACTTGACTCTTTTTTTTACATCTTTTTCCTTTTGTTCGCGGTAACTTTTTCTCTTCTTTCCGCTTTGTTGCCAGCTTCCTTTCAAAGGGCCGTGTGGTCGTTTTTTTTTTTTTTTTGTTGGTTTTTTTTTTTTTTTCTTTTTCGCACACACTGTTCCCCTCTTTCCCACGGCCTTTTGCCCTGTCGACCGTGGCCGTCTTCCGCGCCGCAGTGCCCTCTCACGAGACCCTTTTTCTCCCCCCGCTCCCCCTTGACTATTCAGTCAGTTCCCTCTTCTTCTTTCTTTTTGTAGACAACCAACGGGTTTTCCCCTGGTCTTCTCGTGGGCACCGTCCGTTACTTGAAACCCTGAGGAGGCCCAGGTTAGAGTTTTTATTTCTCCTCTTAGAAGTGCCAAAAATTCTGCTAGTTTCATTTTACGGCGCAAGGGAATACCTGTTTCCCACAGTCCCAAGTCTTTCTTGGTTCTCTCTGCGACCAAACTTGACCCCTTTTTTGGCGCAAGGAGCTTTCAAGTGTTTTTTTAAGGGACCTTGCTTTTCTTTTCTGCATCCAACCGCCTCCGCGAACTTTTTTCTTTTCATTTAACTTCTCCCGCGTGCGGCAAGACCGACCTTTTTTCATCCCTCCTTGATTGGACGTGTCGTGGACGGCCCTTGATCGTAGGCTGGCTGGGATTGCCGACCACATCCAATTTCCCCCCCCCTCCTCCCATCTCGGATGAGCCATCGTTCAACTCTAGGGCCGTTAGTTTCTGCTTTTTTTTATTCATGAAAACCCGTCCCCTTTCTAACTGCCGTGAATTCTTCTTCTGTGTCTCTGATCGTTGACCCCGGCCAACGTGGCTGGGGCTGCCTGTGTCCTTCCTGTCTTGTCTTTCCCCCACTCCCCCTATGCACTGCTTCGGGCTCCCAACGTTCCTCCTCAAAAGTTGGTTCGAGCCTCTCCCCTCGTGTCCAAAAAGGCTTTTCGGCCCTCTATGATTTTTTTTTTCTCCCCTTCCCCGCCCCATAGTATCCCTCGTCACGTCTCCTAAATGATGGTTGTTTGGTCGACTTTCTCCTTTTTGTTTTTGTTTTGTTCCCCACCCCGCTAACTGGTATTTCAAAAGAGGCCTCCCCCGTTTCTCTTTTCTTTCTCTCTCAGTCAATTTTCGGTGAGGTGGGACTGGTTACACTATTCAGACACCAGCTTGGCCAGCCCCACCACTTTCTTGGCCCCTGTTCAGGAACCCAGGCTGTTTTGTCGTGTCCCGCCGTTCCCGAAGCCGTTTTTTCTCTCATTTTTTTTCGTCTCCTGCTGGATTTGATCGGACTTTTCTTTACGACTTCTGTCGTAGTGTTGTTTTTTCACACCTTTTTTCTCCGTGTTTCAGGCAGCGCCGGGTCCGTTACTGAATTTCAACGGCGCCTTCTTTTGTAATTGGTTGCTCTTTTTGATTCCGTAGGGAACTTTGCTTGTTGGTTCTTTCTTCTTTTTCTTCTCTTTTCCGTCTTTTTCTTGGTCTTTTTTTTGCCCCTCCCCACCAGCCCATGGCAGTCCTGCAAACCTCCTTACCACATGCAGTCATAGACATTTTTTTTCCTCTTTTAGATGCCAATGCCTTTCTTTCCTCCTTGTGTTCCGTGTGCTTATTTTTTCCCCCCGCTTCTCAATTCTTGGAGACGGTTTCTCTGATCTCACTCCCCCTCTTGATGTTCGCGCCCACCCTTTCAGTTCAGGGGGGTCTTACGCCCACCACCGCTGGGTTCCTGGGCCACAGTCCCTTCTGTGGTAGATTTCCTTTTTCTCCTATTTTTCCCTGCGCACTCACCCATTGCATATGCGTCCCCATTGAGAATTTTTCCTTTTTCTTTTACTCCTTTGACCCAAAATTTTCGTGTGCTGTTTGGTTCACCCCCCCACATTAACAGGTCACACGCATTTCAAGTAACTTTCATTCCGGTTTGATATTTTTTTTTTTTCCTCTCGAGCGAGTCCGCGCCTTTTTTGTTGTGCCCCGCTCTTTTTTCTGATGAGTCCTCCTAGCACTGTTTTCTCGTTACTTGCGACCTTTCCTTGTCCCCACATATTGCACCTTTATTTTGTGTTGCAGCGAATGCAGCGACCCCCACGACCCTTTCTCTATTCCAGTACTCTTTTAAATTGTGCACCCGAAGCGACCCTAGACCCTCCCTTCTTCCCACTTACAGGCTCATCTTACGGGCTACAATGGCCTGTCGCGGGACGATTTTTTTTTGGTTGTTCCTCGGTGTTGTCGCGGGTCCAGTTCTTCCCGGTCCCAATTCCAGCCGACGCAAATATTTTTTTTTTTTCCTTGTTTTTTTTTTCTCTTTTGTATTCCGCGCCCGCTGCCTGCCAGTTTTCCGTTGTCCCGCTTTCTTTGTTTTCTTTTTTTCGGTCGCCCTGCCTCCCTTGTCCCTTCGGCTCCCCCTCACCATCGTCTTTCTCTCTTTTCCCCCCCTTGACTACGCGCCCCCCCTCCTCACTTGCGTTTTTTCCCCCGTTTTTTTACTGCTGCGTCTGTGCCACTATAGTTACGCGGCTCGTTTCTCTTTCCGGAGTTTTACATTTTTTTTTTTCCCCAACGGGATACCAGCCGTCGGTTGTCTTCTGTCTTCCAATTCTGTTTTTCCTTCTCCCCTCTCCTTTTTTCTGCTGGTAGGTGGCTGCTGACGTACCTAGTCTCCTTGGTCCCCCTTTATTTTTTCTTTTGTTTTTTTTTTCGTCGGGTGCTTGTTCTCGGTGCTTTTTCTACGTCGCCACCATCCCCCCCCCCTGCGACCGTCAAACCTTGGCTTGCCCGCTGCACATATGTTTTCCAACCCCCTGGTTTCTTTCTACCTTTTTTTTTTGTGGGGCCACAGGCGCCTCTTACGACAACCCTCCCTTCCCGCCCTTGTCTCATGACTCCGCACGTTTCCTTAGCTCATGACACCCCCTTTTTCCCTACCTTTCTTCTGTGTCAAAATGCTGCAGGATGCCAAGCTCCCTTTTCTTTTTTCCCCCAGGTCTTTCCCCAAGTTTTCGCCACCCTTTGGTGTGGTGCCATTTCTTACCTATTCACCCCTTACCGCCTGACATCTCCTTCCCATTATTTTCTTCGCCCCCACCTTTTGTATTTTTGCCTGTGTCAAAGATCTTATCCCACATTTTTCGAACCTCATCTTGCTTTCACTACTTTCCTTACCCATTTCCCTTGAGCGTGACTTCCCCTGCTCTGGAGTCCGGTTTTTTCCCCCTTCCATTAAGTTTTTTCACGATTCCGGAATTGTGATTCCTGATTTTGCCCCCTCTCCCCTGGATTCCCACAACCTGAGGTTACGACGCTGAAATCCCTTTTGGTCTTTTACCTTCGCCGATTGCGGCTGCCCCCCCCCAATTTCTTTTTTTTTTCCCTATTTTGTGCGAAGAAAAACTTGATCCAACGCCCTCTTTGCTCGGACTCTCCGGACCTGGCCTGGTTTGCCCATGGCATTTTACTAACCCTTTCCACCCCGACTGATGGACACACCCAACTAGTCCAGATTCTTTTTCTTTTTGTTTGGTGGGACTTCTGTCTGGCAATAAACCGCCATCCCCCTTCCCCGTATCGCCCACAGCATATCCCGCTTTTTGGCTTGCGCCCCTTCCGGATATTCAGACCCGCGGGTCGCTCTTCCCTTTTGCGATTTTCTTCGCTAACTCTTCGACCCGAACCGCCTGCCTGCGTTGGGCTCTTCCCCCCCTGCCCATTCAAAGACGTTCACCGAAAAACCTCCGGCTAACATTGCCCCCCGTGACTTCTTTTACTGTCTCTATTTTTACGACTCACCATGACCATCCCGCCGGGCCAGTCTTTCCTTTCAGCTTACTCCCAACCCGTGAATCCCTTTTGCCCCTTTTTTCTTTTTTTTGCCCCGTCCTTTAGCGACTCCTCGAGGTACCTCCGTTTCCGTCCAATCTGGGCTTGCGCCGGTGAAAACCAATGCGCCCCTAGCGTTAGCCACCAACCTTCTTCTTTCCCAACCCCCCTGTGCTTCGCCGGTGCTTTTTTTTTTTCCACCCCCCGCGACCAAGTTGGCGAAAGGGACTTTCCCCCTTTTCTGAGTCCTTTCTTTTTTCTTTCGCGAGCCCTTCAGTCCTTGCGTTTGAGGTGAAGATGGTTTTTTTGACCTCGCATCGTTGCCAGAATCAGCCCCAGGGTGATTGTTTAAGCGTCATGGCGCTATTTGATGTTATCCAACCATTTTTTTTTGTCTGACTCTCCTATTCGTCCCTTCAAACTGTGCCCCGGGGGTCCTTCCAACCAAGAGTTCTTCCCAGGGGGCCGTTGACCCCCCCCCCCCAATTTGCCTTCGCCCACTAATAGTGAAACTTTCCACCACTTTGTTCAAACCGAGGAATCTCACACATTCCCTGGGCTCGGCCTTTTCCCGATAGGCTTCCGCTCCTTCGTTTGCTTTATTTTTTTTTTAGTGCTTCCCCACTACATTTATGAGGCTGGATTCTCTCATGTATTAGTCCCCCCTCCCCCTCCCCCCTGTTGTGGCCCGTTCCCCTGGAAGTCCCCCTCTTTCATTCAACATTGAGAACTCTCTTTTAACCTGGTACTTCTTCCCCTTCCGTTCTGCAGTTTTCCCCCCCCCCATCTCACTTTCCTCTGTCACCAAGCTTTCCACGGGCTTGGGCTGAATGTCTTGTGTCTTACCTTCCCTTTCCCCCGATCAGTGGAAGTCACTTGCAACCCCCTTTTTTTTAGTTTTTCCCCTTCATTGGCCGTCGCCCTTGCGATCCTGGGCCTGCAGTTTCATTCCTTGCTCGCCCGGGCGGCGTTGTCTTCCTTCGATCTCACCCCCCTCTCCCGTAATGGATTTTGTCACTTTCTCTTCCACAAAAAACCCCCCCAACAAACACCGGGGTGGGGGGGGGTGGGGCCCATTCTTGCCTCGCGGTTTCTTTCCTCTCAGAAAATCCAAGGGTAAGCCTAAATTCAAATTCGTCTATCATCGTATGTTTTATGCAATTACAAGCATGCTTGAACAGTGCAGCCGTTCTCTTATAGTCCTGCATCTCCCGCACTTTCGCACCTTTATTTTTTTCCTTGCTGATTGTCCGTCACCCCTCCATACGTCTCGCCCCCACGGGTGTGTGTTTACATGGAATGCAGACTTCTTTTTATTTGCTCAAGGGCCCATGAAGTGGCCCTCCTTTTCCCCCCGTTTGGAGCGCCGCGTGGATTATTTTTCACCCGGTAACCGTTCACGGCCAGTTTTTATCCATTCGCTGTTTCCATCCAGTAGTGCTCTTTCTGCGTCTTTTCATTCCTTCAGGTAGGCCCGGTTGCGTTATTTCGCCCTACCCATCGTTTTCACATGTCTGACGCTCCTCCATTCTTCTCCCTCTTCCGTTTTTTTGTTTGTTGTTGTGAGACCTTCGCGTTTCCCTCCTCATTTCATTGTTCTTTCTATTTAATTCCTACATTTATTTTTCTCCTTTTATTATAGCTCCCCCCACTTAATTACGGGATGGACACCTCCGCCTCTCCAGATGACTCGTGCCCCTTTTTATGTGAATTTTTCTGTTTTAGTCCCCTTTTCCCCACACTCCTGATGGGTTGGACACGGCTTGGCTCCCCCTTCATGGGGCTACAGGCCTTTCCCCCCTTATTTTTTTTTTCCCGATAACATTGTTGATCATGCTCTTTTTGTCACTTCCCTTCCCTTCATGGTTTCACTCCCTGGGTTTGTTTTCTCTCTGTTTTGATTTCTTCCCACCCCTTCGTGGAGCAACTTGTGATTTTTTTAAATTCCTTCCTTAAACTTGTGGCCTTTTTTTTTTTTCGCTTCTGCCGAAGTCCCTCCGTTCGATTGTAACGCTTCGAGGTCCGTCCCCACACACTTTTTAAGCCATGGCCTTTACGAGGTTTACCACTACCTTTGTTGTTCCTCTTATGCTCGCTTCTTTTCGTCTTCTCGCTGCCCCGCCCTCCCCTTTCCTTTCCAGTCTGATGGTTCGTATTTTCTGGCATACATTTTCGACGCCCCCCCAACCTCCCGGACGAAAACTAACCCCTGTTGCCTTATGTCATAGTCTTTTCATTTTGGCCCTTGATTTCTTCTTTTTTTTTATTCCCTATTGCGCCTTCTGGTTACCACTCTTGTTCAGTTCTTTTTTTTCTTTTTTTCGGCCTTTGATGGCTTGGGACGAATGATCTTTTCCCACACATTTTGCACCCCTTCTAACCGTCCTCTTCTTTATTTTCACATCGGCTTCTTCTCGTTACTTCCTCTGGGCTATTTTCTTTTGTCCCCTCCATTTACGGCTACCATTTCTTTCTTCTTTGTTCTTTCCCCCCATGATATCCCCTTGGAAAAAACCTATCTTTCCCTTTTGAATTTCCCACACGTAAACCCGTTTTATCCTCTGTTCTAATGCCCCTCGCAACCGTTTCTTTGTTGCTTTTCTTTTTCCGGGTGTTGGGTGAGCGCTTTTCTTTCCATGGCTGATTTGGCTTTTTTTCAGCGACAGGTATTGTCCGGTCTTAGGATCGCACGTTGAAGGAAGGTGCTTTCTGTTCTTATAGTCCCTTCCTATTTTCTTTCTAGGCCCCCCCTTTCGCTGAGAGGCTCTCTGTCACAACCAACCCTCTTTTCTACCGCAGACTCTTCCACAGGTTCCACCAGTTGTTCCCTGTACCGGGCATCTTACACCCAAGTTGTGTCCTTCTCTCCCCCTTTTCTTACCCTTTCCACCCCTTGGTCACTGTACCAACGGATCATTCTATTCCCCTTTGTTGGTTTTTTTCTTTTCTCCGCTTAGTCTGTTTCTTTTTCTTTCTTCCCCACCGTTGGAATCCCCCATTCTTTGTCGAGTGTCGCAGTTTCCTTCTCTCCCTCTTTTTCGATAGAAGCCTTTTCCACGGTTGGAAAAGATCTTTTTCCTTTTTTGATGGGAGTTTTCCTTTCTGTGTGACCTTATACGTTCCCTATCGTCACGAGTTTTGGACTCAATTTATTAACTCCTTCCCTGCCTATATTCCGGTTTGTTCTTTTCGGATATTTCACCTTCTTTTATCGCCGCGTGATTTTCCCGTCGGCGTTTTGACTTTTGGTCCTTCCTCCCGACAATTTTTAGTTCTTTCGAAGATCCCCTTTGTTGGAGACCCTATTTTTTTGAGACCTTGGCGGTTGTTCTTTGTCTCCTTTTGTTCAACTGGCGTGCGTTCATTTCACTTTCCTCCGGTTCCCTCTGTTGGGTCCTGCCTTTTTCTCTTTTTAGGGGTATGTGTGCCTTTCCTTTTGTTCTGTTTTTTCTTTAGGCGCCCTCCCCATTCACAAGCCAACTTTCCTCGTACTCTTTGTTGACTTCTATTTGACCTCCTTGTCTTTTTGATGGACCCCCCATCCCGTTCACCCCCTGACTGGTTAGATTTCCTTGCCGTTCACCCAAAAAGGCTCTCTATTGAATTACTCCCGAAGCAACGTTTTTTCTCGTTTTGCAGCCATGATTCCCTTTTTTTTTTTGTCTTTCTGAGCTTCTCAGCTTGAAAAGCATTTAAGTTGTTTAATGTTGTTTTTTCGCCTTTTTGGTCACCTTCCCACCTCTCTCTCCAACCGCTTCCGAGCCGTAAAGGGTTCTTTCCCCTTTCACTTCCGTTTTCTGCCCAGGTACTTATGCTCCATCTTCCGCACATTCGTTGCCGAAGCCGCCTGTCCTTATTCCTATGTGTTCGTTTAGCCAACAAGATTCCTTTGCGTACATTGCCTGTGGTACCACACCCACCGCGCAGTTGCCCCCCCGCGTACCCTTCCTCCCCCTTGCCCTGCGGTCTTTCCCCTTTTTTCCCTTTCAAGGATTGCATTTTTTTGTATAAACAATGGCCCTTTTACTTTTTGCTTTTCCCCTTTTTCTAACTCCCTCTTTCCATTAACTGGTAGCCCCTTTTTTTCCTTTTGTTCTTGCTTTTTTTTTTTTTTGTGAAGTGTCTTCACCTCACTCCCTGTCCGGTGTTTTTTCCGGGCGGTTTTTACTTCTCGTTTTCCCTAGTTGTTCCGCCGCTGCTCACTGTAAGGGGACTCTTGTTACGTTCTTTCCCTCCCACTTTCTTTTTCTTTGACTTCAATACGGTCGTTGTTTTTTTCTGACGCTATTTTTCTTGCATACTACTGTCACGTGCTAATTTCCCCCCCCCCAGTTGAACCCCCGTTTTTTCACAAGCCCCCTTTTGGTGCTGACTCTTTTGCTTTTTTTTCTACTGACCCCTCCTTTTGTCTTGCTTCTCCCTAAACCGGCGTTGCTTTTTTCCCTCCCTTCTTTTCAAGTTTTTTTTCCCTCCTTTGACCAACAGACTTTGCTGGTTTTGATTTGAATCCCGGGCCCTGCATCAGCCTTCTTTTTTTCTTTCTGCTCCCTCTTAATTCCTCCCTATACGGAGCACTGAATGGGTCAGTCCCCCTTCTGTCTGGTCTTTTAGCGAAAATTTCCCTTTGAACCCACACTGTTTTTTTCTTTTTTACCTTATCGCCTACTTTTTTTTACTTTCGACAAGGTTGCGAACCCTGGTCCCCTGCGTCGTGCACGCCGCAACCTTAAAAGTTTGTCCCCCTGGGCAATTGATTGCACCATTGAAGCGTTTCCCCAACCTTCCGCGTTTCCGTTTTTTTCCCCTCCCCGCCTTATTTTCCCTAGATTGGAGGTTCTCTTTTCGGAGGGTCCTTTTTTTTTTTTCATGGATTCTCTTGCGGCACGTCTCTCCCTCCCCCAAAGTTTGCCCCCCCCCCCCACCCTTCAGACAAAAGTCTTACTTTTGTGTTGTCAACTTTTTTTTTTTGTGGTTCATTTTCTCTTTTTTCTAACTGCAATATTTTCCTTATGGGACCCCCTGACTTAGTTCTTTCTTCGGACTTTTCTTGCGGAAACCGTTGCTCGGCAAGCGTGGTCACTGCTCTTCACATCCCCTTTTTTCCCTGTTTTTTTTTTTGGTGTTGATTTCCCCACGAGCGTCGGCTGGTTGCACCGGTCTTTTTTCTAGTGATTCCCACCAGCCCGAGGCTTTCCAAAAAAAAAATTCTGGTTTCTTAGCTAGCTCCTTTTCCACTGATTTTGCCCATTTCTTTTTTCTCTTTCCCTTCTTAAAGTCTCGTACGTAACTTTTTTGAACTTTCCTTTTGTTCCCCTACCCCGCGACCTTTCCTCTAGGGACTTCTTTTTTTTCTTTTTTTCTTCTTTGCCAGTTCCAAGCCCGTCTCTTTTTCCTAATGGCCGCTCGTCCCCCGGTGTTCTGAGGCGATGGAACTGTTTCTTTTGTTCAGGACTCACCCACCCCTTTGGACGCTTGTTGCAGGCCCAGTTTTTTTTTTTTTTTTCTCGCCTCTTTTTGAAGTACACTTCCGATTCTTTCTTCCCTCTGGTAATTTCTAGCCCCTTCCACGATCTATTCTTCTTTTTTTTCTGTTTTCGGACTCGGCGACGTTTTTTTACTCGTACGCCTACGGCCCTCGGACTCTTCAAACCCCTTCTTCACCTTTTTCCTTATTGCTTTTCATGCGTTTGCGGCACTGACCCTTTTTGTTCCTTTCTTCCCCCCCGTTTTGTGTTTCTCATTTTTTTTGTGATTACTCCCAGGCACGTCTTTGCATCTGCCTCTTAAACGCAGGTTGCATGAATTGGTCCCCTCCTTTGGTTTTTGTTGATTTTTTTCCCTGTGGTCGGCCCCGTCCGCCCGGTTTTCTCCTTTTTCTTTTTTACAAACCTCCTTTCACCCTTGGGACCTTTTCTCTCCTGTTTCGGAAATCACCTTGCGACGGCTGATAGTTTCCAACCCAACATTTACCCCCTTTTTTTGCTGACAACCCTGTGGTTTCATTCATTGTTTTGCGTTTCCCTTTTTTCCACATGATCTTTTCCTCTTTGCTTGCCCGGACCAGTTTTTCTTCTCGCCAGTCGCCAATAACAACGTTATTGACACGGTTCTGCCATCCCGTCTCCTTTCCCACCGTTCGCTTTGCACCACCCACCACTTAAAGGTACAACCACCCGACATCGTCTTCTTTTGAGGACGTGTTCCCTTTTTTTTGGGATCCCCTCCTGTAGGCTTTCCGTCTGCGATTCTTCCCTATTCGAAGGCCTTTTTTGTGGCTCTCCGGCGCTGTGGTCTAGTTCGCATCTTGTTTCGCGACGACTCCGTTCTTTTTCTCTTCTTGTAATATGCCCCGTTTGCGTTTTCCCCCCCGACATGGGTTCAGTGATCGCTTCTCCTGGCCACTTTCTGGTGCCTTCATCCCCTGCCTTTAACCGTCCCTTGCCTTCTCTTGTTTTTTTCATGACCTTCCACATCTCTGTCCTTTCCGAAAAACTTTAACCCTTGTTTTCTTTTTCCTCATTGACCCTGTATAAGCTAGAACTCGTCTCTTTTGTGATTTTTCTTTTTTCAATGGGGTTTTTAGGATCCCCGCAGGGTTCCCCCCAACACCCTCAATTTTCCTACCCAGTCCCCCGCAAGGATTTTTCGGTTACTTTCCCTCCCGTCTTTTTCAATTCCTCCTGCCCCTTTTTCTTGAGGAGGTTTTTCTTTGTTAGACCCTTCCCTTTTCCTTTTGTCCATTCCCCCAATTGCTAGTCTTATGAGTAAAACAATGCTCTCCCCCCTTTCATTTGCTCAGACCCAATACTCCATGTCTCCCTTTCTTCCTTGTCCTATGCACATCCTCGACCTCTTTGCCGGGTCATCCTGGTCCCCACTCTGGCCCAGGTCCCTTTTTTTCTAGTTCTTTTCCAACGGTGCGATGCTGCATTCCTTCCCCATTTCCCTGTCAGGCTCTTCAGCTGGTTCTTGTCTGTTTGTATGATTTTGACTGACATAGTCGTTAGAAGGTCTTACCCCCATTCTTTTACTATTGCGGTGTGCGCGTGTCCCTGCTCAGTTTTTTCCCTTCTCAGTATTGTCCCCCTGGCCTTCTTGATTGCCCAGTGCCAATTTTTCTTTTCTTGCTTTTTCAATCCTACCATCGGTGCCCCCGATTTTTTTTTCCTTTTTTTCTCATCCCCTAGGACGGCGGGCCATGCCCTTTGGTCCAAAGGATGTTCCAGCTCTCCTCCCCACCCCCCTTGATCTAAGGTCCCATGCCTTTCATCCCTGTTTCAAGAGTTCTCCGAAGCTTTTCCCCCCGTCCCCCGTATTCCAACCCCCCCCTCAAAGTTCTGCACTTTTTTTTGTTTTCAATTGTTATCCTTCCCTCTATTTAAACTGGCTCACGAAGGCCAACCTGCTTTACCCTTGCGCTTTGTTTCAATCGCGATGTTTGGTTAGATCAGAAGTGTTGCCTTGGAGGTGGCACGATCTGTGTGCCTTGATTTGAATCCCCCCCCCCTGCCCTGTCGACTGAGTACCTTCCCCAAACTGCTGCTTGTCCTCACTTGGAACTGAAGACGGCGGCCGGTACCAAGCCGGTCCACCATTCCACCTTGAAATGTGCCTTATTGATTTCCTCCTCCCCCAGCGTGCAAACCGGTGTCTTCCCTTTTTTCCTCTTTTTTTCCCTGCCGCGGAGTCAGTGAGTTCACCACCAACTTAATCGTTTTTATTGCCTCAACGTTGCTGCCTTTGCGATCCCTTTTGAAGTCGTCCCCCCCTCTTTTTCCTACTTTTTATTCGCCCCTACGCCGCTTGCCACTTCTGCAATTTTTCTCCCCTTCACCAAATAGGCTTGGTTTTTATTTTTTCCGCGTGCATACCTCCCACCCGGATCATTTCAGTCCCCTTCCTCCCCAACCCTCTAACTTTTTCGTTCCTACGGGATGGAGTGCTGAACAGTGAAAGGACACGTTGCCCCTCCTTTTTGGCAGCTTCCTTGTCGTGTTTTTTTCCTTTTCCGAACTCCGGCGGACCTTTTACGACCTCTTGAGCGTGTCGACCCCGGCATTCTTCCTCAAACTGTCCGCCTTGACCGGTGACTTTCGCCTCCCCCCCCCCCCCAGTGTAGTTCAGGATATACTTTTTCTCATCGCCGGCCCGGCTCTTCACGTCATCTTCCATTCCCCGCGATCCCCATTGGGACTTTTGTTTCCCGTTTTTCAATTTCTCTCCTTTCCTCGCATTCGTTACCACACTGTTTTTTCCCCACCGCCCTTTATTGGCGTTTCCAAACCAATAGAATGCCCAACTAGGTGATCACCCAAGCCCCCCCCCCCCCCCTTTCCAACAAGATTTAAGAGGTGGTCACCTTCCTGCCACCCTGTGCTGTCACTTCTTTCCTTCCAACTTCCAGATTTGTTCTTTCGGGGCGAGGAAATCCGCATTCTTTTTTTTCTTCCCCCCCCTCTTTTTTTTTGCCGGACGCAGCTTCTTTAGGGATTCCTGCGCACGTCCCGATGCAGGCCGAGAGCCATATCGCTTCTCCAGGTTTGCTTTTGCGCTCAGCGTGAACCTTTTCCCTTTTTTTCTCCATTTACCAACTTTCGAACTCCCCTCATTTTTTGTTGACCCCCTCCTTTTATTTCTGAACAGCGGACTTCCGGGTCCTTTTTCCTCCCTTACCCCAGTCTACCCGGCGTACCCTTTTGCGGGAGATTTTTTTGACGTCTTGTAGATCATTTTTTACCTATGTTTGTTTTCCCCTAGAGCTTTCCCCTCCTCCCCCAGTTCTTGACCCAGTTACGCAGAACATTGCAGGGAGCATCATTTTTTAGATTGCTGAAGGGTTTATCCTTTTTTTTTTTCACGACTTTGATCTGCGTCCTTGCGACAGGACATTCCTCCCCCCTTTCACCAGCGTTGACCGGCACCCCCCCCGGCGGGTCACCCCTTGTCTCCCTATCTGCCCTTCCTCTCATTACGAGGCGCCCTGCGCTCACTACCTTGTTGGCTTTACTCCCCTTTTTCTTTCCCGCCCATTGGATCTTTGGCCCATCAGCAAGGTCTGCCCCTTGGGGCTTCGGATCTCTCCTCGTTAGCTCAACACTAGGGGCTTCTGAACAGGTATTTCTTTTCTTTCCCCAGACATATAAACCTGTTCCATGCCATTTTGCTGCGACACCACACTTTTTTCTGGTTCTCTTCTCAGTGTTCCCTCGCCCCACGCGACCTTCCAACCTCCCTGTTCCTTGATCATGACTTTACCAGTGCTTGAGAAGCCGACGTAACTGACCTCCGCGAAGATCCCCCCAGGGCTTTTCCACATTCCTTTTGTCTTCGATTTGTTTTTCCCCTTCCCTCGTCTCGGCTATCACGGTTGCTATTTGAAGTGCGGTTCCCTCTTGGTCCATGGCCCATATGGCCCTCTTGCCAATCTGGTGGGACCCAATTGTTTGTTTGTGCCTCAGGGCGGATAACCCCAGGTCCCCCCCCCCTTCTCCCCCCCCAAGCGAACGCGTTGCCGCCCCATCTCTGCACTGCTATGGTGCACCCCATTTTAGGTTTTTTTCTCGTGTGGAGTAGAGTTCTCCTCAGTGTCCAGGTAGAAGTACCCAGTCTTCCCTGTACACCTCCCCCCCCCACTCCGCCGTGAGACGATCTCGTCCTTTTTTCCCCCTTCCCTCTCCGTAACTTCTTGCCGTGAGTCATTTTCATCTTCCTTTTGTATCGATTCATGTCTTTTTCGACTCTTGTCTTCATGTTATTTCTACCTGACGGAGTCGAATCCCTTTAGTTTTTTTTTTTTCGCACAGATAAACCTGTAAACTGAACCATTCGCCCCCCCCTTAGTTCACGAGGCACCTGGGCGTCCTTCTTTTCCCCTGGTTGACCTACGTTTTCGTCCGCCTTTGCTTCTCACCCTTGAGTTCTGTTTTCCCCGCTGGCCACATTTCATTGGCTCAGGGCAGGTCCCTCTTGCCTACTTTCTTTCCTCTATTTCCCCGGTCGTCTGGATGCGCCCGAGACTTGTTTATCCTTTCTTTTTTCTTTCCTTGTCTCGCACATATGAATAGTAATCCCCCTGGTGATGTATTTTTACCTTCCCGCGCTTTTCTTTTCGTGTGCCCTGCTCGGTCCTCATTCTCCATAAGGGAACCCCGCCTTTCCTGATTCGTTGTCCCTTCCCCGTGCTTCTCTGAGGAATCTTTTCTGGCCGCTATTTTTCCTGGCGTCGGAGATTTGAAGCCTTTCGCTTCTCTTCTCCCCATTGTACGTGTGCTCGCTGCTCCAGCTGCCCCGATGCCGCGCTGGAGGTGGCGATCGTGCATGCTTCCGATCCCCGCCCAAACTTAATTGCCGGGACACTCCACCCGTTGCCCCAGAGTTGCTTCCCCATGGGCACCTCCCCTCACCAGGGCGTCTCTTCGGTCCTTCTCAACCTCCTTTCGGGTAACCCTCGACCCTTGTCAGCGTTGTTTTTTCCTTTTCTGGCTGGTCTGTTTTGCGTTGCTCCCCTTGCTGCGCTGTTGACCTGCGATGACCCCTCCATGAGTCTTGAGCAACACCCCCCGACACTGTTTTTTTAAGGATGTTCTCAGATGCGCCCCCCCATCTTTTTTGCTTGTCTTGTCTCTTGGCTTCTCGCTTTGAAGACTTTTTTTTCGGACCAGCGTCATTCCGTTAGTGGCCCACCCTTTTGATGTACTCGACCGAGCGCCGTTGGCAACTAAAGAACGCCTTTCCCATCTCTCAAACCACCTGACTTACCCCCCCCTTGCTTTTCACTCCGTAACATGTATTCGTCACTGTCCCAAAAATCCTGTGAACCAGCCCTCGAGGCCGCAAGACCCCGGGTGTGGCTAACCCAGGGTGTGGTTTACCCGAGAGCACGTCCACACCCTGTTCCCCCCCCCGTCTGTTCATCCCGTCCCGTGGCTAGTTCCTAGGACCATTTTTCACTTTGCGCGTGGACAGCCTTGAACCTCTTTCGAGCTCTATCCTCGCCACCCTCTTTTTCCGCGGTTGAGTTAGTTTCCCTCGGCTTAGTCTATTTTTAATTTCCCTTTCCTTTTTTCAGGGTCGTCCTTTACTGTGATCGCTGGGCCCTAGGTCAATCCCATTCCTTATTTTCCCTTTGCCTTTTCTGTCAACCCTTCTATATCTAAATGGCTCCTCCTTTCTTGCAGTTATTTATCCCTGGTGCAGTGTTGTCACTGTGGGGCTCGTCCTTTTTGTGTACCACCGGATCCCTGGGGTCGTGTGTCCTCCTTCCGTTTTGGATCGCTCCCTTTTGGAAGCGGTGGTGATTTGGTTTGTGGGTTCCCCCCCCCCCTTCCCTCTTTTTGACAGCGTTGGTCCCTTACCGGCTAGTCTGCTATTTTTCACTAGTGACACTGCTGTGGGCTACGCTCCTTTTTGTGATCGTGTGATGGGCCTTTTCTGACACCGTATCCTTTTCCGATATAGGTTGCAGAGGCTAGGTGGGTATATTCTGCTCAGTTGGAATATACCTTCCATTGTCTTGGTTCCCTACCCCGTGACCTCCCCGCACTTTCTCCTTTGAATTCTCTTCCTGCTTTTTTCTTTTCCCTCGCATTGCTTCGCGCATAACTTTCGGGGTCGGCCTCGCAATTTATTGCACCTGTGTGACCCCTTGTTCATTTACCCCACCTAGAGCCGTTTGTGCCAAGTTTTTTCCCGCGTGGGCTTTTGGCCTATCAGTTCTCCTCCGTCTGCCCCTCCCCATGCAGCATGCGGTTATACACGGACTGTTTGTGTGTAGCTCTGTTAGGACCGAGATTGAAAGTCGTTTTTATGTCGGGGCAGCGCTTCACCAGACCGCCGGCGAGGTATCATATGTGTGTTATTTTGGACGT
>Ga0179591_1367666_pt1 | contig 20781 bp, 16 predicted proteins | sample CZOMad2_1_08_16f_FD_182891 | JGI IMG/M metagenome (GOLD analysis project Ga0179591, IMG submission 182891) | Vadose zone soil fungal communities from Angelo Coast Range Reserve, California, USA - CZOMad2_1_08_16fungal (PacBio error correction) | ecosystem: Environmental > Terrestrial > Soil >... | reverse complement strand
CTTTTCCTAGCACATCTTTCCGTTTTATAATTGAATAGGTCTGCTACATTCTGAAATTGAGACTTCTCCTTTCTGAGTCCCCCATCTTAGCACTGCGAGCCTCTAGACGCAGTCCCGATTTACTTCTATCTTTAAGAATACTAAGTCTTTTGACTCGATCAGATTTCTACCGACTGACCTTTTTACTTGAAATCTTCTTCCATAGAAACGTGGTCCGCGAGATTGCTTTTCTTTCAGACGTTCCCCACCCCTCGGCTCAGAAGTTCTTCCTTGATCTTCCCCCGATGAAGTTTTTATGAGTCTCGGACATCCCCAACACTCCTTACTATTCTGAAATTCGCGCTCCCCCTTTCCCGGATTTCCTCTTTTTTTTTTCCTGATTCCGAGTCTACTTTTTCCCCTGCCAGGACGAGATTATCCCCCCACGGCCCCCCGCCCCCGGAATGAGTTCGGCCTCTTCTCTGCCGCCTACTAGTTTAGACGATCCTTTAGAGAGGAGACTCATCTAGCTCTGGATTCGTTCATTCTGCCAATTAACGAACCAACCTTTCAGACTCAGAGGTTTTCTTCTGTGACACTAAAAAACGATTTTCAGGATGATTCTTCTATCTTCTCTAGAGAGGATTAGCATCAAGCTTTCCAGCTCGGCTTGATATGTCTAACTTTGAGAGAGCACGGGACACCTTTCAGTTTCCACTACGCGGATACAGAAGAGGAAGACGTACTCCAGCACCGCTTACACTACAATCGTACCAGGGAGAAAGTAGACTTTGCCTAATAGCACCCACGACTGCCCCGGTTTAGTGATCGGAACACAAGACACAGCAGAGAGAATGCGAGCTCTCCTTTCGAGTCGCCATAATGCGCACCGAAGACGAGGCAGCTTTGCACCTTAATGTTAGCGATGAGCCCAGCACGCCGACGCCACATCTCCACGTGAAGAACTTACTCGAAACGCAAGAGTCTTTACTTCACCCCCACACACTTATTCGCGATGATCCTCCCCATTTTTCCCTGAGCTGCATTCTTCTCTTCACGTTGAACAACTCCTACCTGATGAGCATCACTGAGTTTTTCGTTTTGCGCCTTTTCTCAAGCGCAACCATTCACCTCGTCCAGGGGATTTCGCCGGTTTGTACGTCTTTACCTTTTTATGAGAGCTCCTCATCTAGAGTCCCAGACACTCTGCGAGTCCCTTTAATCGGCCTCCCCCCCCCCCCACTAGGATACCCCCCCTGATTGTGGGGGGGAAAGCCCCCCCTGAACGTGGGGAGATCCTGATGAATCTATCCCGAGATCGAGCTATCTACCCGCGATGCCCCAAGCTTTTCAGAACTTGACCCGCTTCGAGCGTGAGGAGATTTTCCCCTGAAATCGACACGCCCCCCAATATTTAAAGATTTGCTTTCTAACCTTTTAAGATGGGTTACCTTTTAAATGTGCAAAACATTTATTGCTAATTTTTTCTTGTGGCGACCCTATACTCACTCCACTGATCTCCGGGATTTATCATCAAAGCCAGCGCCCCCCTACCTACAGGACGCCCAACCCCCTAGAACCAGAACGACATTCCAGCCCGTCGCGAACTTTTACCCCCTGAGCCTCTGTAGTCTGCGATCTTCTGCGGAATCCAACTTAATCCTGACAACGTACCCATCCTACTGACCGTAACCACACCCCTTAAGCGACGTTCTCTCCAAAGTCTTAACTAGTTTCCTGAAGTCTCTCCACGTAGTTTCTTTCACAAGATAAAAGACTTACGGTTTGTCCCTCACTTCATCTAGATGATATAGTCCAACCCTCAGTCTCTGCCTTACCAGGGGTTCCTTTTTACTCACTTCGATTCCAGGTCTTTTGGAGGAGGAGGAGTTCCACGTCCATTTCCATGTCCTTCCGGTGCTTTCTTTCATACTCATCCAGATAGAGGAGTGAGACCAACCCCCCCAAGTCCCTTAAAGCATAAAAACTGACATCTAGACCCCTCGACACACGTTCCACTTATCGGAATCGCATCTTTTCCCCGTTGCCCCACCCTAACTCAGCCAGTCTCCCCCTCTCCATAAAACAAACGGCTTGTCCACGAGCTGACCACAGCTCTATTTCATTACCGATTTTCCTCCAGTGGACCACCACGGCCCTCCTCCAGATTTTACGGTTTTCCCCGCATTGTTTGACCGGTATCTCCGATGCGCCCCCCCCTCTTTTCCCCCATGACAGATAAAATTTTCTTCCTTCTTTTTCCAGCCAGAGCAGCTAGTCGTCCCTCAGACCCTCCTATACGGAATTAAGTCTTAATAGACGGTCCTTTTCCGTCTCTTGGAGAGTTACTTCTCCCCTTCTCCAGAATGCTGCTAGGGGCACCGTTCGTAAGCTCTTTCATCCAAGATGGGACGCGATCCGAAGCTCTTGCTCCTGTGGCACGTTCCATTTTCATCGCGAAGTCCCCTGGTAAGGGCCTCTCGTAATTTTTTGATTTCAACCAGATCATGTTCATAGGCAAGGAGACCCGACGATGGTCCTCTGGAATAGGAAACAGTCGCCCGTTTGACGGCCCTTGATCTTCTCCCGTCGGTTTGACGACGTTAGAGGAGCCCCGTGTGCCTGAGGATTTTTGTCGAAGTACCTACCTAGCCTAGAGTCTCACGTCCGTCTTTCCCCTAACCTTTGTCTATTGAAATTTTGATTCTATCTAGTCAGACCTTCTCGGAGGGATTCCCTTTCCTTTTTCCCTTTGGTCTTCGTCACCGCCCACCTCCCACCTGGAGGTACCTCTTCCCTATATCGTGAGCAGGAAGAGGACTGACAATTGTTACAGAATGACGGCTCGGCCTCTGGAAAAAAGTCAATTCCTTGCGCAAGCCTCGGATCTTTCTTGGAAAGAAGGCTCACTGGACTCCTCCCCTCGAGAGCGCCTTACCCCTGGAAGCTTAGGGCCCCTCTGTTGAGGAAGCTGTCCCTCTCATTTCCCGCCCTTCCTGATTCTGGTACCGTCTTTTCGAATGAAATGCTCCCCATCCCGTATTCTTGACAAAATTCTCCTAGTTGAATAGTCAATCTTCATTTGGGGGGCTTACATAGTTTTTAGTAACTCCGGGCCCGAGTTCTTTCCCACGTTTTGCATCTTTTAAAAAGTAATTCTCCTACATTCGGTCCGACGTAAAGGACCCCCCTGAGGACGCCGGCTTATCCCCTCCCCTCCCTTGAAGTGTGGATACGTTTCGCGTAGGTGTTTCAAGGAACTGGTCCGAATATTTTTGATCCTGCGATCCGGCTCCCCAAACATCGCAAGCATTATATGGGTGCGTTGTGGACCCTGTGCCCTGGGCCTTTATAGACGGTTGATAGACAGTCCTCCTACCCTTCCGTACTCTTCTCTTTTTAACAGCAAAGCTCTGACCCCCTCGAATGTGACCCTCTTCCGCCTCCGACTTTTTGATTCCCCCTAACATTTGATAGATTCTACCCCCTTTTCGTCAAGACGGATCTATTCTTCAAGTCCGGCGTCTTCGATTTCGATTACTGCGAAGTATTCCTAGATTCGCTTCAGGCTTCTATACACAATGGCCCTATTCATGTGCGCCGAGGGCCCCCACCCGCGTCCTCCCTCCGAATCACAATTTCCCCCCTCATACCGAAATGGACGCCTTTCTTGTATTCGAAAGGATATACTTTGCACTCCCGAACGAATCGGCCCGTTTCCTCAGAACTGAGTACACATCCGAAACACCATCCTTCTTTTCCTCTTGGTTTTTTCACCCAGGCGACACCGGAGCAAGAAGACCAACCCTGTATTCAAATGGTCCCACCAGCTTAGCCAAAGACCTTGCCTCCTCCCCCAGCCCGAAAAATTTGCCGTCGATTGCATTTGCTTTGCCTGAGAGTCCCTTTCCCCTATTTCCAAAGCGCCCTAATTTCTTCCCTGACTCACCGCCAACATACCCGACCGTCTAAGTTAGCCACTACCGATCCTTCCCTTTAAAACTTGTGCGCCCACCCCGACGGCCGAGGACTACTTACCTGCGAAGACCACTCATCAGCCTTACCAGCCCCCTTCTCGGCGAAACACCAGCCTAACCCGAACATCCCTCCCCACACCCCAAACCCCACTTCCTACTAACCGTTCTTTCGCCTCCTGTGTTTTCGGCGTAAGTAAAAGATCCCCCCTCCCTACAAACAATCGCGGCCTTCCACCTCTGCCCCCGGGAACCCCTCCATCCCTTTTTTCTTTTCTTGGAAATAGCCTTTTTCATTTCTTTCCTCCAATCGATCGAATTTCCCTCCAAAGCCCCCTCCGACAGAAAACCCCCCTCCCCCACTACCCTCTTAGAGAGGGGACCCATAACGATACAGAACCCTCTTTTTTATACTCCGTTTGGACAGTTACTTTCCCTTCAACCCCATCGGATTCCCCCCTCCATAATAGGATCCTCACTGCACCTTTTTCACCATCGTCCCAGTGCTATAGGACTCCATGTTCCACCATGTCCCCAGAGGTCTTGACTATGTCTTCATTTATTGTTCTGAGTACTTCGGCCCCCCAGTCCCCCAAGGTGAACGTCCAGGAGTCCCCCCCGCTGCTATCTCCTGTGTTCTATATGGTTATTTTGCCCAACCGCACGCAGAGTGGCTCCTCAAGGCCGGTTTTGGTTGTTCTTTCAAGAAAGCGACCTCTCTTTTCGTTCCTTTCAAAATCCGCCTATAAATCGGTCCCCTCCTGAATAGGTGCAAGATGGGTGGAGTCCCTTTTTGGGGCTTATCTCCTCCTCTTTTTCGTTGATAACTGATATTGTAGATGGCGTGTAACTCCTTTCTGTGTTTCACATTTACTGGCATACACTACGCAGGTTTCTCCCCTTTTCATAAATGGTTTTCTTCCTCTGTGTTAAATGCGCTAATGGTTAAGATAGCACCCCGCCTCTTTGAGGGCTCAGCGGAGATCCCCTCTTGTTCGGATTCACCTCTCCGTCTACTCCCAACCCTCACTATCGAATTAAGAACAGAGTGATCCCCTCAATATTTCATAGGTCCCTAACTGTGCGGATCCCTTTTTGTGTGTGAGGATACCTTATCCAATCCTCTACCTCCCTTCTTGAATCATAGGGGCGGATTCTGGATTAGTCGTTCGCTCCTGTGAGAAATGGTTTGCTTAATAAAGGTATATTTTTTTTCGTCCCTCCGGACATTCTTTTTCCTTGCTGGTGTTGATGTGTTTTTCTTTCCTTGTCTACGAAGTTGAGTGAGATTTTTATAGTACCATTTGATGGGTTCAAAGGATTTTTTCCCGATTTTTCCATGTCCCCCTTCTTCGTTATAGCTTAGGTTGCCCTAGGATAGGAGAGTACTTCTCATGGCTAAGTGGGCGGATCCATCCTCTGAAGCCGACTTCTTCTCTGGAGCTTTACTCCCCCCCCTAATAGGATGGACTGCTTCTTTCTAGTGGTTAGCTTCTCCTTTTTCCTCCGCCTCACTGTTTTTTTTCGATCATTGTCTGACCAGACCCCTTGACGCATTCTTTAATTCCACGCGTCTCTCTCCTAAGCTTCGTCTTGTCGAAGTAGGAATACGCTCATGTTTTAATCGAAGACCCGTACTAGTCGTTACCCCCCCAATAAATCGAGCCAATTAAGATCCCTTTCTGACGAAAAAAACCCTTGCCCCTCCCCCCACGGACGGCCTAGTTCCGAGTCTTTCTTCCATATCACAGCAAAAGTGACTCAGTCCCGCAACTTCACTCCGAATCATGGCCCCCCCCTCCCCCCTGGCGTCAGGCATACCCCCGTATCCCTCAGTTATATACCCCGAGCACCGGCGACTCCCTCGTACCCCAGAAAAGGAGAGACCTGGCGTCTCCAGAGCCGCGTCCAATTACCCACCGAAACCTCCCAACCAATAGGGATCACAGTCAACGCATTCCCATATTCCGATTGGATTTATAGTGCTGAACGATTCCTTGAGGAGGTTGATTCTCCCCGAGGAGGAACCCCTGCTTTCCACCCCCCCCCGGAGGGGATATTTTTCCTCCCCCAACGGAGTTCCGAAGGAGTCCCTTCCTCCACCCACTTTACAATCACCCTTTCTGATCACCCCTGCGGAGGTCTTCGTCTTTTGAAACCCTCCTTATCCCACAACTCCCAGTTCCCAAGCTGCACCCCCCCCCCCCCCCCCCCCCGCCCCCCCCCCCCCCCCCTTTTTACCTCAATAAACCTCTGCCTGGCAGTAATTCCCACCAAACGACGTGCCCTCCCTATTTTTCTCAGGTGCGGATCCTTAGCTTGATCTTAACGTAGGTCTAGCGTGGGTCTTTTCATTTCTCCGTGACACCCAACCTGAACTCTGATCCCCCCCCCCTTTTCGTTCAAAAAGATTGTTTTCTAACCCCCAACTAACTTTTTGGCCCTTACTCCTCCTTGACTTACTTCACCTTAAGGTAGGGATCAGCCTTTCTCAGCCCTCCTAAAGTGTTCCCCTTTGAAGGGCTTCAGCCTCTGAGTTTCACCCCAGTTGCCATGAAAGCCCACTTGTCCCCGGATAGTAACTTTTCTGAGATCCTTGCCCCTGAAGATTAGCCCTGTCTCCCCCCCCCTACCTGTGTCCTCACCCCTACTGGTTCCCTCGGATGAAATATTTTCTTGCCTCCGTGAGTCGTTTTCACCCTTAACCCTTCTCTATGTGCTTTTCTGGCGGTGTTTTTTTAGCCTCTGGTATTGCGTGTGCTTTTAGCGCATCTTCATTTATCGAATTCCCTTCATCTGTGTTCCTGCTAGTGGTTTCTCGCGGTGTCGCTGCCACTCTTTGTAGCAGAACCCCCCATAAGCTCCACACAGATAGGCTGTGTGATTTTTTTTCCTGACCTTCGTTCTTTCTGGGGTCTTTTTTGTTGGGCTTTGCTTTTTTATCAATTGCGGGGTTAGGGATCATGGTGTTGACTGATTCGATTCTTAGTTTGGACAGTCTCCTCTTCTATGTGTTGGAGTCTCACCACAGTGCTCCGATGCCTCCTTGATCAGAATGAAGTCTCCTCTTCAGTTTCCGCGGGTTCCTCCTTACTTTTCTTGGTGAATAGTAACAGGCGCTCTCTGGCAGACGTACGTGTCTTTTCAGCTCGGGAAGGATTTGATCACCTCTTTTTTTCCCTTTATCAGTGTATTTTTCCCCTCGCCTTGGTTCGTCACTTTCTGACTACGGGAATTAGTTGTTTATGGCTAAGATTGATATTTTAGTACCCTTTCTAACGGTCCTTTTCAGGCCCGTACTGACCTTTCCCACGAATTATGAAATTTCTGTTGTAGAGGGTTAACCCTTTTAAACGGTTTCCCGGGCGACCTTCGCTGTTTCTTCCCCCCGTTTAAGTCCTTCGCCCTCTTAAGCCTTATCGTCTTTGACGAGAATGCCGTCCGCACGTGACTTCCTCTTTCTGATTCAGTCCCCTATCATACGCAGAAATTGAATTTCGTGTATTCGTCTCTGATTTTTCTACCCCGACGTTGACAGTCTATCACCTCGACAATCATTCCTCCAGCCTGTGATTGCATTACGAATAACATTCCCCTTAGTCGGAAGTCGGATCTAATTATACTCAATCCCCTCATTCCCGGTCCCCCCCCAAAGGGTAAGGCTAAGCATTACCCTCATGGCTGCCTTCTTCACCCGATGTCTCCCCGAGGAGACCAGTGCTAACTCTTACAAGCCTACAATTCTAGTCTCTCTCTAGGACAGTCTACATCGTGATTTCGAGTCCTGACTCAGGCCTTGAAACTTGAGATTATTAACCTGGACCGCCCATGGCCGTTTAGATAAATCCCCTTCTCAAGGCGTCCCTTTTCCGACTCCTCCTTTCCCCGAAGTTCCTACCTACCGAACTTTTTTTCCATATACTGCTTTGGTTGCTTTCTTCAACATTTTTCGAAGACGGAAGAGCCGGAGCGCGTGCGTTGCCCTGAGCAGTGATGAACCACTTTCCATTTTCTCGATTTTTCTCTGAGTATCAGCCGTTCTTCTAAAGCAAGTCAGCGTATCTGATATGTTCTTAGTTAACGTCCTTAGCTGAACAGCCGCCTCTTAGTATTAAGTGAAGCGGTCTTTATTTTTTCCTTAGTACTCCTTCTCAGTTTCTCCTATTGCAATGTGTTGGACCGACAGCCTTCATGCGTACTTTCCTACCGCTCAAGCTTCCCCGCTTTCCTTCTCACCGTATTTTTCGAACCTACTCGCTTCTTCCCTTGAATCGTCCACTTTTTCACTCTGGTACTTCCTGCACTTCTACCCTTCCCCCCCCCAGAGGGCCCCCTCGTGACCTAAGTTCTTTCGTCGAAATTTTTTTTTTATATGAAGACTAGAACTGTTCACATTTATAACGCGTAGTAGACTTTAGACGTATGTTCCACGAGTCATTTCTGGTTCACCTTTTTTTTTAGTGTAAGTAGATCAACCATTTCACCGCGCTATAACACACTTGCCGCATTTCCCAGAGCGTCAGATACCTCCCGTCGCCGGATTATACTCTCGGATGATAAACACTCTGGCCCCCGTCGTCCCTCGAGGATACTGCACTACACTCAAGAAGATCCCAAAACCTCCCCAGGCGCGACGGCCTTTGTAGATTCCCCCTTCTCATCTTCGTGTTCGTGCCGATTTCCCCCTTTCTAGGAAGACATTCCCTCGTTTCTCAAAGTTTTTCTGATGGTTTCTTGTTTTGCCATCGTGTATTCAACTCCTCCTTTGGTTCTGACTTGTCGTCCTGCAGTTGGAAGTTTTTGTTCCCGGTCAAATCCTGGAAAAATGCGTATGTTCCCTTTTCTACAGTTGGTTTAGCGCTTGTCCGGCTTCCCTCAGAAGTATTCCTCTCGCAGTATTCCGTCCGTGACTGACGTCATTCGTCTGTGTCTTTCCTTTCCCCTCCTACTTTGGTTATCCTCGATCTTATTACGCTCTAAATCTAACTCTAACGTTTGTACTCGACCGCCTCACTCGATGCGGTCCGATCGTCCTTCTCGAAATGAACTGTTATCTTTCTTCTTGATGTTGTTGCTTACAGAGCTTACGTTTCTGCTCGTTAAACCTTCTGTTTGGAGTTAGGACAGTCCTCCCCTCCTCCCCGAGTATCATTGTCCAACTTGCCTTTCAAGGGAATTTTTTTGAAGACTTTTTACTCTGATCTTAAGTTATTCCGTCCTTGGTCGTAATCTCGGGAGGCGGTTGATTTGCAGCAGAGTTGTCCTCCCTTTCCAGTCACAGCCGTTGCTAGCGTTTTTCCTCCCCCTCCCCTTCCGGGCCAGTGCTTTTTCTTCCTCGTCGTTTACGGTTTAGTTCGGTCTCCGTCTAGGAATAGTCTTCCCAGAACCCTTCACACCAGCCCACAAAAAGGGTTCTTCCTCTACCAAGGTTTTTCATTTGTTCAAAATGTACCTTTTACTTTTTTTCTAACTCGGTAAACTTTCCTTGCCTGCTTTCCCTTTTTTGTTTTTTTTCAGATCTCTTTCCCGCTCAGACTAAGCCTAGCTCGAAGCGGTCCCGATTCCCCCCTTATCAGCTGCTTATTGTGTTCCCTCGAGAGCCCTATAGTCTCGGAGTTTCCTCCCGCAACCGTTCGCTCGTCACGATGTATGGCCTGAAGGGGCGATTAGTGGCTTTAGACAGCTTCGAGGTATCCTTCCGCTAATAGCAGGCGCTAGTTGTCGTGCCCGCGGAACGTACCTCGTTTTCAACCCCTTTCCCTGGTCCTTTGGATTCTTTTGATTCCTCTCCTAGCATATATTTTCCCCAGACACGCTAGTGCAAGTATCTTTTCACCGTGACGAGCAGTTCTTTTAGAGATAGCTCCATATATTTTTCGTCCCGATAGGTGAGGTGATTACCTTCCGAGCTTAGCGTGAGTCCTTTTTTTTTTAATGTACTGAGAGGTTTCTTTTCCTTTGCTGAAATTCACTTCGAGTTCCAGATGTCCCCAAACCAAACCCTTTAGTCCTGCGACGATCCGTCTTCTCCCCTATCCTCGCTGCGTAACCCCTCTCCTGCCTCCTATTTGATTCCCGATTCAAGATTGACACGTCGCCTGTTCCTTTTTTTTTCCCCGCTTAGAAGATCAGGTCCTCTGCCCTCTCGGGCTCTCAAATCCCTATGCCTTCCTCAGTCGCTCACACTACCCCGAAAACCTTTTTTTTTTTTTTTTTCTTTTCAACATTGATCGCTCCCCTCCCTCCTTCGTAGCGCCCTGAGGGTCCTCCCGTTGCGATGTTCCTGCAAGGCAGATGACTTTACAGTAGCTCCGCGGAGTACCTAATCTTTTTTCTAGTTAGGTCAATATCTTGAGTTTTCCGTCCTGGGCTGAAGCGGTCTCTTTTTCTAGATTCTCCCTACCTGATTTCTTGACAGTTGCCAAACTTCCTTTTATTTTATCGTTCAAGAATTTCCTCAGCCTGAGAGATCTTCTATTCTTTTGTTCTCCTGTTTTGATAGCTGAAAGCCTCGTTCCGTTATATCAGCATTCTCTTTCTTTTTTGAGCATTACATAGAGAAGAGCTTTTTCAAGTTGCATCTAGACTTCGGGCCGCTTTTATATCCTTAGACCTCTCGATCCATTTATAAATACGGACACGATTTCTTATCTCCCCCCCTAATACTTGTTGTTGTGCGAGTCCTCCTCCTCTCAGTCTTTCCCTTGTATCTCATAGTTCTACCATCAACCCAGTAAGATCCGACCAGTATCTTTTCAGAAAGACCGATCTGTAGCATTTGTTTCCCCGTCTCTAACCTTACATATATTCGTCTTTCTTCTAATAGAGAGCCCCCACCCCCCCCCCCCAACTTCCCTCCTCAGAAGCCCTCGTTTAGAACTATGAGCCGCTCTGCAACTCTCCGACTCCCTTAGAGAGAGATTTACTCCCTAGATCTCTTTTATAAGAGATAAGAGTTTCATTTCATTTCTCCGACGAGAGTCTCGGAAATTACTAGAATCGAGCTTGTAATAAGTCAGTCAGTAGAGTTGGATTGACTTTTTATGCCCCCCCATTAAAGAAGACCCCTCTTTCCGTTCCTAAGTCGCCGTTTCAGGTCTTCTATCCTTTAACAGCCTTGCTCGCGACTCTCCGTACTCTCCCCGTTTCCGTCCAAGACTAAGATATCCTCCTCTCTTATTTTTTTTATCCCCTGTCTCCCTTTTTGACAGACGAACAGGGAAGATTAGAGCGTGCAGACACCTCAGAACCTCTTTCTTAGGCATTTCGTGATTCTCCTTAAGAACCATTCCTATTGGAAGATCTTTCGAACTTCGGACGCGCTCTTCCATTCCCCATCTCTCTATACCAATCTCGACCTGCGATCTCATCCCCGCGAAATTCATCCTTCCGATCACGAACCTCGAGACCACTTAGTAGATTTGTCTTCGAGTCCTTTTAGAGTCCTTTCTAAGTTCACTCTATGCGTTATCCTATTCTTTCTTTTTGATACTTCGCGCGGGGATAGTAAAGGCCAGGCCATTCTTTTCTCTTTTCAGTTTCACTATTTACTGGTTCTTCGTTCCTCCCCTTCGACTCGCAGGATTCTACGCAGCCCATTTCCGATGACACAGACAGCGCCAGCCCTCGGGTTTTTTTAGGACCATCAAGAAATCCTCACTGCCCTTTGTTTCGCCCGCTCTTTGAATTATTCGTCTCTCCTGATAGATGAACCACCCCCTTTACGGTTCTCTGTGCTGCCAGCTTCGATTTTCTTTTCGGCTTTTTCGCGAACGACCCTCCTGCGATGCGGCGAAATAACCGATATTTCTCGTCCTTGACGACCGGTGGCATTTTTTTTCCCCCAAAAATGGTGTAGATTTCTCTCTTGCGACGAGAAATGGTTAGGATAACTATTTCTAGACAGACCCTCAACGAACGACGCCTGTTCCAGCCAACTTTCAAAGACCCAAAGGCTCCCCCAGACACTTAAGGAAAGACCATTCTGGATCCAAGCGTGAGTCGGATTTTTTCCACTAGGCCGCATCCCCCCCACGCCTCTCGGACAGCTTAATCCCCCCCTGAGACCTCACGTCTTTCTACAGTAACATGCGTCGACGTCTTTCCGAAGCTGTCCCCCCCTTCGTCGCATTGCATCCCACCCCCCTCACCTCGAATTGTTTTCCGAGTCATCGGCACGAACTCCCCCCCAGTCTCTTCTCTAAAACCCCTACATAAGCCATACCCGCGGGACAGTCTTTGTCGAGTCCCATGGCCTTGGTCTTGCTGCCGAGTAAAAACCTCTTTCCTCTTCGCATCCTCTTCCTCCGCGGAGACTCACCCAAACCTTCTCCATTCTCAGCAAGAACAGCAAATCGGCTTTCTTTTGGATCCCACTGGAGAGGTCATCCTTATAGGAGTGCCCTTCCGCGCCTTCGACCAAGCTGACGACGTCACTTTTTTACTCCCGAGGACAGCATCAGAATTCCAGGATTGTCAGATCCCTCGCCCCCTTCCCAATAACCTAAAGGATTCGCTCGTAGAAACGTCCCCCCTTTTTTCGATGGACCAGAATAAAGACCCCCCCCTCCCCCCCTAAGCTAAAATTCTTACACCCATGCCATGACTCATAGTCAATATTACCCTTCCCTCTCCCCCAGGATCTTACTACCTAGACAGCTTTCTTTGTAGGAGAGTGCATTTCTTAGAAGCTGAGACCCCATTCCCAGAATACTTGGGTGAACCAGTGTTCCTTCAAGCAAGGCAGATTTTTTAATAATCACTAAGTCCTATCTCTTAGTGATACGGAGCGATAACATCTTTTTCCGTCAGAGGTTCATACTAACTTAAAGCTTACCTCTGTCCCATTTTATAGTATCTACCTGGCTAATGGCCCTACCCGGCGGTAGAGTCCCACAAGCCCCGTAAACACTGATTCCGAACCCGAACTCCGGTACCGCTAGTCCTTTTCCATTAAGGAGATTCCTATCCTAACCCCCCCGACAAGCAGCGCGAGTACTTCGTAGGTCGTCAATCGGACGATGCGCGCCGTGCGCTTAGTCTGTTCCCCCTTTGATGCCGGTCGCATCTGTGCGTATGGTCTCCCCCGTTGAAAACAACATGTCACATCTTCCCTTTTGCGCTAATTTCATCCCCCTTAAACCGGAAAGTTCTAAGTTTTACTAAGGACTTCTAGACGGTGGAACCCCCTCCCCAGACTTTTTCCACTTGTGTTTTTTTCGTTCTTTTTTAGGAAAGTCCCCCTTTGCCCCTCTACGAGACGACCGACCTTTTCCATCCCATCATCTAAAGCTTCATACCCTTCTCGGAGCCTTACCGCCTATTAACGAACGCTTCTTAGCCCCCAGGATGATGTAGTCAGGCAAGGGAGAAGGACCCCACTTTTTATATTACAACCTTCCTTTGGGAGCAATTCTGTCGTGCGGACCTCCGTGTTGATCTCCTCTGTATCGAGTTGTCGCTTTTTTGTTCCAGTTTCCTTAGCTCTCCCCCTTCGGTCCGACCAGTACCTCATGCCCGTGACTGGTTATCCGTGAGCCTTTTTCCTTGTTTAGGCCGGTTCTTTACGCCTGGTCGAAAAGATGGTCCCTTTGACTCATGCTTGAGACGCCGTGCCAAGTTAAGCTGATAGTTCGTGGGGCCCGACGGCTAGGGCGGCTGCTTCTTGAATGCCCACGAAGACCACGGTGAAGTCGATGCGTATCCAGTTCCTCCAGAGGGTGCGCGTTTCCTCCGACTTGTTCCCAGACGCGGTGATTCACCAGGGCTCGCCCACGCCCCCGCAACATTCCCCTTGATCGCTTCCTGCCCCCTTTTTTTGATAACGTAGGATTCCTCCGTCCTCCCTCGACAAGTTTCGGGAGCGGTTTTACCCAACCAATGATAGTATATACCCTGACTAGTTTGATGGGCGCCCCAGCTGGCAAAACCTAACCCAAGGTTTAACTGAATTTCGACAGGCCTTGTGGACGACCGCCGACTAGATTCCCGAACCCCTTTTAACCGAACGAAGCCTTCTACCAGAAACCCCACCCACGTCATTAAGCGCGATCATTTTCCTCTCCCACCTTTTCCTTCCCAGCCCCAATCCCTTATCTCACGGTTAACTCTCCGGGCACACTCTACCCGCGAAACACGTTAATCGCAGCCCTTTAGCGCCTTTGATAAGATTACCCTAGCCCATTCCCACTCGGCCCCTCCGGAGGAAGCTAAGGCCCTATCTCACCTTCAAGGTGTTAATTCACTAACGGCTCCCCTTTCCTTCCCACCCCCACCCCCCCTGCTGTTAATGCCCTCTAGTCCTCCCTTTCTAGTCACACAGCCCAATTGGTGCGACCAACCCCCGCCGGTCCACTCCTGAACAGACACTCCCAATCAACACTTCCATCCGTCCTTATGTTCCATGCAAACGCCTCCCTTGGTGAGCCCCGATTTCGGATTACCCCCCCACCCTTTAGCATGAGGGACCCCCCCCCGCTTCCCGAACCCAGACAGCTGGATATTTTGTGAAATTTCCAGTACTCAGAACCGGCACACAGCAGTCACGGTCTTTGCAAAACAACAAACTATCCGATCCGTAGATCTTATGGGGAAACCGCCACACTGGACCAGACCACATCCAGCCTTGTGTTCAAAGTTCGCTTCCCATTCGTACACAACATTTATATCAGTACAACAGGATCAGTACAACCCTCAGTAAAATAAAAGTAACCCTTATGTCCTCACAACGTAACCTTCCATCAGTACTCCGTCAACTTAGTTGTTAGTGATGAGCAGTGTGTAATTCCAACGAACCATTTTCACCCTCTTCTTTCAGAGTTACCGGATGGTCATTGTTTTTGCATCCCCTCTTTTTGACGAACGAGGTGCTATAGGGTTTTGAATATTTAGACCCGTGCTACTGACTTCGATTGACGAATATAAGTCCAGCTAACGCCCTATCCTAGGGCCCTCTATTTCTCGGTGCTCCTAATGGGGGTTGATTTCCTGTATTCCTGCTGGTTGAGTTCTCCTAGATTTGAAGGGATTAGTCTCGATCTGGAAGCGAGTTTCCCATACCGGTGACCCCTCCGAAGGGTTCCTTCAGCTCCACTGGGATTTGGACTGTAATGTGAAGAATGGCTCCTATGCCAGGTTTCTTTTCGAGCGAGACTCCCTCTGTGTGCGGTATTCAACAACGTTCCAGTTCTCTCGGAGGTATCGGCACAACTCACTAATAGCTGGCCCTAGACTTCTACTCACAGGATGTTCCTAATATTTTAGATCCGTTGTTTTTGGGATCCGGCTTGGCAGAACTTCTCATTTATACTCCTTACGACTTCGAGGCTCTCCTTTCTTGTTCATTGAGCCTTATATCGCGAGACAGTTGCTACCTAAGTTTTGATGACGACGACGGTCTGCAATTTCTCGGGATTCGGTGTGATGCTTCTGATAGGTTCCTGTTTTTCGGATGTCATTTGATAGACTAGCGCCCTATGGGGTCCTGAAGGTGAGGCCTTTTTGTTTTCTTCTGTTTCTAGATATGCTTAGTGTGCTGAATATCTCTTTTTCTCGTAGCTGAGGAAATGGAGAAGTCTTAGTTTCACGAGCGAGAAGGAGATAGACTATTTTTGTATTTCTTTAGGACGGTACCGGAAGTATCCTCTTCCTCCCTCCCAGCTTTTTGTTTTATTTTTGAGATAATTTTCCTTTTTTTTTTTTATACTCCGTTGTAAGACCTTTCTTCGGCCATCTTATGATTATGACACTTCCCCCCCTACCTCCCTCCTCTGCTGACATTAGTAGGTCTTTGCCCCCTGTCCCCTCCGTGCATGTCCTTTCCTCCGTACTGTTGCCAAAACTACCTGCCACGACGGCATGGAACCACACCTCCAAATCTCCCTTCCCCCTTTCAGATCCCATACGAAAGAATCGCTTCCCCCCCCCAAAGCCCCCTCTAATAATGCAATAGCGGAGGGCTGCAAAATTTATCTTTAACAGGTTCCCCCAACCCCTAAAACTTCTCCTCATGATAGACCTTACAAGGTCCCCCCTCTCGGAATCTCCAGAACAGTAGTAGCAAGCTGACCCTCCACCACACTTTTCAAGCCCCCCTCCCACTCTTCTTGAGTGAGGATCCCTCTTGATCGAGTTATGTAAGGGAGCCTGTTCCCGCTGGATGCTCCTTTTCATCGAACAAAAAAGGTCTTCTCAGACGCAAAACGGCGCCTCTCGAGCCATTTTTCCCCGTGAAAACGAGCAAAGAAAGCGTTGAACCTGTTCGGTGGATGACGTGTTAAATAAAGGCAGCCCTCCCTAACTTCCAAAAGTCAATGCGGTAGCCCCCGAAACTCCCCCTCGAATAAATCCGAAAAACTAGTTATCCGCACTAGCAACCCGGTACTTCTCCCATTGAGTTGAGGCCTTCTCCCATAATGATATTTATATTAGAAGGCTGAGAAAAAACGCCACACCCCACCACCCATACTGCGATGAGCTCAAAGCTGCTTTCAAATACCTGAGAACCCTCGGAACTAGAACCATCTAACGTGTTAATCTCCGTCTTCCCACCTTAAGGGCACAACGGGAAACCTTTACCGGTTCTTACTGCCTGCTTTTTTTCCGTTACATAGCCCTCATTATAGTTCCCTTGAGGGCTAGGTGTGACTTATTTCGTGCTGCATCTTCTGTGTAATGCCAGGTTCGGCCGTATGGATTCCTTTTCCTGTCCTTAGCGGTTGGGGTCACCTATCTCTACCGGAGGATTGGTTAGTTTGGTTTTTCGACTTTCTGTCTTTTCCATTCTTTGGTTGAGTTGACACGCGCTTCTTAAGAGAGAATGAAACACCGTCTGAGTTTCATAAAGCCCCACCCAGGTGGTGGTCATGGGGCCTTCCTTGGGTTCCCTGCCCTCCTTTTGTAGCCCCACATTCCGTACATCCTCCAACAGGGATTGTTTGGGTCAAAGAACGGTGTGGATAGTCTTCCGGATTTGGGTTTTTTTTGAGGGATAATTGTTGACGTAACTGATAAGTGGGAGTAGCTTCGGTGCGGACGTAGTCCTCCTCCACTCCCTGGTGGTGATCCCAAGGGAAACTTCTGCCACTGCTCCCAACCACAATTCTGTCGGTAGTTGGGGCCGTCGGGCTGTGCCTCCGTTTTTCATCTTTAGATGGGGCTCCCACAGGGCCCTCGCCTGAAAGTACGTGTTAAGCTTGATCCTTAGGCAGGGAGGGTATCCTCGCTTTTCCCTGATAAGGTCTCTTTTTAGCTTTTCGGTCTTTCCCTTTTAACTGACGCTCCAGAGTAGCTGTGTTTAGGGGCTCTTTATCATAGTCGTATTCTCTCAACGGTCTTATCGGCGGCCTCTGCCCCCTTTTTTTTCTGCAATTCCCCTGAACATTCCGGTTTACCGATACACCCCTGTGAATTCGGTTTCGGGTTTCCTGGGTTTACATCGGCGTCCCCCCCGTTGTTTTTCCTGCTCTGGACCCCTTTGCTCCCTGACGTCCTTCATATAGAAGTAGATAATGCGTCAGGCCGCCTCCCCCGTAATTTTGAATTTTTTTCGCGATCCGTGGTACACTACTGATCTTTCTTTAAGCGAATTCGTCCGCTGGCTTGTTTACCTCTTAGCACCCCCGTGAGTACGGAGATACAGGATCCTACTTCCTCAAGGCGCTAGTGCAAAACGCGGGCCACGATAAGTTCTCGTTTCATTGAGTGAGCCGCATTGACCCCCTTTTGTCCCTGCCCCCCAAGAAGAAACGCCCTGCGGCAGGAGATATCGAGTAAGTACTAGGGGGCATTTTGTCCGGTCTCGGACCGACCTTCTGCCGATCCCCTGTTGACACGGAACCCGACTAGTTCCTCAAGCTCCACGCATTTTTAAGTTGCAATTCCGAAGTGCACGAAGTCCTCTCTCCTTTTTTTTCTTGTTCCCCGTAGGATGTCGGTCTAATGAATCCTAAAAAAATAAGTTGGAGGGAAGAGAAGTAGTGAGAGGAACGGTATGGATCAAAGATCTTTAGAGATCGGATCCAACTTGACGATAGTGTATGTCTTCTCTAGTAATCTTATTTTCCCCTCCCCCTGCCCTTATAGGACCTGAAGGTTAACGGTTGTAACCGGATCCCCCCCTGCTAGGAACTTACTTTTTCCCCACTTTTTCTTTGGCTTCTCAGTTTCGTTATCCTGGTGTATTGGTTTCCCTTGGGTTTGTAAGGTGACGACTCACCCCCCCGAGACCTCCCCGCCACGAGAGAGTATATCCCCCTTTTCATTTTCTTCGTCGCCCATCCTTTCCCCTCCCTTGCTTTTTTTTGCATGGATTTACAAGTTCGTTTCTGTGTACTTTTTTTTTTTTTTTTTTTCCCCCGAGATATAACCGCCCCCGTTTTCGCGATTCTCGTTTCCGACCTTCTTAGCTCTATCCCGTGTCTCGCTTCCCAGTAGGCCTTAGCGTGATGAGCCCGTCCCCTTAAGGCATTGGTCTCCTTTAAATTCCTTCGGACGATCACAATTAAGATGAGAGCCAACACTTCTCCGTGCCGTGCCTATCAATCGATTTACGTAACCCGTAAGGATTGCCTTCCCCTTTCGGTAAAAGAGCTTAGTGATCCGGGCGGGAAGAACCCCCTCCTCCCAACCCCCCCTAAGGCGAGTAGCTTGACGTAGACCCTGAGTATCTCCTCATGAGTTGCAGAATGCTTCCGAAATGGAAGTGTACAGAGACCGCTCCCGGTCGTTTTAGCAATCTCAGTCCGTCTTGAGTAACTTCATGCCTGAGGAGGAAGATCTCTTATCGTACACAAACATGGAGGTTTAGGTGCCCCCTTTTTCTCGAGATTCCAATCATGTAAGTGAGTTCTTTTTTCCCTGGGCTGCCTAGTGGCTTCGAGCTCTGTAGAAACCTTTTTTTTTAGATTTTCCCGCCTCTAGTGAGCGCCTCCGAACCTTCTCTAAGGGCCTCATTTTCTGATTCTTTTTGCGTTAGTGGTTCCTAGTTTGGTTCATTGCACTATCCTTCTCGTTGACCGAGTCCCCAGACCATTATAATGTTTGTTGTAATTTTTCAGCGAAGATGAAGGGTTTACTCTTCAATTCCCTCCCTTGACTATGATTGTGCGAGTCCTCTCGTCTCTCTTATATGAAATCATTCGCCGCCCCTTTAGAGTGCTGAATCCCCCCCCAGAAAGTTTTTCGAGCCTTCCAGATAGTCCAGATCGAAAGTGTGTTTAGAAACTGTCCGAAATTGAGTGTCCATAATTTTTCTTTAATGTATATTCTTTTTCTAGCGAGAGTGTAGAGCAGAACGAGGTTAATTTCCCTCCCCCCTATTATTTTTCCCGACTTAGGACTGTCCAGTAGTTCAGCCGTTTTCTGTTGTTCCCGGTTTCTGCGAACCACTTTTTTCATTTTCCTCCGCATTTCTTCTCTTCGTCTCGACCACCGGTACAAAATCCACTAGGGGGATAATCTCCCTCTTTTTCTCCCTGTGAAAAGGTACCCCTGGCAAGCATCGGGTAACCTCTTACCCGTTCCCCTCCCGATAGTTCCGAAACGCCGACCTCGACTAGAAGAGGGGACATCACTACTCCCTCGCCTCGTCGCAGAGATCTACTGCTCACTCTCGACCCCCCAGTCCGTGACCACCCGTGGCCAATAGGGCGTTTTTGCAGGTATGGTAGATTGGACTTTCCTTTCTCCCTCCCTCAGTATAGGCCTCCTCCACGATCTCGGAGTGCCTTCTACATTCACTCTCCCATTCCATACCCTTGCGCCTTTGTTATCCCTAGGGAAGACAACGAACAAGCTCGTGAAGATCCCCCGCGGTTTTTTCCCATTTCTTAGAATCCTTTTCCTTTCCGAGGACTCAGATAGCGAATCGTCTTTTTGCACCCTTTGAGGTGATATGAGATGAGATTAGAGTACATCTTCCCCCCCTTCTTCGTAGGAGGCGGTTTTCTGATTTTCTTCTCTCCTCGAATAGGTCTCCACTTTTGACAGACGGAGAAGAAGTCTATCGCTCTCTTTCAATTAGAGCGATCTCTCATGGCACGGACCCCGATGAGTATTCTAGCTGCGCTCCTATCTGACTCTTCCAGATATCCCGGTCGTCGGCGCCCCTTAGAAGCTCCCTTTGGTCTCAGAGGCCGATACTGCTTAAGGTCTTCCTCTCCGCGCCGAGCTGCGTTCCCCGCGCCTAACTCTCTTCCCGACTTTTTCGCAGATTTTGGCCCCAAGGCATGGAAACATCCTTTCCGCCCCTCGAGGCTACGTCGGCCCTCTTCGGCGGGGCTAAGAGGGTAACTCTTTGCTCGCGTCTCTCTTAAACGTCTTTTTTCTGTCTACACACACACCCCAATTTTCTTTTTTTTCTGTCACGACGTGATCACGACGCACTGTGCGAGGAGGTGTTTGGAAGTTTTTCTCTCTTGGTGGGCCAGTACTTTGCAAGTCACCTTCCATGCATGCGTGAAAGGGAGATCAGAGAGAGATTAACGTCTGCCATATGCGCGACATTATATTTAGTAAGCTGAGTCTTTTTTCCCAGAATGGAAGAAAGAGGGATTAACCCGTTGTTGTTGATGAGCCCCTCCCCTTTCCTCTCTGTTAATTTCGATTGACCATAGAGAAGAGTGCGCCCGTCCCGCTCGAGAGAGAAAGCTTCATCGAGAGTTCTAGCTAGTCCCCTTTCCCACTTGAATTTCGCATGCGCTCGACTTTGTGCGTCTCGCCGAGCGACACGTCTCCCCCCACCCCCCTTTCCCTTCAATCTAGATTTATCGCTGCGCAGAGATCTTTGTTTCCTTCTTCCAAGCTCCGAGGGTAGCAGATCTCTATAAGA